>Ga0210393_10002525_pt1 | contig 14953 bp, 10 predicted proteins | sample IncBWC27OmetaG_FD_160068 | JGI IMG/M metagenome (GOLD analysis project Ga0210393, IMG submission 160068) | Forest soil microbial communities from Barre Woods Harvard Forest LTER site, Petersham, Massachusetts, United States - Inc-BW-C-27-O ... | reverse complement strand
CAAACACTACCCGGGAGAGCTTTCCGGGGGCCAACAGCAACGCGTCGCGATTGCGCGAGCTCTCGCCGGCCATCCCCGCATTCTGCTCGCTGACGAGCCCACGGGAAATCTGGATTCTCAGACCGCGCGCGGGGTCATGGGGTTGATTGAAGATTTACACCGGCAGGGTGGCACCATTGTGTTGGTCACGCACGATCCGCAAATCGCTGCGCGCGCGCAGCGGCAGATCCACATCGTTGACGGCCAGATTGTCGCGTTGGCGTAGCCCAGCATGATCACTTACTACCTGCGATCGGCGACCAAAAGCCTGTTCCGCAATCGAATCTTGACGGCACTCATCATCGTGGCGATCGCATTCGGCATTGGCGCTTCCATGACCGTGTTCAGCGTTTTTCGCACCATGTCCGGGGATCCCATTCCCTGGAAATCCGCGCAACTATTTGTGCCGCGCATCGATACGCGGCCTCCCGAAAAGCGCCGCGACGGCGTCCCGGATTTGTTGTCGTATCAAGATGTCATGGCATTGCGGCGCACGAAAATCGTAGCGCAGCAAACGCCCCTTTATACCCTCGCGCTGCACCTCATCCCGCAGGACATCGATCTTCTGCCGTTGCATGTGGTCGGAGTCGCGGTGGACCGGGATTTTTTTCACCTTTTCGACGTACCGTTTCGCTATGGATCGCCGTGGACAGTGGAGAGCGGTGATGACCGCAGTGATGTCGTGGTGATCGGCAAGCGGCTCAATGACCGGTTGTTCGCAGGAAAAGATGCGGTAGGTCAGTCGTTGAACCTGGACGGAACCCACTACCGTGTCGTCGGCGTCATCCAGGACTGGAATCCGCAGCCGCGACTTTATAACTTGTTGAATTCTCCTTATGGAGACTCGGAAGACTTCTTTATTCCGTTCAACACCGCGGTCGAGCATAAAATCGCCCCTCGCGGGTTTACCAGCTGCTCAGAAGCATGGAGTGAACGACTCGGCGCGGTTTGCACGTGGATTCTCTTCTGGGTCGAGGCTACTACGCCGAGCGATGCGCAGCATTACCGCGATTTCCTCGCCAATTACGCGCGGGAGCAACAGCGGCTCGGCCGCTTCTCGTGGCTCCCCTCAGCCAGTCTGTCCAACGCGCGCGATTGGTTGGCGGAAAAAAATATTGTGCCGACCGAAACACGCCTGTCGTTGATTCTCGCATTCGGGTTTTTGACGGTGTGTCTGGTCAACGGCGTGGTTCTGATGATGGCGAAGTTCTTGAGCCGAAATCGGGAGACGGCCATCCGGCGCGCCTTGGGTGCCACGCGCCGGGACGTTTTTTCGCAGTTTCTGGTCGAGGCCGGCGTGATCGGCGCGCTCGCCGGCCTTTTGGGGCTGGGTCTGACCGCTGTCGGTCTCGCCATCGAGAAGAGCATGTTGCCCCAAGAAATGGCTCGAGTCACCGCGCTCAGTCCGGCGGTGATCGGAATGACCTTCGGGCTGGCGGTCTTTGCCACCGTCTGTGCCGGCCTCTACCCCTCGTGGCGCGGCAGCATCGTGGAGCCCGCCGTGCAATCCAAAGCTTAAGACCCAAATGCGCAGATAGGAAACGACGTCTGATGGAACTGTTATCGATCGTGACCGGCTTGAGACGACACAAGGCGACGAGCGCGCTCATCGCTCTGCAAGTGGCGCTGACACTCTGCATCGTGAGCAATGCGTTATTCGTCGTCCATGACCGCTTGGTGAGAATCGATCGGCCTACGGGCATCAACGAGGCCGATTTTGCGATGTTTCGCAACGAGTGGTTAGCCCCACACGGTGACCTGAAAGCGCGGATTCAGGGCGATCTCGCAGTATTGCGGTCGGCTCCTGGTGTGGCGGATGCGTATGCAACAAACGGCGCGCCACTATACGTAGGAGGCGGCGCCGGCGGGGTGGGCACGAAGCCGAATCAAGAAACGGCTTCCGCGTATGCCGCCGAATACATCGTCGATGATCACGCGATGAAGACGCTCGGCATTCGGCTCACGGAGGGCCGATGGTTTGCGCCCGGCGACATCGCGGAGACAAATGACTCGATGGGAGACGGGCCGTCGATTGTGATCATTACTCGAGCTTTGGCGACGAAACTCTTTCCCGCGGGTCACGCGCTGGGTAGCTCGATTTATGTTGGCAAGAACCCAAGCACTATTATAGGAATCGTCGAGCGTTTGGTGACGCCATTGCTCTACGGAGTCCCGGCCCCGGTCATGGACAGCTTTTTTGAAAACTCCATCCTCGTTCCGGGACTATTGGTCGAAGACAGCTACCTGTATGTGATTCGAGCCCAGCCTGGCCAGCGAGACGCAGCGCTGCTTACGAGTCAACGGCTGTTGGCGCAGCACGATCGCGCCCGGGGGATCGATCTGGTTCACACCTTCCCCGCCATTCGTGCCGAGAGCTACAAGACGGACCGCTCATTGGCATCATTGCTGTCGTTGGTTTGCGCGCTGCTGCTCCTGGTTACGGGACTGGGAATAGTCGGTCTCGCCAGTTATTGGGTGGGCCTGCGCCGCTCTCCGATTGGAATCCGGCGCGCTCTGGGTGCGCGTCGCATCGACATCGTGCGCTACTTTCAGATCGAGAATGGGTTGATTGTCGGATGCGGCGCCGCTGTCGGCCTTGCACTTGCGGTGGCCACCAATCTCTGGATGGTGCAGAAGATGGCCCTGCCGAGGATGGGCGTGCAGTACGCCATTGCCGGTGCGGCCATTGTGCTCATTCTGGGACAACTTGCCGTTCTTTGGCCGGCACGACGCGCGGCGTCCATTCCGCCGGCCCGGGCGACGCGCGCTCTCTGATAACCTTAGGCCGCCTTTCCATCGCGTTGAGGGGCGTGTACATGCGCACGGTGCTGGTAATTGACGATGATGCCGCCATCGTGTCGGCACTGCGTCTGCTATTCGAACTCCGGGACATTCAAACGCTCAGCGCCAACAGCCCGCAGGCCGGCCTTGACTCGCTGGCGGTGAGCGCAGTCGATTTGGTGATCGCCGATATGAATTTCACCGCCGATACCACCTCGGGCGCGGAAGGGGTGGTTCTGTTTCGGGCGATCCGCGACCGATGCCCGGATCTACCCATCATCCTTCTGACCGGCTGGGGCGATTTCGAGTCCGCGGTGAGCCTGGTCAAGGCCGGCGCCGCCGACTACGTGACCAAACCGTGGGACGACGCAAAACTGCTTGCGAGTGTCGAGAATTTACTCGAGCTGGCCGAGATGGCGGCCGCCCAGGCTGAGCGACAACGAGAGGACCTGCGCCGCCGCAAAGAACTCACTGAACGATATGCCCTGGGTGGCTTGATTTTTGTCTCTGACATGATGCAGCGTGTGGTCGAATTGGCCTGTCGCGTGTCGCGCGCCGAGGCGCCGGTTCTGATTACCGGCCCCAACGGCTGCGGCAAGGAGCGAATCGCGGAAATCCTGCATGCCAACTCAGACGTCAAAAACGGGCCCTGGGTCGCGGTGAATTGCGGCGCGCTGCCGGCGGAACTGATTGAAGCGGAGCTGTTTGGCGTCGAGGCCGGCGCTTTTACCGGCGCGCATCGGACGCGCGTGGGCCGGTTCGAGGCCGCCAACGGCGGCACGATATTTCTCGACGAGATCGGCAATTTGCCGCTCGCCGGGCAAATGAAGCTGTTGCGGGTGATCGAGAGCGGCAAGTTCGAGCGCGTGGGGTCCAATGCGACGCGCGCTGCCAAGGTGCGCATCATCAGCGCCACGAATGCAGACCTATCCTCCATGATACGAGAAGGATCATTTCGGGAAGATCTCTACTATCGCATCAACGTGGTTGAAATTGCGATCCCGCGCCTCGCCGAGCGCCGCGCGGATATCTTGCCGATCGCCGAATCGCTGTTGGGGCCGGGAATGAAATTAAGCGAAGGCGCCCGAGCGGCGCTGGAAAATTACCCCTGGCCGGGCAATGTCCGAGAGTTGCGCAACGTCTTGGAGCGCGCGAAATTGCTTTGCCGGGAGGCCGTCGTCACCGCGGAGGATCTTGGGTTGCCGGCCCCCATACGCAGGACACGAGCCGGGGACGATATCTCCAAGGAAGCGATCGAAGCGGCGCTCAAGTCATCCGGCGGCATGATCTTGTACGCCGCACAGGCGCTGGGGTTGTCGCGTCAAGCTCTTTATCGGCGGATGGATCGGCTGGGCATGCGCCCATGAGGTGGCGGACACTCTCGACGAGGTGGTGTACCCAACTCTCGGTGGTGTGGGTCGGCGGTGTCGTTGCCGGCGCTGCCCTGGCCGCGCTCATTCACCATCAAGCCGCGGGTATTGCGCTGGCGTGTTTGTTGGGCTTGCCGGTAAGCCTGTGGCTTACGTTTCGGACGCGCGATCCCATTGAAAGGACGATTCGCGCGCTGCAGGCCTCGGTCGCCAATTACAGCGACGGCAATTTTGGGCACTCCCTCATTGTTGACGGCCCGGAAGAGCTGCGCCCCCTACTCCAAGTCCACAATGAACTCGGCCGGGTATTGCGCGCCGAACGCAACAATTTGCTACAGCGCGAACTCATGCTGGAAACCATCGTCGAGAACTCACCGGTTTCTCTGGTGCTAATCGACAACCACTCTCGCGTGGCCTATGCAAATGGCACGGCCCGCCAACTGGTCGGTGACGGGCGAACGCTCGAGGGTGAGGATTTTGGGGTTCTCATGCAACGCTTGCCGCCGGCGATGCGGCAGGCGTTTACCTCCGGCGAGGATGGGATTTTTACGATGGACATCGCCGGGTCGGAAGAAACGTTGCTGCTGCTAAAGAGAGACTTCTTGCTGCAGGGAGTTGCCCACAAGCTGCATGTCATCCGGCCCGTGACGCGCGAAATGGCGCGAACCGAAGTGGCGACGTGGAAGAAAGTCATTCGCGTGGTGACGCACGAGCTCAACAACACATTGGCGCCGATTTCCTCCCTGACATTCACCGGCGCGGAACTCGCGCGCGCAGGCGCAGTGGAGCGAATGGCAGAAATATTCGCCGGCATTCGCGATCGGACCGAGCACCTGCAACGGTTTGTCCAGGGGTACGCCTCGTTTGCAAGACTCCCCACGCCGCGGAAAGAGTATGTGGAGTGGGCGCCCTTCGTGGAAGGATTGGCTTTGCTCGAGCGCGTCAAGCGGGTGGGCACCCTGCCATCGGTCCGAGGATATTTCGATCCTGGGCAGATCGAACAGGTACTGATCAACCTGATCAAAAATGCGACCGAGTCCGGTGGTGAACCGGAGTCCGTAGAGCTGCAGATTCGCGCGACGGCCACCGCATTCAATATCGATGTACGAGATCGGGGCAGCGGGATGAACGAGGCCGTACTCGCCAATGCGTTCTTGCCATTCTATTCAACCAAACGCACCGGAACCGGATTGGGTTTGGCCGTGGCACGGGAAATCGTCGATGCGCATGCGGGGCGCCTGACGCTAAGCAATCGGGACGGCGGCGGTCTTTGCGTCACGGTGCTGTTGCCGATCGCGGGGGACTCGCAGAAATAACGAGGGTCGTGGCCGCCACCCCTCCGTCGAAAAGCGCGACCGCGCCTATCCGGCACGGTCGCGTGGCCAATATTATCCGCGTATCAAGACCGCCGTGGCTCGGCGCCGAGCGGCGCCAAGACCCAAGAGTGCGAGGCCGAGCAATTCAACCATTCCGATCGATCCGCCGCCGCCACCGCTCTTGCTGGGCACTGCGTTCACCGTCAGCGTGGCGGTGCCGTTCGCCGTGGAGCCCGCGCCCGTACAGGCCAAGGCATAGCTCGCGACTCCAGCGGTTGCGGGCGAAACACTGGTTGTGCCACTGGTCGCCTGCGTGCCACTCCAAGAACCACTCGCGGTACAGGACGTGGCGTTAGTGGACGACCAGGTGAGCGTCGCGCTCTGACCCACGGTGATGGAAGTGGGCGCCACAGCGATGGTGACGGTCGGTGTCGCGGCCGTCACGGTCAGGACGGCGGTCGCATTGGCACTGCCGCCGGCGCCGGTGCAGGTCAGCACATAGCTCAAAGAACCCGTCGCAGTCGGTGTCACAGACTGCGTGCCGCTGACCGCTTCCGATCCAGTCCAGGCATTGGAGGCGGTGCAAGCAGTGGTGTTGGTTGAGGACCAGGTGAGCTTGGCGGTCTGGCCGACCGTGATGGAGATCGGTGCAACCGCGATGGTGACGGTGGGTAATGGATTGGTAACCGTCAACACGGCCGTGCCATTGGCACTGCCGCCCGCGCCGGTGCAGGTCAGCACATAACTCAAAGACCCAGCCGCGGTCGGCGTGACCGCTTGCGTACCGCTGACCGCTTCGGTTCCCGACCAAGCATTGGAAGCCGTGCAGGCCGTGGCATTCGTCGCGGACCAGGTCAGCGTCGCGCTCTGGCCCAGCACGATGCTGGTGGGCGCGACGCCAATCGTGACGGTCGGCGCGGCTGCCGCGGTGATCGTCACGCTCGCCGCCGTCGAGGTGGACGTGCCATTGGCGGCGTCTCCGCCGTAAGCGGCGGTGATCGAATGCGCCCCGACGGCGAGGGTGCTGGTCGTGTAGACCGCAATGCCCGTCCCATTCAAGGTCATGGACCCGAGCGTCGTGGTGCCATCCTTGAAGGTCACCGTGCCGGTGGGTACGCTGCTGCCGCCCACTTCCGCCACCGTGGCGGTCAGGTTAATTGCTGTCCCGGCGGCTGCCGAGGTGGGCGCGGCGCTCAAGGTGGTCGTGGTTGGCGTGTGCACCATGATCTTGGCTACGAAGGCATCCGAAGTGCCGCCGCCGTAGGCCGATTGAAATGCGCCGGATGTCGCGGCAGAGGTGGGCGGCGAGCCGACACTGCCCGCGATATAGATATTGCCGCTCGTGTCGAGCGCGAGACCGTCGACTCCGAGCTGCGACTGGCCGCCAGTGCTGAACAGCGTCGAGAAGATCAGCGTCGTCAACGTTGGATTCAACTCTGCGACGAAGGGTGACTGCGCTCCGCCGGTACCGTCATTGGTGCCCAGCGAATTGACTTGCGGCAGCCCGTTCGCGGCGACACCGTCGATGTACACATTGCCGGAGGCATCCAGCACGATCGGGCCCATCGAAGTGACGTTATCGGGAATGCCGTTCGCTCCGGCGTAATAGCCGCCGAAATACGTGCTCGCCAGCAGCGCGGTGCCGCTCGGGTTCAACTTGGCGATGAACGCAGAACCACACTCAGTATCGGTGTTGCCGTTGACACCGTATTGATCGCAGGTGGTCTGATAAGCACCCGTGGTGGTGGGAAACGTGGCTTGATTGGTAAAGCCGTTCACATAGGCATCTCCTGCCGCATCGGCTGCGATGCCGGTCATCAAGTCGCCGTAGCCACCGCCCACCGTGTGGCCGAGGTAGGTGCCGTAAATCAGGCTCGGCGTGCCAGTGCCCACGGGGGAAAACTTGGCCACGAAAGCACAGTTGAGCAATGTGTTGTTGGTCACCGTGCCGCAGCTCGAGGCGCTGGCCTCATACGCGCCGGCGGTGGTCTCGAGCGAGGCGTCCTCCGAGGTCCCGGCCAGGTAGAAGTTGCCGGCGGCATCCACGGTCACCGCCTGACCGATCGTGAAACTGGCGCCCTCGAAGCCTAAGCCGGCGTTTGAAACTTGCGGCTCTCCGAACAACGAAGAATAGAGCAAGGTACTCAAGGTCGGATCGAACACACTGATGAAGGCATCTTGCTGCGCACTCAAAACATTTTGATACCCACCCCCGCCGGTCGAATAAGGCGGCGTGGTCAATACCGCGCCGGGCGTGGTCGGAAAGGGAATCTGCTGGTTTGCGCCGATACCGGCGGGCACGACCGCACCGGGAAAGGTCACTCCCGCCACGTATGCCCGTCCGGTCGTGTCCACCGCAACCGCGAAGGCAGTCGTGTTGGTGTTGGAACCGCTCAAGAAGGTGGAATAAAGCAGTGCGCCGCTCGGACTGAATTTGCTCACGAACGCGGCGATGCCGCTGCCGCCCGGACAGTTCGGCACTTCCACATTGGGGCCGGCCGTGAACTTCGGGTTGCAGACGGTTTGATAGGCACCGGAGGTGACCGGAAAATCATTCGAGCCCGTGGTGCCCACCACGATGGCATTGCCACTCGAGTCCACGGCAATGCTCGATGCCTGATCCGATCCTACCGTGCCGCCGAGGTAGGTCGAGAAGATCACAGACTTGCCATCGGGGGCGAACTTGGTGACGAACGCTGATGGCGGTGTGCCGGCCGGGACTTTGGTCGGCGCCGTTTCATAGGCAGCCTTGACGGGAAAATTCGCAGACTCGGTGTAACCCGCGACGTACAGATCGCCGGCAGTATCGATCGCCGCGGCCTGCCCCGAGGTATTGAAGGGGGCGCCGGTCGGAGTCGCGACACCCGCGATGTCGTAACCGCTGCCGCCCAAATAACTGAAGTAGGACAGCACGGGATCGATGATCAGTTGCTTGGAATGATCGTACCCGCCGATCTCGAATCGCACTTCGCTGCCATGCAGACGGTAGCTCGCGGTCACCGGAGCGCGTTGCCCTTGCTCATTAATCTGGTAAGCAACCGGTCGCCGAAAGGCAATCTCACGATCTCGCGTGCGGATCCTAAGATCGCCTTGATCATCCAGGCGAAGGCCTCGGGCGCCCTCGAAGCTGAGGCCAATCGTCTTCGGCGCGGCTCCGGGAGCCACGGCGAAGTCGTATTCGAGTTTCCCCTGCGTGCCGTAGTAGATGAGATCGATTCCTGGGTACACGCCGGCATAGCGGACCTTATCGTAGGTGGCGATATTCGTGTGCCACCGGGAAGGATCATTGCCGATAAAATAATTGACTCGTCCGGGCAGCTGATCCTCTGCAGTCGGCATCGAGGCCTGATTGGCGCCGCGCACACGCAAGCGAATCACCTGCGGCGACGCCGCGTTGCGAACCTCCTTTCCCAGGGTCAGCGCGGCGCCTTGTTCCGTGATGGCAATCGTGTAGGCAGGCCCGTGCGCCAGATACTGGACCTGTTGCGGGGCTTGACCCAGATTCTGCTCGAAGTTGAGCGGTAGCCCGGCGATGCTGGCACGCTGCGCCGCTGTGGGTGTGGGTTCTGCGGCTGCCAGCACGTTGCTGCTCGTGCCGTTCGCCAGTGCACCGACCAACAAGACGAGAAGCGCCTTGCCAGCGTGCGATCGGATCGTGCCTTGCGGCCCCAAGATGCGTTTCATTGATATCTCCCTAGCCTTGACGTTGCGGAGCCGCGAATACGGTCCCTAGGGAGAGAGGCGTATTGAGAGGAGATTTCGTATCAGGCGCGCGAAACAATCGCGGCAGAGAACAGTCAGTGCGAAAGCTTGGCGTTCCAGCGGGCAGCGTCGTCCGGCTTGCCGATCGCGGAGTAAAGATCGTACAGCGCGCGATAGCCGTCCTGAGTCCGATTGAAACCGGGTCCACGGGCGGCTTCGAGTCCCGCAACGGCAGCCAGCAGGGTGGCTTCGGATTCGCCGTAGCGGCGCATGTGGAACTGGCATACGCCAATCGACAGTTGCGAACTGGAGATGACCCAGGTTCCGGGCGGATACAGCCGCTGCCGCGCGGCCGCCACGCGTTTGAGGGCCGCGAGACCCTGATCCTCTTGATGACTGCCGCAGGCGGCCCCGCCATAAAAATTCCACGCGCTCATGGCGTAGAGATTATCGGCGCCCAGCAGCGCTTCGAAGGAGCGCGCTACCGGCAATGCGGCGACGGCCGCTTCCTCGTCCCGATGTTGATCCGCGAGGTTCGCGACCAGCGCAAGCCTGCTGAGCAACGTGTGCTTGTGATCGGGGCCGAGCACTTTCGTCTGTGCGGCCACGACGTGGCGAAGCAGCGACTCGGCCTCTGCAGTCCGATGCAGGGTGGTGAGGGCGTTGGCATAGGAGGTTTCGATGTTGAGCACGGCGGGGTTATCCGCCGGCAAGGTTTCGCGCGCCGCCGCCAAGGCTTGGCGGCCGTATTCGGCGCCTTCCTGATAGCGACCGAGATTGGCCAGCAAAACAGACAGCCCAAATAACGGATTCATCCGCTGCGCGCGCAGCTGCGCATTGCCGGCCATCTCAATGGCAATTTCTTCGTGATACGTCGCCTCGGCTGCTTTTTCTTGATTGGAGTTCGCCAGCACCGCGCCGAGCGTATCCATTGCACTGCATAGATCCGATGGCGCGTCCAGTGGCTTGAGCAACGCCACGGCCTGTTGCAGCGGCGGCAGGGCGTCGGACCACTTGCCGAGTTCGCGCAGCAGCGCGCCTCGGGTCGCGAGCGCGCGGCCCAGTTCCAACGCGCCGGCGCCGTGCGCGCGGAGAATGATGAGCTGATGATCGCTGGCCGCCAGTGCTTCCGGATATCGGGCCATCGCCCCGTCGGTGTTGGCAATCATGCCCAGTATCGAAGCCTCCACCAGGGGCTCACTGCCGAGCTTCTGATCCAGTTCCTGCGCTGCCGAATCGAGCAGGGCCGCCACGGTCACGTTGGGTTTGTCGCTGGTGGGGTCGACGGATGCCAACAGGTTTTCGATAAACTCAGCGCGGCGTGCGGCCACCTCGCGGGCCTGCTCCGTGCGGTGGCGTTGCAATTCCGTGAAGGTCGCAGCCACGATGAGACCCACCACCAATAAACTCACCAAGCTGACCGCGAGCGCATTGCGGCGGACGAATTTTCCGCTTCGATAAAGGAACGTGGGCACGCGCGCCTTTACCGGACGGCGCGTCAGGTAACGCTGCAAGTCCTCTTGCATGTCAAGGGCGGAGCCGTAGCGGCGGTTCGGATCGCGTTCCAGCGCCTGGCACAGAATGGCGTCCAAGTCGCCGCGCAGTTGCCGCGCCTCGGTCGGGCGAGCGGCCTTCAGCGCAGTGCGGCTCGGCAGCTCGACATCGCGTTGCGAGATGGCCAACATGTAATCGAGCGGTTCGACGGCGTCCGGGAAGGTCGAACGCCCGGTCAGCAATCGGTACGCCAGCGCACCCAACCCAAATACATCGGTCGCCACCGTCACCGTGCCGCCATTGATTTGCTCCGGTGCCGCGAATCCCGGCGAGAACAGTCGGCCGACACCGACGGTTGCGGGTCCGCTTAGGCGCGTGGCGTCGGCTTCTTGCAAGGCCCGCGAGATGCCGAAGTCGATCAGCTTCGGCACGCCCTCGGCGGTGACCAGCACATTGGCCGGTTTGATATCGTTATGGACCACCAGCATGCGATGCGCCGCCGCGACCGCTCCGGCCAGCTGCACCAGCAGCCTGACGATGTCGGTGCAGTTTAAGTTCTTGGCGCGGCAGTAGTCATCGATGCGCAGGCCGTTGACGAACTCCATGGCAATCCAGGCACGGCCGTTCTCCACACCGGCATCCACCAGGCGCGCCACGGCGGGGTGTTCAATCTGCGCCAGCAACTGCGCCTCACGCTCGAAGCGCACTCGCCCGGCGTGTCCCACCGTGGTGGAAATGAGCTTAATGGCCACCGACTGTTGCACTCCGTCGGTGCGATCGGCACGGTATACGACGCCCATCCCGCCTTCGCCGATCCGCGTCGTCAGGCGAAAGTGTCCGTAGGTTTGCCCGGCCAATTCCTCTGGGTGTCCGGCCGAGTCCAGCAGACTGCCCGTGACCGCGGGATCGCGGGTCGCGATCAGCAGCAATGCGTCGACTTCGGCGCGAAACTTGAAGTTGGCGCCACACTCGCGAGTCAGGAATTGCTCGCGCAACTCTCCCTCGTAATCGAGCGCCTGGGCAAACAGCTGGTAAGCACGCGCCCGATCGCCGCCGCCGGTTACTCCGTTCGAGTCAGTTCTCGAGCCAGCCATGTTTTGCCCGTTACCCAGCGCCGATTGACGGTCGCCACGGAAAGTTTCAACACCTCGGCCGCCTCCTCGATCGACAATCCGCCGAATACCCGCAGCGAAACGATGTCGGCGGCGACCGCGTCGAATTGCTGCAGTTCGGAGAGGAGCGTATCGACATCCAAGGCGTCGTAGGCGGCTTCGCTCACGCCAAGATTGGTATCGCTCAAGGTCACGGCACGGCCCCCATCGCGTTTCTCGGCGCGCCGGCGGCGCGCCTCGTCCACCAGCGCCTGGCGCGTGACCCGTGCCGCCATCGACAGAAAGTGAGCGCGGTCCTGCCATTGCATCTGCCGAAGCTCGGAAAGACGCAAGTACACTTCGTGCACGAGGGCCGTGGGCCGGATGGTGAGATAGTGCTCACGATGCAACTGCCGCACGGCAATGGCGTGAATATCGCCATACAAATGAGTCAGCAACTGGTCGTAGGCATCCTTTTCGCCCTTTGACCAACGTTCCAGCAAGGCGGTAATTCCCGGCGAATCCGATTCGGTCGAATCTGTCATTGACCGAAAACTTTACCATGCGGACAACCCTTAAATGGCGGATACGACAAAACCCCTCCCGGAATGGGAGCGGCTGCGCATTACGGCGACCTGAAGGTGTAAGGCGCGATCGGGCCGAATTTCGTATCAGTCCGGCGCTACAAAGGGGCTAAAATAGAGGCGCGCTGACAACCAATACGCTAACGCAATCAAAACAGGCTTTGCGCATACTCGACATAGAAGGCGGCTGCAATTTTCGGGATCTTGGCGGCTATCGCACGCGGGACGGTCGCGAACTGCAGAGGGGCCGCGTGTTCCGAACCGGCGTCTTGAGCTATTTCACGCCAAACGATCAGCAACGACTCAAGAAACTGCAAGTGCGCGCCATCTGCGATTTACGTCGCAGCGATGAGCGCGCGCATGAGCCGACGCGCTGGCCGGACTCCCACACGGAACACTTGAGCTGGGATGACGGCAGCACGCCGCCCACGATCCGCTCGGTCGCCGCCAAGCATTCCCACCCCTACTCGGCCGTGGGCATGCAAGCGGCGATGATGGATCTGTATCGCGAATTGCCTGCGTGGATGGCGCCGAGACTGCGGGGCATTTTTGAGCGGATTGCACGAGGCCACCTGCCGGTCCTGGTGCATTGCGCCGCGGGTAAAGACCGCACGGGCATTGCCATTGCCCTGCTGTTGGCCGTTCTCGATGTGCCGCAGGAGACCATCATTGAAGATTATTTGATGACGAATTCCTGCGACATCTTGCAGTTCTCCCTGACGCATCAATCTCAACCGGGTGAACGCGCCGGCGATCATCCGCTGTTGACGATGCCGGAAGACATCCGTCGTGTATTGTTCGCCGCGGATGTCGATTATCTCAACGCTGCGCTCGATCAAATTGCCCGCGATCACGGCAACCTTTTTGGTTTTCTGCGCGATGAAATCGGCGTCGATGAGGCCATGCAATCCAAAATGCAGGCGGCGTTGCTGAGCGCTTAGAGCGGCCGACCCAAGCGCTTTTCGATCTGCTTCTTTTCCCAGTTGGGTCCAAACAAATTAATGACTTCGAAAACATTGAGGCCGTGCACCACCAATCCTATTCCCCAACCGATCGAGCCCCACAGAATCAAGGGGTGTTTGAATCCGATGAAGAAGCCAAAGACGGCAACGAAGAGCACATACATAAAGACGTGGCCGTAAAAGTCCTTGACGCCCTTGACATATTGAATCGCGTTTTCCTCTTCAGCGGTGATTGACGGGGTATTGGGCATGGGATTGTCTCCAGATTTGAACAGTGAACGATCAACCTCAAAGACGGCCGCCAAGGCGTTCATCGATTCGAGACTGCCGGTCCGGCCCCGTTCCAAGCGTTGAATGCTCCGAACACTCAAGCCCGTCAGTTCCGCGAGGTGCTCCTGGGTCCAGCCCCGCTGCAGTCTCAATTTACGAACGATCATGGGTACGCCTCGGTTGAGTGAGCTGATAGTGCAATGGGGACGTGAGCTTGGGACACGCCAAAGACCCGACAATCGCCTGACAACAAGGCGAATGGGTGGATTTTACGTCGCTCGGCGCCATTTACAACGCGAAGAGCCGGCTCCATCCGCGAGTGGTGCTCCATTGATTGATGCCGCCAATGGGTACAAACATCGCTGGCGACGCTCGTCCACGAAGGAGCGACGATCGAATCGTGGTTCCGCGTCAAGATTGACGGCCAGAACTATCTGTTATGGTATATGCGCGCCGCATCCATGAAGGAGGTGTTTGAGGTGTCGCAAACTTTCAAACATCCCATTGACAGGTACCACGACGAGCTTACGTCGAGCATCACGGCACCAGAGGTCAACATTCGGGCCAAGCTGCTGCTGGATCTCAAGGTGTGAAGACTTCACCGTCGCTCGCGACTCTGGTACTTCTCGCCCTGGGCGCGCTTCCACTTCATTGCATCGGCAATCCGATTTCGGAACACCACATGGCGGAGATGGCTCACGCATCGGCTGCGCTGACCCCTGCGGTGCTGGGATCAGTCTCGTTCGAAACTTCCTGCAAGCGCCAGGTCAAGGCGGAGTTGAATCGCGCCGTTGCCCTGCTGCATTCCTTCTGGCTCGACGGCGCGGAAAAGACCTTTAAGGCGGTGGCCAAGCGCGATCCTGACTGCGCCATGGCGCAGTGGGGGGTGGCAATGGCCAACTTTAACCAGGTAAACGGTGGGCCCACCCCGGCGGGAGTCGCGGCCGCCAATCAAGCGCTGGCCAAGGCCGGCGCGGCGGGCGAAAAGGACCCACGCGAAGCGGCCTACATCGGTGCGCTCCACAGCTTTTTCGATGGCTTCACCGAGAAGGACTTTCAGATCTACGCAGCGCGATATGCAGACGCCATGGCTCGAGTTGCGGCGGCGTATCCGAGCGATCTCGAGGCACAGGTCTTCTATGCGCTCGCGCTGATCAATTCCGGGCAACGTGAGGATCTTGCCCTTGCCAACGAAAAAGCGGCAGTCGCGATTTTGTATCCCCTATTCCGCACGCACCCGAACCATCCGGGCATCGCCCACTACATCATCCATGCTTGCGACAATCCGGGAATGGCGCAAGAGGGTATTGAAGCCGCGGTGCGTTACGCGGCCATCGCGCCGGC
>Ga0210393_10002524_pt1 | contig 14959 bp, 8 predicted proteins | sample IncBWC27OmetaG_FD_160068 | JGI IMG/M metagenome (GOLD analysis project Ga0210393, IMG submission 160068) | Forest soil microbial communities from Barre Woods Harvard Forest LTER site, Petersham, Massachusetts, United States - Inc-BW-C-27-O ... | reverse complement strand
TTTCTTGCGCCGCCAGGCCGATGTCGCCGACGGCCACATCGTTTTGCAAGTCCACGAACTGCTTGCCCGGTAGTCCGGCCATGTGCGTCGCTGCCAGGGACCGGCCGGCGCCGCCCACCGGCGCCGGCGGTGCGGTTTGCCCAAGAGCGACCGCGGTGCCGAGTTCGGCGGCGTGATTCACGGCCGCATCGCGTGCAAAGATTCCCGCGCAGGCGCCCGCGCTCCATACGCCGGGCGCGGCACCGTCGGGCACGAACATGGCCGATTCTTCCACCCAGCGAAGTTTGCCGCCCGCCTGCGAATGCAGGTGCACCGCCGGTGCGTGGCCGCCGGCGCTCAGAATCAGATCGCAGTCCAGCCGTTCGGGCCGCGCACCGATGGTATCGGCGGAAATGACCGTGCAGCTGCGCACGCTTCTGCCGCCCACCCGGGCGATGCCGGCGTTCACGAAGGTGCGCAGCTGCGAGAGCGCGGCGCCGATATCCGTCTGCGGCCGGCGATCCACCAGCGCCACCACAGTCACGCCCGCGCTGCGCAAGGAGGCGGCCACTCGATAGGCGGAATCGCTGTTGGCCGCAATCACCACTCGTTGACCGCAGGCAACGCCGAATGCCTGCGCGTACTTGTCGGCGGCACCGGCCAACATGACGCCGGGACGATCGTTGTTGGGGAAGATCATCGGTCGCTCCAACGCTCCCGTCGCGGCGATCACGGCGCGCGCGCGAATTTTCCACAGCCGCTCGCGCAGCACGCCCCCGCCGGAGCCGGGTGCGGCGCACGGCGCCGGCAGCATTTCACGAGCGCACACCAGATTGTGATCGTAAATACCGAACGCCAAGGTGCGCAGCATGCGCCGCACGCCGCAGCGCTCGGCGCGGAGGATGAGTTCGGCAACCTGCGCATCCGCGCGCCACGCCAGCGCACCGCCGAACGCGGGGCCGCTGCCGAGCAAGAGGGTGTCGGCGCCCGCTTCGGCCGCGGAGACTGCGGCGCTCAAGGCGGCGAGCCCGCCGCCCACCACCACGACCTCCGCTTGCGCCGCCGCTTCTTCGTATCGATCGGGATCGGGTTCTCCGGAGGCACGGCCGAGACCCGCCATGCGGCGAATCATGGGCTCGTACACATGCCAATTCGGCCACTTGAATGTCTTGTAGTAAAAGCCCGCCGGCAGCAGCGCAGCCACCCTGCTCAAGGCAGCACCGGCATCGAAGCCGACGCTCGGCCAGCAATTGACGCTGGCGGCGATGAGACCTTCGTGCAGCTCCACCAGGGTGGCACGCATGTTGGGCGTGCGGGTGGCGCCATCGCTCAAATCGACCAGACCGTTGGGTTCCTCGACGCCGCAGGAAAAAATGCCGCGCGGCCGATGCAGCTTGAAGCTGCGCCCGACGAGCTGCACCCCGTTTGCCAGCAGTGCCGAGGCGAGCGTATCGCCCGGATGCCCGCTCAAGCGCCGCCCGTTGAATTCGAAGCCCAGCCGCCGCGATCGGTCGAGGCGCTGGCCGCAGGGCGCCGGAAGACGCGAGGCGGTCATGTGGGCGCGGCATCCGTCATGGCGTACACGGAGAGGATTTCGTGGGTGAGCGTATTGCGCGCCATGTTGAACCACTGTCCGCAGCCGTAGGTGTGCCGCCAGCGCTCGAAATGCAAACCCTTGGGATTGTCGCGAAAGAACAGATATTCGCCCCAAACCTGGTCGCTTTGCTCCAAGCCCGGCCGCGCCAGATGCGAGGTGCCGCCGCACGTGAATTCGCTTTCATCGCGCGGACCGCAGTGAATGCAGGGGATCTGCATCATCAGTGCGCAATTCCCGAGGCCGCTGCTTCGTCGATGAGACGGCCGGAAATGAACCGCTCGAGTTGAAAGGGTTCGGCCAGCGTGTGGCTTCGGCCCGTTGCGAGCACGTGCGCCAGGGTCCAGCCGCCGACGGGAATAGCCTTGAAGCCGCCGGTACCCCAGCCGCAGTTGATATACAGATTGGCGATGGGGGTCGGCCCGATGATGGGGCTGGAGTCGTGCACCACGTCGACGATGCCGGCCCACTGCCGCATCAAGTTCAGACGGCTGAAGGACGGGAACAGCGCCAGAGTTGCCGCAATGATGGCCTGTTTCACCGCGAAGCTGCCGCGCTGCGCATACGAGGGAAACAAATCGAGCATGGCGCCCATGACGATTTCGCCCTTGTCCGACTGGCTCACATAGGCGCCGGTGCCGGGCGAGAGAATCACAGTATCGAGAATGGGCTTGATCGGTTCGGTGACCATGGCTTGCAGTGCGTAGCTCGTCACCGGCAGGCGAAAGCCGGCCAGCTTCGCGAGCACGGAGCTGTGACCCGCCGCTGCGATGCCGACGCGCTCCGCGCGAATGCGCCCACGGTTGGTATCCACCCCGACGACCCGCCCATGGTCCTTGACGAAGCCGGTGACTTCGCAGCCCTGAATGATGTCGACGCCCAGGTTGGAAGCGGCCCGCGCGTAGCCCCAGGCGACGGCGTCATGGCGCGCCGTGCCGGCGCGCCGCTGCGTGAACCCGCCAAGCACCGGCAGCCGCGCGCGCGGCGACAGATCGAGCGCCGGAGCGAGCGCGCCCACTTGTTCGCGCGTCAGCAGTTCCGCGGCAATACCGTTCATGCGCATGGCATTGGCCCAGCGCGACATGGCGTCCAAGTCATGCCGGCTGTGGGCGAGCAACACCAGGCCGCGCTGGCTCAACATGATGTTGAAATTCAGCGCCTGCGACAGGCCTTCGTACAATTGCAGCGAAAAATCGTATAGGCGCGCGCTCTCCGGATACAGGTAATTCGAACGCACGATGGTGGTGTTGCGGCCCGTATTGCCGCCGCCGATCCAGCCGCGCTCGAGCACCGCCACCGAGGTGACGCCGTGATTTTTCGCGAGATAATACGCGGCGGCGAGCCCATGGCCGCCGCCGCCCACGATGATCACGTCGTAGCTTGGGCGTGGGCCGGCGTCGCGCCAGGCGGCCGGCCAATGGCGTTGACCTGACACCGCGCCGCGGAGCAGTGACCACGCCGAATATTTCATGGCCGGGCGTCTGCCGGTTGTCGCCCGCTGTTGGTCAATTCTTAGCTTCCATCTCCCAATAGTCTGCCCTCAAGATGCGTGCAATACCAGTGCACGAACTGCGTCACGCCGGCCTCATGGATCGGCGAGTACGGCGCCGGATCATAGGCGGGCGAATTCACGCCGATCTGATTTTCCTGGCAGTTGCGGGTGTCTGCCGCATTGGTCGCGAGCCACACCTGGGTCAACTCCTTGAGGTCGTAGTCCACTCCTTCCACGGCGTCGCGGTGTACCAGCCACTTGGTGGTGAGCTCCGTCTGCGTCGGACTGACGGGCAGGACGCGAAACGAGATGGCATGATCCGCGAGCACGTGATTCCAGGTCGTCGGAAAGTGGAACATCAGCAGCGTGCCGACGTCGGGTTCGCTGATCGAATCGCTCAGCGGCCGGCGCACCGCGGCTTTGCCCGACATGGTGAAGCTCACCGCTCCTTCGAGCAGCGGCGTGCGCACGGTGCGGTATTGGCTGTTGGCGGAGATATGAAATTTGCTCGGCAGCCCGATCGACTCCCAATGGCGCCACTTCCCGGCGGTGTACGGGTTCGATGCCGCGCCCTCGCCGTCGGTCGCCGTCGGATCCTCCGGAAAGGTCCGAATCAGTTCCGGGTGATTGGCCGCGCAGTGGTAGCACTCGCGGTTGTTCTCCCACACCAGCTTCCAATTGGCCTGCTCGATGAGGGTGGATTGGAATGCAATCTTCGTCTGATGCAGCTTGTGCGGCAGAAAATACGGTTCGAGGTGGCGCCGGATCGGTTCGAAGTCCGGTGCCACCGACGCCAAGCAAATCCAGATATAGCCGCCGGCGCTTGCGCAGTGGACCGGTTTCAAGCCGTGCTGCGACTTGTCGAATTCGCCGCCCATGTCGCGCGCCGCCAGCAAGCGTCCGTCGAGCGCGTAGGTCCACTGATGGTAGGGACAGACCAGGCGCGGCGAGGTGCCTCGCTCGGCGGAGCAAATCCTCGACCCGCGATGTCGGCAGGTGTTGTGGAAGGCGCGCAAGCCGCCCTCGCGGTCGCGCACCACCAGCACCGGATACTCGCCGATCTGCACCGTCAAGTAGTTCCCGGGATTCAATACCTCGCAATCGTGACCCACGAACAGCCAATCGCGGTACCAAATCATCTGTAGATCGACCTGATAATCCTCCGGGTCGCAATAGAAGTCTCGTTCCAGGGCGGTCTCGAGATTTCGTCCCCGCAGACGGTTCAGCATCGTGTCGCGCGCAGTCATGGTGGTTTCCTGACGATCCTGGCTGTGCCTACGATAGCAATATTCCCTTCAGCCGCAGTGCCCCGAAGCGACGCTTTTTGCGAATTATACGACAGCAGGATTTGCCGGCGCCGCGGGAATGCGTAAACTCGCAAAGCCATGGCGGGCCCACAAGAAGAACTTCCACGCCGCCGTACTGCGCCGACGGTTTGCTGGGTGCTCTGCGCAATGTTCACCCTGTTGAGCGGTACGCCGAGTTTCAGCCGCACGACCGGGCCGACTGCCGAGCGACCGCCGCTGCTGGTGGGATCGATCGAACTCAGGGCCTGCCCGGTCGTGCCCGCCTACTGCGGCATGCTCGAACGCCCGCTGGATCCGACGGGGGCATTGCCGGGACGCATCGCCATTTACTTCGAATACTATCCGCATACGGGGCCGGAACCCTCGCTCGGCACCTTGGTCGCGACCGAAGGCGGACCGGGTTATCCCGCCACGCTGTCCCGCGACGACTATCTATACCTGTTCGACCCGCTGCGGCGACGGCGCGATGTCTTGTTGATGGACAACCGCGGCACCGGCCAGTCCGGGGCGATAGATTGCCACGAGTTGCAGACGGCCGAGAAGTGGACCGTGGAATTGATAGCCGCCTGCGGCGGACGCTTGAGCGACAGTGCGCCCCTCTATAGCACGGCGTATGCGGCGGACGATCTGGCGGCGATTCTCGAGGCGCTCGGCATCCCCCGCATCGATCTGTATGGCGATTCCTACGGAACCTATTTCGAACAGGTTTTCGCGGTGCGGCACCCGAATACCTTGCGCTCCATCGTGCTGGACGGCGCCTATCCGCTGAACGGCGCCGACTACCCCTGGTACCCGAGCTATGCGCCGGCCATGCGCGACAAATTCGACATTGCCTGCCGGCGCTACGCGCCATGCGCCGCGCTTCCCGGCAATTCAATCGATCGCATGCTGCCGGTCTTGGAGGAACTACGCTCGCGGCCGTTTGCGGCGCGAGCCACCGACAGCGACGGCAGGGAGCGGCAATTCATTGCGGACGCATCGCAACTCGCCATCGTCATGTACGGCAGCGCGCCTGCCTTGGCCACGGTACGCGAATTCGACGCTGCGGTTCGGGCGTTCACCGGCGGCGATCGCGCGCCGCTGTTGCGCCTGATGGCGGAAACCTCGAGCGGCGTGGATTCGCGCGATCCGGCCGCCGACCCGACAAAATGGAGCGCGGGGCTCGCCGCCGCCGTGATGTGCCAGGATCCGCCGCAGATTTTCGATATGCGGCTCCCACCCGCGTTGCGCGCGGCGGATCGGGATCGTGCCGTCGCGGAGCGCCTGCGCACGCTGCCCGACACCTACGCGCCGTTCAGCATCGATGAATACCGCGGCATGCCGCTCGACTACAGCTTCCTCGATGAATGCGTCGCATGGCCCGTTGCCCCGTCGAGTCATCCGGCCTCGCACGTCGTTCGCGCGGACGTGCAGTATCCGGACACACCGGCGCTCATCGTTTCGGGCGAACTTGACAATATAACCACCATGGCCGACGGCGCGGCGGTCGCCGCGGCGTTCAAGCACGGCAAACAGATCCGCGTGGCCAACAGCTTTCACGTCAACGCACTGCCCCGCGCACGCAGCGCCTGCGCCGCGCGGATCGTGCGCCATTTCATTGCAACCTTGGAAACCGGCGATAGCTCCTGCGCGGCCGGCGTCCCGCCGCTGCGGCTGGTGCCGCGATTCGCGCAGCATGCCGCAGAGCTAGAACCTGCCGCCGCGCTCCCCGGCAATCGCGCCGACACCGCGCAGCTGCGTTGGATAAGTGCGGCGGTGATGACGGCGGGCGACGTGCTGGCCCGTCTCGGCGGCAATTCCACCGGGGCGGGGGTGGGCTTGCGCGGCGGGAGCTTTCGCATTGTGAGCTCCGCGCGGTTCGTGCACGTGACCTTGCACCAGGTGCGTTGGACCCAGGATTTGGCGGTCAGCGGGACGATCGACACACCGATGGCCCAATCCGGCACGGTGCGAGCGCTGCTGCAGGTGGTGACAGCCGACGGGCTCACAGGCGAACTGACCGTGGAATGGCCCGAAGGAATCGCGGGATCCAGCGCCGGCATTCACGGCAGGTTGGGCGGCGACGTCGTGTTTGCGCGAGCTCCTGCGCCCTGACTCATCCTGCCGGCGGCAGGTAGAGGTCGAGCCAGGCCGACATGCGCTCCGCAAGATCCTTGACGAAGCTGGGTCGCGTAAAGACGTGATGCTCACCCGGATAGACGATCAGTTGCGCCGGCACTCCCAGGGTGCGCAGCGACTGATACATCTGCTCGCCGCCGATGAGCGGAACGTTGAAGTCCTTGTCCCCGCCCATGAACAGCGTGGGCGTATGGATGCGGTCCGCATGAAAGAACGGATATGACACCTTGAGCCACAGCGCGGTATTTCGCCACGGCGGGCCGAGCTCGTTGTTGTATTGAAGAACGTATTCGTCGCTGCCGTACGTCGCTAGCTGATTGGCACTGCCGGCGCCGCTGATGGCGGCCTTGAAGCGCCGATCGCTCGCGATGGTGTAATCGGTCAATATGCCGCCATAGCTCCAACCGCCGATCGCAAGCCCATCCGGGTCTGCGATCCCGCGTGCCACCAAGTAATCGACACCGGCCAACAGATCCTCGACCTCTTTATGGCCCCAATCGGCGAATATCGCTTTGGCGAAGGCGGAGCCGCGGCCGCTGCCGCCACGATAGTTGACGCGCAGAACGACGAAACCCTTGGCGGCAAACATCTGGGGTTCGAATTGATAGCCGTCCAGGACCAGCGAGTGTTCATCCTGACCTTCGGGTCCGCCGTGAATCCACAGCACCGCCGGATACTTCCGTCCGGGGACATAGGAGGGCGGCGTCACTATGAGCCCATGAATCTCAGCCCCACCGCTCTTGAAACGGATGTCCTCGACGGCGCCGAGCTGCAACTCCGCAAGAAACGCGTCATTGTGCGCGGTGAGCTTGCGCAGCCGCCCGGCCTCCAGTGCATACACTTCGGCGAGCGCGCCGTCGTTGGACTCGAGCAGTGCGGTGTGGCCCGCCGCCGAGGAGAGCGCAGAGACCACGAACGAACCCGCGGCGACCTCGCGGGTGATCGCGCCGCCCGGCAGATCGACTCGCGCGGGATACACCCCGCGGTCGTCCTCCACCGAGATCATGATCGACGCCGAGTCGGCCGCGAATGCGAAGGACGTCACCGCGCGATCGAGCTTGTCGGTCAGCGGGCGGGGCACGCCGCCGCCGGCCGGCACCACCGCCAGCCGGTCCTGCATGTACGCGTTGAACTTGGGCTCCAGGCCTTGCAGATAGGCGATCAGTGTCCCGTCGGGACTCCAGGCGAGCCTCTGCGTGTTCGGCGCGTAGGGACGCACGACGGTTCGCGGCGCCGCGCCCGCCACGGGCTCGACCACTGCAAGGTCCTCCCGCCCGTCTGCATCGGCGCCTTTCTCGCGCGTGCGAATGAAGGCAACCTGCCGGCCGTCGGCGGACCAGGTCGGCAGATCTTCGTTGAAATTTGCATCGGAGGTCAGCGCCTCGACATGCTTGCTCTCGACATCCAACAAGTACAGATGGCGCGCGCTGTGCTGCCTCAGATAGCCATCCGCGTCGTCCTTGAAGTGCAATGCGTCGATGACGATGGGCTTGGGCGTCTTGCCGGCGTCGCCCTGCTTCATGGTGAATGCCATACGCTTGCCATCCGGCGCCCATGAGTACTCGCCGATGTCGCCGCTGGCGCTCGTCACCTGACGAGCGTCGCCGCCACGTCGGTCCAACACCATGATCTGCGCAGTGTCGGACCCGCTCGGATTCGCAACAAACGCCAGGTAGCGCCCGTCCGGACTCCACCGGGGCTTGCCCGTGCCGTCCGCCACGGCCGTCATCGCCAGCCGTTGGCTGCCGTCCCAGCTCACCATCCATATCGCGCTGCGTGCCTCGTCGGCTTCGCGGTCGTTGGTAGTAACGACGTAGGCCACCCATAGGCCGTCCGGAGACACATTCGGATCGCTCACGTCTTGGACGCGGTAGAGATCGTCCGCGCTCAAGCGGCGAGCTGCGGGTGCATCCGCCGCGAACGCCCGGGCGGCGCACAATAACAGCAGGAATCCGCCGGTAATTCTCATCAACGCATTGATCCGCGCACTGCTTGAAATCAATCGCCTTTGCCCCAGCGGTAACTCAGGCGCAGGCCGATCACCCGCGGCTCATTGGTCGTCCGGCGGTGGTCGTAGTTGCCGGTGTTCGTATAGATGATCGCGTTTTTGTCAAACATGTTGCTGATGTAGGCCTCGGCGGTCCAATGATCATTAGGTGCCTGGACGCCGAAACGGAGGTTCGAGACATCATAAGCCGGCTGCAGCGAGCGTCCGAACCCGTGCCGGTCCACGACGCGCAAATCGCTCCACATATCGCCCTTGTGCGCGATATCGTACTGCACGAAGCCCTTCAGGGACGGCGCCAACGGATGTTCATAACGTGCATTGGCGCTGTAGCTGAAATACGGGACGAACGGCAGCCGCTCGGTCGGCACGACGACGAAGTCGGCGTTTTCGAAAGTGTTGGTGATGAGGTGCGAGTCGTTGTAGCTGCCGGAGACTTGCACGCTCAATCCCTCGGTGATTTTGTAGTCGATGTTGGACTCAGCGCCATAAATCCTTGCATTGCCCAGATTGGCGTTGAAGCCGCTCGGGCAAATGGCGAGATCGAATACCGGAGCTTGGTAATCCTTCCAATTCATGAGGTAAAATGCGCTGTTCCAAGTCATGTGCCCATTCAACAGCGTCGACTTCCAGCCAACTTCGAAATTGTTCAAGCTGTCGGGCTTGAAAGTCGCCGGCGCGCCGTTCGCGGTACAGGATGCACCGAGGCCGGAATTGGATCCGCCGTCGCGGAAGCCTTGGCTGAAAATTCCGTACAGGAGCAGATCCTTGTCGGCTTTGAAGTTCACGCCCGCCTTGGCGTTGACCTTGTGCGACCCGCCCGCATCGAAGCTCGGGTCCTTGGCATTCCAAAAATAGCCCGCGTATTGGCTGCCGCTGGCGAAGCTGGACTTGAAGTGTTGGACACCGCCCTCGACGCTCCATCGATCCGTCAGATTGAAAGTGAGGTCGGCGAATTCTGTGGTTTCCAGGTAGTCAAGGCGCGACTTATAGCTGTACCATTCGTTCGGCAGGGGCGTCGCCGGCTTGTCGTTGTAATAAGTGTTGTACAGCGAAATGACGTTTTGATACGCCTGACCGTTGGGCTGAAGACCCGGCATCGCGTAAAAAAGCGAGTAGGGATTCTTGGTCTTTTCCCAATAGAGGCCCGCGAGCCACTGCAGCCGGCCGCCGGCTTTCGACTGCAGGCGCAATTCATCCGACCAGCGCATCGTATTATTGTCGTAGACATAGTACTGAGCCGGCACGTTGCAGCCGCTGAATCCGATGCTGGGCGAATTGACCGGATCGGTGAGGCAGGCATAGGCCTGAATTTGAGACGGCAGGAAGCCGGCGACGGTCGAATACTGAACGTATTCGGAGTATTCATTGACCTGGTGAACGACTTGCTGCTCGTAAGTGCTCGCGAACACCAGGTCAGCGATGCCGACGTCGCCGTCGATGTGCAGGTCCAGCGATTTCACGTAATCGCTGCCGCTCTCGGGCGCGAAGCGCGACACTTCGCGTTGGCCGTATTTAGGATCCTCATCCCAGGCACCGACGTGCCGCTGACTCTGATAGCCCGAGGTCAGTACGGCGCTCCACCCGTCATTGAAAATTTGTTTGATCGCTGCGCGCCCGCCATCGACGTTCTGGGTGTTGTAATCCTTGCGCGCCCACTCCGCGTTGTTCGAGACCACTCCGTTCACCCACTGGCGGGTCGTGAGCAAGTTGTCGATAAACCCGCCATCATGTCTCGCGTAAACGGACATCCGCAGAGCCGATAGACCTTCAACGATCGGCAGGTTTACGAACGCCTCGTAAGTGCTGTTGACGCCGCCGGATTTTATCTTCCCCCCGTCGACGTCCGCACCGGCGCTGAACGCGGCAGGATCCGGCTTATTGGTGATGAGCCGGATGGCGCCCGACATCGAGCCCGCGCCGAACAGGGTTCCCTGCGGCCCGTTCAACACCTCGATGCGTTCGATGTCATAGGCATGCAGATCAGGGATGCTGCCGTAAAAGCTCATCGACATGTCGTCGACAAAAAACCCGGTCGAAGACGTATTCACCACGTTGGGGTTGCTGCCGTCGGACACGCCGCGCATGAAAAACATCTGCGTGGCAGGACCCGTGCTGATGAAGGACACCGACGGTGTTTTCGTTGCGTAGTCCTCGAACCGCGTAATCGCCAAATTCTGCAAGTCCTGGGCCGTGAAGACATCGATACTCTGCGGGACGTCCTGCAGATTTTCCGTGCGCTTGCGCGCGGTCACGGTGATTTCTTCGAGCGTATCGGACTTCGCCGCGCCGGCCGCGGCGAGCGCCGGCATGCCGTGCATCGCGGCGGCACCGGAGAGCGCGGCGGCCACGGCCAGGCTGATCTTCGAGCGAATATGCTGGTTGGAGTCGCCCGGACGCAGCTGAGACGCCGCCGTCCAACGCTTCGATATTGCGCGCATGAACATCCCCGCTTATTTCTGTTCAGCCCCGCTCGCGCGCGGGCACCTACTGTCGGATCATCGCTTGAGCGATGGCCGGCGTCAATTATTTTGGGCGACCTCGCTGATCGACCGTTCAATTGAGCCCCAAGCGAGAAGTCAGGTCGTGAATCGTTCCAGACAGTCCCCGAGGCTTCGCCTCAACGGGTCGAGCTCGTTCGCGAAATGCTTCCAATAGCCGATACCCGATGCATACATGGGCTGGCGAACCTGCTCCGAGCTCGCGGTACGGACCGGCCGCCTGGTTTCGTGGAAGTTCAGGCACGCAGCTTCGAATGGCAACCCGCAGTGTTCGAGCAGACGGCGAATATGGGTGTCGGGGTCGCGCACCAGTTCTTCGTATTGCAGATGCAGAACTTTACCGGGCAGCACCGCTTCCCAGTGGTCCATGAGCGAAAGATAGGACCGATAGTAGCGCCCAAGATCGTCGAGATCGTAGCTGAAAGATTGGCCCTCGGCGAAGTGCTGCTTGAAGGTGCTGAAGCAAGCATCCATGGGGTTGCGCCGCGCATCGATTATGGTGGCATTCGGCAGGATGGCGTGGATCAGTCCAACATGACTGAAATTGTTGGGCATCTTGTCTACGAATCGCGGCCGGCCGCTGCGAATCAGCCGCGTTTCAGCCAGATAACGCGCTCCCAGTTTTGCAAGCCGGTCTCCTCCGGCTTGAAGCACGCTCTCGGGGTAAGCGTCGGTTCGCCCATTGCCGTGGTCAAATTCACGGACCATGGCGAGGATGTTCGGCAACTCCATCGTTCCTTCGACGCACGAGTGGCTGGCGAGGATTTGTTCGACCAGTGTCGAGCCGGATCGCGGTAGGCCGACTATGAATATAGGCGAGCCATCCGGGCATCCGATCCCCTTCCTCTGGCGAAAAAATACATCGTCGAAGCAGGTGATGACCCGCCGCGACTTAGCCTCGAAATTGGCGATGTCGAACGGCGAGGTTTTGCGCCGAAGGGCGTTGCCGGTGGCGTAGTGGGCAAAAGCGCCGGGGTAGTCGGCTCTCTGTTCGTACGCACGTCCCAGCGCGAAGTGCAGCTGCGCCTCGCCCGCGCCCGGCCGATCCGCCAGTAAACCTCGCATTGCCGCGATCTCGCCGTCGTTGAAATTGTAGGTCTTCAAATCGGCCAGGCTCCAATAGGCTTCGCCGAATCCGGGATCAATCGCCAAACACTCGTGGTATGCCTTCTCGCACTCCGCTCGTTGTCCCAAGGTTTTATGCAGATGTCCGATCGTGAGGCGCAGCGCGACGAGCGTGGGATTGAGCCGGGCGGCCTCTCCGAACGCCGCGAGCGCGTCGCGTTGGCGCAGCAAACGCGTGTGCACGGTACCCAATGCGACCCAGTTCTGTGGATTCTCAGGCTCAAATTTCAGAAGGTCCTGGATTGCTCTTTCGGCCTCGGCCAGCCTTCCGGCGGCGAGAAGCATATGACTCAGGCCACGGCGCGCGACGGGCGCGTGCGCCGATTGCCTTAGTGCATGACGCAGCAGCCGCTCGGAGTCCTGCGTATTGCCCGCACCCAGCGAGATTGCGGCCAGCCCGCACAAACCCGCAACATGGCTCGCATCGGCCTGCAAGATTTCCCGAAAAATCGTTTCGGCTGCCCGGTGATCCATTGCAGTGAGCGCGGTGGTCGCTTGCTCGACGCGGGCACGCTGCGGATCGAATTGCCGCGCCTGTTCGAAGGCAAATTTCGCGTCCGTGTACTTCTCCTGGTCGACGAGCACATCGCCGTAAGCGAGCCATGCTGCAGCGAGAGTCGGCGCCTCCTTCAATACGCGCCGCAACTCCTCGCGCGCGGCATCGAGGCGGCCCTCCAGTCGGTAGGAACGTGCAAGGTCGACGCGGGCGTGCCAAAAATTCGGGGCTAAAGAAACCGTGCGTTCGAGGGTCTCGACAGCGGCGGCGGTTTTGTCTTGATCGAGCAGTGCGACTCCAAGCAGGCGCATGCTATTGACGTCGCCGGGAGCCTTATCTTGAATGGCGCGCAACTGCCGCTCGGCGGTCGCGGCTCGCCCGGTGCGCAAGCTGGCCAACGCCTGCCCGTACGCGGCCCGCAGGTCCGCTTGGGCGCCGTCCTTGTCGCGGCGATGGGAAATGCTCAGACAGACTCCTTCGAGTCGCTGGTTTCGCGAGCCTGGCCCGTGTGAAACGCCAGCTTGCGTTCGCCGATCTTGCGCTCGGTGCTCGGCGGGTGCCCGAACTGCATGCGATAGCACTTGGAGAAATGCGGCGGCGACTGAAATCCGCAGGCCGTGGTGATGTCCATGATGGGCATGGCGGTCTGCAGCAGCAGCTCGCGCGCGCGGCGCAGCCGCATCTCGAGGTAGTAATGCTTCGGCACGCAGTTCAGGTCGCGCTTGAACAGCCGCTCGATTTGCCGGCGCGACAGGCCCGTGGACTTGGCGATCTTCTCCAGGCTCAAGGGCTTTTCGATGTTCTCCTCCATGAGCTGCGCGACGCGGATCAAGCCGCGGTGGGATACCCCGACCTGCGCACGCAACGGGATGTATTGGCGATCGGTGTCCTTGCGGACCCGATCGACGATGAATTGCTCGGACACCAGCTGCGAAATGCGCGGCCCCAGCTTGCCTTGTATGAGGTTCAGCATGAGGTCCAAGGGCGCGGTGCCGCCGGAGCAGGTAAAGCGGTCGCGGTCGATGGTGAACAACTGGTCGCTGATGCGCACCCGGGGGAATTCTTCGCGCAGCGCCGAGAGGTTTTCCCAGTGGATCGTCGCGCTGAAATTATCGAGCAGGCCCGCGCGCGCCAGCGCATAGCCGCCGGTGCAGAGCGCTCCCAGCGGCACCCTTCGGTCCGCGAGCCGCCGCAGCGCCGTCAACAGCGCCGGCGACACCGCCTCGCGCACGTTGATTCCGCCGCAAACGAACAAGATATCGACCGCTCCCAACTTGTCGAGAGCACCGGTCGGTGTGAGATTGAGTCCGCTGCTGGCGTCGACGGCCTGCCCGTCCATGCTGATGACCGACCACTCGTAGACATCGTTGCCGACCAAGCGATTGGCCATGCGCAGCGGTTCCAGCGCATTGGCGACCGCGATCAGCGAGTAGTTCGGCAAGGTCAGAAATGCGTACTTGCATTTGCGCAGCACGGCCGGCGATTCCACGGTACCTCCGAAGAGCAAAATGCGTGCGGTAACCCCGCGCCATTATGCCATTGGCTCGACCCTCTTGTCTGTTTCCGACAAGACTCTGTCGTTTTTCAGACGTATTTCGGGGTGATTCCGCCGCAGCAAGGGCCGGTTTTCGGGCGGCCTGGCGCATTTCCATCAGGGACTGTCGCAATTGGCCTCTTGTTTGGCGGGCCGGTGGTTACACTGCCTGACGCACTGGCCTAGGGAGATCTCGGATGAAAAGTCATGCCCGCGTCGTGGTGATTGGCGGCGGTGTGGTGGGCGTCAGCACGCTATACCATTTGGCCCTAAAAGGTTGGACCGACGCGGTGCTGCTCGAGCGCGCCGAGCTGACCGCAGGATCAACCTGGCATGCGGCGGGCCTGCTGCCGTTGTTCAACATGAGCTACACGGTCGGCCAGCTGCACAAATACTCCGTGGATCTCTACAAGCGGCTGCCCGCCGAAACCGGCCAGGACGTGAGTTTCCACGTCACCGGAAATCTGCGGCTCGCGACCTGCGGCGATCGCATGGACGAATACCAAAAATACTGCGGCACGGCCAACACCATCGGCGTGCCCTTCCAGGTGATCGGCCCGAGCGAAGTCCGCGACCTGTGGCCGCTGGTCGAACTCGGCGATGGCGCCGGCACGCCCAAAATCGTCGGCGCTCTTTATCACCCCGATGACGGCCACATCGCCCCGGCCGACCTCACCATGGCGCTCCGCAAAGGCGCGCGCAGCCGCGGCGCGGAGATCCACGAGCAGACCGAAGTCACGGCGGTGCGGCGCACGCCCTCGGGCGAGTGGCATCTGACCACCAACAAGGGCGACATCGTCGCCGAACA
>Ga0210393_10002522_pt1 | contig 14984 bp, 20 predicted proteins | sample IncBWC27OmetaG_FD_160068 | JGI IMG/M metagenome (GOLD analysis project Ga0210393, IMG submission 160068) | Forest soil microbial communities from Barre Woods Harvard Forest LTER site, Petersham, Massachusetts, United States - Inc-BW-C-27-O ... | reverse complement strand
TCTGCACCCCAGTCGTCGCGCAGCATGTCGATTGTGAGAAGCCACACACCGGCCACGTGGTCTACTGGGCAGCGGTCGACGACAGACCCCGCATTCTACACGTATCCTCCCCCGCCGAATACCTCGCTAGAACCTACGTTGCCACCTCCCGAAAACCAAACGGCAGAGACGACGCAAACATGGCAGATCGGTGTACCCCAGCCCGATGTTCCGTTCTGGGATGAACGCTTCCCTCACCTTCAGCGTATAGGGCATGCCGAAAGTTACACGCGCGCCGATGATTCCAGCTGGGGAGGAAGCTACTCCTCACCGCACAGGGCGCACCCTCCAGACTGGCGGGGGGTCCCCCTTGGACAATTGGAAGGACATCCTCGTACGTCCTAAACAGCTCCCTCTGCAAGAAAGCTGACAATTTACGTCTGGGAAGGGTTATCTTTCAATGCCGAAATTTTACGATCGCAGAGAACGCTAGTAGAACCATCCTCCAGCCGCTTAAGTTTTATACCCTATGTTGCCGTGCCAGAAGGGCTGAGTGCGCGGGTATACGACGAACGACCGAATATGAACTCCAGTGTCACGGCCGAGGCAGCGCACGACCAGGCATACTTACAGTCCGCAAGTCCCCATGGTCTCCCGGGGATTTCGAGTGCAGAGGACTTTGTCAGCCCGCTGCTCGATTCTGTCTTGCTAGACCTACCAGTCCCAGGGCCACCAACAACGGTCGACGGTTCTTCCTCTGAGGCTGGCCAAGGAGACGCTTTAGAGGAGAGTCCGATGAAGACCGTGACGCGCAAGGGAAAGCAAACAGGTGGATCGGAAGGGGGGTTGCCCGCGCTACGAAAGTTCCGGAAGAAGACGGAAATTGCGTGCAATTTCTGTAGAGGTGAGCACATTTTACATGGAGTTCATGAGAGAGTCGCAGGCGCTTGTGGCTGATCGTGAATGTCATGTCATTGTGGGTCCGCTCTTCTTTCCACGTTGTTGACGTAATTTCCGTCCTTCAGGAAGGAAGCTCGGCTGCAGCGGCGATAGACCAAAGTGCAAGACATGTCTCAAGCAGGGAAGAGAGTGTGCGTACGAGGCCACGGCTCGACGACGAGGCCCTGGTAAAGCCCCGAGAGGCAGCAGAAAGCTCGCAAAGGGTCGCGGTACAGGCTCGCGCACGCAGCGTTCAACACCTGAACTAGAAGACGGCCGGCCGACGTTCCCTGGCGTTGGTTACGAAGTACCTTTACCTCGAATACAGGTGCCCGGTCCGGATGATTTCCATGCACCGCTAGCCAACTGCGAGGACGGTCAGGATCATCAATGGCAGGCGAACAACGTCGACCGGGCCTTTCTAACTTCGTTCTCTTCACAAGGCTGGGGAACGGTCATATGAATGAATGAGTGCACACCTCAATATTTTATTGGATAATTTACATGTCAGACGTTGGTGTTTTGGGCGGGAAGAGCAGGGGGGCTCCTTTCCTGATAGGACAACCTAAGGCCACGAGGGGCCAAGTCCAGGCAGACGATGAAGCGCTGATGCACTGATACGTTGATGCGCTGATGGGCCAATCACGCCGGGATCCGAGGAGGTTAGATGCGCATTAGGAAAACACCAAATTAGCTTACTTCCACTTATACTACTCGTATCTTCCTTATATTAGTCTATTACTTGGTAACTTGAAGGTTGGAAAATCTCATCATTGGGTGAAACCCCCCTCACAGAACCGTACCAGTGCTATCCGGGTGTAGGCACTTTGGGCGCACCGGGCACCCTTTGCAGCTCGGCCCGAGCGCCCAATTCCTCACTCAGACGATCAGCATTTTTTTTCGGTGGTGCTGCTTACGGAGTCTAATAACTCCGCACCCATCAATGGGTCGACCGAGCTCACGGATACAAATCCCCCTCCTGACGACGAAAGAAAAATAAAGTTTACTCCTGTGAGGAAACGGGAGGAGTGTGCCATCCTAAGCGTTGCTGTGCCGCCGCCGGATTGATCTTGCTCCGATGTCGGATTTGACCCGGCAATGACCCGACGGCCCAGGGGCCGGAATGCTGCTGTCTGCATGGCTTCCATCGCTGACATTACGGTAATTGTCATGACAGAGAGAGATAAGGACAGAGCGAAAGAAAATGGGGGGATTGAGTCGATGTCTCATTTAAAGTATTTTGGTGTTTTTGGCGTACATAAGCATGTATTGTCGGCGCAGCGACTCACGGAACTGGGTTGCGGACCCGTTGACGCCAATATATTATCACGTTTCTCGGAGTTGTGAGGGTTTTTCGGGGTGAGTCGAGTGCACCCCCGTTAGGGTGGCCTTATTTGGTAACAAGGGCCCGGGCAGTGTACGGGTAAGTGAAAAGAGCGATTTTGAGAAGGCAAGTGTTATCGGAAGCCGCGGAAAGCTACGCACGAGGATAAGGGGAGGGTGTTCTAGACCATCAGCGGAAGGCGAAGATGCTTCTGATCCGCCGCTACGGGACAGGGTTTCTCTGCATGAACCACGGTGAGAAGGTGCTCGTTATGAAGTGCGCGCGATGGGCGGCCGTGAGGGTGAGCGTGAGGGGTGAGGGTGAGGGTGCCCAGCTGGATTGGATTGGAATAGTGGCAAGTGAGGCCGGAGCGGCGCCGCGGAGAGAAAGGAACGTAAGTCCGGCCGGGGAATTCAGTGCCCCGCACAACGTCGCCTCAGCTAGCCAGGGCAAGCCACGGCCAGCCAATCCGTCCTCCGTTGGGCCCGTGAGCTCCTTTACTTCCTCCCGCCATGGACAAAATCGACCAACGGGCCCGACGTGACCAGCAGGAGGACCGTCTCGACAGGCTGCCCTCCCAGGACCACTCCCTCTCCTCCTACACCGCACCCTCCGCGCAGGCTCTCCACCCCTCACGGAACGGCCCCATCGCTGCTCGGCCTGACGGTCCTACCAGCGGATACTCCCTTATGGTCGCCGGACAGGCGACAGGAAAAACAGCCTTTCTCCGCCTCCTCCTGGATACCAGCGACATTGCGTCGACCACCTCTCAAGACCAGCTAGCGTCCGTCGCCAAGTTCGTCCAGGGATGTGCTGGCCACACCTCTCACATCCGCACCGTCTCGTTCGACATTGACTTGGACTCCCCCGAAGTCGGCCAGCGGCAGTCCATTTCTCTTACCCTTACCGACACCCCGTCCCTGGATGTCAGGGACGAGGTTGCCTCGGAAAGACTCGTTGGTGACATTCTCCGGTACATCGAGACAAAGTTCACAGATAGCCTGGAAGATGTGTGTCGCCCTCCCCCATCCTCTCGGCAACGTTCGCTCACTCGCACGTCGTTGTTACAGGAGTACAAAGCTCGGACAGGCGACCATCACATCCACTTGTATGTTGGCAGTTCCACTTCCGCGGGCGTTTCCGTCTCTTCCGTTTCCCATGGGCTCACAATCCCACTTTTCCCCCCCCTGGCAGGTGCATTTATTTCTTAGATCCCGATACTATTATTCCTCCGTCCGCCATCCGTCCCCCTGCCCCGCTTCTTCCACGCTCGCACGCCAACAGCGTCTCCCAGCCCGACGCCGAACCTGTCATCCTTGAGCCCCCGGTCACCACCAATCCGCTCCTTCGACGACCGGTCCTACCTCAAGCGGAGATCAACATAATTCGCACCCTCTCTTCCCGAGTTAATGTTTTGCCCGTCATCGCCAGAGCGGACACTCTCACCAATGAACGGCTTTCGGCCATCAAGATGGCCATAAGACGAGATTTGGCAGAGGCGGGTATCGGGTTCGGAATATTTGACCTCGATACGCACTCACAGTCCAACGGAGACAATAAACCGTTCAATGGCTTGTCCAATGGCTCTTCCTCTTCCCCCAGCAGTTCTTCCCCCACCTCGCCCGTGACCCCTTCCTTCCTGCGGCTTCCTTACGCGCTGATCTCCCCAGACTGTTATTCCCACAGTGATGGTGTCAACCGCCACTCTCTGGCGCGCCATGAGCTTGTGCTGCAATACACTCCTGGTCGTCCCTCGTCTCCCAAAGCAATCCCAACCAAGCTCGTCCGCGGAAGATTTATTCGCAACTATCGCTGGGGTTTTCTTGATGTCCTCGATCCGAGCCATTCTGATTTTGTTTCTCTTCGACAAGCGATTTATCATCACATGCAGGTGGGAGCGGTTTTTAGGTGGATTCGTGGTCTCCATCTGATCCTGTCTGTCTTTTTTTTAGACGTTGCAGAAGTATACTCGCGAATATCTGTATGATAAGTTCAGGGTCGAGTACATGATGCAGCATCACCCGGGTGAACCTCGGGCTCCACAAGTCAACGGATCTCTGCCCTCACTCTCTAGCAGTCGGCCGATCCTTACCATAGACGCCCCACTCTTACACTCGGGCATGTCTCGCCATTCTGCACTTTCCGGGTCTCGTCAACTGTCTGTTGTGGATACCCACGTCCCCCCCATCAATTCGGCTTTGTCTGATTCGGGTCAAGAGAACAACAGGGCATCTACAAGTCAGTGGTTCTTTTTTACTGAGAACTGTTAGCCGATTGTATGACTAATTGGGTCTCGCCCAGAAGCGAACCGGCAGCGCGCTAAAAAGATTACCGTCGCGTGCAATTTTTGTCGCTGTATGAGGTCTATTATCTCGTTAATGGGCTGTGTCTTTCTGATACTTCATTCCAACAGCGCGCAAACTAAAATGTGATGGCGGACGACCCGCCTGTCACCAATGCCTCAAGAGGTCGAATCCATGCGATTACATGGTACCACAGAAGCGACGCGGCGGGATGCGCCAGAGGCGCAATCTCAACAATAGCGACAGCGAAGGCGCAAGTGGCGATGAACGTTCGGTTGAGATTGAACCGTCGGCATCTCCAGAAGCGGTGCCTAAATCTCTAGCCCGTGGCGGTTCAGATCGTGAACTCCCACCACTGGACGTCATTCAACAGCAGTCCGCCTTTGTAAAGCATGAAGACATTCCGGCCCTCAAGCTTCAGCAATTTCCCCTACACAAGTCGGAGCCGGCGCTACCTCCGTCCTTGGAGAGGCGGGCGGCGCCGTTCATGGATTCGGATCGTCGTGGACAGTTACCACCAATTGCGCTCTCACCTTCGTCCGGTATGAACTCCGGCGCGCCACCGCTATTGCCTTCCATCAGAGGCCCGGATGAGCCATCACTGTCAGCGCTTCCTCCGGTGCATCAACTGCCCGAGGTGGCAACACAACGGAAGCGGGCACCAACGGTTCCAGGGAAAGGCAACCGGTCGTCGTCGAACTATGGTCCAAAAGTGGTCGCATGCAACCACTGTCGGGGTACGTAACAGGAAGCCAATAGCAGTGATGGGAGTACTGTACTGATTCAAATTCCTAACATAGCGCGAAAGACAAAATGCGATGGTGGCCATCCGACATGCTCCAGTTGCGCGCGACGGTCGCTGACCTGCAACTACGTCAACGACCCGCACGCGCCGGGCGGGCCGCGGCGGAAGACGAGCACGGCAGCGTCCGAGCCCGCATCTACGGTGTCAAGCGGACCAGTGTCAGCGGGACCATCGTCGGCTTCGGCTTCGGCATCCGGGTACAACATGCATGACGAGGACCGGATGGAGCAGGAGCGGGAGAGGGAGAGGGAGCGAGTAGAAAACCAGCCTCCACCGAAGCGGATTCGAGTAGAAGGGGGGTCGATGGCTTCAACGGTGGCAGTTCTTGGGATGCCCTGAGCGGTGTTGGTGTTTTCTTCACTTGACCGGTTTGTGTTGTGAGGGAGATAGAAAAGCTGTGTTATGTAATGTACAACTAAAAAAATCAGGGATTTGCCGTTTTCCTAATTGCTCCTTTCGACCACAAGTTCGCTCGTTATTCTTCTCCGCTCCGTAAAATCTTTTTTTATTTATCCTCTCTTTCTTTCTTCCATGTTCCGCAGCTTTCGCAAGAAACCAGTAAAGGAGCCCGTCGAAGAGCCCGTCCGCAAGACTTCGCTCCCAGATATCGCTTCCCAGGATGTTCAGTGGCCTGAGGACCTCGTTGATATCGCTGCCATTCGACACACGCCTCCTCCTGAAACCCAACTTCAAGGTGCAGCCCCCATCTCCTTCCGGCCGGATGAACCGGGCACCACGTCATTTCACAAACCATTTCGTCGCTTTCTAGGACGTTCTCATGACGGCGGGGACCGTTCCATCTCTTCGATTTACATGTCTCATCCACCTTCGTCTTTTCACACACCGGCCGTGCCACCCACTCGTGTGGGCCAGCGTCGCACGCGCGTACCACCCAAGTTCAACCTTATGGTGAGTGCGCGGTACGCGCATCACGGCGCGCTGTGCGGGCTCACCGACGCGATCTAGGTTGCTGGTGCCCAAGGTACCGGCAAGACCTCCCTCTTGCGCCTTATGCTCGACACGGCAGACATCTCCCCCACCGCCACCGCGGAACAACGCGCGTCATTCGACCGCCTTATGCGCGGCGGCGTCAAGACTACCCCTCGCATCCAATCCGCTACCATAGATATCCACGAGTCCCGTTTTGACCGCGTGTTGCTTTCTGTGATCGATACTCCCGGCTTGGACTTCCAGGATGGTCGTGAGCTCAAATTGGAGAGGCAGGTGTCTAGCATCATGAAGTATCTCGACGGGCTTTACGCCGACACTATGAGTGAAGTTCGTCTCCATGATATCTTCGGTTACTGGGCGTAAATGAACTGATCGTTCCCAGGAATCAAAGGTCGTACGACAGAGCAAGGGTGACGAACATGTGCACCTGTGAGTTAAGTATACCGCGTGTCCCACATTTGGCTCATCACTTCTCAGCTGCATCTACCTCGTCGACCCGGCCTCCATCGTGTCATCTGCTTCTCGTCGTCACCTTATTCCTCATAAGACGCTTTCCAAAACGACGATATCTGCGCAGAATCCAGATGAGACCCCACCCCTGACCGATGACGACGGCGATTCGGACATTGACAACGACAGCAACCCAAGTGGTCTGACTATGTTGCCTGCAGAGCTTCGCGTCATTCGACGGCTCGCTCAGCGCGTTAACGTGCTCCCCGTCATTGGCCGCGCAGACTTTCTTACGGATGACAAATTGCGTGCTGTCAAGGCAACAGTTAGGCGCGAGCTCTATGAAGCCGACCTTGGTTTCGGCGTTTTTACCCCCGAACCCGTGAAGTTTTCGCAGTCTTCATTTTCCAGAGAAGACGGCGCTTTCGCAGCCGATGGGAAGGTCACTTCGACGATCAATGGCAATGGGGCCATGACTGGTGATGACGCCGAGTCGGAGTCAGAGTCGGAGTCAGACGACGAGGATAACTTGCCCTCACGACGCGTCATCACGTTGCGCAGCGGGCGGCAGAGCGCCCCTCCCCGCCGGTCGCACTCACGCTCGCGACTGGAGCTCCCCGAGGAGGCACGCGAGCCTCAATCACCTGACCCGTTAGATCCCGAAAGCGTCGCGAATGTGCGCTTCTCTGCATCGACCGTCGCACGATCAGATCTCTCTCCACTTCTGCCTTTTGCGATTATCGCACCCGAGAAGTACCGCTGGCACCGACCCAAGCCCGCGGCCGAGGCGAGCGTTAGGGATGCCGCGTCCGAGAACATGCAGTCGCCATCATCAAACTCCGATTCACCTATCACGCCGGCCGTGAAGGGGCAATCTTGGCCATCCGTGACTTCGCCGCCTGATGACTTAAAGGGCGTGTTCGTGCGGCGGTTCCGATGGGGTACGGTGGATGTACTGGACCCAATACACTGCGACTTTGCTGCATTACGCACTGCAGTGTTATCCACGCACATGAAGGTGACATTGGCAATCGTCTCTGGGTTACAAGGTGGCTCATATCTAATGACCAGGTGCTCAAGACGCACACGCGCGAAGTTTTGTATGAGAAATTCCGCACAGAAAAACTACTTGCACGACGCGCTACTCAGAAGATTGGCGAGGAACAAACAAAGAAACTCCTCGAGGGTTTGTCTCCCTCTCCCTTTGATCTTCACGCCATCTACTCAGCACCAACCCCTGTCCAGATCTAGGGTTGTGAATCTCACCTTGTCACCTTGGCCAGTTCAAAATATAGTTCCGGTCAAAATCTGGATACCGTTTCCGTTATTACTTCCGTATGCTGTGTATACCTACTAACTTCTCTTTTACCCATGACGTTTTGTTCTGCGCTCACTCTCATTATCCTTTGCTTATCTACCCAGTCCGCCCTATCCCTAGCCCAGCTCTACCATCTGCCATCTCGTGTGATCGCTGCTTCCATCCCATTGCTGTATTTACTTGCCTTTATTCGTTGGGCATTGAGATCGTTCATTTCCCGATTCTGACAAGCATTGACGGATATATATCGCTTTACCAGCGAAAGTCGGGATGCCTGATGTCAGTCCCGTAAGGTGAACAACAAAGTAGTGATGCTGTCAAGGCAGTAGCGATATTCCCAGACAACTCAGGTCCGTCCATTCAATTGAGCAAGCAAAATCGAATCAGACGTTTCCATCCTCTCAGTCGTCAAGGCGATGGGAGGGAAATGACAACAGTTGCTGTTAAGCCAATCTCCAGCTGGCCCTTCAATTACACTTGCGCTGCATGGCTTAACAACGGTCCTTCGCAAAGGCGAAAGGTATAGCTAACACTGATGCTTCGGGTTCACGAGTTTCTCTATCTCCTCCTGAGACAGCCCATCCAACCTCTGTAGTAAATATTCAACCTAGGGCCTCATTTAAATGTCGCACACCGTGGCTACAACGTGACTGCGTACCTCGACTTCCTTCGTTAGGGGGATGATGTAACTTTCGTACAGATCTACCACGCAGTCGACATCGATTTTACCTTTGCTCGTACAGTTCGGCAGTGGCTCGCCATCGCTGGCGAAATCCTGCGCATAGAGCATCGCCTTCTTCCGTAGGCGTACCAGCAAGCGCTGTTCGACCTCGGGTTTCGTGATGAGAGCGGCCAGCGCTTTGGCGTCGCCTTGCTGGATGTGCGGGATGAAGGCGGCCGGGTCTTGCCTGAACTTGGACTCGGACACAAATTTGCCTAGAAAGGGAGAGTGAGGTGGGTGTCGGAAGGAGCGATGGTTAAGATAAGAGGGGAGAGATCGACGGACCGTAGTGGACGCGTTTGGAAATGGCTTGGAGCACCTCGACGTCGACGGTCGCGGCCGAGCCGTAGTTCCCGTCGTCCTCAAGTTCGTTATCGCCGATGATGCCCTTCGAACGTTTGAGGCAGGCGAGGTGGAGCGTCGCTCGGGCGGCGATGCGCGGGACGATCGAGTGGATGTAAAAGGAGAGGATGGTCGCGTTTACGTTCACGTTGTTCGGGTAGAGGATGGGGGGATACTCGGGCGGGGGAAGGACGGGATCGGGCAACCCCGTCGTGAAGGGGTACTCGTCCGGGCTGTTTTGTGGTGCGTTAGACGCAGGAAGCCTCCGCGAGGGGATCGCACTGGCCTTGTGTACCTCCGCGCTTTCGCTACGGTTGTCCAAGGTGAGTGAGTTGTTCGGAGGCGGCGCGAAACGGGTGAAACCGGAGGATCCGGTGGCGCACCATGGAATATCTCGGTCTCTTTCAAGAACCATTCGAGCCAACTGCCCTTGAACTGGAGAGCCTCGAGCTCCTTGAAGACGCCGCGCTCGTAGATATTGGGGTTGTGAGCGAACTGCGCGCGTTCTATGAGGGAAAAAATGATCGTGTCTTCGAGGCGGGTGAGGATGGACCTGATCCTGTCCAGGGAGAGCGGGTCTTTTGCGAGCGTGTAGTTTGCCTGCATGTTTATTAGTAGTACCAGTTGTTGCCGTCAAAGGTCTGCAATCTGGTTGTTCTTGCGTGCCAGCGGGCGTGCTCCCATACACTGCGGGTCAGGTCGGACGTCGGACTATCAGGTCAGGGAGTGAATGTGTTGGGCGACAGTTTTGAAGTGGGTTCACTTATGGGAAGTTAGCCGAGTGATCGAGAGCCGAGACCGAGTTTTCGACGGGTGCCCGTCGAGCCTGAGCCTGAGCGGCTCCCAACGCAAGAAAATCGGTGTATCATATCGACACAACACACCGGCAGCCTGAGAGGCTTGCAATCCTTGATCCTTCCACCGTGACTGCGGTCTCCGCGGGGCGCCCCCTAAATCCTCGCCATTTGGTGTGACCACGAGCGTTTACTGGGACAGGTGGCGCCGCAGCGCAGCAGCCAAGCTTCGTGGGCTCCAAGCTCGCATCACATCACCTCACTAAAAACAACGTGTGGTGCTCTGCTGCAGTTTACGCGCCATCATGCCCGGGACCCGCCCCCGCTTCATCTTTGCTTGTTTCAAACGCATCGAACGCTGCGGAGACTGGCTCACAGGAGCCGCGGGGCCATTCTTCGTTGCCGCCGCGACCCTGCTTTTCGTTCTCGGCACACTCTCCTTCCGTATGTCTCTCATTTTTTTCAAGCCCTCGTTCAAAAATTTTCCCAATAAAAAAAAGTAAGCCGACTGATCGTGTTTTAAAAACCACCATCAGTGAACGTCGTTCTCCCAACCATCCCATGGCCATGGCTGTCCGCCCCGACGTGCATCCTGATCATTATCAACTTGTTCGCCCACTATTACTTTGCGTGCACCGTATCCCCGGGCTTTGCAAGTGACCCGCCTCGGCGTGTGGGCGACGGCTTCATTTGGGCAAAGAAACGACACGCACACAGTAGATTTTTGACCAACGGCGTGTATTGGTCGCCGCATCTAAATATAACTCCCGCGTCTGTAATCAAGTGTCCCAAGTGTGGCGAGTCCAAGCCCGAGGTAAGGCGGCATGTTGTGTTGTTTGGGATATCCACTTACCTGCAAATGCCTGTCAGAGGACGCACCATTGTCGAGTGTGTAACCGCTGCGTGTTGAAGTTTGATCACCATTGTCCAGTACGTAACTGTCCACACCTATTTCCCATTCGCGTCTTATTTGGGTCGCTTAGTGTGTGTCTTATGTGCATTCAGCTCTGCAAGGTACTCAACCTCTGCAGGGATAAACCAGTGTGTCGGCCTCCATAATGAGCGTCATTTTGCAATGTTCATGTCCGTATTCACCTACCTTGCTTTCCGTGTGTCGCCTTAGAGATATCTTTCAGGGCGTACGTCACGATAGCTACCTTTTGCTTTGTTGCCTTTGGCTGGCCACATCTATTGAAGGCTCTGGGATTTGATTTTGACGTGAGTTCACGCCATTAGGCCTTATCTTATGTCCGTGTGCTCAAGCATGACCTCTCTAGGACACCTGGGAGCATCGGTCGTCCCCCGTTCTCTTCACTATCATCTACTTCCTGTGTGTTGTGATGTGCCTAGGTGTTGGTACGATGTTCGCATGGCAGCTGTGGAGTGTTTCCGTTGCGGAGACAGCGGTGGAAAATTATGACCATGAGCACTATCGGAGGGTTGCCTGGTCCAGAGGAGAGGTGTGTATTGATCGAAACTGTCACCCAAACTCGTCTGACACCTCTCGCAGACCTTCCAAAATTCTTACGATCTTGGGTTCGCCATTTTATTGTTTCTGAAACCACCATTCCTCCGAACCTCACTTCTACAGGAAATCAAAGAATCTCCAGCTCTTTTTTAATATTGGAATGGATGGATAGTACGTATCCCCTTGCCTCTGTCTATATGACGACTTATGTCTAGCAGCCCTCTTTACACACTATTTCTCCCCTTCCGCGTACCGCCCTACACGGATGGCCGCTCTTGGGCGCGCAAACCAGGGCTAGAACATCATCATGGGGTTCGCATAGGCGAAGAGCTTACGGACGAGGAAGATAGCTGAGGGAGGAGGCATCCTTGAGATGGCCATGATATCACAAACTCCTGACAGCCAGTTATGGTGAGCTCTCCGTCCTGTGCATACATGGCACTTTTGTGTCTGGTGATGAGAATCTGCCGGGGCCAGATGACCCTTTGAGAACCGTTTCTGGTTTTGGAAAGTGGCTTGATATATGTCCGGCTTATTCATTGAGATCGCGTTAAAGTGATCTCAGTCACACTGACCTTCTATTACTATGAGAATGGAGGGTGAATGCTGACTTCACTTGTCAAGTAGGGTCGTGCTCAAGTTAGACCCCACGTAGCACCATTTTCTGATTGGTCTCACGGTGTAGTAATCCGCAGGTCGCTAGAGAACAATTCACTCGGTGATGATTCTGAGCATTTTGATGTTACATATACCCTTCTCTGGGAAGACCACAATTCCCTTGATCCGTCACTGGGGTTCTTTGCACCTGCCGCCTCAGTCGGAGTCGGAATAACGCTTTGTTAGGAACAACTAGTTGCGACGCTCGCGGGGCTACTTATCTTTGCCGGGTATAAAGAAGCAGGTTTGCCGTCACTATGAAAGACTCAAGATCACCCCCATTCTCCATTATGTTGGCCGCCGCTTTTCGTAGGAGGGGAAGTTTCATGCGTGATGTGATGACTAAAGAGGTGATCGCTGACTCTTCTCGTGCCTGTGCTAGCTGATTATTTACTTTCGGATGATGGATGGGCGTGCCATGTCGTGTTGTCGTTATCTGCTACATCATGTGCCGGGCACCGAGTACTATCTCGCGAAGACAGGCTCAGGCCTCAAGATCACTATCCTGCTAGTGGAGGCGCATATTGCCCCAGGTGACGGCACGTGGCCCACATTTTCCCATCGAGACGTTCCGTTCGAGGTGAAGGTAAGTTTGTAGCAGTTAAGCACGCAGCAAAGATTCTGCGCATGTCGAACATCATCAATGGAAGACCTCTTTTTACGCGGGCGTCAAGTAGTTGGCGTTGGCCTAGTGACGAGCTGGACGCTCGTCGCACAGGTCCTGCATGTCGTCGAATGGGATCACCTTGTCTGTAGTCTTCAGCACATGGAAAGAGAGTTGTGAGCGCATGGTGAGTAAAACAACACGTGTCTAAGGGCTCACATCACTGACCTCGGAGCAGTGAACCGGCGATAAAGTTTACAGAGCTAGTTGCCCGTCGATGGCACGCGAGAGGTAACGCTGAGCGGGATCTTCGCAGGGGTGTAATTCCCGTGGTTGCTCAGTGGGACGGGCCATGGCACTGATTTGCATCTTTGGATTGGTATGGAATTCGTCGTCGTGTCAGATCATACTATATGGGTCCCGTCATTCAGCGTAACGATGATGAGCTCCATCGAAGCTACAAAGGACGTCATGCGAGTCTTTGATAATCGTAAAGAGATGAAAGCAGAAACACCAATGTGTCAGGGAGTGCTTCGAATGGTGTTTTACGATCACTGCTTTGATTTTTTCATCACATGAAGTTGTGATGTATGTGATCTTTGTACTAGTCATGGTAGTGTCATTCTTCGACTCGCTGTGCTGTAGGCTTATCACTTTCGACGGGGGGATTCCTCCCACTGTCCTCAGGACCTGGCAACATTTCCGATTCCATCATTGCCCATTCTGCTGTGGTTTGCTACTTCTGCCCGGATTTTTCTCGTCTAGTCTGTCTTTCCGCCACGTCGCGTGTTTTCGCATGACTCATGATGCATGATGCATGATACTCACACCGAATAAACGGTGAATGAGACGCGACAAACGTCCGTGTCCAGGGCACTGATGCAAGGTCAGACAATTAATGTTTGGACTGCGCCAAAAAGTAAGGCACGCGAGTAACGATTCTTCAATTGGTCAATCGAAGGTGGCTCTCGCTCTCGCTGACCAGCTCAGTCTTGCATATTATTCTGCTATCGAGTCATGGCAGCTAGATACCAATCGAGTTTGCTTTTTGTTGTCATATTTTAGTAGTACAACTTTTAAGGGCTTCAGAAATACGAAATGCCACCCTGCTGGCATCGGATAGGACAGGGTCCACAGCCCACGTCTGCTCTACCCCTTCGGCTATCGGTAGATGTTACGGCGACGCATACGGCACGAGGTGACAACTATGAATAGCATAAGTAAGGCGACTCGTTCGCGGTGCAAATCATGAAACGTACCCTAAGGAACCGCGCCCGCCCCAGCCCTGCCTCGGTATCAGCCTCAGGGCAGTAAGACCATCGGCCCCGGACCGCCGCACAAGCACGCTAATCACCTTCTGTAAACGTCGTAGACACCGTCAGGATATCACTATAATCGTCATGGACCAAAAACAGGGTCGTACATTCTCATTTTCCGCGACCACGGCAGCGAGAGCCTGCAAGTTCAATTGCGGATGTCGCAGCGCGCCGAATTTCACGACCAGGTCTTCTCGTTGCATACCCTAACACACAGCACGGTGATTTAGACGCAAAGCGAAACGCCGCGGCATCGACTGAGTATCGACTGGAACACAAGGACGGACCGCATCGGCGGCAGGGCTGCCTGGTGCCACGCCGTTTACCCTCGCAAATGGCAGCAGCTCGGTCGACGTCGCTTCTTCCCCGAAAGCAGAGGCGGTGGTAGAGCCACTCGGGCCACCACCTTCACCCCCTTTCTCTGCTGGCGGTGGCGGTGGCGGCGATCGTGGGTAGACCGTCTCGAGCGTCTTGGCGATTTCATCCATGAGCGCCGTCAGATCGTTTCGCAGCTCGATGATGCGCACACGCGCGTGGCGCACGGCCCAGACGTCGAGATCGTCGCGCGGGAAGCCTTCGCGGTCGACGAGCGGCTGACGCATGTCCGTGTTATTCGCTTTGAGTATTGAGGCCTGCGCCTCAATTTCGGCCTCTAGCGCATCTTTACGTGCGACGAGGACGCGTGCACGTTCTATCGGACTATCTGGGGGAGGAAGTGTGTAGCCCATGGGATATGTTCGCGTCCAAGCAAGTTACTGACAAACTCGACTCGCACGCATTACGCAACTACAAGGCTGGCTCGGGCCGCTCGCCGTTGCCTATCCTGTCTCGCGTTTCCTGAGTTAGAAATATCGCAATGACTCGAAGGCCAAGCCGCAGGGCCGAAGGGTCGCGTCATCACATCCTTGTCCTGTCATTAAGCCCAGTGGGAAACCCGGAAGTTGAGGTCGATGTGGGTCGAAGATTTTCGAAGCGGGAAGGAAAACATCGATCACTTCTACCTGTATCGAGTA
>Ga0210393_10002521_pt1 | contig 14993 bp, 13 predicted proteins | sample IncBWC27OmetaG_FD_160068 | JGI IMG/M metagenome (GOLD analysis project Ga0210393, IMG submission 160068) | Forest soil microbial communities from Barre Woods Harvard Forest LTER site, Petersham, Massachusetts, United States - Inc-BW-C-27-O ... | reverse complement strand
AAGTTCGCGGGGCCGAATTTCTTCTCGCGAATATGGCAGGCGCGCCAGGAAGTTCGAATCGCACTTCCGAAGGCCCATTGTTTGACGTAGAGGCTGGTCAGATTATCGAGGACAGGCAGAAGAAGGGGAGTCTCCTGGCCTTGCGCCCGCATAACGGCAATCGACTTCTCGTAGAGCGCTTCCGAGGCGATGAAGTTGTTTTGAACGAAAGAAACAAGGGCGAGGTTGTTGTAGATCGGTGCCAGGCGAACATCGTTCGGGCCGAACTGTTGCGCTTGGCCCAGAGCTTCGGTGAAGAGCCGGCTTGCGTCCGCGAGACGGCCTTCCTGGAACGCTTTTTCACCGGCCCGATTTTTTTCTTCCCAGGAGCTTTGTGCCAGAGAGATCGCAGGCAGCAAGAGAAGTGCGACTAACGCGCGGCGGAGCGAGCGGCATGGCATCTTGTGTCTAGCCAAAGTAATCACAATTATGCCTCGGCGAGGGGTTGTGTGGGAATGCGAAGGCGGGAAGCATGCGAGCATCTGAGATTTCGTTTCCGAGCGACGCGGCTGACGAAAGCTTTAGTGAGCAGCGGTCCAGACTTGATATCCGACGACGGCCATCATGAAGATGAGATAGATGCGGAGGGCCCAGATGACGGCTAGTTCGGGGGCATTGAAGCGGCGGCGGGGGATGGGGTGCTTTTTGGCTCCAACTAGTTGGTCGTGTTCGAGGGAGGAGAGTACGAGGTTTTGATCGGCGGTGGAGACGGAGGGCGGTGTGGGTGGTGTTTTGGTCATAGAGATAAAGTCTCGATCGTGTCGAATTTGGAGGACAGGGATAAGAGAGCCATCGAGCTTCGCTCGACTGGACAGCCGAGGCGGCTGTCCCCACATGAGCGGGTGTCCTCAGATGGATATCTGCGTACGGCGAGTTTCATGCTTACTTTCCTCCGAGTGCGGCGAAGATGTTGGGGGCGAGGATGCTGATGCCGAAGAGGATACCGGCGGCGGTCAGGACGAAGACGACGCCCGTCGATAGGATGTTGGCCCAGAGCGGACTGACCAGGTCACCCATAATTTCTTTGTCGTTGACCAACATGAAGAGAAACACGAGTGCCGGTGGCATGGCAAGAACGGCGACCACGTTCACGATAAGGACTACGTAGACCAGGGGGAGACCGGGGATGAGGACAATGGCGGCGGCGGCGGCGGAGCAGAGAGTGAGGACGGCGTAAAAGGATTTGCCTTCGCCCATGGGAAGGTTGAGGCTGTGCGGTTTGTGGGTGACTTCTCCGAAGGCATAGGCAGAAGAAGTTGAGATGGTGATGGCGGCGACAATACCGGCTTCGACCATGCCAAGAGCGAAGAGAGATGCGCCAACGCGGCCGATGATGGGTTGGAGAGCTTGAGCGAATTCGGCGGCCTGGAAATTGTCGGCGGTCATTTGATGTGCGAAGAGCGGGGCGGTGGCGAGAATGGTGGCGATGGCGGCGGCCGTGGCGAGTGTGGCGCCGAGGAAGGTGTCGATGCGGCCGAACCGGATGTCTTTGGTGGTCATGCCTTTGTCGACGGTGGCGCTTTGCTGGAAGAAAAGCATCCAGGGTGTGACGGTGGCGCCGATATCGGCGAGGAGGATTAGGAGAACGTCTTTATTGAAGCCGGGAAGAGGTTGCCAGGTGATGAGCGCGTGGCCTACTGAGTGCCAGTTGGGATGGGTCATCAGGGCGACGGGAATGAAGACTAAGTTGAAAACGGCGGCAGCGAGGGTGAGGCGCTCCCAAGTCCAGTAGCGGTGGCTCATCAGCGCACCGTAAAGAATTACGAGTGCGATAAGGATGGCGATCCAGGGACGGACACCGAAGAAACCCAGGCCGGCGCGGACGGCTATGAACTCGGTGATGAGAGTCAGGAAGTTTCCGATGCCGAGGTCGATCATGGAAAACCATCCCCAGAAGGGGCCGAAGCGGTCGAAGATGAGTTCGGCGTGGCCACGATGGGTGGCGGCGCCGAGGCGAACGGTCATTTCCTGGACGACGATGGCCATGCAGAAGGTGAGGACGACGAAGGGAAGGAAGAATCCGATGCCGAACTTGGAGCCGCTAGCGGCGTAGGCGAGCATGCTGGGGCCGTCGTTCTCTCCGAGCATGACCAGCACGCCGGGGCCGACGAGCAACCAGAGGAGGCGGGCTTTGGAGGAGAAGCCGCGACGGGAGCGGGCGCCGAAGACGCGGGCGCGGTCGTGGGCGCGGTCGACATCTTCGTGAGTGATTACTACAGCGGGTTCAGCGGGCGCAGGAGTCATCCGGGTTAGCGTAAGTATACATGATGGAATAAACTATGGTTAATGCCGGGAGAAGGCTTAGAGCTGTGCTCGACTGGACAGCCGGGGGCGGCTATCCCCACATTGGAGTCGAAGTCGAGGTGAGCCTCGATGTTGTGACGGCGCAGACAGGTTTGCAGAGTCCTTCGCTCCCTTCGCTCCACTGAGGATGACAGGGCACTCGGATGGATAGTCCTTTTGGGATGATGAGCTACTTGGTGGGGGAGAGCCAGACGCGCTCGGCGGCGGCGCGGCCCAGGGAGATGTTGCCGGAAGTGGTGGAGAGGGTGAGGGTTTGGTCGTAGTTGCGCTCTACGATCCGCAGCCTGGCGGCGGGACGAATGCCACGGGCTTCGAGGAACTCGAGCAGCCGGCGGTCGCGCTCATAGATTCCGCTGACGGTGTAGGTAACTCCGGGCTGTGCGTCGGCGAGCAGAAGTAGTCCGCGATGGCGGCGACTGGCGGGGCTTTCCATCTCACTCAAATTGCCGTGGGGGCAGATTCCCCCTTTGCCGAGTTTGGCGAGGAGTTTGGCTTCGAAGTCCGGAGAGACGGCGTGCTCGATGCGTTCAGCTTCATCGTGGACTTTCCACCATTCCATTCCAAAGAGTTCGGCCAACATGCGTTCGATGAGGTGATGGCGGAGGGTAAGCTTGTGCGCGCTTTTGCGTCCGGCGGCGGTGAGGCGGAGGTGGCCGTCAGCTTGGACGCGGACGAGAGCATCCTTCTTCAGACGCCGTACCGCCATGGTGACGGCGGGGGCTGAGACTTTCAGCCAGTCCGCGAGACGGGCGGAGATGACGGATTCGCCTTCGCTTTCGGCTTCGAGGATGGCCTTGAGATAATCCTCTTTCGAGACCGTGATCATGGGGAGATTATACGACGGAGTTAAGCATGGTTAATTGGAGAAAAAATCTTCACCACGGGGGACACGGGGAAGCACAGAGTAGATCGAGATCAATATGTTTGACAGGCTTCTTCGTCTCCCCTAACCTTGACTTTCTCTTGTATGAAAATTCTGGTGTTAGGCAGTGGTGGACGGGAGCACGCGCTGGTGTGGAAGCTGCGGCAGTCGCCGCTCGTGTCGCAGGTGTATTGCGCTCCGGGGAATGGCGGCATCGCGGATGAGGCGGAATGCCGGGCAGTGGATTTGAAGAGTGTGGAGTCGATGGTTGCGCTGGGGCAGGAGTTGCGTCCGGATTTGACGGTGGTTGGTCCGGAATTGCCGTTGATGTTGGGAGTGGTGGATGAATATGAGCGTCGCGGGTGGCCGGTGTTTGGCCCGACGAAGGCAGCGGCGCGGTTGGAATCGAGCAAGAGTTTTGCGAAGGAGTTTTTGCAGCGGCATCGGATTCCGACGGCGGCGTACGCAATTTGCGATTCCAGAGACGAGGTGAGCGCGGCGTTGGCGCACTTTCATGCGCCGGTGGTGGTGAAGGCGGACGGATTGGCGGCGGGCAAGGGAGTGGTGATTGCGGCAAGCAAAGAAGAGGCGGCGACTGCTGCGGCTGAAATGTTGAGCGGAAAGATGGTGGGTGAGGCGGGCACGCGGGTGGTGTTGGAAGAATTTTTGAGAGGCGATGAACTTTCGTTTCTGGTTTTGAGCGATGGGGAGCGAGTTGCGCCGCTGGTAGCGGCGCAGGATCACAAGCGCGTGGGCGATGGCGATAGCGGGCCGAATACGGGTGGCATGGGAGCCTACTCGACGGCCGATATTGTCGATGACAAGATGCGGGACTGGCTGGTGAATCATATTGCGCGTCCGGTGGTGGAGGGGATGAAGGCGGAGGGTGTTCCATATAAGGGCGTGCTTTATTGCGGGCTGATGATGACGGCGCGGGGTCCGATGGTGCTGGAGTTTAATTGCAGGTTTGGCGATCCGGAGACGCAGCCGATTCTGATGCGGCTGGAGAGCGATCTGGTGGATGCGCTGGAGGCATCGATTGCGGGACGCGTGAGTGCAGGAGATTTCAGGTGGTCGGGGGATGCGTCAGTGTGCGTGGTGATGTCGTCGGGAGGATATCCGGGGACGTTTGACGTGGGGAAGAATATTGTGGGTCTTTCCAAGGCTGCCGCTGTGGATGGAGTGAAAGTGTTTCACGCGGGAACGTCGAAGCGGGATGGAGAATTTTACACGGCTGGTGGGCGGGTGCTGGGCGTGTCGGCCCGGGCGTCCGGGTTGGAGACCGCAGTCGCGCAGGCCTACGCGGCGTGTGAGAAGATTCGGTTCGAAGGAGCGCATTACCGGAAGGATATTGCGGGAAGAGCGTTGAGGAAATAGGTTGGCAATCTGAATTACAGATTGTGCCGGGGCGATAGGACCGTGGTGAAATTCCTATTGCGACTGAGGCAATCGTTTGAGCGATAGGGATCCTTCGACTGCGGTTTTGCTTCGCATTCGCAAAGCAAAACCCTCGCTCAGAATGACAAGTTTCAGAAGGAATATTTTATTTCAAGGGGAATCATGGGGAAAATATTGGTATCGATTGTGATGGGGAGTGATTCGGATCTGGAAATTATGCGGGAGGCGGGCACGGCGCTGGAGGAATTCGGGATCGGGTATGAGATGGATGTGACCTCGGCGCACCGGTCACCGGATCGGACAGCGGATTTTGCGCGGAAGGCGGCGGGGCGCGGGATCAAGGTGATTATTGCCGGAGCTGGCGGGGCGGCGCATCTGGCGGGAGTGATTGCTGCGCATACTACTTTGCCGGTGATTGGAGTGCCGATTCCTTCTACTCCGTTGCAGGGGATGGACTCGCTGCTGGCTACGGTGCAGATGCCGGCGGGGATTCCGGTGGCAACTGTGGCCATTGGGAAACCTGGGGCGACGAATGCGGGGATTTTGGCGGCGCAGATCATTGGGTTGGGGGATAGTGCTCTCGCGAAGAAGCTTGATGGGCATAAGGAGAAGTTAGCGCGGGGGGTTGAGGAGAAGTCGAAGAAGCTGCGGGGGTCGGTGGGCGGGTAAGCAGGTACCTCGGGGGCTGAAGCCCGCCTTTCCAGGGGAAGCCTTATCGCAACGCTGGAAGCGCTGCGCCACCCAAAATCCATTTCTCTAAATCCCTACTCTATGTGCCGAAGTAACGCCTCGCTGCGCTCGCTGGACGGACGAATGCGTCCGTCCCTACACAAGCGTCGAGGTAATTACAGATTCAATCCTTTTAGGTATTCGCGGAAAAGGCCGCCGAGGTCTTCGCGTTTTAGGGCGAATTCCACAGTGGCTTTCAGAAAGCCTAGTTTGTCGCCGGTGTCGTGGCGGCGGCCTTCGTAGACGTAGGCGTACATTTTTTCTTTTTGCAGGAGGAGGCGCATGCCGTCGGTTAGCTGCAGCTCGCCTCCGGCGCCAGCCTTGGTGTTGGCCAGGCAATCGAAAATTGCAGGCGTGAGAATGTAGCGGCCGATGATGGCGAGATTGGAAGGAGCTTCTTCGGGCTTGGGCTTCTCGACCATATTTTTGATTTCGAAGAGGCGATCGCCGAAGCGGCTGTCATCCACCTGCTTTACATCGAGTACGCCATAGGAAGAAATCATTTTGCCTTCGATGACTTGAGTGGCGAGGACTGAGCATTGTTTTTCGTCGAAGACTTCGACCATTTGTTTGAGACAGGGAACTTTGGCGTCGATGACGTCGTCTGCGAGGAGGACGGCGAAGGGTTCGTTGCCAACGAGTTCGCGGGCCATGAGGACGGCGTGGCCGAGGCCAAGGGCTTCTTTTTGGCGGACGTAGGCGACGTGCATCATGTCGGAGATGGAGCGGACGATTTTGAGCAGGTCGGTTTTGCCCCGCTGCTCAAGCATAGTTTCGAGTTCGTAGCTGACGTCGAAGTGGTCTTCGATGGCCTGCTTGCCGCGGCCGGTAATGATGAGGATCTGGTCGCAGCCCGAGGCCATGGCCTCTTCTACTCCGTATTGGATGATGGGCTTATCGACCAGCGGGAGCATCTCTTTGGGCTGGGCTTTGGTGGCGGGCAGGAAGCGGGTGCCGAGGCCGGCTGCGGGGAAAACGGCTTTGCGGACTTTCATCTTCGTCATAAGGACGGTCTTCGTAAGGTTCAACCGTGGGTCGGCGTTCTTTGGTGCTTCGACTAATTGCTTCGGTCGCCGAACAATTGTAACCGTTGAGGTTTGCGGCTGGCGATACAGGATGCCGGGTAGGTCTTTTTATTTTGTGGAGCAGGTTCGATTGCAATTCGAACGCAGATAGCTTAGGTTCTGCATTCTGTCAGTACCGTCGCACAGGGAGCATGCTATGAGGGCTGTGAAGAGTTGCGTTGTGCTGGTATTGTTTGTTTTCGTGTTAAGGATTCACGCTGGGTGGGCGCAGTTGGATTCTCACGACTCGGACAAGGCGAGAATTGTTTCTCTGGAAAACGTATGGAACGAAGCGGAAAGACATAAGGACGCGAAGGCGATCGATGGGCTGCTGGCAGCAACGTTTGCTTATACGGATTCCGACGGGACGTTTATGAATAAGGAGCAATATCTGGCGAGCATTACGGAGCCTGCGTATAAGCCCGATCAAATTGTGAATGACTCGATGGAAGTGCATCCTTACGACCATGCCGCGGTGGTGACGGGGACGTACCGGGAAAAGGGCGCGGAGAAAGGGAAGACGTACAGCCGGCGGGGGCGGTTTACCGATATGTGGGTGCAGGAAAAGAATGGGTGGTTGTGCGCAGCGAGTCATGAGACCTTGATTGGGCGGTAGGCGTCAAGAGTTGGTCCAGCGTAAAAATTTCGAGCTGGGCTCGAAAGACAGCCGAACGACGGATGTCCCTATTTCAAAATCTGACAAATCTAGGTTGGGCCGCCAGCAGAGCGGACTTCTGATTCGGTTTCTGCGCTGGCCAGCTGGTCCAGAACTGCGCGGAGGGCGCGCAGGACTTCGTCCGCGGCGGTGCCTTTCAGATTGAACTTCAGCATGCCATCCGGCGTGAACTGCGCGCCGCGTTGGGCGGAGACGAAGCGGGCTAGCTGCTCCGGGTCCACAGATGCATCCTGCTGGAACTTGAAGGTGACGGAGTCGCGTTTGCGCTCGATGGCGTTGACGCCGACCTTCATGCACAACAGTTTTAGAGACGCGTAGTCGAGCAGGTTGCGGACGGCGGGCGGGGGCGGGCCATAGCTGACTTGCAGCTCGGCGGCTACGTCGGTTAGCTGCGATTCGGTTTCGACTCTCGCGACACGTTTATACATCTGCAGTCGTTGATTCTCTTCGGGGACGTAGTCCGCGGGAATGCGGATGTTGAGACCGAGATTGAGTTGGGTTTCGGCTTCGTCGGGGGCGGCTTCGCCTTTCATTTCGCGGACGGCGCGCTCCAGCATTTGTGTGTAGAGTTCGAAGCCGATGGCTTCGATGTGTCCACTCTGCTCCCCTCCCAGCATGTTGCCAGCACCGCGCAGTTCGAGATCGAGGGCGGCGATTTTGAATCCGGCGCCGAGGTCGGAGAATTCTTTAAGGGCAGCGAGGCGGCGGCGGGCGATGGGAGTGAGTTCGATTTCCGGTGGAAGCATTAGGTAGGCGTAGGCGCGGCGGCTGGAGCGGCCGACGCGGCCGCGGAGTTGGTAAAGCTCGGAGAGGCCGAGGCGGTCGGCACGGTTGATCAGAATCGTGTTGCAGAGCGGTATGTCGAGACCGTTTTCGATGATCGTAGTGGAGACGAGGATATCTGCTTCGTGATGCATAAATTTCAGCATCACCTTTTCGAGCTCACCTTCGGACATTTGTCCGTGGCCGACGATGATGCGCGCAGGCGGGACCAGGGCCTGGATTTTCGCAGCGACTTCCCAGATGGTGTCGACGCGGTTGTGGACGAAATAAACCTGGCCGCCGCGTTCGAGCTCCTGTTCGATGGCGGACTGGATTAATTTTTCGTCCCAACTGGCGACAACGGTTTGGATGGCCATGCGGTCTTTGGGCGGAGTTTCGATCACGCTCATGTCGCGCAGGCCGACGAGGGACATGTGAAGAGTGCGCGGAATGGGCGTGGCGGACATAGTGAGCACGTCGACCTGCTTGCGCATTTGCTTGATGCGCTCTTTGTGGCGGACGCCGAAGCGCTGCTCTTCGTCGACGATGAGGAGGCCCAGGTCGGAGAACTTGATGTCTTTGGAAAGAATACGGTGGGTGCCGATGAGGACATCGATTTTTCCGGCTTCGGTTTTTTGCAGGATTTCTTTTTGCTGCTTCGGAGTGCGGAAGCGGCTGATCATTTCTATGGTGACGGGAAAGGGAGCGAAGCGCTGTTTGAAAGTTTCGAAGTGCTGAAAGGCGAGGACGGTGGTGGGTGCGAGGACGGCGACTTGTTTGTTGTCGTTAATAGCTTTGAAGGCGGCGCGCATGGAGACTTCCGTCTTGCCGTAGCCGACATCGCCGCAGAGCAGGCGGTCCATGGGCTGGGAGGATTCCATGTCTTTGATGACGTCTTTGATGGCCTGGGCCTGGTCTTCGGTTTCGTTGAACTCGAAGGCGTCTTCGAATTCGCGGAACCATTCGTTGGCGGGCGGAAAGGCGTGTCCTACGGCGGTTTTGCGCTCGGCGTAGAGCTTGAGGAGTTCGTCAGCCATATCTTTCATGGCCTTTTTGACGCGAGCTTTTGTCTTCGACCACGACTGTGTTCCGAGATGACTTAGAACAGGCTTAGCGCCTTCCGAGGAGCGATATTTTTGAACGAGATCGAGGCGCGTAAGCGGGACGTAGAGGCGGGCGGCGTCAGCGAATTCGAGGAGCATGAATTCGGCGGGGCCATCTCCATGATTGATTTCTTTTAACCCTTGATATTGGCCGATGCCGTGCTCGACGTGGACGACGTAGTCTCCGACTTGAAGGTCACGAAAGTCGGAAAGAAAGGCGGAGACTTTGGATTTGGAGCGTTGCGGACGCGAGGCCACGGATTCGGATTCATCGAATAAATCGCGGGAGCCGAAGATGGCGAGATGGGCTTCGGGGAGGAGAACGCCATCGGGAACGTAGGCCGTGGCGAGAGTGGTGGTGAGGATTTCTCCAGCGAAATAACTGGTTTCATCGGCGTAGCTTTCGCCGCCCCGGGTGCGGCTTCCGAGTTTGAAAGAGACGTTGTATTCGGTGAAGACGTCTGCCAGGCGCTCGACTTCGCCGATGTTGGGGACGGCGAATAGGACGCGTCTTCCGTCAGAGTTGAGTTTCTGGACTTGCTCCAGCATGGCGGGAACCGCGCCGTGGAAGCGCGGCGAAGGTTGAGTGAGAAACGAGATTTCGGAAGCGTCGTCGAGACTGCGGGTGATGCCTAGGTGCTCGATATCGGCGCCGGGAAGAGTTGAGGTTTTCTGCCACCAATCGTCGGGGGGTAGATAGAGATCTTCGGGACGGACGAGGTTGCCGACGCCGCTGCGTTCGTGGACTTCGGCGACACGGATCCAGAAGCGGTCGAATTCCTGTTTGAGCTGATCGGTTTCGTCGAGGAGAACGGCGGCGCGGGGAATGAGGTCGAAGATGGAGCTGTGGGCTCCGGCGACGGGAGTGTAGAACTCCCAGCCGGGAAAAACGTTGAGGCCACCGGCGCGGACGGCGGCTTCGACAATTTCCTCGGAGCCCTCGATTCTTTTTCCACTGAGTCGAGTATGAATGGCGCTGAGGAGATGTTCGCTGACCGGCGTTTCGGTGAGCGGAAGCAGAAGAGCTTCGTCGACTGGAGTCGAAGAGCGCTGGGAGGTGGGATCGAACTTGCGGATAGAGTCAGGTTCGTCGCCGAAGAATTCGATGCGCAGTGGACGGTCGGCTTCCGGAGAGTAGACGTCGAGGATGCCGCCTCGTAATGCGTACTGGCCGGGCATCTCAACGACGTCGGCGGAGGTGTAGCCGACGGTGTTGAGGTGCGCGAGGAGAGAATCGAGATCGAACGGTTCGCCGCGACGGACGGTGCGGGCGAGGCTGTAATAGTAGTCGCTGGAGCGGAGGCGGATGGCGGTAGCGGCGACGGGCGAAACGACGATTGAGGCAGAGCCGGTCGCGATCTTCCACAAAGCGGTCGCGCGTTCTTCCTGGAGTTCCGGGTGTGGCGAGAGATTCTGGAAGGGAAGGACGTCGCGCGCGGGCAGGGAGACGATGGATTCGGGATCGCAGGCGGAGGTGAGTTCACAGAATCCGCGGAGGACGGGGAGGAAGTCTTCGACGGCGCGGTTATCGTTGACGACAAAGATGAGTGGACGTTGGGCGGCGCGCTGAAAGAGCACGAGCAGCAAGGCTTTCGCGGTGGGGGTGAGTCCGGAGACACGAATGCGCCCCGTGCCCTCCTTGAGGTGGGAGGCAACACGCGTGAAGGCGGGGAGCTTTTCTACGTCCGTGAAGAGTTCGCGGACGAAAGGGAGAAGCATGCAGAAATATTTTAGCAGGAGCGGGAGGCGAGGGCGGCGGACTTCATCGAGGTTTGTGGTGGCGGGCGCCTCGCTCTGCTCGGCGGAACGGGCGAAGGCGCCCGTTCCCACATAGTTCGGGTTATCCCATGATCCTTGCTTACCCCCTTAGGAGTGGACGGGTTAGGCAGGTAGGACCGCCGCTGCCGTTGATGCAGAGTTCGCTGCCGGGGAAGGTGCGGAGATCGAATCCGGCGTGGCGCAGGCGGGCGTTGGTGTTGTGATTTTCTTCGATGGCGAGGAGACGGTTGTTGCCGAGAGCCAGAACGTTGCAAGCGAGCGAGTCGCGCTCCGACGAGTCCATTTCGACGAAACGGAATCCTCGAGACTTGAGTAGTTCGACAGTCTCGACTGCGAGCCATGGAAGATCGACCAGCGCAGTATGCTCGTCCAGAAGGCTGATCAGCGACATCAAGTGCAAACAAGCAGACGGCCCAGGACCATACGGCAGAGGCGCGGATAGCACTTTCACGCCCTTGGGAGAGAGCAGATCGCGCATTTGCTGGATGCCGGCATAATTAGTGCGGTATCCGTGGCCGATAAGCAACGTTTTGGAATCGAGCCAAAGAATATCTCCGGCTTCAGTCGTGCCTGGAGAAGCGATTGCGCCGAGCGTCGGGATGTCCAGAGTCTCGCAGTACGAGCCATGGTGCGGGCCTTCGCTAATGCGGCTTGCCTTTCCCGGACGCATCACGACGAGACCGTAGTCAGAAGCCAGCGAAGCATCATGAGTGTAGACGGCGTCCAGAGAAAGATCAGAGCCAGTCGGGAGTTCCACCACCTCCGCCCGGGCACCTGCCAATTCGCGGCAAAGCGCTTCATGCTGCGATTGAGCGATTGCGAAGTCGGGCACATGTTGGAAACCTAACTCTTCCCAACGACGAAAGCGCTCCGGCCGGTTCCAGCCCGCGGTTCGAGGCGAACACACCATGACTCGCTGCAGAGCGCCAACCATGGAATGCCCATTGAATCGCGTGCCTGTCATCGCTTCTGGCATGTCGCTCCCAATAACGTTTTGAAACTGCCAAGCCTGATAGGAATCTATATGGGCATTATGGCAAAAGCAATGTGGGAAGGCGCGGTACTGGCCGAGAGCGGTGCAACGGTAGAGGTGGAAGGAAATCAGTATTTTCCTCCGGATGCGATTCATAAGGAATATTTCAAGACGAGTGAGGCGCATACGGTGTGTCCGTGGAAGGGTACGGCGAGTTATTACGATCTGGAAGTGAAGGGAAAACGGAACGCGGGGGCGGCGTGGTTTTATCCTGAGCCGAAGGATGCAGCGAAGCAGATTAAGGGGTATGTGGCGTTTTGGAAGGGTGTGCAAGTGGTGAATTAAGGGCATCTCAAGCAAGTACCTCGGGGGCTAAAGCCCGCGGTGATGGGAGGACGAGTTAACGCAGCGCTGAAGCGCTGCGCCACCCCAAACCGCTGCGCCACCCCAAACCGCTGCGCCACCCCAAACCGCTGCGCCACCGCAAACCCGTTGCGGCTGTTCGATCACTCGATCCGGGACTGCCCAAATCTCACGGTGCACACGTCTCGCGGTCTGCAAGTGCCGCGCCCTGTGCAAATCCCGGAGTCGGCTCAAAACCCAACATCACTCCATCCCAGGATCGAGAGTTTCAGCAGAGTCTTTCAGATTTGACTAGAACTCGACGTGGGCGCGGAAGGAGGGGACTAGGACGGGACCTCGGTCGCGATTGTAGCCCGGGTTATTGATGTGTTGGAGGCCGGGGGCGAGATAAATGCCGCGCCAGACGTGGACAGTGTAATAGGTCTCAAGAATATTTTCGCGACCGTAGTTAAGTTTGCCATCCCCGAGAAGAAACCCGAGGCCGCCATCGGCGAGGTAGGTCTGGTGATCCTTCTTGATAGCGTTGGAAATGAAGGCGAGTCCGGCGCGGTCCTGCTTGCGATGCCACCATGCGCCGTTCGCGCCCAGGCCCTCGGAGAGAGTTTGGTCAACCTCGGTGTAGGCGAAGGATTCGGTCTTACCGTTATCCCAGCCGAAACGGGCGAAAGCGGTGAGGTAGCGGGAGACATTTTGCTCGAGGTTGATACCGAATCCGTATTTACGAGTGATGTGCCAGGGATGGTTGGTGATCTCGGGGACTGCTTCGGGCTGAGGTGCGGAATGATTTTCAAACTGAGCGACGGCGTCGCGATAGATGCCCATGTTGGCGTAGTTGGTGTAAGTCAATAGACGAACGACTCCCGCCTTTTTCGGAATCACACCGTGACGTAATTCATATTCGAAATTTTCTGCGTGGACCTGCCACGGCCGGTATACGAGATTGATGCCGTTTGCGACCGTTGGCATGAGGGCTTCGGCGAAGCGAAATCCCCAGTTGCGGTCTTCGAAATCGGCGGTAGCACCGACGGTGTAGCCGCGGGTGTCGGCGGCGTAGTCGTAGGCTCCGTTGTTGTCGGTGGTCCAGTTGATAAATTGCAGGTGAGTGTCAGAGCCGACGGAATTGACGTCAAAGAAATCCGGCAAGCTGAATTTGCCGAAGCGGATTTCGAGGCGGCGGCGCGGGAGCTCGTCGAAGAGGGAGAGATAGCTGCGCGTGTTTTCGACTTTATCTTTGCTGAGGGCGAAGACTTTGTGAATCATGGCGCGGCCCACATAAGGAGCTTTGCTCAGCGAAGGATTGCGTACGATGTCGAGATCAGTGTTGCCGGCGAGGCCGAGGCCGGTGCTGAGAGCGGCTCCTCCGGCTTCTTCGATGTCGACGAGAATTTCGGTGGAATTGTTGAGGCGGATGCCGGTGTAAAGCGTCAGAACGCGCGACGTGGCTTTCTCGTAGTTGGGACTGAGGCTGTTCTGGCCGGTGTAGTCGGCGGAAAAAGGAGGATGAGTCTGGAAGATGAAATTTGCCTGACCGGTGAGCCAGTAACGGGAGTTCTTGAAGTGAGGAAACATGGATTCGGCGGAGTCGTCGGGCGCAGGATCCATTGGGGTGGCGGGGTCGGGCTGCGATGCGGCATTGGGCTTGGGCGCTGGAGGGGCGTCGGAGTTTTGAGCAAACGCCGGCGGAACAAAAGACGAGAGCACCAGGAGCAGGGTCATGCTTGCGCAGAAGAGGCGCAGAAGTGCCGTGGAGGCGGCTTTCGTGGCCGTTTCGCTCTCAGATTGTAGCGAGGTTAAAGCCAAGGCCATATTGAAAATGAATTTCAATTCCATAATTACAAGTTATGCGAAATGCGAAAAGTGGCTCTATGGCTGATGTCACCACGCGTTGTGACGTTTGTCACCCCAGTGTTTAATTTGCCCCTTTTGGAGTGGTTAATGAGAGTGTACCACTCGTAGTTAACTATAATTAATAACGAATCAGCGAACCATCCCAAGAACCGGCGGATGGTTCGCCGATCCACTGAGCCTACGCAGGGCTGGTTACAGGAGTGTTACAGCGTGAGCCTAGCGCTTCAGCAGTCCCTGGCTGCGGTCCAACGCATGCGAAGGCTGCGGCTGCCGTTTTTGTCGGTGACCACGACCCAGTTCATGCGCAGGGGTTGACGTTCCGTATTTTGTTCCTGCCACGGAGCGGCAACTTCGTATTGGACTGCGTGCGTGAACTGCGTCGTCGCCATCGCCACGGATGGTGCGAGTAGCGTGATGCAAGCCATTGGTCTGATCCTCCTTTCTGTAGTTTTAAATCATTGAGTTTGATGTCAGAGTGCAAACGAAAGCGGTAAAGAGTTCATAAGGACTTTGCTCATTCCGCGCTTTCAGAGTCTGTGTGAGAAACTTCAGGCGCGGCGTCGGGGACACGCCTCAAATTCCCCACTTCATCCGACGCTGAACGCGCTGGGCTGTTAGCAGACGCCCCTCCGGGGCGGATATCTTTGTCCTCCTGCTCATTTATCTTCACCTTTTGCTTCTATCTCAACATCGGCAAAATCGGTTGCCACCAGCGCTTTTCAATGCGCGGGGCGCCACGAAGGTTCCAGCGAAAACGACCGCGTGATAGAAGATGGGCAGAATCACAGGACGGGCTGTTCCGCGTTCGAGCCGTTCGATTTTGCGCAAGGAAGGAGCGTGCTTTGGGGCACGAGCCTCGATCCCTCGCTGTCTTCAGTGGTCGGTCAGAAGAAGCAGCTGAGGTGAGGCGATAGGCAAGATGTAGCTTATCGGGATACCTGACCGCTAGTTCTACACCGGAATGCCCCCGACGCTACTCGGAGGCTCTGGGCTAAACTCTGTGTGCATACGTCCTTAAATTCGGTCCCGGCGGAAGCTGTGGATTTTCCGCCAAAACTCTTATAGCATACCCCCCTAGGGTAAGTGCAAGAAA
>Ga0210393_10002520_pt1 | contig 14996 bp, 17 predicted proteins | sample IncBWC27OmetaG_FD_160068 | JGI IMG/M metagenome (GOLD analysis project Ga0210393, IMG submission 160068) | Forest soil microbial communities from Barre Woods Harvard Forest LTER site, Petersham, Massachusetts, United States - Inc-BW-C-27-O ... | reverse complement strand
TTTTGTCCCGCGCCAGCCGTCGCCGTGAAAGAGTGACGCGCTAAACTCCCGTGCCAAACCGCGTTTTTCGTCCAGGATGCGCCCCCACTACCCGGCGAGTGTTCGCCGTTTCTCCGGTAGGCATCCAGCCTCCCGACTTTCTGGGCAAACCGGCCCTTTTCTGGGCAAACGCGACTTTCTAGGCAAAGCCCGACCCGGTGGTCAGGTTCTGGTCAGTTCGCATCCCGTCCCGGTTCGACAAAATCAGACACGCGGCGCGCGGGTCCAATCGCCTTTCCCATCAAAAGAATGTGTCCCGGCGCGCCGGGACAAAACTTGGACCGCCGGGTCAAGTGGGCTCAACACTCAAAGAGCGCATCGCCGTTCGCGACCCAAGCGCGCTACCACCATTTTAACTCCGACGATGGCCAAGCCTGAGCCCGAGTTTCTACGGCCGTAGAAACAAACTCCGAACTGAAAGAGCCAATGCCGCAGTCGAACAAAGAGCGGTTTCGTCCTAGTCTCAACCCGAACGTGACGCCTGAAGGTATCCGGCTAGCCCATCCAGGCAGCCTTGCCACCCGTGCTGATGCTGATCGCGAAGGTCTCGGTTCGGAATTCGTTCGTGCGTGACGATCACGTCGGTGGCCTCGCCTTGAGCATCGAAGCGCACTGTGACGCGTTCCGCCGTCTCGGAGATTCCCTCCAGCCGCCAGGTGTAAGTCAGCCTGCGCGGCGGCTCGATCACCTCAAATTCGCCGACGATCCACAAGATGTTTTTGTCGGGAAGTTGGTTGCCGATGCGGTAGCGGCCGCCCGGACGCAGGTCCACCTCGGCGCCGACGCACATGACTCCTTCCGGTCCCCACCACTGCCGCAGCTGCTCCGGCTCGGTCCAGGCCGCGAATAAACGCTCGGGTGTGGCTCGGATCGTCCTGCGGACAACCAGAGTTTCCATTTGGGATTCTGGAGCTGGCTCGGGCGCGGATTCGGTCATGGCTTGTTCGCAGTCCTTCGATTCAGTCGTCAGCGCTGCCTTTTCTGGTCATCGTCTTCCACGTAGCGAGCCAAAGCCTCAAGTTGTCCCTCCCAGAACTTTCGGTAGTGAGCGAGCCACGACTCGGCGGTCTTCAGGGGCGCGAGATCGAGCGAGCAGTGGTGCACCCGGCCGTCAACTTTGCGCACGACCAGACGAGCGCGCTCCAACACTCGGATATGTCGTGAGACCGCCGGAAGAGACATGGCGAATGGCTCGGCCAACTCCGTCACCATGGCCGGCTTTTCCGCCAGGCGAGCCAGCAGCGCACGCCGGGTGCGATCGCCCAGAGCGCGAAAAACCAGGTCCAACCGGTCGTCGGATTGATTCTTGCTTTTGACGCTTGACCGCATCACCACTGCTCCGCTAGAGATATTAAACACTTGTGTTTAATATTACAACGCTTGATTACCTTCGAAGAAAAGAGGCACGTTCATGATCAACTCACGCTCGAACCGCAGGGATTTTGCGCTGCAGTTGACAAGTTGTGTTCCAATGGTCGCTATCACTGGCGCTTCTCTCGCGCCGGCCATCATCTTCGACGCGGCATCGGCCACAGCGAGCGAAGACGCCTCCGGTGACGGCGTTTCACACACGGCGGACGCCATCCATCAAGAAATTGTGTTTAAGGCCATTCCCAAACGTGTCTACCAGGCGCTCACCGACACCAAACAGTTCGACAAGATCGTAGAACTCAGTGGAGTTCGGAAGTCCGGCTTGTTGCCCCCGGAAGCCAACAAGCCCACGCAGATCAGTCTTCAGGCGGGGGGCACGTTCGCACTCTTCGGCGGGTATATCACCGGACGGCAGCTCGAACTCGTGCCAAACGAGCGAATCGTCCAAGCCTGGCGAGCGGGTAGCTGGGGGCCGGGCGTCTACTCAATCGCGAAGTTCGTGCTTGTCGAGGAGGGGCCGGCGACCAGAATTGTCTTCGATCACGCTGGCTTTCCCAAGGACGACGGGAAAAGCCTGGCAGCAGGTTGGCACAAGCATTATTGGGGGCCGCTCGCGAAATACCTCGCTTAGGTCGTTCGGGATCATCGTGGCGGGTTCACCAAAGTTCCGGGGCTTCCGCAAAAGCGGTAGCGCGGACGGCACCAGGCTTTCGAGCGGATCGTGTTGCGGCGCTCGCCAACCCAGTAGAATTCTGACTCGAAGGCTGCGGGAACCGGTTTCCGCCGCCGCGACCGCTTCGTTCAGGCACGCTCGAGATCTTATGGAAGAATTTACCATCCGCGCGGAGGATCCGGCTTCGCCCGACGTGCGCACGCTCATAGAGGCGCTCGATGCGTTCTTGGTTTCGTTGTATCCACCGGAAAGCAATCATCTGTTGCCGATCGATGCGTTGCGGCAACCAAACGTCACGTTCCTAACCGCGCGCTCGACCGATCGGGTCGTCGGCTGCGGGGCGCTCGTGAATCACGACGGCGAATATGGCGAACTCAAGCGGATGTTCGTCCTGCCCGAGTTTCGCGGCTTCAAGATCGGGCGACGGATTCTGGAAGAGCTTGAGGTGCGGGCTCGGTCCATCAAGTTGCCGGTGATTCGCCTCGAGACGGGCGTCTCACAGCACAATGCCTTGGCGTTATATGAACGAGCCGGCTATCAGCGGATTGGTCCGTTCGGGGACTTCTACGACGATCCGCTGTGCGTGTATATGGAAAAGCGGCTGCAGTAATCGTTCTCAAGCCGACGTCGCGCAGCGGCTCATTCGAGCCGGCGCGAAGCGACGCGGGCTTTCGCGGCCGACAGGGCCTCGGCATCGATCGAGATGAAGTCGCCTGCGATTTCGTAGAATTGCCCGACGCGGCGATTTCTGCGGACGTTTAGCACGACGTCGAGAGCCGAATCGTTGGGCCGCTCGATCTGAATGAACAGCTTCGCCGACGGAGCCGGCCGCATGTGCAACAGACACAGGCCGCCGGTCGAGACGTCACGCGTGACGGCCAGAAACGGCAGGCCGCTCGGGCGGAAGTGCTCATTAAGCGGTACGACGATTACTTCCAATACGGCCGTGTATCGCTTCGAGCGGCGCAGTTCTGTGCCGCCGGCCTGCGCGACGGCACGTTCGCGCACGAATTTCATGAGCGCAGCCGACGGCGGCGGCAGCATCGCGCGGTCGATGGGGAGGGCACGAGCGTCGGGCAACATCGTCCTCGTCGAATCCGGAAAATCGATTTCGAGTCATTCATCAGCCTCCCTCCGGCCTCAACTTGAACGAAACATGAAGCGTTCGCAATGCGGCTCACAATTCCCGTCGCCGTCGAACCCGTTGTGTCGATCGTGCCGTAACTCCAGAGGGCTGGGCGACTTCCAGATTGCATTTGGCCAATTCATGACCGCTAGCAAGTCGTAAATTTGGTTGGTCAGAGGTTTTTCCGGAGAATGTTTGCAAAAGTTCGGCGCCGGCGCGGTCTTGCTTGTGGATCGCCTCACCGCATTTGAGACCTCGATGCCGCTTACCGCCGACCAGATTGCCGCGCTGATCGAACGGCACGCGATTCCGTTGCAAGTCTGGATTGGCCGGCGATGCCCGAGCGCGGAAGACGTCGTCCAAGAGGTGTTCTGCCGGTTGGCGGTCTTGGACCGACCGCCGGAGCAGGTCGCGGCGTGGCTCTATCGGGCGGCCCGCAACCTTGCACAGAACCAGCGTCTGGCGGGTCGCCGGCGACAAGCGCGCGAACAACATGCGGCGACGCAAGAACACGTTCACGACGATCCCGCGCAGCGGCTGATCGCCGACGAAGTACTGGCAGCGGTGCTGCGTTTGGACGACGGATTGAGAGAGGTCGTCACGGCCCGGATTTGGGGTCAATTGACGTTTGAGGAAATCGGCGAGCTTTGCGGCATTTCGACCGCCACCGCGTCGCGACGTTACCGGGATGCCTTGGAACAGTTACAGAGACTCTTGAGTGCACCATGTCCGACTTCGACTCCCTGAACGACTCGGAATTCGACGAGCTCGAACGACGATTGACTGGCGTGGCGTTATCGCCAACGCCGCGCGAACGCGAACGGCTCCTCTATGCGTGTGGCCAAGCCGCCGGCCGGTCGCAGATGATGCGACGCGTGCGAAACACGTCGACGATTGCCGCTCTCTTGGGATGCACCTGCGTCGGATTGGTCGCTGCCTTAGTGCTGCTCGAGAAGTCGCCGCCGGTAGCGGGGATCAGTCCGCCGCCGCGAACTGCATCCCGACCGGCGGATGGAGTTCGAGAACAAGAATCGCCGCATCAGTCTCGCGACATTGTTGTTGAGCGGAATGGGCAGTTGACCGTCGCAGGAGGTTTGCGCGAGCTGGTCTTGGCCGAACTGCCACAGAAAATCATTGCGCCACGGGAATCGACTGCCAGACTCGCCGCCGAACCCGCGCTGACTACGGCGGGCCCGTTGCCGATCGAGCTGTAACGGCCGGCAAACCAAGATCATAAGAATCAAAACATCGATTAGACCGGGAGATCTCATGCGATCGGTTGCTACTGTCACTCTGCTCTGCGTTTTGACGGCAACGGCTGCCGGGGCCGATCCGGCGCCTCCCAAGAAGCCCGGCGATCCCTGGCACGAGCTGACCCTCAGTCCGCGGGCCATCGAGCGACCGTTGTCGAAGTATCGGCTGATGCCAGCAGAGTTTGAACTGCATGAGGGGAACGCGGCGCCGATTCTGCTGCGACTGCCGTGGGAACAAACGCCCTATTTTGCGAATGAACTTCCAAAGCTCTCCGAATACCTCGATCTCCCACTCAACAGCCCCAAGTTCCAAGGCGACGATGTTTTTCCCTTCTTCAAAAGGATTAAGAGCGCGGCGTATCGTAAAACCGCGGAGTGGCAGTATCCGATAGGCGAGCAGCCGATCGGCGAGATCTTGCTCCCTGACATTCAGGGGGCGCGCTACGTTGTGGGCCACGGGCTTTCGGCGTGGATTCGTCAACGACTGGCGCAAGGCAAGGTCGACGAGGCTCGGGAAGGAATTCGCGTCGGACTGGCTGTGGTTCGGCACTACGGAAGAACTCCCTTTGCCATTACTCAGCTCGTCTGCTGCGCGGTCGATTCGATGTTCCTCTCACGAATCGCGGAGCTGATCTCACAGCCTGAGTCGCCAAACTTGTATTGGGCGCTCACGCAACTTCCCCGGCCGCTGATCGACGTGCGCCACGCAGTCGAAATGGATGAGCGGTTTTTGCAGATGACCGTCCCCGGCCTCGACGATCTGAAGCAAATCCGCACCAAGGAGGAATGGACCGGACGTGCCCTGGCGGTCATCCAATTCTTTCGAGAATCGGATCAACAAGCCGGTCGGAGCGGAAACGGCGCGGCCTTCGAGCGAGTCGTGAAGGCTGCCCGAGCGGATCTGCCGGCCTCGACGGAAGGAGGCGCGAAGCTCGTCGACCAGATGTCCGATGGCGAGGCCGCACTGCGGTGGCTGCTGGACGTCAACAATGACCTGGCGGGAGAAAGGACGGCTTTGAATTCGATGCAGCCGCCGCAGGCATTTCCAAGGCTTGCCGCGATGCACGAGCGAATCAAGGACTTTCGGACCGTGCTGGGCCTCAAATGGTCGTTCCTGACGACCTCGATCCTTAATACTTACATCTCCTCACACAAGATCGAACGCGAAATCGACGCCCTGCGGATCGTCGAGGCTCTGCGGCACTACGCGGCCAACCATGAAGGCCACTTGCCCGAGTCGCTCGACAAGATCTCCGAGCTGCCGATTCCCAATGATCCCCTCACCGGGAGGCCGTTTCACTACGAAGTCAAGGACGGGGTCGCGACCCTTTCGGGCGAGGCCGTTCCGCTGCCGGACCCCGAACGAGAGCCGGCTGCGATTCGCTACACCCTTCGAATTCGGAAATAGGCGCGAATTCGGAAATAGTGTGAGTGGAGGCGGCGAAAGAGTACTTCGCCTTACCACGCGCAGATTGCGAGCAACGTGAAGCTGCCCAGCAAGCCCAGCACAATGCTCACAGTTCCGAGCCCCCGGCGAGCGCTTCTCTTGATCGACGCCTGGTTGGAAGGATCTGTCGCTTGCGGCGTTGGAGCAGGCGAAGGGGCCAAGTGCCGCGTGCCGTGTGACGCCTGAGCGGCCGCGAGCATGGCCCACGACGCGAAGATCAGAAACAAGAGCGTCGCCGCCAGAATCAGATCCGTCCGCATCCAACGCGATAGGCCGATGAGTGGGAGCGATTCGCCAAGACGCTGCAGGGTTGAAAGCATCGAGAGCCCCAATTGTTTCTCGAGATCAACCTCCATGCCATTTCAGGCAGCCACACCCGGCCGCAACCTTCCTTCCCAAACTCGCAATCCCGGTCATGCCGAGGCATGCGACGTCTTGGCGATCGATCGCGCGCACTCTAGCTTCTCCGCGCTCCGGCTGCCATAAGTTCGACAGCAATCGCGGGAATTGCTTTGCGAACGGGCGGAAGCCTTTCATAGACTTGCAGACGGTGTGCAACTTCCGCACCAAACGGCTAACCTTCGCGAGGCGTGTGGCGACTCGGGAAGAAGTCCTCGTCGAAGTAGGCACAAGGGTCATGCAAAGAGTTATTCGGGGATTGGGGGAAATCGCTCTGCGAGTGAGCGATCTGGACCGGATGCAGGCGTTCTATCAAGACGTCATCGGGCTGGAATTGATGCGGAGGTTTGAGCGAGCCGCCATCTTTCGATTGGCGGAAGGACTCGGCGGCCACATGCAGATATTGGCCCTCTTTGATCGCACGGCGGATCCGGGTTTCAGCGGATTGAACCCGGCGACGACGACCGTCGATCATCTGGCCTTCGAGATCGATTTGGCCGACTTCGAGCCCGAGCGACAGCGGCTTGAGGCGCTGGGCCTTGCGGTCACGACCGCTGAGCATGGTTGGGTCCACTGGCGATCGCTCTACGTCGACGATCCCGAGGGCAACATGGTCGAACTGGTTTGCTACGATCAGAGCGTCGTCGAAAAGACTTCCTGAGTTTGAACGAAGCGGGGCCCGCATGCGGATTTTCAAAACGGTGTCGCGGTATGTCTTCGCGGCGTGCTTTGTCGCGGCGGGAATCCTGCACTTCGTGAATCCGGAGTTCTATTTGAAGATCATGCCGCCCTATATCCCGCTGCATCTGGAGATGGTCTACCTCAGTGGTGTCGCGGAGATTCTGCTGGGGGCCATGCTCATGTTCAGCGACGTCCAGCGGCTCGCTGCTTGGGGGCTGATCCTACTGCTGATCGCGGTGTTCCCCGCTAACATCTACGCCTATCAGCATCAAGACTTGCTGCCCGCGCCGCCGCTGCTGCATCTGCTGCGACTGCCGTTGCAGGGAGTGCTCATCCTTTGGGCCTATTGGTACACGCGACCCGACCGACCGCGGTCTGTGCAATCCGTGTCCGCCGAGCCTCAACCGGGCTGAGAGGCGCCGGCCTTGAGGCTTTCGCGTCGGCAGGACAGAAAATCGATCGGCAGGTTCGTCTGGCCGCGCTCGGCCAGGTCGGCGAGCGCTTCTCCCAGCACGGGCACGAACTTGAAACCGTGTCCCGACAATCCGGCCGCGAAGGAAACCTGCGGGTATTCCGGATGGCGGTCGACCACGAAGTTACGGTCGGGGCTCAGCGTGTAAAGACACGTCGCGAAATGCAGTTGCCGACGCGTGACCTCGGGTAAGTGGACCGAAAGGAAACGATCGATGCGTGCCGTTTCGTCGGCGTCTTCAGATCGATCGACGACCAGCGGATCTGCGACCGGCAATCCGCCCGTGTGCTCGCCGACTTTCAATCCTTGCTGATTGATATCGGGGAAGCCGTAGAAATTCCCGGCGTCGGTCTCGTAGACGAAGCCCGGCGCACCGCGGCTCGCGGCATAGATCTCCGGGGCTTCGTACCAATAAAACGACTTTCGCAACACGTCGAAGCGAATGCCCAGGTCGGCCAGCAGCGGCCCCGACCAGGCGCCGGCCGCGATGATCAGCGAGCCGGCGTGATAGGTCGTGCGATCGGTGCGGACTACGACACCCGTCCCTTCAGGCTTCCATTCGATGACGTTGGCGTCGGTCTGCAAGAAGGCATCGTTCTTGACGGCCTGATCGGCAGCGGCCCGTACGGCATCTTCGCAGTCGAGGTAACCGGCGCGCCGCTCGAAGAGCGCGGTCAGCGGCTCGGGGATCCGGAAGCCGGGGAATCGAGCAGCCACCTGCGCGGCGGAGAGCTGCTCGACTTCAAGATTGTGCTGACGAGCACTCGCCAAAACGCCTGAGATCACGGGCCGATCGGGACGCCCGGCGCAGAACACGCCAACTTCGTGATACAGGTTCTTCCGAGCGCGAGCGGAAAGATCGGCCCAGAGTTCGTAGGCACGCTTGAGCAGCGGGACGTAGTCGGGGTGCTCGTAATAAGCCTGTCGAATCAACCGAGTGCGACCGTGCGAGCTGCCCCGGTCGTGCCCGGGCGGAAAGCGATCTAGCCCGAGTGCGAAGGTGCCGCGCCGCGCGAGCTGATCCAAAGCGGCGCTGCCGACGCCGCCGACCCCGAGCACAATCACATCAAACGCGGAAGAAGGCATGTCTGTTCAGAATTCAAAGAGCCGCGCACGAAGTAAGCGGTGTCTTTCCCGTCGCGTCACAAACCGCTTACTTCGTGTGCGGCTCTTTGAGACGACTCAAAACGCAGTCAGATACTGTTGGGTTTCCCAAGCGGTCACCTGCCCGTTATACGTTTTCCACTCCTTCGTCTTGATATCCAGAAATTCGTTGGCGATCACGCCGAGCCCCGCGCGGACGACCTGATCTTTCTCGAACTCCGCCAGAGATTCGTTAAGCGACTGCGGCAGGAGACGTAGGCCCTTCGCTTCGATCTCGCTCAGCGATCGTTCGTACAAGTTGCCGAGATTCGGTGGGCCGGGGTCGATGTGTCGAGCAATTCCGTCGAGCCCGGCTGAAATCATGGCGGCGAGCCCAAGGTACGGATTGCAGCCGGCCGAGACCGTGCGGTCTTCGCAATGCCCGGGACCCGCCACGCGGATCATCTGTGTGCGGTTGTTGTCGCCGTAGCCAGCAAAGGCGGGCGTCCACGTGAAGCCCGACCGGGTCGAATAAAGGCCCTGGCCGACTTGCAGCCGTTTGTAGCAATTGACCGTAGGGCTGGTGACGGCCGAGAGGGCTCGCGCGTGCTCGATCACGCCCCCGAGAAACTGATAGGCCGTCTGCGAAAGGCCAAGGCCGCGCGAATCGCTCTCGTCGAGAAACAGATTCTTGCCACTCTTGGCGTCGGCCAGATGGAAGTGGACGTGTAGCCCGCTGCCGGTTTGATCTGAAAATGGCTTTGCCATGTGCGTGGCGATCGCCCCGTATTTGCCGGCGATCTGCCCCGAGGCCATCTTGAAGAACGTGATGCGATCGGCCGTGGTGAGTGCGTCTGAGTAGTTGAAATTCACCTCGAACTGCGCGTTGCCGTCTTCGTGATCGACTTGATACACGCCCCAGCCCAGGCCGTTGAGCGACTGCGTCAGCTCCTGCAAAAAATCCATGGCCGGGGCCATCGAGCGAAAGTCGTAACAGGGCTTTCGCAGGCGATCGACGCCCTGCGGGTCCCAAGGCCTGATCGAGCCGTCCTCGGCGCGCGTGACCAAGAAGAACTCCGGCTCCATGCCAACATTCAGCACGTAGCCTTTGGCTCGCGCGTCGCCCAGAACGCGCATCAAATTTGTTCGGCAGCAATACGGATGCGGCTGGCCGTCGACGAACAGGTTCGACGCGAAGCGGGCCGTGTTCGGATGCCAGGGCAGGCGGGTGTAGGTGGTCGGATCGATGCGGGCCAACATGTCGTGCGAGTGCGGCCCCTGGCCTGCGCCCCACAGGGCGCCGCCCGCGAAGCCAGCGCCAGCGTCGAGCACGTCGTCGAGACAGCCGACCGGCACCATCTTGGCTTTGGCCGCTCCATGGATGTCGACGAACTGCACCAAGAGGAATTCGATGCCGTCGCGTTCCAAGGTTTCACGAAGGTGGGCTCGATCACTCATCAAAAATGTTCCTGAAGAGCCGCGCACGAAGTAAGCGGTTCTTTAATTCCTACTACTTTTGGCCGGGGATCCAGGAAGTGCCGGCCAGGGGTACGCGGGCCATCGCGGCGGCTTCGACAGTCAACGCGACGAGATCTTCGCGCTCCAGATGATGCACGTTCGACTTGCCGCAGGCACGAGCCAAAGTCGCCAGTTCCATGGTGAGCACGTTGAGATAGTTGCGGAGTCGGCGGGCTCCTTCGGCCGGGCTCAGTCGTTGTTCGAGTACGGGGTCTTGCGTGGTGATCCCCACGGGGCAACGCCCGGTGTGACAGTGATGGCAGTAACCGGGAGCCGTTCCGAGTGCCTGATAATTGGCCCGGGCGTCATGCGGCCCGTCAGCCATCTGATAATCGGGTCGATTGCAGCCGAGAGCCATCAAGACGCCTTGGCCAATCGACACGGCATCGGCGCCCAGTGCGAGTGCTTTCGCAACATCGGCCCCGGAGCGAATGCCGCCGGAAATAATCAGTTGCACCTCGCCCAGCACGTTCATCTCGTCGAGTGCCTGCACGGCAAGCGGCAAAGCGGCCAGCGTGGGAATCCCGGCGTGCTCGATGAAGACTTGTTGTGTGGCGGCCGTTCCACCTTGCATTCCATCCAGCACGATGACGTCGGCCCCAGATTTTACGGCCAACTTCACGTCGTCGCGGACGCGGGTCGCTCCCAACTTCACGAAGATCGGCACTTGCCAGTCGGTGATCTCGCGCAGCTCTTCCAGCTTGATCGCCAGGTCGTCGGGCCCGGTCCAATCTGGATGACGGCAGGCCGAGCGCTGGTCGATCCCCTCGGGGAGCGTGCGCATCGCCGCGACGCGCGAACTCACTTTTTGCCCGAGCAGCATGCCGCCACCGCCCGGTTTGGCCCCCTGACCGATCACCATCTCGATCGCGTCGGCCTTCCGAAGATCGTCGGGGTTGAATCCGTACCGCGAGGGGAGGCACTGATAGATCAAGGTTTTGGAAGACTTCCGCTCCTCGGGCGTCATGCCGCCGTCGCCGGTCGTCGTCGAGGTGCCGCATTGCGTCGCCGCTGTGCCGAGCGCCTCTTTCACGTTGGCTGACAAGGCACCAAAACTCATCCCGGCGATCGTGATGGGAATTTCAATCTCAATTGGCCGCTTGGCGAAGCGCGTGCCAAGCACGGTTTTGGTAACGCACTTTTCCCGATAGCCCTCGAGGGGATAACGCGAAATCGAGGCGGTCAAAAAGACGAGATCGTCAAAGGAGGGGACGCGCCGTTTGGCTCCCAGACCGCGAATGTCGTAAAGGCCGCTCTCAGCCGCCTGGTGAATGTAGGCGAGCACGTGGCGGTCGAATCCGGCGCTCTCTTCGAGGGAAAGGAATTCGGACATCGCGTTCAGTAGGCGTCAGAGGAATCGATGTGCCAATGATAAAGGGATCGGGCCGAACCGATCCGCTTGAATGTGCGAGGTTCATAGTCGAAGCCGGCGCGGCCGAGGAGCGAGGTCAGCTTTTCGATGTCGGTCGGGCCGAGCGGTTCTTCCCGGGCGTCGGTTCCCAATCCGTGGATCGTCCCACGGACGTAGATCACCGCTTCGTAGAGTGAATCGCCCAATCCGTGAGCTGCGTCGCCGCAGACCACGAGAGTGCCCGCCTGAGCCATGAAGGCCGACATGTGGCCGACGCTGCCGCCGACAACGATGTCCAGCCCTTTCAGCGAGATGCCACACCGCGACGAAGCGTCCTCTTCGATCACGAGCAGTCCGCCGTGCCCCGAGGCGCCCGCACATTCCGAAGCGCAACCCTTCACGCGGACGATCCCCGACATCATGTTCTCGGCCACGCTCCAGCCGACATTGCCCTGGACGACGACCTCGGCTTGCTGATTCATTCCCGCGACAAAGTAACCGGCGTGTCCCGCGATTTCGACGTGCAGCGGCGCGTTGAGGCCGGCCGCAATGTGGTGCTGGCCGTCGGGGTTCAGAACGCGGATGGTCGAGGCACCGTCGCGTGACGCGTCGTGATGCAGCCACTGGTTGAGCGCACGGACTCCGCCTGCTTTGCGAGCCAAGTCCCAATCGATGGGAGCCGATTCGCTTCGGCTGGGACCGGAAACGGCAGGCGCTGCAGGACTGATCGGGTTACGCGTCGTCATCCGGCCAGACTCGGCGACACGGTCCATGAATAAATCCGCTCCGGCCCGGGCTCGAAGATTTCCGCGTCTCGGATGCCCGGCAGATGCGCCAGCGATCGGAACTCCGACGAGATGGCCACATAGTCGTCGGTCTCGGCCGCGACGGCCGGCTTGCAGGCGAACGCATCGCGCACGAGCACCAGCTTGTCCCCGGTCGCCATCAGGAGCGTGAAAAATCCGTCCAACTCGACCAGTCCCTTCTCGAGGGCCGCTTCGAGCGAATCGCCTTCACTCATCCGCCACTCGAGAAAACGGCAGGCTGCTTCGGTGTCATTGTCGGTCTCGAAACGGATGCCACGTTTTTCGAGTTTGCGGCGAATGCTATTGGGATTCGAGAGCGAACCGTTGTGGACCAGGCAGAAATCCTCGCCAGCCGTAAACGGGTGAGCGTGCGCGGGAGTGACGGCCGATTCGGTGGCCATCCGCGTGTGACCGACTGCGTGCGTCCCGGACAACCGGCCGAACGCATATCGGTCAGCCAGCTCGCGCGGGTGCCCCGTATCTTTGTATAGGTCGATCGAGCGACCGACCGACAGCAGGTGCAGGCTTGGGTACCTTTCTGCCAGCCAGCCGCGAAGCCGATCCACGTCTGCGCTCGTCGTCAGCACGGCATGGTTGTGCCGCGCATGGATTTCCACCGACTGCCCCAATTCACGTCGGGCCGACTGTTCGAGCTGCAACCAGTCGACTTGTACCTGCCCTGCGTACAGACTGAAGCGGCGCCGTCCATCGCCGACAGGATCGGAAAACACAGCCAAACCGGCCGAGTCGGGTCCCCGATCGCCCATGCAGATCAGCATCGGAGAAAGCCAAGCGCCCAATGAGTCGCGGAGAGCGGGTCGCTTAACCAGCAGTCCGACGATGCCGCACACGGAGCAGTCCCCTTTTCGGAGGGCGATTGCGAATTGTGCAACCGCGCGAATTCTGCCGCGGGCCAGTCATCGGCCCACCCAAACTGGCCGGTAAGCGCAGCCGGCCGAGCGCGGTATCAGTCTAGCGACTCGCGGTGCGGGTTGACAGGCTTTGGAAGGCTCTCAGTCGACTGGCCGTTCCCAACGGAACAACTGACATCGGCTGTTTCTATCGGCGGCTCGGCCGAGCCGTTTGCCAGGGATTCTCCCCGGCCTTCGTCGATTACCTCCAGGTCAGGCCGTCCAAGCACATTCCGCAGAGATTCTCGGTCACTTGGGAAAGTTACGCTTGCTGCGGAAGATCCGCTGGTTTCGGCCAGCAATCCACGGCTAGAATGGAATGACCGGGTCTTCGGCTCGAAACTTTGGGAACGACTCATGTTGCAACGTCGCGTGTTGGCTGGCGCTTGGATTTTGATTGTCGGGTTAGCAGGCAGCGCGTTGGGGCAATCGAGCTACTCCCCGCTGCCTTCAGATGCCGCGCTCGGACGCCTTGGCTTGCAGAAGCAATGGTGGGGCTTTGCCACCATCGATTCGATCCGAGATCGAGTCAAGTTCTTCATGGGCGACGAGCAGATCACGGTCGTCGAATCGGCCACAGGCACGGTGACCGTGTTCGATAACGCGACCGGCCGCCGACGCTGGGCCGTTCAAGTCGGAGCGACCACCGACACGCGCTATCCGCCTACGACCACCGACCAAGCGGTGCTCGTCGTCAGCGGGCGAAAGCTCTTCGGCCTCGATAAGCAAACCGGCGATGCCGTTTGGGAAGTCGACATGGCGAATGCGCCCTCGACCAGCGCGGCCGCGGACGATCAACGTGCCTTCGTCGGCGCGATCGACGGCAGCGTTTATGCATTCAACCTGAAGTTCCTCGGAGCACTGGCCAAGGATATTACGCTACGCAAACGGATGTATCGCGCATTGGACTGGACCTATCGCACGGGAGGCCGCGTGCCGTTCGCTCCAGTCTCGACCGGGGTGATTGTTTGCGTTCCTAGTGAAGACGGCTCGCTGTACGGTTTGGACACCAAGAATCATCACACCAAGTTCCAATTCGAAACGGATCAGCCGCTGGGCGCGCCGATTGGGCAGCTGGGCAATCAAATCGTCGTGGCGTCGAAGGATTTGAAGGTCTACAGCCTCAATGCCGACTCGGGCGCGCTCAAATGGGAAATTCTGATGGGGCTGAATGTGCGCCAGACGCCGCGAATCATCGACGAACACGTCTTCGTCGTTGCGGAAGGTGCGGGCATGCGATGCCTGTCGTCCAAGGATGGCCGTGAAGTGTGGGAAAACCGGCAAGCGGTGCGATTTCTCGCGGCGACGCCGGCCGTCGTCTACGCGTCCTCGCACGTCGATGACGTACTGCTGCTGAGCCGGACCACGGGCCAGCAGTTGGGGGCCATCCCGCTGCGCGGCCTGTCTCTGCGGATCGCCAACGACCGCACCGACCGTTTGTATCTTGCGTCCGAACGAGGGTTGGTGCTGTGCCTGAGAGAACGCGAACGCGACTATCCCCTCTTCCACAAACAGCCCGAGAAGCGCCCCGTCGAGCCCGAGATTGCTCCCGACGACGCTGGCAAGGCGAAGACGCCGGCGAAAGCCGCGCCCAAGAAGGGTGAGGAAGCCGAAGATCCGGATCCAGCCGCGCCGGCAAAAGCTCCGCCCAAGAAAGCCCCCTCTAAGGCGCCGGCCGTCAAGAAGGCTCCCAAACCGCCAGTCAAAAAGCCGGCTGCGGACGAATAAGTAGGACGCTGACGCTGTGAGGCTTGATCGACCGAGGTGCGCGTGGAACGTTGGCTCAGGCCGACTGCCTGACCAATTCATCGGCCGGCTCTCGCCAGTTTTCTTCAGCGGCTTCCACCTCTGGCAAATCGGCTGCCC
>Ga0210393_10002517_pt1 | contig 15006 bp, 15 predicted proteins | sample IncBWC27OmetaG_FD_160068 | JGI IMG/M metagenome (GOLD analysis project Ga0210393, IMG submission 160068) | Forest soil microbial communities from Barre Woods Harvard Forest LTER site, Petersham, Massachusetts, United States - Inc-BW-C-27-O ... | reverse complement strand
CCATGCTCGGCATAGGCCTTCTCGCCACATTTTGGTTTCCCCGCTACTTGATATTCACCCTCCCGCCGCTCATCGTCGCCGCCGTATCCGGCTGGCGAAGTCTCGCGTCGCGCGCCGGGCGCTTCCGCCATCCCGTTCAATTCGGAATATTGTCGATCTGCGTCGGGTTCATGGCCTATCAATCGGCGCTGGTCATCTTCGACCCAGCCGCCGCACGGTGGTCGCCGGTGGACCGGTTTCAGTACTTTGAGGGTTGGAGCTCCGGTTATGGTTACCCGGAGGCCGCGAAATTCGTTCTTGAGTCCCCTGATGCGCCATTGATGATCTATTCATTGGATGGTCACAGCGCGTACCAGTTGCTAACCTATTTGCCCGCGGCATGGATAAGCCGTGTTAAGCCAATCTTTTATGGACAGGATGGCAGAGCATTGCGAAGCGACGATGCGCGCTTGGAGAATCTCCTCAGCCGTACGCCGGCGTGGATCATTATTTCGGAGCGGCTTTTGCAAGGGTATCTGGATTCGAGCTTCGGCCGAACCAATCTCGATCGAATCAATCTGCGCCAAATTGCTTCATTCGACAAACCGGGATTGCGTGAGCGGTTGGCCATTTATGAAGTTACGCGGCGCGAGCGAAGCCAGTGACGGACGAGTCCGCCTACTACCAGCATTCGAAGAGAGTCCTCTTCGCTTCACGGCTTTCCTTCCGTGTGAGACGGCAAATGTTCCGCCGGTTCGTGGCCGTCTTGGCTCCCACCTCCACGATGTGCGTTCTCGACGTGGGCGTCACCAGCGATACGCAGCAACAGGAGTCCAACTACTTCGAGCAGTTCTATCCTTACCCGGCGCAGATCACCGTGGTCGGTACCGAGGACGGCTCGCACCTCACCGGGCAATACCCCGGGTTGCGCTACCGACGCGTCGAGCCCGGGAAACCGCTGCCGTTTGCAACGAACCAGTTCGACATCGTCTTCTGCAACGCAGTCTTGGAGCATACGGGCAGCCGATGGTCGCAGGCGGCGTTTTTGAAAGAGGTTTGCCGGGTAGGAAAGCGGTTTTTCGTTACGACGCCTAACCGCTGGTTTCCGGTCGAACATCACACGGGGCTGCCGTTCCTGCACTATCTGCCGACCGCGGCATATCGGGCGATTCTGGGCGTGACGTCGTACCGATACTGGGCGGATGAAGGCCACCTGAACATCCTGACAGGCGGTGCGCTGCGGCGGATATTGCCGCCGGGGGCGAAGGGACAGGTAGAGACGGTTCGACTGTTCGGACTGCCGTCAAACCTAATCGCCTTTGGGGATTGCCAAGGCGTGGGTGAGTAACCGCTTACTCTCCCTGCGGGCGCAACGCCGTGCATACCCAGGTCACTTTCCTGCCATTGTGGGTTAACTGAACCTCATCGACGGTGGCATACACCTGCCGGAGTCGCCACAGTACAGTGGCACTTCCCCGCGCGGCCGAGCACAGGGACACCAGAACGAGACCGCCGGAGTTCAGGGAACGCGCGTATCGCTCCACAGTCTGCAGCGGATCGCGCAGGCAACACAGCACTTCGTTGAAGACGATGACGTCAAAACGTTCCTCGGGAGAGTAGCTCTCACAGTCCGCCGCGAGGAAAGTGCTGCGCTCGTTTTGCTGCTTGCTTGCTACCGCAATCGCGCTGGCCGAGAGGTCGATTCCTACGTATCTGGAGTAGGAATCACTCGGAAGTCTCCGCAGCAACGCACCCTGACCACAGCCCATATCCAACACTGCGCCGCCGGGTTTCAGGTGGCATATATAGCCCGCCAGTATGCTGAAGCGGGAGAGTTCGGAAAGCTCCGCAAGGAAGTCCCACTTCCCGGCGGCGTATTGCGCTTCCCACGTCTGTGCGGACTGCAGCAGGCCATCGGATCGGCGGCCGCGGTCCACGAGCGACTGCAGCCAACGTCCCGCGTGCTCGAGAAGCTTAGTCGGGCGCTCGCTTTGGATGCTCACGGGGCTCGATCCGTGCTTACCGAAGATGTCCGTAATATGCTATCGGTCATGTCGGTGCTTCCCATTCTCTGCTATCACAATGTGGCGTTGGCTCCCCCGGAGGCGCGGTTCAAGCTGCTGTACGTGAGCCCGGACAAATTCGAGCGACAGCTGTGGACGTTGCGCCGTCTCGGCCTGCGTGGCGTCTCCTTGGGTGAAGGCATTGCGCGGCTGCGCAACGGCACGGCGCGCGGGTGCGTCGCGTTCACCTTTGACGATGGATACGCAGACACTCTTACGGCGGCGGCACCACTCATGAAGCGCTATGGTTTCGGAGCCACCTGCTACGTGGTGAGCGGCGCTCTCGGAACTTACAACAGATGGGATGCGCAGTATCTTCAGGAAACAAAACCGCTGATGAGCCGCCAGCAACTCGATGAGTGGTTGGCTGCCGGGATGGAAGTCGGCTCGCACTCGTGTTCGCATCAGCGGCTGCACGAATTGCCTCCGGACGAGGCGCGGGACGAGATCGCGGAGAGCCGGGTCGCTCTGCGCAACATGGTCGGCGTCCCGATCGAGCATTTCGCCTATCCTTTCGGGGACTTCACCGCCGATACTGTTGAGTTGGTGCGGCGGGCCGGCTACATCTCGGCAGTCACTGTCTTGCCGGGTGTGGCGCGAGCGTCGGATGACCGTCTGCGGCTGCCGCGTATACTCGTGAATGGCGAATGCGGCTTGTGGAACTTTCTGCTGCATGTAGCTACTCCTTATGAGCGCTATAAGGCCGCCGCGCGGCGGCGCCTGCGGTAGGCGTCGACCAGGCGTTGAGGCACGTAGGGACGCAGTGGTGTCTTCACCAGTGCGAGCCACCACAAGGGGCTGCTCCAAGAGTATGGCAGGGCACGGCACAGCGCGCGCAACATTTGGACCGGGTTACCGAGCGACGCGTGTCTCGCAGCCAGTGTCAACGCGTTGCGGGTGCGCTCCATACGCAGCAGCACACGCCTGCCGGTATCGACCGTCCCTTGCAATTTCTCCAGAGAGCGATCGCGGCCGGTGAAGGCGATTTCCCAGTTCAGGCTATAATTGGCTTCGTGGCGACGGACTTGCACGAGTGGTTCATCGAGTAGCGCCACATTGCTCACCAACGACAGCCGCAGCCAAATCGTAATCTTCGCCGGAGCGAATGGTCTCGTCGAAGCCGCCGACCTTCGCGATCAATTCTCGCGCCGCGAGCACGCTCGGAGTGCGGATCACCACGGGGCCGGTCACGAGGCGTTCGAAGACTGCGCCCTCACAGGGGAGCCAAGGCCCGAAGAGCGGCTCGGCCAGGGGCTGTCCGGAGGCATCGATGTGAGAAATCGCCGTATAACACCAATCGCACATGGGTCGAGACTGTAGGATCGCCATTTGCCGTGACAACTTTTCGGGCGCCCATAAATCGTCGGAGTCGATGAACGCGACATATTCGCCTCGCGCCTGGTTCAACGCAGCATTGCGGACGATGGCAGGGATGCCGCTATGCGTAAGCCACAGCAGCGTCACGCGGCTGTCGGTTTCGAGCGTACGCAGATAGCCCCTAGTCTCGGCGTCCGAGCCATCGTCGGCAACGATGAGCTCCCAATCGCGAAAGGTCTGGCGGTAAACGGAGGCCACTGTCGCACGCAGGTACTGAACGCGCCCGCACGTCGGCAGGATGATCGACACCACTGGCTGCATTGAAGCGCGCACCCGCCCAAGCCCGCAAAGGCAACACTCAGTACTTTACAGTGAGTGTCTGAGATCGATCAAAAGGTTGCTGCCAGGTAGAGGTCGGGCCGGGAGTATACTCAGCGACCAAATTTAAGCGCCATCGAACAGCAACTCACCATGAATTCCTGCTTAGCAGCTGAACGGTACGACGTAACCTCACTCCCTTTCATTCCCTTCTCAAGCATAGGGGGCGAGGCTCTGAATAACAACGGTGTGGTCGTCGGCGGAATTGCCAACTCTGACGGATCTGTTTCACTCGCGGAATGGTCCAAAGGCGTGCTCACTATCTTGGGTGTCCCACCCGGCCTTCCGAGCCAAGACTTCAATCTGCCCCGGGTGTTCGGCATAAACGACTCCGGGGCGGTCGTCGGTACCATCCACACCTCGGCCGGCGACCTACCGTCACGTTGGTTTATGTATGAGCGCGGTCGTTTCAGTGTCCTGCCTCTGGCAGACCCGACGAATCTTGGCGGCGCTGCAATCGGCATCAACAACAAGGGAGAGGTGGTTGGATATGACCATACCTCGACTAAATGCGTAGTAGGTTGGCTTTGGTCCAATGGCACCTATTCCAGCTTGCCCGTATCCGGAACCAGCACGACCGCATTGGGCATTAATTCCAGCGGCATCATCATTGGCAACCGCAGGCTCCGCTTCATCCGGCGCCTCTTCACCGGCCAATTGCGTTGCAAGGGGGAACGCGGCTATGTTCTAAGCGGCGGTACGACTCAGTACCTGAATGGGTTTGTCTATGCGATAAACGATTCGGGTGAAGCGGCCGGGGGCTGCATCTCAGATGGTCAAGCGATGGCCACTGTCTTCAAGAACGGAATCGCCACGGTGATCTTGAGTTTGCCCAGCCATGCGGTCGGAATAAATTCCGCTGCGAGCGTCGTCGGATCGTACCAACCTGCTGGCTACAACCGACGACATCTCTTTAGATGGAGCGCGAATTCGGGAGCTTTCGACCTTACACCCGACGGCTATCGTTCTGCGGAGGCGGCCGCTATCAACGGCCGCGGTGACATCTTGGGTTTCGGAGAGACAGTGAGCGGGAAATCCCAGTACTTTTTGCTCACGCCCGATCCCAATGGGGGGTTGACGCCGAAGGCGCTTGTTACCGCACCGCCCGCGGACGCTCGGTAACGGGCCTTCGCGCGCGTTATCGGCTACTCCACCGGCGCATCACCTTAACGCTGCGCTGGAGCCGACGGCCGACGAAGCCAGAGACTCTGCGGTGCAATCCAACGACCGGCAATACCTTCCTACAATAAATCTGCGTTACCGCGAGCAATGGACTCCATAGCTTGCTTCGGTATCGGCGTTCGTATCCGAAATGGCTCAACTGTTTCCCGATGAGCGCCTCCGTAACGAAGATTTCTCGGGATGTCATCTCCCGCTTCCAACGACCGACGTCGGACGGATTCATGTCTCTCCTCAAACCCGAGTGAAATGTCTTTTCCCGCACTGGTATCGCGTTGTCCACCCTTGCGTGCCACTGGAGCATCTGATCCTCGAATCTTTCATCGATAAAGGCACATATCCTGCGCAGCGTCGCCTCCGGGTGTAGCACCAGATCTTCGTAAAGGACACGGAGAATCCGTTCATTGAGCGCCGTCTTGCTAAGCCTCATATCCAACTCAACCGCCCGCAACCACTCCTTCGTATATCCATACATCCAGGGTCCGTGCCAACCCTGCCTCTGAAAGGACTTCGCCACATCGCGTCCGTCTCGAATTAGATGAATGAACTTTGCATCACCAAACATGGCGGCAAGAGGCGGAACTATTTCGATATAGGCCGGCGTCTTATCTCCCCAGCGACTCTTGCCTTCAGCCTCCATCTGCCATCGGTAGACAATTTCCACCAGATCCCGCAGCCGTACCCCGCGCAAATTGGCTACACGACGTCGCAGCTCTGCGGCGTCGAGCCCCATATCGGGCCACGTGTAATGGTTGGTCATCACCGAAATGGCCTTACCGATTTCATTCTCCTGAAGAAGTCTGTCGAACGGAAACTGCTCAACCAAGGCGGTGAGGTACCAAGTTTCTGAAGGTATGGCGATACGCGAGTGGGAGGCCAACATCAGGCGGAGCAGTGTGGACCCCGAGCGGCTCGAGCCAACTATGAAGAACGGAGCCACGGGCTTCCGCTCCTTCAATTGAGCTCGCGCATAACGGACGGCGCAGCCGGCGGCAGTGACGACCACAGCTCCCGACCGAGCAACTGTTCTAGTTCCGCGACATCGACGGAAAAATATTCCTCGAGTTCCGCGCGAAACGCCTCTCGCAGGGGGGGCCTCTCGCGCGCGACCCGGTTGAAGAACTGCAGCGCACGCGCGGGGTGAAAACCAAACGCATGTGCCGCGTGCCGCAGCGCCAGGAGTGCCGGCGGTGGCTGACGCAGCAGTCGATCGAGACGGAGGGATCTCACCCCGACCGTCTGATTCACCAGCGGGAAAGCCGTCCTGGCGGGGTCGGGGGGCAATCCCAGAAACTCGAGCACCCGCGCGAACTGCCGCGACGGATCGGCAAAGAATTCCTCAAAGAGCAAGAACAGACACTGCTTTCGCGGCACCTGCGTCAACAGCCGGCGCACTTGCGACGCATAGGAATTTTGGGCACCGTACTGCAACAGAAGAGGGTACGGCCAGCGCGGCGGCAAGTGCCGCCCCTCAAGACGCGCCTCCTGTAGTCTCCACGCCTGTTCAAAATCACCGACGTCCTCCAGGTGGTTGTTCCACCGGAACGCGTGCATGGAGCGTGTCGCCTCGATGGGGTTGCGCAACATTACGATGATCTTGGCGTTGACGTTGTGCGCCATTATTTGACCGATCGCGACCTTCGAATACAGGTAAAACACAGATGCCTCGCCCGTCAGCGCGCGCGGCGGAACGGTCGAGAAGAGCGCCTCGTACTCCGCGAGGGTGCCGACGCGTAAATCCGCACGCAGATCCAGATCGCTGCAAAAGTAGTGTGGCTCCTTGTTTGCGGGCATGAACACCGCCGGATGTGCCCTGAGGTAGTTCCACAGCGAGGTTGTTCCGCATTTAGGGGCACCTGCAATGAAGAAATCCGGCGTAGGCCTCACGTTATGACTCCACTCCCGTCGCGGCGCGTTATTTCAGCGGACCCCGGTCATTCGCCGGAACACTGAGGAGCTCTTCAGTAGCCCGTCATAAGTACCGCTGCCGGTGATTTTTCCGTTTTCGAGCTCAAAGATGATGTCGCATGAGCGCACTGCGGTCATTCGGTGCGCGATGAGAATGGTTGTATAGCGGCCGCGCAAGCGGCCAAGCGTCGCCATTAGTTCCTGCTCCGTCAGGCCGTCCAAGGCACTCATGGCCTCGTCGAATACAAGGACGGTTGCTTCCCGATATAGCGCGCGCGCAATGCCGATTCTCTGCCGTTGGCCACCGCTCAACTGGATGCCTCGCTCGCCCACCCTATGGTCGTAGCCTGCCGGGAGGGTGTTGATGAACTCATCGAGTTGCGCCAGGCGAGCCGCTTCCAACAGCCGGTGTCGATTGATATCCGCGGCAGGAATTCCCAGTGCAATGTTCTGCGCGATGCTCGAGTCCAGCAAAAACATATTTTGCGGGACGTAGGCAATTCGGGACTGCCAGGCCGCGCGATTGACCTCGTCGAGCGCGCTCCCATCCACTTCCACGCGGCCCTCAGATGGCGCCAGCAGCCCCACGATCACATCCACCAGAGTCGTTTTTCCCGAGCCGTTGACGCCGACGATACCGACCGCAGCACGAGCGGGGACTCGCAGGGAGACCCCTCTGAGCGCCCAAGGCTGGTCAGGGGCATAGCGAAACGACACTTCTTCGAGCCGGATTTCCTGCTGTGGGCGCGCCTGCCATGCGCAGTCCGTTTGCGTGAGGTATGCCGGAGCGGTCGCGTGAATTGCGTTTCTCGCTCGCCGCAAATCGGGCGCAATCAGGGCGAGCGCGGCGCGGTTGGTACGAATATTCACGGACGCGGCAAATATCAGTTGCAGGGTAGGCAAGAGCCGGTACGCGGCAAATGCGAGAAACGTCAATTGTCCCAGCCAGGGGCCGACGCCATCCTCGCGGCTGCTGAGCACGAGCGCGAGGCCGGCGAGCCCCACGGCAGCAATGCATTCCATGAGGTACCTGGGATTTTCTGTTACGACTTGACTGAAAGCTGCGGCGAAAGAGAAGGACCTGCCGGCTCGATCGAATCGGCCGCGAAAGAAATTCTGCGCCTGCAGAACGATGATTTCCTTGATGGCGCCGAAGCTCTCGTGCAGGATCTGCGCCTGTTCGACAGCGAAACGCGACTGGGTCTGTCCGAGCTGCAGCAGCCGGTTGCGCAGGACGAAATAGATCAGGGCATAACCACCGGCCAGGCCCGCGATCATGGCGAGCGCGATCATCGGCTTCAACAGCACGATTGACAAGATGATGAACGATGCGGTGACCAGATTGGTCACCAGCATGAAGGCATTCCGCAACAGGCCGTTGGTAACCCTCGCGCACTCGTAGTGGACGTTGTTGGACAGAATCGTGCCGTTCGTGCGGATGTGAAAAGAGTACGGGCGCGAGAGATATTCCCCGAACAAAGTGGATTGCAGCTCGGTGCCGATCCGCAGCGCCAGGCGGCCCATCGCCAAGGAGCCCAACACGTTGATCAGATTGGCGATCAACATCACCGCAATGAATGCAATGCCGAGAGCGACAACGAAGCCGCGTTTGCTCGAGAAGCCGCCGTGCGTATACGCCCAGTGGAGCAATGCGTTGTGATGGATGAGTTCCGGCTGACCGAGCACCGCAAAAAAAGGAGCAATCGCCGCGATCCCGCTGACGGTCGAAAACGCCATTGCCATCGAGACAATCTGCATTGTCAGGATGCCGCGCCTCTGTTTCGGTGTCAGAATATCCCAGAAATCGCGCAATAGAGCCATGAAGCTACCTACAGACTCATGACGCGCGGGTCCCAAAGACGGATGAGTTTCCGCGAAACTCGAAGCTCCCATGGGTCATCGTATCGTTGAAAACGGTAGCGCCACGCGGCCAAGGCACGCAGAGCCGATTTTCCCCAGGCGGGGGCACGGATATCCATGACGGTAGGATATCTGCAGCCCAAAACGGTCGTGAAATCGACGATTCGCCGCCGCAGGCGTTCGCTGAGCCACGGCGCGCTTTGGTGACACCAGTAATCGACCCACTGCGGTTCAGCCCATTCGTCTGCTGTCTGCGGAAATACGACCGGCTTGCCATCGCAATCGCGAAGCGCGCTCTCCGCCCGCATCGAAGCCGGGTTCCTGTCATCCAGCCGCCGCGGAAGAGGCGTATAGATGTATATCATTACTTCCGTTGCAGGGTGCAGTCGCTTGATCAGGCGGATGAACTCAAATGTTTTCTCGGTCTCCCCCTCGGGGTCTTGCGGCGGCGCCAGCATGAAGGAGAGCTCGGGAACTACACCGTGGCTGCGGCACTTTTCCACCGCTTCGAGAGTTTGATTTCGGCTAGTGCCTTTACGGATGTCGTGCAGCAGCCAGTCGCTCGGAGATTCCGCGCCGATGTAGGCCATGCGCAGCCGGCTTTTCTTGACAAGCGCCCAAGATCGCTCCGACAAATTTACGAGCGCGTCCGAGCGGGCGTAACACCACCATGGCATTTGAAATTTCGCGAGCACCTCCAGCAGCGGCACCATTTCGACTTCGCGATCGAAGAAGTTGTGGTCGTAGAACTGGATCGCGTCAACGCCGAACCGATCTTTCATGAACTGAAGATCATGATCCAGGCGTGCCGCTGGCGGCACCGCCGTCTTGCCGTCAAACATCTTTGCAACGCCGCAGAACGTGCAACGATACCGGCAACCCAAGGCCGCCTGATAGCACAAAGTGCGCCGCCCAAGGTACGTATTGGCCAGATATTGACGTGGATTATCCAACTTGTCGTAGGGCAGCATTCTACCGAGACTGGCAGCTGAGAATTTCCGATCCTTGTTGTGCACAATTTCACCGCGCAGCCTCCAAGACAGCCCGAGAATCGATTCCAACGCCACGTCGCCGCGCTCGGCGAGCGCCTGCAAAAGCTCTAGGAGCGTTTCCTCTCCTTGAGCTCGAACCACATAGTCCACGTACGCCGCATTTAGCGCTGCGTCCGGACAGATCGTGGGGAAAGAGCCGCCCCAAACTATCGGCAGGGTGGGCAGTTTTTCGCGGATTGCCTTCGATACCGCGATTGCCGAACGAAGCTGCGGTCCTCCCATCACGGTAATGCCCACGGCCAACACGGAGCCCTCTGCTATGGCACGCAACGCAGTGGAGATATAGTCGCGATCGACGTTGCCGTCGATGATCGTCGATTCGAATTTACCATCGAGTGCCGCCGACAAGCTCATTATCGCAAGCGGAAACCGCGCGTGCCGATGCGACGTGATCGACGGATTGACAAGCAGAACACGTTGGGAAGCGGCCATCATTACCTCTGAGGCGGGACGACGACCCGAAATACGGTCAAGCGCTCATTGACAAACCGGCGTTCGGCAAACACCGAAACACCCAAGCCTTGTTCGCGAAATGCCCGGAGGAAATGCTCGCCGTCGCCGAACGTAGAAAGCAGCACCAATGCCGAACCGCGCGGCTTCAGGTGCTCGCGCAGGCCTCCCACAAAGCGTTCCGCCACGTCGCTCGATCGCCAAGCCCTATCTCGGTCATCTGTTGGCGTGCCCCGCAGGAACGGCGGGTTGAACAGGATTAGATCGAATTTTTCGCCTTGCACAGGTGCGAACAAATCGCCTTGCCGCAGATCGATCTTGTGCTCAAAGTGATTCAGGCGGGCATTGATGTCGGCGCAGCGCACAGCAGCTTCGTTGATATCCACCGCCACGACGCGGCGCGCATGCCTGGCGGCAAATATCGCGCAGACGCCTGATCCCGTGCCCATATCCAGAACTGTCCAGTCTTGCTGCACCAGCCTCTCATCGATCTGCGATGCAAGGAACTCACCGGTGCGCGGCACTTTCGGATTGAACACGCTGGGGGTGACGACGAAGGGCATGCCATGCACCCGCTCCAAGCGGAAATCGTCGTATCGATCCTTTCCAACGAGCCTGTAGCAGAGGGCCATAGCTTTGCCGAGGACCCTTGCTATCAGAGGCAACCGGGCAACCTTCAACGAGTTCCGAGCAAAGGCGTCGGATCCCTGCCGCGTGAGACTGCCATCGGTGGTCTCGGCTGACGTCATGACAGGGTCTGCGCCGGAACCAGCCAGCGGGTGAACAGCATCTCGACGGGCCACCGATAGTTGTCCCGGTCGCAGCGATAGCGGGCGATTTTTTGCAGAAGGCGCTTGCCGCGGGACACCCTCTTCCATGCCAGCTCATGGAAGAACTTGAACCGTTCGATGAGCTCGAATTTCTCCGGCGAGACCCACGGGCCCGGCTCTCCGGCCACGTAATCGAATTCCGCCCATGCCTCGAGCGTCTCCGGGAGGCGAAATCCACGGGCGACGGCTTCGATGACCAGGGCACTGCCGGGATAGGGCTTGAAGTAGTAGATGGGTGTCAAGAAGTCGGGACTCATCGAGCGCAATCTCTTCGCGCAGTCGAGAGTCGCCTGAATATTCTCGGCACTCTCATCCGGGAAACCGACAATGAAGGGAAAATGACCCGCAATGCCATGCTTGAGCATCTTCTCGGCGGTCTCGAATACTTGCTCGATCTTGATGTCCTTGCGAATGCGCTTCAGCACCTCGTTGGAACCCGATTCCACGCCGACGAGCAGCCGGCGCAACCCGGATTGCTTGCAGCGCGCCCACACTGCGTCCGGAAGGCGGATACCCTGATCGGCGCGCATGGTGGCGGCCCAGGTGATTTTCATCTTGGATTCGACGATTCGATCGGCCAACGCTTCGACTCGACCGGCCTTGGTGAAAAAAGTCTCGTCCTGGAAATTGACATCATCGAAATGGTATCGGTCCCATAACTCCTTCAATCTCATTGCCATCCGCACCGGCTCGAGTCCGACCCACTTGCGCCCGTAGACGAAGGGGTCGGAACAGAACGCGCAACGGAAATTGCACCCTTGCGATGAGATGTAGTCGAGCTGCCGCTTGCCCTTCAGTTCGTAGTAGCGCTCGACCGGGATCAATCCATAGTCATGTGCCCGGAACTTGTCGACCTGCGCGAGTTCCCGTGCCGGATTTTCTCGAATGGTTCCGTCCTTGAGCCGTACCGTGCACCCGGCGCAATCATCCAGCGCGCGACCATGTGCGAGGCGCTCCACGATCTCGGCGAAAGTCTCCTCGCCTTGTCCGCGCACCGTCACATCGACCGACGGCTCCGACAGGCATTCGCGGGAAAACATGGACGGGTGCCAGCCTCCCCAGACCACCGGCAAGTCGGGCCTCGCGCGCTTGGCCGCACGCGACATGCGCAGAGCATCTGAGATCGGAGCGCCGGTGAGCACGGTAACTCCCAGGCACAAAGCTTCGCCGATATGCGAGAGAAGCGTGTTTTCGGCGTCGGGGTCGAGACGGGCGTCGACGATCACGACCTCGTAGATATTCGGGTCGAGTTCGGAGCCGATGGCGAGCAAGGCCAGCGGCATCGTAAAGAAGACCGCACGAGGATTGTAGAGCACGACTTTCAGTCGTTTGGCGCGCGGTTGAGTCATGCTGATGCAAACATCGTGGAAGCGGTCAACGACCGCACAGCATCCGGGTCGCGCCACATGGAACACACGCAGGTCTTGCATTCCGCGCGTTCGCCGGTCCGAATCGCCGCGCGCAATTCCGCCATGTCCTCGCGATTCAAGACATGCGCGAAGGCGTCCCGAGATTCCTCGTCATGCGGCAGGCGTGCGCCGGCGGGTCCCTCTATGAAGAAGCACGGCTGCACGTGCCCGGTGGCTCCAATGACCGCGGAAAACTCCGGCACGTTGCAGCGCACCGGCGGATAGGGCCCCCGGCCCAGGACCGCTGCGAAGTACTGCAGGATTCGGCGCAGCTTCTGCGGGCTCTCCGCGATGAAGCCGGAGCGAAATTCCTCCCGGTAAACTTGCTCCATGGAATCCAAGATTTGCTCGAGCTCCGGCAAATCCTCCGCCCGTAACGCCAGGTCGGAGACAAAATCATCGGTCCGGCCGAAGGCGTGGGGGTTGGCTACATCCACAGCGAGAAAAGATACTTGGCGTGCGCCGAGTTCCTTTGCGAGATTGACGAATGCCGGCAATTGCCGGAAGTTCCGGCGCTGCAGAGTGACTCGAATACCGGGGGGCGTCTCGTGACCGGCGGCGGCCATAATGCCCCCGCACACTTTGTGGAATGCGTCCAAGCCGCGAATGGCGGCATAGGTCTGTGAATCGGTGCCATCCAGGGAGACAGTAATGGCATCGAAGAGCTCGGCCGCTTGGCGCGCGTGCTTGGCCAGAGAGAGACCCGAGGTGAGCAGCCACACTTTGAGGCCGTTTTTGCGCAACAGCCGGGCGATCGCCGCCCATTCGGGGTTGAGCAGGGGCTCGCCCCCCGACAGCAGCACCATCTGGGTCTGGAGTCCCGTAAAACTAGGCAGCAATCGACTCACGGCCGCAAGATCCATGTCGTCGCGCCCGTGCCGCCAATAGTCGCAGGTAACGCATCGGGAATTGCAGCGTTCGGTCAGATACAACGTCACCAGGGGGAGTCTGGTCAGGCGGGTGGCAACTGCAAGCGCTTCGGCGGACAACGGTGACTCTCTCGGGACAACGCATTGATAAGAGCGCCCCCCTTCTGCAATGGGCGCGGTGTTTCCCGTGAGTACCCGCTCGCGGCCAAACGGTTGGCCCGCAGGCCTGCCACGCGCACCTCCTGCATGAAATATCGCGATTCACGTCGCCAGTTACGTATGAAAAGGTGGCTTCAACCCTTTGATTTAGTTAAGCTCGCCGCCTCATGAATACGGCAGCTGACGGTCTTCGCGTCGAAAAGGTCCACGTCTGGCGGGGAGACCGTCATGTCCTGAAAGGCGTGAGCCTTAGCCTTGCGCCCCGTCAACTGCTGCACATCCGCGGTCCGAACGGCTCCGGCAAGACCACGCTGCTGCGCGTCGCGTGCGGGCTGCTGCGGCCCGAACAGGGCGAGGTGTCCTGGAACGGGCAGCCGATCTCCGGTGTTCGGCTCGAATATCAGGCGGTGCTGGCCTACGCCTCGCATGAGCCGGCGCTCAAGGGCGACTTGACCGCGCTGGAAAACCTGCGTTTCGCGGTTGGGCTGAAACGGCGGGTCTCGGCCCAGGAATTGCGCGACAGCCTCGAGCAGACCGGTGCTGGCGCCTGTGCCGATCTGCCGGCGCGGGTGTTGTCGGCGGGCCAGCGTCGCCGAGTCGCCATGGCGCGGGTTCTGGCCATGAGCGCGTCCCTATGGCTGCTCGATGAACCCTTCACCAATCTCGATGCGGCGGGCAGCGAGTTGATGTCGGCCCTGCTGCGCTCCCACGTAAGCCAAGGCGGAGCGGCGCTGGTGGTTGCGCACCACGACCTGACCGTCGCCGTGGAAATGCGCCGCTTGGATCTCGCCGCATGAGCGTCGGGGCCGCAGCGGCCTTCAATTTGCTGGTGCGGCGTGAGCTATGTCTCAGTTTTCGGCGCCCGGACCAATTGTTGCAACCTTTGGTGTTCTTTTTGATCGTCACAACCTTGTTTCCCTTGGGTTTAAGCCTGCAGCTGTCGCTGCTGCGAGACATGGCGCCGGGTGTGCTTTGGGTCGCCGCACTGCTATCGTCGCTGCTGTCGCTGGATGGATTGTTCAAGAGCGATGCGGACGACGGTACTCTGGAGCAGCTGGCGCTATGCGGCCAGGGACTGACGCTCATCGTGGTGGCGAAAACCTTTGCACATTGGCTGGTCAGCGGTGCGGCGCTGGTGCTGGTGTCGCCGGTGGTGGGAACCGCGCTTGGCATTCCGGTCGGTGCATTCCCGACCATGATGCTGAGCTTGGGATTGGGAACCCTGACCTTGAGCTGGCTGGGGGCGATCGGCGCGGGTCTCACGGTCGGCCTGAAGCGCGGCAATGTGCTCTTGTCGCTGATCGTGCTGCCGCTCGCCATGCCGCTGCTGATTTTCGGCGCCGGTGCGACCGATCGGGCGATTTCGGGAACCAACGCAGCTGGCGCCTTGTATTTTCTGGCAGCGCTGTGCGTGTTCACCTGCACCTTGGCGCCATTCGCCGCGACAACGGCATTGCGCATTACGTTGGAATGACCTAAGGGAAATCATGTGGACATGGTTCTATAAACTCGCCTCGCCGCCCTATGTGTATGGGGCCGCCGCCGCGCTCGTA
>Ga0210393_10002516_pt1 | contig 15007 bp, 17 predicted proteins | sample IncBWC27OmetaG_FD_160068 | JGI IMG/M metagenome (GOLD analysis project Ga0210393, IMG submission 160068) | Forest soil microbial communities from Barre Woods Harvard Forest LTER site, Petersham, Massachusetts, United States - Inc-BW-C-27-O ... | reverse complement strand
CGGTATTCTGCGCTTGAGCGAACGTCGAGACCCCCACGCATACGGTCAGAAGCACCACAACCGCCCACGCTAGCTGGCGGCGCGAGGCCTCAGGGGCTGAAGCCCAAATCCTACTAGGATCTGTGGTGGCACGACTGAAAGTCGTGCCCTTCCCGATCATTCCCTTGGCAAGTTTCTGTGCGCAGCAGATCCTTGAGAAGACCATCATTGTCCGCTCTCTATGCCCAGGTTGATCTGCACCCACTCATTGTCCTGTTGCAAGATGCCGTAATCCTTGCGCAGGGGGTGTCCCTTCCATCCGTCAGGCAGTAGGATGCGCTTCATGTCGGGATGGCCGTCAAATTTGATACCGAACATGTCATAGACTTCGCGCTCCAGCCAGTTGGCTCCCGGCCAGATCGGAACAGAGCTCGGCAGGGTCGCGCCGTCCAGGATTTGCGTTTTCACGCGAATGCGCTCGTTGCGCGCAAAGGAATAGAGCACCCAGACCACATCGAATTGCTTATCGCGCGCGGGATAATGCACCGCAGTGATATCGACACAATAGTCGAACTGCTCTTCGTTGCGCAGGATCTGCAGAATTTCCGGGATCAGGGAACGATCAACCACCATGTAGTTCTGCCCGGCATACGTAAGAGGGACAATGCCGGAACCGTAGGTTCCCTGAAACTTTGCGATCATCGGCGAATCCCAAGGAGTCGGCGTGGGGGCAGCAGGTTTTGCAGGAGTCGCAGGTTTCGGAGCGGCCGGCGCTGCAGCCGCGGGTTTTGGAGGGACGGGAGATGCCTGAGGTGAAGCCGGCTCTTCGGCCGGAGGCTTTTCTGTAGAACCCTTGGGATCCGATGGAACGGAGCCGGAAGCAGTTGCTTTCACGCTGCCGGGAACGGCTGTTTGATCCGCCGCCGGTTTTGGCTCGCCTTCCGGCGACGGTGAAGAGGGCGATTTGATTTCGTCCGGCATAGCTCTCGAAGGCACAAACCTCCGGCCCGCAGGGTTTCGGAGAGAACGTTAACTTTTATCAGCTTGAGGTTTCGGTGTCAACGAGCCAGCTCACAAAAAGTAGCAACTGTTTTCATTTCCTGAAACGCCGGGGTTGCTGGCTACACGCGCGCTTGCGCTTGATAGCGCTCGATCAGATCGCGAATACGTTCGGCGTCCTTTTTGCGATGGCCATGGCTGGTGATGGGATCGGTGCCGCCAGTAGATTCGATCCGTATTTCTGCCCACAACACGCCAGTGGAAATGTGCACGGAGGCAATCTTTGAGATGGCGATGCTCTCGTCGTTGCTGCCGAGCCACCGCGACTTCACACGGCTGACGCGCAACGGGCTAACCACCAGGCGGGTTGGAAAAAGAAAATTGCCCTGCGTCCAACGGCTGGCCGCAAAGCTTTCAACCTGCGGTTCGGCAGCCGGGGCGGGTGGCGTTACACCCATTCCAGCGCACCCTTTTGCCAAACCCAGATGTAGCCCACGATCAGGATAAGGAGGAAGATCAGAATCTCCACGAGTCCGAAGAGGCCGAGCGCCTTGAACTTGACAGCCCAGGGAAACAGAAAGATTGTCTCCACATCGAACACTACGAACAGGATCGCGATGATGTAGTAGCGAACCGTGTAACGGCCGCGGGCATTGTCGATGGGATCGATGCCGCACTCGTAAGGCATTAGTTTAGTCTTGCTCGGATTGTCCGGGCGCACCAGTTTGGCCGCCAGCAGAGTGATCGGAAGCAGCACTCCGATGACTGCCATGAAGATGAAGATCGGGACGTAGTTTTGCGGCATAATGATCTCGCTCGACAAACATAGTATCTCCGCTGGCGCGCAGCTTCAAGCCAAATACAAAACGTTGTTGCATCGGCCCTACTTCTGTTGTTGCTTCGCCCAGTGTGTCGAATTGAACTCCTTCGGGTCGAACACGGCCTGATCGAGTTTCACATTGGCCCGGATATCCGAATACTCCTCGCTGAACACCATCTTGTCATCGACATGCACCTCAACCCGGTTGGCGATCCAGCCGCCGGCGAGCTTGTGATAATCGGTGAAGCGAATATCGTCCGTTTTCTTCGGATCGTCGCGGGAGGGCTCCATCTCCCGGACAAAAAGCAACGTGTCCTTCTGTACCCAGAATTGTCTGGCCTGCAAATCCCCCTTCACCGCGCCCACCACGTAGCCCGAATGGCCATCCCAAACGTCCTCGCGCAGCTTGGTCAAGTCATAGCCCTGGGCCTTCACGATGTCGATTGTGGTCTGCGGCTCTTGGCGGTAGACATCAAATCCCAACACCAGCAACATGTTCACGAGAGGGCGGGTTGCCGACACCTTGCCGTCTTTCAGAATGGTCACATTACCGTCAGCGAGGACGTACCCATTTCCGTTGGTAGGCGGCCCGATATCGATCCGCAATTTGCCCGGCAGCAGTAACGCCTCATACCAGGTTTCAACTTTAGTCGTACCGTCCGGATTGTAAGTAGTGCTCTTCTGAGTGAAGGTAACCGTGTCGTACCAAGAAGCTTTATACCGATCATGCATGGCGCGCAAAACTGCCTCGCCGTCGCGGATTTCCTGGCCGCGAGCAAACGTCAAACTCACAAGAAAAACAACTACCGACAACTTTTTCATGAAGCTCCTCCAAGCATTTCGTAAACGCTGTAAGTCAAAGATCCGCGGCTTCTGAAGATGACGGACGAATAAGGGGGAAAAACGACAGCGTGCCTTTTCTTGTTTCGGATCAGCCTATCGATCACTGAACCTGTCTGGAAAAACGAAGACGGTGCGCGCCAAGTCCGTGTGCAGTGTATCTTCCCGATAGTAGCGGCTGAGGACTCCATCTTTCGATACAAGCAGTTCGGGATTGAGAGCGGCGAACTCCTCCCACGCGCAAGCCCCGTTGCGAGCCACGCGTTCATGAATCAAAAAAAAGTACGCGTAAGTGATCGTTTCATTGTAGAGCTGCGGCTTGCCGCGCGCTTCGGCGAATCGCTGGAGGGCAGTAATAAATCTTCCCAATGCTTCCAGCACCGGATACTGCCGCAAATACGCAAATGCCAGGCGAACGTGGTCGGCGTGATGGAAGGAATCGGACGGAAGCGCGTCACTCTCGAAATCACGAATGAATTTTTCGTCGGTCATAACCGTGCCGCGGGTTAGCTTCCTTTGCCCACCGCGACCGCCCAGGCCGCGGCGGTGTAGATGGCGAGATTTCCAACTCCGTAAAAGCCGTGCATAAGGTGAATAACGATGGCCAGGGCAAAAACAGCGACCAGAACCCAGGCGCCCCGGATGGCGGTGCGGGGGATAAGCATGAGGATGCAGCCGGCAATCTCACCCCATCCCAGCACCATCCGTATGACGTTCGGCATGTGAGTGCTGGCGAAGGCATGTGCGGCTGCCGGCATTACAAACAAAGCTGCCTCGATCAGAATGACCACACCGAAAGTCCATTGCAGCCCGGTAAGCGCGATCTTCGTACGCGATGCGGTCATTCTTGAAACCTCTATCTGTTATCTGTCGGCAGCCCGCTTGCGGGCGGGACGGGCTTTGATTTCTTTCAAGCGATGGCTGGCGCTGGAATCGAGATCGAAGTCGTAGAAGCGCTTTAATTCGTGAATGCGTTCGAGAGAAGCTGGACTGAACGGGGTTTTTCCGTCGAAGGCGTGGAGCACGATCCCTTCTAGAAGATCTCCGAGAGTCATGTCGTGGTATTCGGCGAAGGCCTTCAGGATTTTCAGCAGACGCTTCTCCATCCGAACGCCAGTCTGGACACGTTCTACGAGCAGGTTCGAACCCTCTGTCATGTGTATCAATGTACCAAACTACCTAAGTATTATCAATTCAATCTGAGATCCGATGACAGGTACCCTCTTGCGGGCGCGGGTTGTTTATAATCACGTTTCACTGTTTCCACAGATTTTCCGCGCCTGGGGCGCAATTCCCCCTATAAGGACTCTCTTGGCATTCGACGAGAACGTTTACGAATTACGGCGCCAGAAGCTGAAGCAGATTGAAGCGCTTGGGCAGACGGCGTACCGGAACAAATACGAATACACGCACACCATTCCGCAGATTCTGGCCGAGTACTCGGACAAGACTTCGGACCAACTGGAGACTCCTCGCGTGGACGTGCGGGTGGCCGGACGCATCATGGCGATCCGTCTAATGGGCAAGGCGGGATTCTGCCATCTGCAACAAGACGGGAAGCGGCTGCAGATCTACGTAAAGAAAGATGCAGTCGGAGACCAGGGCTTCGAATTGTATAAGTTGCTCGATCTTGGCGACCACATCGGCGTGAGCGGATACCTGTTTCGCACCCGCACCGGAGAATTGACGATTCACGTTGAGGAAATTACGTTCCTCAGCAAAGATCTTTTGCCCTTGCCGGAGAAATTTCACGGCCTTACCGACGTCGAGTTACGCTACCGGCAGCGTTACGTCGATCTGGTGATGAATCCAGGAGTGCGGGAAGTTTTTCTGAAACGCAGCAAACTGGTGCAGTCGCTGCGGCGGACGATGGAAGCGCACGGATTTGTCGAAGTGGAAACTCCCATGATGCAGCCTATCGCGGGCGGAGCGGTGGCGCGGCCATTTGTTACACACCACAATGCGCTCGATATGGATTTGTATCTCCGCATCGCACCGGAGCTTTATTTGAAGCGATTGGTGGTGGGCGGGTTCGATCGCGTCTACGAAATCAACCGCAACTTCCGTAATGAGGGGCTGGGCTGGCGCTGGAATCCCGAATTCACCATGCTGGAGTTTTACCAGGCCTATACCAACTATCAGGGCGTGATGGATCTTACGCAGGAGCTGATTACTACGGCGGCCAAAGATGTAAACAGCAGCACTAAGTCCAAGTGGGGTGATCAGGAAATTGATTGGGCGAACTGGCAGCGGTTCACCATGCGCGAGGCCATCATTCACTACTGGCCAGAAGCGGCCGGTGCGAAGCCGGAGATGAGTGATTTTGCGTCCCACGACGGCGTGCAGAGATTAGTTGAGCGGTTTAACCAGGTCCACGCGCACATGGCGTACGACCGAAACGAGCCGGTGGGCAAGACGATTGCGAGTCTGTTTGAAGCGGTTGCGGAAGAGCATCTCACGCAGCCGACGATCATCTATGAGTTTCCCACCGCTGTGTCGCCGCTGTCCAAGCAGAAGCCGGATGAGCCGGATTGGACTGAACGTTTTGAAATCTATGCGGGACAGATGGAGATTTCGAACGGTTTCAGCGAATTGAATGACCCTGAAGATCAGCGCCAACGCTTTGAGGGCCAGCTACAGGAGCGCGAGCGCGGCGACGACGAAGCGCACCAGATGGATGAGGACTACATTCGCGCACTGTCGTATGGAATGCCGCCGGCGGGCGGCGTAGGCGTGGGCGTAGACCGGCTCTGCATGCTATTGACCGATTCGCACACCATCCGAGACGTGATTCTGTTTCCGCTGCTGCGACCTGAAAAAAGCTCAGCCCCCGAGGCCGCCGAAGGAAACGAAGGAAACCCTTAGGCTCTTGTAGCCATGTCGCCGTACCTGATAAAGTACTAGAAAAGGGGTACAGCCTTTTCTATTCTCGTGGCATCGGAAATTGGTGCAGTATTGGCAGCGCTGCCGTAATGTCCGCACAGCTTGGACATTGGGTCGGTGGCGCTTTGCTTTCTAGAAACTTACTTCGACGTCTTCCCGATTTTGTTCGCTGCCGTTCTCTGCGGTTCGTAGGCTGGCTGGTCCGGGCTGAAGTTTGAGCTTAGATAATCGATCAGCGCGTCGCGATCTCCGGCATCCACGACCGCGCCCCACTTCGTCATCTTGTCGATTTCTTTCGTCCATGCGGCTTTGCTGAGACGTTGTTGCAGGATGATGCGGGCCTCGTGACATTCTGTGCACGCAGTTGTGGCCTTAGCCTGCATGTCTCCGGCGGGCAAATCTTCCGTTACCTTAAATTGGACAGGTGGCGGATTTTGCAGACCCATGATGACTTGCGCGGGTTTCTGATCCTGCGCCACTAACGGCAAGACCGCCAGCATCATGGTCGCGATCGCAGCGGATCTGTTCAGAAGAAATCTCGTCACATCCTGCCATACGTTAAGAGACATGGATCTTCACCTGATCGACAGCGTTGTATAGATACCCACTGGGATTCCATACTGCAGTCGCGGGCTGAGTGCGACCCTGGCTATCGGTTGCACGTGACTGAATGATGAAGTCGCCGGCTTTGCCGGGTTTCCAATCGTAGCTCCAGAGGCGCCACGCATAGGGCGCGTGATCGTGACCGAGTTTCGCGGCAGTCCAGGTTGCGCCGCCATCGGCGGAGATTTCGACTTTTACAATATCGGCCTCTCCCGCCCAGGCCGCGCCCTGGACGGCAACTTTACCAGCCTTGAGATTAACGCCGTCGCTCGGTCCTGCAATCACCGATTTCACAGTCAAGGCTGTCAAGGGATGTGTATCTTCCGGCTTCACGGCGTCCCCCGGCTTCACTGGTTGGTTGGGCCAACGATAAGCGGGGCTCATAAAATTGCCGACGAATTCCGCGTCGAGAATTTTAATTTCGGTAAGCCACTTACACGAGGCCGCGCCAATCCACCCGGGAACAAGAGCGCGTGCAGGAAATCCGTGGTGTTTCGTGAGCGGAGATCCGTTCATTTGCGTGGCAATCAGCGTATCAGCGTCAAGCGCTTTCTCAATCGGGATGCTGCGAATGAAGGGAGGAACTTTGCCGGGAACTTCATCAAGTCCACGGAACATGACGTGCTTACCTGCAGGTTTCACACCTGCGCGGTGCAACACATCGCGCAGGCGCGGGCCCGAAAAGCGCGCGGTGCCTACCGCCCCCTTGCCCCATTGAACCCCAGGGACTTGCGGTCGATGCAAGCTGCGTCCATTGCCCGCGCACTCGAGCGTATTGACGACCGAATGCGTCTCCATCTTGGAAAGCTCGGCGAGGCTCAGCGTGATCGGTTTCTCCACTTCTCCGCCCAGGGATAGTCGCCAGTCGCTGGCTTCGAGTTCGCTGGGTTCGTGCATGTGATTGCGCACGAAGAAGTGCGGCACTGGCGTGAGCCAGGTGTCGAAGTACTCGACCGGACTTTCGAGATCGACGAAGCGGAACGAGCGAAGAATCATGCCGTCCTCGCCCGCAACCTCGACCACTGGTCGCTGTGGGAGAGCCCAGGTCAACATAGATGGGGTCGCTCCGCCTACCAGTGCGGCTGCTGACATGCGCTTAAGAAATTCACGTCTCGAATTCATGGTGTTAGGCTTGTGGGCGAGTAAGAAAATCGCCTCCGAAATCTCACTCTGTGAATCCTGATCATCCATTAAGTTAACACCACCGGCCCGGAAAAGGAGAGTAGCCAAAGCCGAGCCGGCGGCATTTCCGAAGGGAAGGCGCCCCTCGAAAAATTGAGAATCCGTTGAACCTTCATGGTCCCGCACCGGATGCTGATGCGGGACCGTTTCGGTTTACGGCAGGTAGTAACGGAACGAGGTGAAAACCATACCGTCCAGTCCTTCCGGTGTTACGCCGGGTTGTCCCGCTCCTGACGGGCCGAGGCCAGACCAGGTCTGACGCGTCACATAGGAATACTGCGTGCCGAACTGGAACTTGCCTCTGGGCCCGTTGTAGAAGCGGTACCAGAAACCGGCCGTACCCTCGATCACCGCTCGTGAATCCGCGGTGCACTTGGAGAGCGAGCCTGGGTTGAATCCCGCCGAGACACCGGAAGAAGGAGCAGTCTCAGTGTAGCAACCGGAATTATTGAAGTGCGTTGATCCGTACCCGACATAGGCGTCCGTCGCGGAATTGAAGTCGTTTGTCCGGCTGGCGTACTCCGCGCCAGTGTAAAGGTAGACATCAAGTTTCTTGCCATGCCATTCCAGTGAGGTCAATCCCTGGAGGTCCTTGATCAAGTCAGGAGTTCCGTCGGCATGAATGGCAAGATCGGAAAGCTGGGCTGCGCCGTAGCGGCCGACTCCACTGCCTCCGAAGCCATGCACACCGAAGACGATGCGCTTGTTGTAGAAGTTCCAGCGAGCATTGCCGCCAATACCGCCGCCGTTTTTCGAGGAGTTAAAAGCACCCGAAGCATTGGGACCTGTGCCTACGCCGCTTGGGCAAGGTCCGGTTGCTCCAATTGCGAAGTTGGCGCAAGGGAAAACGCGGTCGCGGAAGCGGTCATAAAGTCCGAAGACCTCGTAGTGTCCGAACCCGGGATCTAACGCCAGCTTGGCGACGACATCCGGCGAGGGGTTGAAGGAATAGGTGCCTGGAGGGGTGCAGGTAGTGTAGTAGACGGGTGTGGTTCCGCCGGTAGGAGTATAGGAACTGGTGGTGCAGGCGGTGATAGCGTTGTTGTAGCTGTTGCCGGCACCGGCCGAGCCGAGCAGGAAATTGTTCGTGTTGCCGTGAGTCGTAAGTGTGGCTTGCGAGTTTTCCACGGCGACGGCGAATGCCACCTTCTCGCCGAAGGTCTTGGTTAGGCGAAGTCCATATTGGCGGGCGAAGGTGAAGCCGACGTTGTAACTGGGGTCGATCGTCATGGGGCGAGCATCATTGGTTTTGCCCAGGTCGTCGCTGGGAGCGATGCCCGCTTTGTTTTCGGTCACCAAACTCCACATCTGGCCGCCGAGGACGCTCCAGCCATTATCGAATTTGGCCTGGCCCCAAGCCTGGCGAAGACGGAAAGTATAACTATTCGTCTGAGTGGCGGTGGAGGTGTCGCCGGATGAGAGAAAGTCACCAGAGACATAGCTGGAGAACTCCACGTTCTTCATACGCCCGTCGACGTACACCGAAGGCCGGGATTGGCGGCCGGAGCCGAAGAACTCCGACATCGAACTCTGCGAAGCCCCCGGCATGGTCAGCGAATTGAAGGGGGTGGGCAAGTCTGCCGCGAGAGCTCTCGATCGCCGCACAAATTCGGCAGCCGCGAAACCGCCCGGGGTAATGGTTATGCCTTTGAAGTGAATGGAGATGACCGGACTCTCCAGCGGGTTGGGTTTGCCCTGCTGAGCTGTGTCTTGCAGGTTAAGCCCGGGCGTCGAGCTGTCTTGTTGAACCGCAACGCTGGAAGCGATCTCGGCCACCTGCTGCTGCGGGACCGGTTTCGGATCGGCCTTACTCGCGGCTTCCGCGGCGGCCTGCTGCCGCTCCAGTTGCTGCGTGAGTCGATCGAGTTGGAGTTGCTGCGCTGCCAGAGCCTCTTTCAGGGCTTGAACATCCGCAGCTGTAACGGCAGTCGGTGCGGGGGCAGGAGCAGCAACCGCATCCTTGGCGGCTGGCGCGGGTGACGCCGGGTTTTCTGCCCAAGCAGCGGCGGATAGCGCAGCCAGCGTCAGGGCGGTGAGAAATACGTTCTTCGTTCGCTTCATGGAATTTATAACCTCTCCTTTTTGAGTTTTAGTTGAACAATCTGAACAATCTTTACCGGGGAGCTAACCAAGCGTTCACATCACGGGCAGCCGTTATCGCGATACCGACAGCCTCTATTATCACCATCGATTTACTGGTGATTACGAATCGGTAAATTTACTCGTCTTTGTTAAAAGAATGTTGATTTTGCGGGAAGTGGGGGTGCTTCCCTTGATTTAAGAGTCCTAGGTTGAGGGCGTCAATCCCCACCTGCGCTGCAGCCGGCTCTCCATCGACTTGAACACCAGCCCATCGACCACGTATCCAATCGCAATAATGAGAATCATCACGGCGATGACGGCGCTCATGTCGTTCAAATCTCGCCCCATCATCAAAACCTGGCCTAATCCTAAACTTAGATAAAGCATCTCCGCGGTAATGAGCGAGCGCCAGGCAAAAGCCCATCCCTGCTTCAGTCCGGAGACAATAAACGGGAGGCTGGCGGGCAACAGCACATGCCAGAAGAGTTGAAATCCCTTAGCGCCGAGGTTTCGCCCTGCCATGCCGTAGATTTTCGGCATCTGCTTGCGTCCGTCTTCCATCGCCAGCGTGACCGATAACAGAGATCCCATGACGACGACGAACAGAATCGCGTTTTGGCTAAGGCCGAACCAAAGCAGCGCAAGCGGCCACCAGCAGATGCTGGGCAAACTTTGGAGACTCACTAGCAGTCCGCCCATCGTTTCTTCGAGAAATTTGCTGCTGGCCACGCCCAATCCGAGAATCATGCCAAGCACGACGGAGATCGCATATCCGATCAGAACGCGCCGCATGCTGACGGCAATTGCGATCACAAAACTATGATCCTGGAATCCGGCATACAAAGCCTCGCCCACGCCCAACGGAGTCGGAAACAAGTAAGGTGGCCAGATCTTCAATTCGGCCAGCAGTGTCCACAGGCCGAGCAGCCCCACATAGAAAATAATCAGACGAGCGGCGCGCTTCATTGTTCCACTTCCGCTTCGACATGAGGCTTCACACCGAGGTTGTATTCCACCTCGAGGGAGCGGTTAATTTCTTCCCGCAGTTCGCCGAGGATTTCACTGGCGGCGAGCGCCACATTTGGGTCTTCCAAAACGCGAGGCCGCGGCAGGTCGATGAGGAATTCTCGTTTCACGCGGCCAGGACGGAAAGTCAGAAGAGCGACGCGATCGCCAAGGCGTATCGCCTCCCGAACATTGTGCGTGACGAAGATGATTGTCCGCCCGGTCTCGGCCCAGATGCGTACGAGTTCATCGTGCAGCAGGTCGCGCGTTTGGGCATCCAGGGCGGCGAAGGGTTCGTCCATCAGCAGGACATCGGACTCCGTGGCAAGGGCGCGAGCCAGGGCCACGCGCTGCCGCATCCCGCCAGAAAGTTGGTGGGTATAGCTGTCCTTGAATTGGGAGAGATGCACCAATCGCAGGTAATAGCGCGTCTTCTCTTCCCTCTCAGCCTTACCGATGCCCTTCATCTTCATTCCAAACTGAACGTTATCTCCGACCGTCAGCCAGGGGAAAAGGCCGAGTTCCTGAAAGATCAGAATGCGATCTGTGCCTGTCCCCTCAACCCGCTTGCCGTCGACCAGAACTTGCCCGGAAGTCTGTTGGTGCAGGCCGGCAATCAAGTGGAGTAGCGTCGATTTTCCGCAGCCGGAAGGTCCGACGATGCAAAGAAATTCTCCCGCCTTCACCTGCAGGTTGATGTGGTCGAGAGCCAGCATTCGTTCGCCAGATTCGGTGCGGTAACTCAGGCAAATGTCAGTCAGTCCGACTTTAGGTACGCCCGACGAAACTCCACGAAACCCTGGGATCGCAGTCACGCGGCCCGCTTTTCCTCGAGGCCCTCCTGAGCGTAACGGCGTACGGGGATCAATCGGAATGGGAAGCCCCGTGGGAAAATTATGTGTGTTCGTGCTCATTGGATTGCCTTCCTTCCCTTCTCTGCCAGGACCTGATTCAGCAGCGTCAGGTCGTAAAGGCGCGAGAGATCGGGCATTTGGCGGCCTAGGAATCCGTCGTCAAAAGCCTGTTGTGCTGCGGTGGCGAGCGCGCTATGCAGCGGGTCGCAGGTGACCTGCATGCGGGCAAACGCCTCGTCGAGAACCGCGGGGGGAAGAGCTTTTCCGGTCTCGCTTTGAATCTGCTGGTTTAAGAGTTTCTTGGCCTCCGGCTGATGACTATTAATCCAATCGGTAAGATCGAGATTTGCACGAATCCAATTCTTGACCAGATCGGGATGATTGTTCAGGAACTTCGTGTTCACTACCAGTAGCCCGATGACGAATTGTCCGTTAGGCCAAAGCGTACGTTCATCGACAAAAAGGCGGCCGTTACCCTCGTGAATGAGGCGAGTGGCCCACGGTTCGGGAGCCCAGGCCGCATCCAGATCCTTCTTCAAGAACAGCGTGAGCTGATCTGGGTTTGCCATGGGAATAATCTGGACATCGCCACCCTTGTCGTTGGACTTCATTCCATGATTCTTCAGCCAGTTGCGGAGCGCGACGTCCTGGGTGTTGCCAAACTGCGGCGAAGCCACGCGTTTGCCGTGGAAATCCTCCGGCCTTTGAATTCCGCTGTCGTTGCGCACAATCAGCGAAGCGCCGCCGCTGGCTGCTCCCGCCACCACCCGCACAGCCTCGCCATTGGAGCGGACATAACCGTTAATGGCTGGGTTCGGGCCGACGTAAGTCATATCGATGGCGCCGCCAAACAAAGCTTCAATCGCGGAGGGGCCGGCGTTAAAGCTGGTCCATTGCACTTTGACTTGCGGCCCCATCGCCTTCTCAAACCAGCCGTTGGCTTTCCCTACCATGGCCTGGGCGTGCGTGATGTTGGGAAACGCACCCACTCGAATGGTTTGCGCGCTTCCGGAAACCGTAGCCCCGAAAGCCAGTGCCATTGCCAAAAGAGTGCGTCTATTCACTCTTCTGTCCCCCAACGACCATGGGCAGGATACTCCCTTTTTCTTTCTTCTTTGCTACGCGCTTGCCTTTGGCGGTGCGCGGCGCTGGGTCAGAAATAAGGTCGGCGAGAGTCGTGTTTTCCAGAATGTTGGCGGCTGCATCCCGGACGTCGAGGAATAACTGGTAGAGCGCGCGATGTGGCAGATCGCGGTCAATAAGCGTGCGCAACTGCTCGGCATCGCCAAACGGAGCGAGCGGGCCGTCGATCAGCCGCATGATTTCGCTCAGTCGGATATCAGAAGGATCGCGCCGCAGCTGATATCCCCCTTTGGCTCCGCGCACACTCTCGACCATGCGGGCATTCTTGAGTTCGAGGAGGATGAGTTCCAGAAACTTTTCCGGCAGATTTTCCTCATACGCGACCTCGCGTATTTTGATCGCCCCCTGGTGGTAGTGGCGCGCCAACATCATCATGGCCTGCAATGCGTAGAGTCCCTTTTGTGAGATTTTCATAGCGCCCGCCATTATGCCATAAAGTCGATCGTATTAATAGACTTTATCGACGTAATGCAAATTAGCAATTGGAACGCCATTTCTGGAGACGCCGCCGGCTCCTCCAAGCAACTTATTTTTCAGAGAGTTACGGAACTGGACTCACGAGGCCTGATCGTTCGTGTGCATCGAATTGCAGTTCGATGATCGAAAGATGTTCCTCAGTTTGGCGATTTCTTGACGACTCGGGTTTTAAGCTTCCGGTAGAACGCGCAGAATCTGCACGGTGATATTGTCGGGACCGCCCCGTTGCAGAGCCAGTTTTACCAGGGCAGCGCAGGACTCCGCCGGGGTGCTCCCCTTCAGCAAGTTCTCCAGTTCCTGCTCGTTTACCACGCCCCAAAGGCCGTCAGTACATAACAGAAGATCATCGGAGTCCTGCAGAGCCATCCCCTCTTCAGGGCTTTCCACAGCCACTTCGATCCCTGCCCCAAGAGCGGCAGTGAGGATGTGCCGCTGGGGATGCTTTTCGGCATCCTCGGGACGGACAATGCCACTCTCCACCAGCCTGCCGACGTAAGAGTGGTCGCGAGTCAGGCGGGAGATGCGTCCACCGCGCAGCAGATATAGGCGGCTGTCTCCGACGTGCGCAAAATAGAGTTGGCGCTGCTGGATAACGAGCGCGGTGCAGGTGGTCCCCATGCCGTGAAGCTCGGGGTGCCGGGCTGCGTGAGCTTGAATCCTTTCGTGCGCCCTGGCAAATGCCTCGAGTAGAGCTGCGTGTGGACTGCCGCGCACGACATCTTCATAAACTTCACGAACCGTTTCCACAGCGAGCCGACTGGCCTCCTGGCCACCCTCGTATCCTCCCATGCCATCGGCGATTACCGCCAATCTGCCCTTGCTCTGGAACTCACGGTCGGCGATCGGTTCCCAATAAAGGTAGGAATCCTCATTGTTTTCGCGCTGGCAGCCTACGTCGCTCAGGCTCGCAACTTCCAATCCAGGTTTCACATTCATACAGCCGCCTGACATCTCTCCGCGACCCTCGCGACCAAGCGCGGAGATAGACGCCGCGCGCAGGCTCTCATTTACCGGTATTAAGTACCGCCCCGCCCCGGCCATTATATAGACAAGTAAGCAGCGTAAGAATGCCGCACACTTCGGGAAAGAAAAAGCCGCTGTGAGCCAGCGGCTTCTTCTGGATTTGAGGAAGTTTCCGCTTAGAATGAGACTTCAGAGCACCCCCGATGGCTATGCGAATTCTTGTTGTTGACGATAACGAACGGGTCCGACGCGGAGTGATGAACATTCTCGCATCCAGAACGGATTGGCAACTCTGCGGCGAAGCTACGGACGGCATGGAGGCGATTCAGAAGGCCTGCGAACTGCAGCCTGATCTGATTCTCCTGGACCTAAGCATGCCACGTTTGAATGGTTTGGAAACAGCTCGCATCCTTCGCCGGGAGATTGCCGGCGCGAAAATTCTGATCCTGAGCCAGCATGACGCAGTCAAATTATTGCCGGAGGCGATTCAGGCAGGGGCAGATGGTTGCGTGGACAAAAGCCTTCTGGGCACAGACTTATTGTGTAGCATTGATAGGGTCACCGGCAACGGCGGGCCTTCTGGGAGTCCCCACACAGAGTGAGGCTCGGCCAATGCGACAATAGGTAGGCATGCCATCTGGAACGCCGCGACGGGTCGCGATTGCATTTCTGCTCGCCGCTTTCACGCAATTACTCCTCGGCCAGTCCCGTCCGGCTCACGTTGCAAAGCCGCCGGAGTACACCTTCAGGATCGTCCGAACCTTTCCTCACGATGCGAATGCTTTTACCCAGGGTCTGGCCTACCGTGACGGATTTCTATATGAAGGCACGGGTCTCCAGGGGCGTTCATCCTTGCGCAAGGTTAGTCTGGAAACCGGCAACGTGGTTCAGCAAGTCGATCTCGCAGGTGAGTTCTTCGGTGAAGGCATCACGCTGCTAAAGAACGAAGTGATACAGCTGACGTGGCAATCCCAGACAGGTTTTGTGTATAGCCTCAACGACTTCCATGTGCTGCGGCGGTTTTCTTACTCTGGTGAGGGATGGGGTCTTGCCACCGATGGCCGTCAGCTTTTTATGAGTGACGGAACGCCTGAGATTCGCGTGCTCGATCCCGGCACTCTTGCGGAAAAGCGACGCTTTACAGTGCACGATGGAAAAACCCCGGTGAAGGAATTAA
>Ga0210393_10002515_pt1 | contig 15011 bp, 10 predicted proteins | sample IncBWC27OmetaG_FD_160068 | JGI IMG/M metagenome (GOLD analysis project Ga0210393, IMG submission 160068) | Forest soil microbial communities from Barre Woods Harvard Forest LTER site, Petersham, Massachusetts, United States - Inc-BW-C-27-O ... | reverse complement strand
GGGTCACGTAAACCGCAACTGTGAGAGACGAAACCCAGATGCTGAAATTGATGTCCCATCCCAGCACGATCTGCATGACCTTGGCCATGGCGAACATGTTGACGCCGCTCATCAGCACGGTCATGAAGGCGAAGGAAATCGCCGACAGTGCGCGGGCGGGTTCGCCGAAACGCAGTTTCAAATATCCTGGCACCGAGTGCGTCTTCGAGATGTAATAAAAGGGCATCATCACCAGCGCCAGAAACAGCATCGCTGGAATGGCGCCGATCCAATACCAATGAGTTGCGAGAATGCCGTACTGATAGGCAGAGCCCGCCCAGCCCATTAGTTCGAGCGCGCCCAGATTAGCCGAGAGAAAACTCAGGCCGGCTACCCACGCCGTCATTTCCCGCCCGGCCATGAAAAAATCTTCGCCGGTGTTCGCCCGCCCCTTCAGGTAGATGCCAATGGCCAGCACCAGGGCAAAATAGAAAACGACGATGGCCAAGTCGACTGGCGAAAGATGAACCAGCGTCGAGGAACTCAACACCAGAACTGCAAGATGCATGCGTCTTCACCCGTCCACAAAAAAAACTGAAGTGCCTGCGGATCGAGAACCTAGCCCAGGCTCTGATCCAACGCCGAAGCCTGCTATGTAAACGTTTACGCGGGCGCGTCTTAACCCGCTCGCGATGTCACTCTGCAGGGAATCGGCAGATTCTAGCACAGCAAACGCCGAACTCTGGTCGTCACGCCGGCTGACCCTGGCTCACGGTCTTCCGGGCTTTTTGTTTCGCGTCGAGCCGTGGCGAGAATGTTTCGAACTCGCCTCAGCCCGGCGGCGTCCCCGTTGGCTTTTCCTCCGACCGGTGACTCTCCTCCGACAACTTCCGCAACGACAGTCGCTCGTGATGCGCCAGAATCAGGCCCACCGGCACTACTGCGGCAAACGTCACCAGCCACAGCAGAATCCCGCAACTCGCCGCCATCTCCCTGGGCGCGGCAAACGGTCCAGAAAGCATAGCGATCACGGCAAGCTGTGAACCTCCACCAATCCCCGGCAGCTGAAGAACGGATCCCGCCATGCTCGCTCCCATGAGAATCAGGATCTGGAGGAGAGGAATATCCAACGCCGGTGCGTCGTAGGAGTGCGTAACCGCTTTGTATGCGAGCGCGATCACGTACCACATCCCCAACGAAGTCAGGGCAGCCTCCATGAGCGAGATCGGTCCCTGAATTGTATTTAAGCCGGTCCCAAACTTGTGCACCTCGGCGGCCGCTCGGTGCCCCAGATTCCGAGGCAGATGCGCCATCTTTTTTTCGACCCAACTCGCAATCGCTTCGCCGCGGCGGCTGACCGCAATCGCGAGAACCGCGACGGCAGCGACCAGAAGATTCAGCAAGAGTACTCCGATTCTCAGGCTGCGATAGAACGGACCTGGGTCCGGGATCGAAAGCATCCCTCCTTCGCGGAAAACCGCGACCGCCAGCAACAGGGCGAACGCTGCAAAATCGAAAATGCGCTCCACCGTCCACACCGCCAGCTGCGATGAGAAGGGAAGATCGGTCCGTCGCGCAATGAGATAGGGACGAATAAATTCCCCCACGCGTCCCAGCAACGCCAGTCCCGTGAAACCGATCAGAGTCGGCGACACCAGGGACGTCGCAGTCACGTTCGGCCGCACCGGCTTCAGAAAAATCTTCCAGCGTAGCGCCCGCAAAATGTAGGCGAAGTAAATCAGCCCGATGGCATAGATGACGCGGAACTTCCGGATGCGCCGAGCCTGACTCCAGAACGTGCCCCAATCGAAGCTTTGCCAATGCCGGTATTGCAGATAAACGAGAACTGCCAGGATGAGGAACACCACCGCGCTGGCTAGGATGCGCTTTTTGTCCATGAGGGAAGTAGTCGCCGAGCCTGTTCGCAACTCGAAGCGGGAAACGGCAGCCCCCAAGGTATATGACGCTGCCACAGGGGTCAAACTCACTGGCGGTATGCTGTCTCCGGTCGCCGGGCTTCGGTCATCGGGCATAGCCAGAAAAAATGGACCTTGAGAAACAGATCAACAAATCCCCGTGCCCTCAGCGTCCTCCGTGGTGAAAAGATTGGCTTTCATCCGACTGAATCGGCGAAAATCCATAGTTAAACACTTTATTTCTCCGACCACTCTGGCATGCGTCCGGGAGTCCACGGCGCTCCGGCGGCTTCCATGTCTTTCTCGAGCTTCGCCAAGTCGACGTCGACCAGCGCACGAAGCCTCCCCAACTGTTCAGCGAACTCTGCAGCCGCGATGTTGTAGTCGTTCACGTGCGACTGCGTGGGCTTGGCGAGAGCAAACCGTTCCCCTTCCATAATGCCTTCCACGCGGTCGTTGATCGAGGACGATATCGGCTCGTTGCGCTTCGCCATTTCTTTGTCGCCGCTCAGCGCGCGCTGAATCTCCCGATTGCGCTGCTCGATCGCATCGGCGACGGCTTCCAGTTGCTTCTCAGCGCCCGGGGTTTCCCGCAGCGCCTGGCGAATCGACTTTAGCCGTGTCTCCACGTTCTCAGCAGTGTGGGTTGCTCCGGAGACGGCTCGGTACAGTCGCGAAACCTTGCGGTGGAATTCCTCCCGCGCAGTTCGATCCGCTTCCGACAGCGCTGAACTACCCTCAGCCACCACTTTGAAAGCTTGCGGTCCACCCAACTCTGTTACCGTGCCATTCACCTTCTGGAACATGCGTACCGAATAAGCACCCGGCAGCACCAGCGGACCCTGCGCCGTCGCCGGGGGAAAATCGTCGTCACCCTCGGCGTTATGCTCGCGCAGTGCAGGTGCGGGATACCGCAAATCCCATGCCGCCCGCTGAAAGCCCTGTTCGGTTGCGCCGTCTACGCGGCGAATCGGCGCTCCGCCCTCGTCGGACACCAGGAAATAGACTTCCGGCTTCGCTTCTTCGGCTTCTGCCCGCAACTCGTTGTTGGCGGGGTAGGGAAGCGTTTGATTCCTCTTGGCCGCATCTTTTTCGGCTTCCTCGCGCTTCTCCTTTTTTGTTTTCAGCTTGTCTTTTAGGAACGCCGTGAACACCGCGCCGTAAGGCGGGTTCGCCGCTGTGAAGAATGCATCGCCCTGGAACCCCTTCTTGGGCCCGCCCAGCGGGTGACTCTCAATGTAGAGCAGCGAGTCTTTCACCGGAAAGGTGGTCGCCGGTTGTTCGAAGAAATGTTCCGCAGACTCGGGCTTGATCTCCCGCAGCGGCGCGATGTTATCGAGCACATAGAATCCGCGTCCGAAAGTGGCTAACACCAGATCGCTTTCCCGCGCCTGAATCACCATGTCGCGCACTGCAATCGTCGGCAGCCCGCCCTTGAGCCTCACCCAACGGTGCCCGCCGTCGATGGTGAAGAACGCGCCGAATTCCGTCCCGGCAAAAAGCAAGTTTGCATTCACCGGATCTTCTACAAAAGCCAGCACCGGACCATTCTCCGGAAGATCGCCCGCAATCGAACTCCAGGTCTTGCCTGCGTCTGTCGACTTAAGCAGGTAAGGTTTAAAGTCTCCGTTCTTATGATTCTCGAAAGCCGCGTACACCGTACCGGCGTCATGCTGCGAAGCCGCCAACCGGCTCACGTAAGTCATCTCCGGCACGCTCGCAAACTTTTCGTACTTCGTCCAGCTCTGCCCCCCATCGCTCGTGACTTGAATCAATCCATCGTCCGTACCAACGTAGATCAACCCTTCCTGTTTCGGCGACTCGGACAGCGCCACAATATTTCCATAGAACGAAGTTGACTGATTCTTCGCCACGGCATCCGGACCCCACACCTTTCCCATCACCGGCAGCTTGTTGCGATCGAGTTGCCGCGTCAGGTCGCCGCTAATGGCCTTCCACGTGTCGCCGCGATCGTCGCTGCGAAACAATTTATTCGCCGCAAAATACAGTCGCGTATGCGAGTGCGGACTGATAATCACCGGCGAATCCCAGTTCCAGCGCAGTGGCGGCTCGCCTTTTCCTTCCAGGGGCTGCAGCACAATTTCCTGCCCAGTCGGCCTGTCGTAACGCACCAGCACGCCGTATTGTGACTCCGAATAAATCGTATTTGCATCGACCGGATCCACTTGTGAGCGGAACCCGTCGCCGCCAGTCGTGACCCTCCAGTCAGAATTCACAATGCCGTTCATCGTCCGCGTGCGCGAAGGCCCACACCACGAGAAATTATCCTGCGTGCCGCCGCACACGTTGTAGAAGGGAAGCGCGTTGTCTACCGCCACGTCGTAAAACTGCACGGTAGGCAGGTTGGCCTTGAACAGCCAGGTCTTCGCGTTGTCATAGGTCTCGTACATTCCTCCGTCCGAACCCAGCAGCCAGTGCCGTGTGTCGTCCGGATCGATCCAGATTGCGTGGTTATCGCCGTGGTGATTTTTCTCTTCCACTTTCTCCAGCGTCTTGCCGCCGTCGAGCGACTCGCGCAACTCGACGCTCATCACAAAAATGCGGTCCACATTCTTGGGATCAGCCACCACGCGCGCATAGTACATAGCCCCTTGGTCAAACTCGTTCCGCCGCTCCCAGGTCGCTCCCTTATCGTTCGAGCGGAAAATGCCGCCCTTGCCATCGGCAGCTTCCACGGTGGCATACACCACATTCGGATCGGCCGGCGAAACCGCCAACCCGATGCGCCCCAAATCCACCGTGGGTAGACCCGACTTCAACTTGTTCCATGACGCGCCCGCATCGGTCGACTTGTAGATTGCACTCTCCGGCCCGCCGTCAATCAACGTGAACACATGCCGCCGCCGCTGATACGCCGCCGCATAAACAATGTCCGGATTCGACGGGTCCAACTGCACGTCTACCACGCCAGTGTTCTCGCTGATCGTGAGCACGGCCTTCCAACTCTTGCCTCCATCTGTGGACTTGTAAAGTCCGCGGTCGCCGCCCGCACTCCACAGCGGCCCTTCTGCTGCGACATAAACAGCCTTCGAATCCCGCGGATCGATCACCACCCGCCCAATGTGTTCAGATTTCTTCAGCCCAAGATTTTCCCAGCTCTTGCCGCCATCGACCGACCGGTAAATGCCGTCGCCGTAGCCAACGCTGCGCTGGCTATTACTCTCGCCCGAGCCCACCCACACCACAGAAGCATCATTGGGATCGAGCGCAACCCACCCGATGGAATAAGAACCTTCCCCATCGAACACCGGAGTCCAGGTCGTGCCATCGTTCACCGTCTTCCACACCCCACCCGCCGCCACGCCCACGTAATACTCAAACTTGTTCTTCGGGTTCACCGCAATCGACATCACCCGTCCCGAAGCCACTGCCGGCCCAATCAGCCGAAACTTCAGTCCGGAGAAAGTATCAGCGGACATCCCGCCTTTTTTCTCCTCCTTCGGTTCCTCTTTCTTTTCGTCCTTCTTCTCGGTGTTCTTGTCGTCTTTCTTGCTCTTCACTTGTTTGTCCTGCGGCGCCGCAGCACCGGCCTGCGGCTTATCCGCATCCTTGTCCTGGGCGATCACACCTGCACTGAAGACCGCGAGAAATGCGGCGAAGAAAAATGCGAGTGACGCTGCGACAGACAGCCCGCGCAGACCGGCGGCGACGAGAGGGGAGAAACGAGATTTCACGAGAAAGCTCCCAATCGGAAGATTCACAAGACCGATATGTATACAGCAAATGGAAGGTCCAATAAAAGAGTCTTACCGACTCGCCCCTTCCCGATGACGTCCAGAATCCGTGTCCTTCGTGGATTTCCCTGACGAACTTTGCGGTTCGAGGCCTTTGCAAAGTGCCACTTTGAAGACCGGCCCCACCCCACAGGTTAGAATCACTCATGCCCCGCAAGCCTCAAACCCACGGCCACGACACGCGCTACGTCCAGATGCAGAAGAACTACTGCTTCGCCTGCGGCATGAACAATCCCCACGGGATGCGCCTCAAGTTCACCCTCGACGAGGCGCGCCAAACCTTCGTCTGCCGCTTTCGCCTGAGCAAGCGCTACACCGGACCGCCCGGCCACTGCCACGGCGGCATCATCGCCACCATCCTCGACGACGCCATGGGCAAGGTCAACAAACTGCACCACGTCGTGGCTCTGACCAAGGAGATGACCGTCGAATATCTCAAGCCTGTCCCGCTGCATAAGCCCTTGCGCGTCGAAGGCAGGGAAGTCAGCGTGCATGGTCGTCAGCACATCAACATGGCCGAGATTTTCAACGAACAAAGCGAGGTTCTGGCCCGCAGCCGAGGAACCTTCATCGCCATCGACCCCGAAAAGATGTTCGCAAAATATGTTGGGAGGTAGTAAAAACGATAGACAAAATTTCCGGGGCGACCCGGCGTGGAAGAGAGTGACGGTGATATGGCGGAAGTCGACGAATTAGCCGAGCACATCGAGCATGCCGGGCACGCCGGGCACCTGGGCAAGTATATCGGCATCACCATGGCATGCCTGGGCGTGCTGCTGGCGCTGTGTGCGGCGCTGGTCGGAGGCCAGCGCACCGAACTCATCGCCACCATGGTCGAACAAACCAACGCCTCGATGAAATACCAGGCCATCTCGACCAAATACCGCGTGCTTTTGGCCCAGCTGCGGCAGTTGCATGCGCTGAACCCCGACGCGGAGCGCTTCAAGCAGTGGGATGAGGAGTCGAGAAAACTGGTAGGTCAAATCTCCTCAGCGGACGTGGCGCGCGCCGCACGAGTGAACCGTCTGGAGAATGCCAAGAACCTAAATGCCGAAATTCCCACCCACGAGGACCTCGTCGGCTTCGCCATAGTCATCCGTGCGCTCGATACGGAAAAGGAAGCGGCGCTCGAATGGTCGGAGTCCTACGAGTCGGCCATTCGAGTCCATTCCATGGCAGCCGAGCACTACGAGTGGGCGCAATTGGCATCCGAAATCGGCATCGTCGTCGCCTCGATCGCGCTGCTGTTTATGAGCCGCCCGGCCTGGCTCGCGGCGCTGGCTCTCTTTGCTACGGCCATCATGATTGTCAGCATTACGTTCGTCTCGGTGTCGAGCCAACTTCACGGCGCCGAGCAGAAAATCCACGACGCCAGCCAGCGATTCATCGGCCTTAATGGCGAACAACGCGACAAAGAGGCTGACGAAGAATTGTTGAAATCAGTCGAAACCGAGAAAACCCCGACGGTTGATCCGAAATAAGGGCGGTCCGAAGTGGTGGTGAAAAGTGTGGTAAGCGCGCCCGCCGCCTTAGCGTCGTTGCCGTTCGTGCCAGAACCTGTTACCTTCTTCCCGTTCTTTCGCGGACCCCGCCTGTTTCTACGGAGGACCGAATGTTGCGCGCAGCCGTTTTCTCCGCACTGTTCGCCATGGCAACGCTCGACCTGCTGACGTCTGCCACTGCTCAGTCCCAGCCTGATGCCAGGCCGCACCCTGACTCGGCCCGGGCTTCTGCCATTCGAGTCGTCGAGCAGATCAAGCGGGCCGACTACGAAGGCGACGGAGCCGCCCTCAAACGCCTTCATGACGAACTCAATCCCCCGCATGATGACAAAATGATCGCCTCCCGCGTCTTCTACTGGCGCGGTTTCGCTCTCTGGCGCCGAGCCATCAACGGTTTTAACGAATCTCCCACTCCGAAAGACTTGGAAGAAGACTTGAACGGCGCAGTTGCCGACTTCAACGATTCCCTCGCGTACGACGCAACCTTCGTCGAGTCGAAAATTGCGGAAGGCTCCTGCTTCGGGTATCTCGCATACCTGAACATGAAAGACCCCGCGCGCATGCAGGAACAAATCCAGCATTCGAGTCCTCTTCTGAAAGAGGCCATGGCATCAGATCCCGATAATCCTCGTCTCCTCTGGGTGCTCGGCCCGATTCGCTGGTCCTCGCCGCCGGAGCGCGGCGGCGGTCAGGACAAAGCCTTTGACCTTTACAACCGCGGCTTAGACATCGTTAGGAAGCAGGCCGCCGTGAGCGATCCTTTGGAACCTTCCTGGGGTGAGCCCGAATTGCTGATGAGCCGCGCCTGGTCGAATCTCCACCGCACCGCCCCAGACTTGAAAGCTGCGCAGAACGACGCGGAAGCCGCGCTCGTGCTCGTTCCTTACTGGCACTACGTGCGGGACATTCTCATGCCGCAGATTAAAGACGCGCAGGCCAAGGTGCGCTGAGGCCGCGTCGCAAATGGTTAGCACCCCTGAGATATGACTGCACTTCGCACCGTCCGAACCCTGAGTTGGACCTTTGGCACTATTATCGGCGCGATGTGGACGGCGGAGGTTCTTCTCGGAAACCTGGGTGGCACATCGGTGTTCGGAAATCTCCGCGCATTTCACCCGAGCATCTATGCGATGGCTCCCTGGTTTGCGCTGGCTGCCGTCGGCGTCACCACGGTCTGCGGCGTGGTTTCCGCCTATCAAACCGGTAGCATCAAGAAGGCCTTGCTGGTTGGCGTTTGGAGCGGCATCCTAAGCGGAGCGATTCTCTGCGTGATTGTCATCAGCATCACAATTCTATTTCACCATGCCATGATGCTGGACCCTTCAAACCTACACGAGTTTGCGCGGAACGCTCATCGCCCGCCCACGGACGCCGAACTATCTGCCTTTCTTTATTGGGACGCGATCGGAGGCGGCCTCAACCACATTTGGATCGGTCCACTGCTCGGTTTAACTATCGGTGGAATGGGTGCCATGGTCGGAAAGTCAATGCGCCAGCCCACCCAGTAATTTTCCCCAGCCCGCTGTAGAATAAGTGAACGGCGAAACCCCACCGGAGCACCACCACGAAAAGGTTTAGCTGAGAGCTGACAGCTGAGCGCTGACAGCTGCTTTTCTGGAGTCCACACATGTCCCAATCCAACGGCAACAATACCAGCCTTCGCCTCAAAACCGGCCTCGCCGAAATGCTCAAAGGCGGCGTCATCATGGACGTCACCACTCCCGCACAGGCCACCATCGCCGAAAAATCCGGAGCCGTCGCCGTCATGGCCCTGGAACGCGTCCCGGCGCAGATCCGCGCCGAAGGCGGCGTGGCCCGCATGGCCTCGCCTAGGATTATTCGTGAGATCATGGCCGCCGTCTCCATCCCGGTCATGGCGAAGTGCCGCATCGGACACTTCGCCGAAGCCCAGATTCTGCAGGAACTCGGCGTCGACTACATCGACGAATCCGAAGTCCTCACCCCCGCTGACGAAGCTCACCACGTCGATAAGCACGCCTTCACCGTCCCCTTCGTCTGCGGCGCACGCAATCTCGGCGAAGCCCTGCGCCGCATCGCCGAGGGCGCATGCATGATCCGTACCAAGGGCGAGGCCGGCACCGGAGACGTAGTCCACGCCGTCAAGCACATCCGCCAGATCGTGCAGGAGATGAAAATCCTCACCGTGCTCGGCGAAGAAGAGCTCTACGCCAAAGCCAAAGAACACGGCGCCCCGTATGAATTGATCAAGCTGGTAGCCAAAGCAGGGAAGCTCCCCGTCCCAAATTTCTCCGCCGGAGGCATCGCCACCCCCGCCGACGCCTCGCTGGTCATGCAGCTAGGTGCCGAAGCGGTATTCGTCGGCAGCGGCATCTTCATGAAAGATTCCACCACCTTCGCCGATCCGGTCGAAGCCGAGAAGCGCGCACGCGCGATCGTGAAGGCTGCCACGCATTTCAACGACCCTAAAGTATTACTTGAAGTCAGCGAAGACCTGCAGGGAGCGATGAAGGGTCTGGCAGTTTCCGCTCTGGACGAAGCGCATATGCTGCAGACGCGAGGCTGGTAGAACTAGAAACGGTGGTCCAAGCGCGAACACCAGCGGTCTGTTTCATGGTGTCCTTGGTCTTTACCCTCCAGCGTGCGCACCCGATCTTTCTACGCATCTTTGCCGACCGCCTCGGACGGCGGCGCGCCTCCGGCTGGTATCGAACTGTACCAATCGATGTTGCGCGTGAAATACATCACCGCAGCCACGGCGAGAAAACTCGCCACTGCGCCGACCAGAAGCGCGTTGTCTTCCAGTCGCAGCAACAGATAAATGAAAAAGTAGAGCAAGCTGAATACAAACAGAGCGCGAAGGCCCTCCACCCGGCTTGCAAAAATCCATTGAGCATTCGCCGAAAGCAGAAGCACCGTGGCGGAGCCGGCGATGAGAAAACCCCAGTCGAAACCGATCCGTTCGGCCAATGAGAGCAAGAGAAGATAAAAAATCACCTGTGCGGTGCCGACCAGGACGTATTGGGCGGGATGAACGCGCTTGCCTGCCGTGGCTTCAAAGACAAAGTACGAAAGAAACAACAGCCCGATAAACAAAAGGGAATATTTGAGCGAGCGACTGACGGATTGATAGGGATCAGCCACTTCGATAAACGAGATTCCCAGCGCGGTATGATCGAGTGCGCTGACCGAATAGGTGGCGCCCTCGGCGGGAATCCCGCGGGCGATGAAAGGTACGGACCACTCTCCCGTAAAGCCTTGCGAAGAGACGCTATGTTTCACCGGCAAAAAGCCGCCGTCGAAGCCCGGGCTTGGCCAGTCGCCCTCCACTACGAGTCGCGTGCTCTTGCCGTACGCCAGCACCGCAAGCCGCTGGGCGCCGGAAAAGCGCAGGTTGGCGGTTAGGTCGAACGTGGCGTTCGGCTTGGCGAGATCGGGGACTCTTACACCAAAGTAGGTCAATGGCAGACGAGGATTTTCCTCGCCAACGTTTTCTGCGGGGACGAACGTGCTGGTTTTCCCATTCACCGTGAGTGTTCCATCTGCCAGGGCCCCGCGGGCGTCGCTAGCCCCAATCACGATCCCGGCTCGGGTCCAGTCCAGTTCTGCGCCGGCCGGGGCTGCCGAAGGGACGCCTGTTAGGTCGAATGTTGCGTCGAATTTAAGTTCGGCCTGATACACCGGCACCTTGAACAGAGAACGCCGCCGCTCCTCAGTACGAACTTTTATACTGGCATCGCCTTTCGCCGGAAACACTACATAAACACCAAGCGTAGGCGAGGCGCCCTTAGAGAGCGGCGGAATACTGTAAGGAATCGATAGTGATGGCCCCAGAAATGTCTGCGGACCGCCTGCCCGGCCGCTGATTTCCCCGATCACGTCTTTGGCCCGCTTGGTACGTTCCTCCACTACGCTGTCCACGAAAAGCGAGGGAATGGTCATGAGCAAAGCAAGTCCGCAGACCACGAGCAGCTTGAGTCCCAAGGATCGGGACGTATTTCGAATCTGGACGGCTAACGGTGAAAAGGAAACTTGGTTCAAGCGGCCTCCTAAAATCCCAAAGCGAATGCCGACCCAAGGGCTCCGGCGCGAGCTCACAAAATCAATATATCACAAATAACTTTGTAATGCAAAGTAAGTGAGTGGCGCAGCCTTCGCGCTTTCGAAGGGTGGGATTATTCAAACGCCCAAAGTGTGGGCTTTTAGCCCACTGCCCCCGTCCGGGATGTTTACAAGATGAAAGTCGGCGATGTCCAACAACCGGCGCCGAAAGCGCGTGACATCCAACCTTGCCCCCGACTTTTAGTCCATTCTGGTCCGGGCGAAAGTGGTGCGGCCGACCTGATTACCTCGGCTGTAAGTTCTTTGTTCTCTAGATTTTGACCTTTAAAGTAGTTTGGCAGCAAGATTTTGCGCTCTTGGTTCTTTGGGACCCGCATGAACGAGACCCCAATGGGAGGGGGGGTACCCCGCGACCCCGATTTGGCACGCGCGCGTGGGACCCGCAGCCGACTTTATTTGCTAAAGAAATTCACGGCGTCGCGGCGCCGCCGACCTTTGGCTAGTGACCGCGCCGGCTGAAGAACCTTCCCACACCGAGCCGTACCTGAACGGTATTTATCCCGGGGTTCGGGACAGCCAACCCTGCGTTTGAAATATGCAGATAACGCAACTCCACACTCCAGTTATATTTCGCGCCGAGGATGTGCGTGCCGAGCGCCGCGGCGGACGTGAAGTTCACGGTGTTCGTGTAGGTGGGGACGTTGTGGTTGGTGAAGAGCGTGCCTCCGCTGAGTTCGAGATAAGGCGAGAGGCGGCCGCGGCGAACGAAATCCCACTTGAGGCCGAGCGGGTTGAATCCCAGGCCGTACGCAGTGTTGGCGGGCTGGAAGACGAGAAACATGGGAACAGCATCCACCGCATATTCGAAACGTCCGCGGAGAAAGCTGGGGAGATGCGGGCCGGTGATGACCCATCCGTAGCGCAGGCCGGCGTTGAAGACGCCGGTGTCGCCGCGTCCCCCGCTGACGGAGTGGCCGCCGCCCGTCCAGAGTTGAACTTCGTGGCCATCTTCTTCGGGGCCGGCTTGTTCCGAACTAGTTTGATCCGTGCTGGATCGCCCCAGGTTAGCTTGCCCCCGGTTAGATTGCCCCAAGTTAGATTGCCCCAGGCACACGGCTGATACGGTCAAGAGAACAAGAGCGAGCAAGAGATAGCGCATGATTTAATGCAGCCTGATGCCACGGCAAATCGAAGCACGTGCAGAGCGGACAGGGCGAAAAAAGCCGTCGAGGCTGAACAGACACGATACAGGAAGGGCGAGGGGGGAACAACACCATCCGTTCCGGCCGTTCCGGCAAACTCGAGCGAAATAAGCCGCATCCTAGCGGTTAAAGGCCGTGATATCCTCGGCTTGATTGGCGGAATTTTATCGGCGGAATACGATCCGTAGAGTACAAAGCGCTAAAGCGCTTCCGGAGGTGGGCGATGCGATGGATCTGTACACTTTTCCTGGCTTCGGGAATCGCTTTCGGTCAGGCCGCGGACTCTTCCCAGCCAAGTTCTCCGCAATCTAGTGCTCCGCAGGCTACGGTTCCGGCGGCGGCGCCCGCTCCCCTTGCTGCTCCGGCAGCCACGGCTCCCACTCCGAACGTGAGCGCACCTCAGGCGAAGATGCCGGAGCCCAACGCCGCGGTAATTCCAGCGGGCGCGAGAATTCCCCTGCTGCTCAAGCAAGCCATCTCCACCAAGAATGCGCGCGAAGGTGATGCCGTCTACGCGGAGACTGCATTTCCATTTGTGGTGAACGAGCACATTCTGGTGCCTGCGGGAACTTACATTCAGGGCAAGATTTCGCATGTGGAGCGCGCGGGGCGGGTGAAGGGGCGGGCGGAAATCCTGATGCACTTCACGTCGATGATCTATCCCAGCGGTTACACGGTGATGTTGCCGGGGTCGGTGGAGAACACGCCGGGCGCGGACAACAAAAGCGTGAAGGATAAAGAAGGAACCATCCGGCAGGATAGCGACACGGGAAAGAAGATTGAAGACGCGGCGAGAAATGGCGCCTACGGCGGTGCGGTTGGCGGCATTGGCGGCGGATTGGCCACCGGCGGCCTGAATGGCGCGCGAATTGGGGCGGGAGCAGGAGCGGCGGCCGGTATTGCCTGGGCGTTGTTGAAGCGTGGCAGTGACGTGAGGCTGGATGTGGGCACTTCGATCGAGATGGAAATCCAGAGGGAGATCCCCCTCGATGGGACGAGGATTGCGCTGGCGAAGGCTACGCCTTAGCTAAGCTAGGGCCTCCGCTTAGGTCTAGCGCGGGCTACGACAGTCCAAAGTTAGAGGCCGACGGTTGTGCAGTCTGGTAGGCATCGTTCGACTGCGCATCGGCCTCGGCTTCGCCGACGCACCTGCTTCGCTCAGGACGGACAAGGCCAATCGTGGGTGTTGATTTCGGCGTAGTGGGCAAAGCTCGACGGCGCCACTTGGTCGCTGCCAGGAAGATAGAAACCGAATTTATCGGTGCTCTGCCGGAAGCGAAATCTACGATTTAGATTCCGGGATGGGCCCTGCGGTGGCCAGGACTTCCACATCGAGCCGATCGGAATGAGTGTGATCTGGTGCTGGGAGATTCGTGGCTGTGGGTGCAGAGGACTTTTCCCCGGGCAGGACTCCGACGGCGCGGTTTTTTCCCGCTTGCTTGGCGCGACGGAGGCCACTGTCGGCAAGGCTTAACACTTCTTCGTAACTGACTCTTCCGGGATCGGCGGGCAGCCAGGGGAACGCAGCCCAGCCGATCGAACATGTGCGGTAGAGGAGTTCGTTCGGGCTGCGCAGGACAAACGGCACACCGCCGACGGCGACCAGAACTCGGGACGCGAGGGTTTCCGCTTCTCGACGGTCGGTGTAGCGGGAGACGATCAGAAATTCCTCGCCGCCCCAGCGCAGCAGAACATCGGAATGCCGGATCGCCGAACTTATCCGGTGCGACATTTCCACAAGGGTGCGGTCGCCTACATCGTGACCGTAGTTGTCATTGATTTCTTTAAAATTGTCGGCGTCGATCAGGTAGAAGACCAGGTCGCGGGTGCGGGGCTCGCGCTGGTCGGAGTAGGAACGCAATGACTGGCTGACGTCGGCTTCGATGGTGGCCGAGAAATAGCGGCGGTTGCGAATACCGGTCATGGGATCGGTCAGCGAAGCTTCTTCCAGAATGTCATTGGTGCGTTTCAACTCCTGGTTTAGCCTGTGGTGTTTCAGGAAGATCAGAAACGCCATGGCGAACATGGTGCCCAGGGTAAGCAAAATGCGGAAACGTGCGACCTGAACCGGGATGGTGTGGTCAAGCAACGCGGACACGGCGACCACTGGCAAGGACAAAACCGCCAGCATGGCCAGGCTGGCCACCCAGGAACCGTGGCTGCTCTCGCGCGGAGCTTCCTCGGAGGGACTCAGTTCCCGACCCATGAGCCCCAGCAGCGTGAAAGCTGCAAACGACGCTGAGTAAGGAACGTCGTACCAACTGCCGGTAAAATACACATCCCTTTCGATGGCCTTATTCAAAACGGCAAACGAGACGCTGTTGAACAGAACTGCAAAGCCAAAAAAAGCGTAGAAGTTTTTCCAGCGCGCCTTCGTCTGGTGCCAGAACACTGCCAGAACAGCGATCAGAATGAATGCTCCGCAGTTGTAGAGCGCGTCAAAGTTGCGGTCGTAGTTCGCCTGATTCGGAGAAACGTACTGCCAGCAGACCACGAAGAACACGTAGAGATAGAGCCACCAGAACAACAACAAGAGGAAATCCAGAATACCCAGCCGCGCGCCCCGCTCGGATGCGGACAGATGCGGGCGGAGCAGCAAGCCTGCCAGCATAGGAG
>Ga0210393_10002514_pt1 | contig 15013 bp, 17 predicted proteins | sample IncBWC27OmetaG_FD_160068 | JGI IMG/M metagenome (GOLD analysis project Ga0210393, IMG submission 160068) | Forest soil microbial communities from Barre Woods Harvard Forest LTER site, Petersham, Massachusetts, United States - Inc-BW-C-27-O ... | reverse complement strand
CGCGGCGGTCTCGTAGGCGACTATGGCGTTGGCATGATCTCCCAGCGATTGCAGCGAGACGCCGAGAGCGAAGTGAGCATCCGCTGAGCGCGGATCGGCGTGCAGGACGCGGCGGTACGCGGCCGCCGCCTCCTCGTACCGGTGCAGTGCGTGAAAGACCTGGCCCAGGCCGAAGTGGTGGCGCGGCTCGCCGGGAGCGGCCGCTGCAGCCTGTTCGACGAGCGCGAGCGCAGCCTGCGGCTGCCCATCCTGCAGTTCCAGCAAGCCGGCGCGGAACAGGGCGGCGGCGTGGGCCGGCGCCTCGGTCAGCACGTGCCGGTAAAGTTTGCGCGCTTCGGCGAGTTCACCGGCGCGGTGCCGCTCGGTCGCAGTTTGCAGCAATTGATCGGTGGTCGGCATGGGCGTCGTCGATGCGGGATCAACCAGCCCCTCGAGGGCAGCGCGAATTTCGCGCGATGGATTTACGGACTGTCTTTGCGTCGAATCGCGAGCTGTTCGGGCGCGTCGATGCCCATCTTGACGCGCCGGCCCGTGCCGCCGAGCAACGTGATCTGGATGGGGCCGTTGGCGAACAATTGCGCCATGGTCATGCTCACATCCACGCCGTCGGCAGGCTGGATGAGGATCGATTCGTCAGCGCGGCGACTGAGGACCAACATAAGTCACGCCCGCGCCAGCGCGCGCAGCGCCGTCGCGAAAGTCTTGCCTTGCGGACCATAAATGACCGGCGATGCGCCCCTGACGATATCCATCAGCTGCCGGATCTGGTTCTGCCGCACGCGAATGATGTATCCGTTGACCTCATTGGCGGTTCTGCAGCCGGCCATCAATTCCATCAAGGCGCGCCAGCGCTCGCCGAGCATCGCCGCCATCCCAGCGTCAGCGGCATTGGGTTCACCGCCGGCCGCGCTCGGCATGGCTGCCGTGCACAGGTCGCGGCGCTCGCTTTCCAGGCGCTCAATCGTGCCGAGGAGCTCGACCTTTTCAGCCGCTTGCTGCAGAACCGCGTCGGGCGCGTCGCCGGTCAGGGCGCTGCGTTCGGCCGCCAACGTGCTCGACAGCAGGCGCGCAGCGACGATCTCGCGATCCAGCAAATCCTCGAGTCGGTGGCGCACATCCTGATTCATGGCTCTATTTCAGCCCTTTCTCGAACTGCAACAGCTTGTCGGCAACTCGGCGCGCGTCGATTTTGTAGGTGCCGCTCTGCACCGCCTTCTTGACCGAAGCCACTTTCGCGGCGTCGACGACGGGGGCCTTCGCCACCGCCTCTTCAATCTTCTGCAGGGTGCGTGCGGAGTCGGTGAGCGTGACATGGTCGCCGGTCTGCGCGGTGCTCGGCGCCGGGGCTGCGTCGCCCTGCGGCTTGTCCGTCACGCCGGCATTGCTGTTCGAACCCTTGATGGGCACGAGCGGTTCGGTCGGATAGCCACTGATTTTATTGGACACCGAAATTTCTCCTCGGCAAGCAGTATGCCTTAACCAAAGTTATCGTCAGGGTTTGGATGAACTTTAGGGTCTAACACGACATCCGCCACCCGTTTGGGGTTATCGACTGTGACGCCGTTCACTGAAGGGCTATTGAAATACAATTTCCACCACTTGCTCGGAACGGGCAATGCCCTCGACGACTTTCCCTGAGGACAGATTCTCGACCCGGATCCGCTGGTTGATCAGGCCATCCATCAGGGCCCGGCCCGACATACGCACGCTCATACCGCCCGCATCGGCGATCAATGTGACCGTTTGGCCGCGCTGCACGACTTTGGCCCCCAGCAATTGCTGATTCGTCAAGATTGCACCGCCGGAAATGCCGCGGCTCGCGGTCAGTCCGACCGCGATCGCGGGGTCGTCGAGATACCCGGGCGGGAGGCCCGTGAGGTCCCGCTGCTCTACGCTCATGTCTTTCGCGGTCAGAACCGTGCCGGCAACGATGGCATGCGCGGCGACCGCCACCGGAGAGGTGCCGACGATTTTCACCGGAACGAAAAGATGCCAGGTCGTGCGGCCTTCACAGCGCAGTTCGACCAGCACCCGGCTGCGGTCCCGCAGGCCGGGCGCAATGCCCGCCTTCACGTCCTCGCAGCGCGGCAGCTGCAAGCGGGGTTGGACGGGACCCACTTGCAGACGTTGTCTGTCGGAGGGCGGCGGCAGCAGGGGAGCGGCCGCGGACTTCGCCAGCGCCTCGAGCTGCGCGACATCCTGAAAATCAGCGCCCCACGCCGGCATTGCCGCCACACAGGCCAGCAGCAGCAGGCGACGGTAATTTGGCGGTCTTCGCATCATAGAGAGTAATAAGCAAGCCGCGTGCCATCCAATCCGGCAGTGGCCGTGCTGCGCCGCCCATGGCGGCCGGCGCGCGCGCGGCCCGAGGTTTGCCGCCGCAAGTGCCGCACGCGGCAATTCCTTGCCGCTTGGGCCGCGGCGCAGGCCTCGAACCCGGCTCGCAGCCGCGGCGAACCGTGCTGCCGTTCACATTTTCTTGGGTTTCAGCCCGCTGGCACAGCTCTTGCTTAGGTATCCATCGAGGAGTATTCGCAACCATGTTCGACAACATCTTCGGGATCCATGAGCAAGCGCTGCTGCTGCACGGGCAGCGAATCGGCATATTGGCCAACAACCTCGCCAACGCCGATACACCGAATTTCAAGGCGCGCGACATCGATTTTGCAGCGGTGCTGGGTTCCACCGATCAGCAGCTGCCGCTGGCGGTGAGCGTGACCCACGCGGCGCACATCGCCCCGCTCGACGGCGAGCTGCCCTCGGGCGAATTGCAATACCGCAATCCCTATCAGGCTTCCCTGGACGGTAACACGGTCGAAATGCCGGTGGAACAAGCCGCATTTTCCGAGAACAACGTGCGCTATCAGGCCAGCCTGCAATTCATCAACAACCGGATCGCGGAACTGCAGTTCGCGATTGCCGGCCAGTAGGATCAGCCATGTCGCTATTCAACGTATTCAATACCGCGGGCAGCGCCTTGAACGCCCAGACGATCCGGCTCAACACCACGGCGAGCAATCTCGCCAATGCCGAAAGCGTCAACGGCGACCCGAGCAAAGTCTATCGTGCGCGCCATCCGGTGTTCAAAACGATGCTCGACCCGTCGGATAGCGGTTTCGACGGCGAGAACGCGACGGCCGGCGTGCGCGTGCTGGGAGTCGTGGAGAGCACCTCTCCGCCCACGATGCGCTATCAACCGGACCATCCGCTCGCCAACAAGGATGGCTACATCTACATGTCGAACGTCAATTCGATCGAAGAAATGACCAATATGATTTCAGCCCAGCGCTCCTTCGCGACCAACGTGGAGGCCGTCAATACGGCGCGCGATCTGCTGCTCAAAACGATTTCGATGGGACATTGAGAAACACTAGGAATTATTTATGACCAATCCCACGACCTTTCCCAACCCGAACTACTCTCCCACCGCCGCCAATGCGTCGTCGGGCAGCGGCGCCGCCGCGGGCGCGGCCGGCGCCACCAGCCTGGGGGGTACGGATTTCCTCACGCTGATGCTGGCGCAGCTCAAGAATCAGGATCCGACGAGTCCGGTCGACAGCAACACGTTTCTGTCGCAGCTCGCCTCGCTCAGCGAAGTGCAGGGCATCACGAACCTCAACACCTCGTTCTCGGCGCTGTCGGGCTCGATGGTCTCGAGCCAGGCGCTGCAGGCGTCCTCCTTGCTCGGCCATCAAGCGCTGGTGAGCAGCTCGGCGGCGTCGCTGGCAACCGCCGGCGGGACGATTACGGGAGCGGTGGCCGTGCCGCAGACTACGTCCGGGGTGACTCTGAACATAGCCAACAGCGCCGGCGTTCTGGTGCAGCAAATCAACCTCGGGGCGCAACCGGCGGGGCTCGCCAACTTCTCTTGGAACGGCAAGCAGGGCGACGGCTCGCAAGCGCCCGCGGGGCAGTACACCTTGACTGCGCAGGTCGCCGGCGTCGCCTCCGGCACGGCGGTCGGCACTTACGTGAATGGCACCGTGCAAAGCGTCACCATGGGCGCCGGCACCACGGGGCTTACCTTGAACGTCGCGGGCCTCGGCAGTGTGCCGTTCAGCAGCGTTCAGCAAATCTCAAATTAATCAGCTAGTTCAGGAGTAACTACATGTCAAGCTTCAGCATTGCGCTCTCGGGATTGACCGCTTCCAGTTCCGATCTGGATATCACCGCGAACGACATCGCCAACGCGAACACGGTCGGTTTCAAGGGATCGCGCGCCGAGTTCGCCGACGTATACGCTTCCGGCGCCGTGAACCTCAATACCTCGGTCACGGGCGAAGGCGTGCGGCTCGCGAGCACTGCGCAGCAATTTACGCAGGGCAATATTTCCACGTCGTCATCGAATCTGGACCTGGCCATCAGCGGCGACGGCTTCTTCACCTTGAAGGACGCGAACGGGGTCGTGTATTCCCGCAACGGCCAATTCGCCGAGGACTCGAGCGGCAATGTGGTGAGCTCCACCGGGCAGGCGCTGCAAGTCTACCCGCCCTTGGTCAGCGGCGGCTTCAACACCGGCGCCTTGAGCGACTTGAACTTGCAGACCGCGCAGAGCGCCCCGCAATCCACGACCACGGGAACCGTGATCCTGAATCTGCCGGCGGGGGCACCCGTTCCCACCGTGCCGGCGTTTGATCCAGCGAACTCGTTGACTTACAACCAGTCGACGTCGACCACGATATATGACTCGCTCGGCCAATCGTACCCGGCGACCATGTACTTCGTGCAGACCGCGGCGCCCAATGTGGTGGATGTCTATATGACGGTCAACGGCACGCCGGTCAACGCCACCGTCGCGAACCCCAACGGCGTTCCGCAGCCGCTGACTTTTTCGAACACCGGTGCGGTGACCGCACCCGTGGGCGGCGGCGTGACTTTCGGCGGATTCACCCCGCCGGATGGCGCGCAGGCGATGAACATGAATTTCAATTTCGGCCAGACCACGCAGTACGGCGGCGGTTTCGGCGTGACTTCCATCACCCAGAACGGATTCGCAACCGGACAGTTGAGCACGGTGGCCATCGACTCCTCCGGCATCGTATCCGCCGTCTACACGAACGGCCGCTCGACGCAGCTCGGTCAATTGGCCATGGCGAACTTTCCCAATCCCCAGGGTTTGAAGCAGTTGGGCGACACCAATTGGTCGGAGACGTTCACCTCGGGCAACGTAGTGCAGGGCACGGCTTCCTCGGCGGGCTTCGGCAGCATTCAGTCCGGCGCTCTGGAAAGCTCGAACGTGGATTTGACCACCGAGCTCGTCAACATGATCACCGCGCAACGTTCGTTCGACTCCAATGCGCAGGTCATCACGACGGCCAATCAAGAATCCCAGACCGTCATCCAGATCTCGCACTAGTCGTTAAAGCCAAGATCAAGGAACTGAACCATGGATAGAGGACTCTACGTCGCGATGACCGGTGCCAAGCAAATCATGCAGGCGCAGGCGGTCAACAATCACAATATCGCGAACGTCAGTACGACCGGCTTTCGCGCCGACGCGGTCTCGTTCACGAGCGAACCCATTTACGGTGCGGGCTACGCCACCCGCGTCAACGCGGTGGCGGGCGACGGCGGGACCGATCTCTCGAGCGGCGTACTGGCCTCGACGAGCCGCCCGCTCGACATCGCCGTCAACGGCAAGGGATTCATTGCGGTTCAGGGAGCGGACGGCAAAGAGGCTTATACGCGCGCCGGCGATCTGCGGGTGATGGAATCCGGAGCCGTCGTGACGGCCACCGGACTGCCGGTATTGTCCGAGTCCGGTCCCTTGAACGTTCCGCCATCGACCCAGGTGACCATCGGCAGCGACGGTACGATATCGGTGGTGCCGCTCGGCTTGAGCCCCGCGGCGCAAAGCCAGGTCGATCGCATCAAGCTGGTCAACCCGCCGGCGAAGGATCTGCAAAAAGGCGCGGATGGGTTGCTGCATCTGAAGAGCGGCGGTAAAGCGCCGACGGATGAGACGGTCACCGTGTCGTCCGGGGTATTGGAGTCGAGCAACGTCAACCCCGCGCAGTCCCTGGTCAACATGATCGAACTGCAACGTCTGTACGAATTCCAGATCAAGAGCATCAACGCCACCGACGCCGACGAACAGAGCGCCGAGCGCATGATGTTGACTTCATAACTTTCGAGGAGCACTGAAGATGAACTTGGCATTATGGGCCGCAAAAACCGGCCTCGACGCGCAAAACACCCAGATGGCGGTGATTGCCAACAACCTTGCGAACAGCAACACCACCGGCTTCAAGGCCGATCGGGCCGCGTTTCAGGACCTGATGTACCAGAACGTGCAGCAAGTGGGCGCGCAGAGCACGCAAAATACGCAGTATGCGACCGGCCTGTCGCTCGGTACCGGCGTCAAAATCGCGCAGACCGAGAAGAACTACGCCCAGGGCAGCGTTCTGCAAACCGGCGGCACCTTGGATATGTCGGTCACGGGACTCGGATTCTTTCAGGTCACGATGCCCGACGGCACCCTCGCGTATACGCGTGACGGCTCCTTCTCGTTGGACTCGCAGGGCAATGTCGTGACGGCGACCGGCTTTCCGATCTCGCCCGCGATCACCATTCCCATCAGCGCGCAGTCGGTCACGATCGGCAACGATGGCACGGTCTCCGTGACCACCGCGGGCGCGGCGAAGGCGACATCGGTCGGCCAAATTCAATTGGCGAACTTTATCAATGTGGAAGGACTGCAGCCGACCGGCAACAACCTGCTGGTCGAGTCCGGATCGAGCGGCGCACCGCAGGTCGGCACGCCGGGCACCAACGGGCTCGGCTCTTTGCAGCAGGGCTCGCTCGAAACGTCCAACGTGAACACGGTAACCGAGCTCGTCAACATGATTACGTGTCAGCGCGCCTATGAGATGAACTCCAAGGCGATCAGCACGACGGACCAGATGCTTCAATACCTGACGACGAACCTGCAGTGATGTTCAATATCGCTTCAATTCAAGAGAATTGCCGCCGCTTTGGCCCGGCGCGCCAGCTCGCTTTGGCCGGCATTCTGGGCGCGCTCGTGTCGGCTTGCGGAATGATTCCGGCCAAGGATCACAAGCCGGAACCCGTCGTCGCGCGGGTATTGCCGCCGCCCACACCGCGCACCGAGGGTGCGATTTATCAGGCGGGCCAGCAAATGGAGCTGTTCGCCGACCTCAAGGCGCGCCGCGTGGGAGACGTGTTGACCATCGTGCTGAACGAATCCACCAATGCCAGCAAGAACGCCATCACCAAGACGGCGAAAACGACCACGGTCGCGAATTCGGCTCCGACGCTATTCGGACAGAGCATGACGATCAAGGGCGCGCCAATCCTGTCCGCGACGCTGAACGGCGCCGATAGCTTCGACGGCGAGGGCTCCAGTACGCAAAGCAACAGCCTGGCCGGCAGTCTCACCGTGACGGTGGTCGACGTCCAGGCCAACGGCAATCTCGTGGTGCAGGGTGACAAGACGCTGAAGCTCAATCAGGGCGACGAGTTCGTTCACATCTCCGGCGTCATCCGCACCGCAGACATTGCCACCAACAACACCGTCACCTCCGACAAGCTGGCCGATGCGAAAATCAGCTACTCGGGCAAGGGAGTCGTGGACAGTTCCAATCGCATGGGATGGCTGGCGCGGTTCTTCAATTCGCCCTTTTCCCCATTCTGAGGCTGGCCCATACACATGTTCATCAGACTACTCGTGATTTCGGTCCTGACGCTGGCCGCCGCGTCTTTCGCAAGGGCCGAACGCATCAAGGATATGGCGCAGGTCCAAGGTGTGCGCACGAACCAGCTGATCGGCTACGGGCTGGTGGTCGGATTGAGCGGCACCGGCGACCAGACCAGCCAGGCGCCGTTTACCGTGCAGTCGCTCACCAACATGTTGGCGCAGCTCGGCGTCACGGTGCCCCCGAACGTCACGCCGCAGCTCAAGAACGTGGCCGCCGTGTCGGTGCACGCCGTCCTGCCCGCCTTCGTGAAACCCGGACAAACCATCGACATCACCGTCAATTCCATTGCGAACGCCAAAAGCTTGCGCGGCGGGTCGCTGCTGGTGACGCCGTTGCACGGACTCGACGGCCAGATCTACGCGATTGCCCAGGGCAACCTCATCGTGAGCGGCTTCGGGGTGGAGGCCAACGATGGCTCGAAGCTCACGGTCAACGTACCGAGCTCCGGCCGAATTCCCAACGGCGCCACGGTCGAGCGCGCGGTGCCTTCGCAAATATCGCAGGGCGATGCGATCATCCTGAATCTCAACGATCCGGACTTCACGACTGCGACGCGATTGGTGCAGAGCCTGAACAAGAGCGTCGGCATCGGCTTTGCGACCATCATCGACGGCGGCTCGATCCGGGTGCGCGCGCCCCAGGACATCACCGAGCGCGTCGCCTTTCTGTCGCAGATTGAGAACCTGCAGGTCGAGCCGGCGAGCGCGCCGGCCCGCGTGATCATCAATTCGCGTACCGGCACCGTGGTGATCAGCAGCAACGTCACTGTGAGCCCGGCCGCCGTATCGCACGGCTCGCTGTCCGTCACCATCAAAGAGGAGCAGACGGTCAGTCAACCCGCGCCGTTCGCCACGGTCGGCCAGACCGCGGTGGTCACGAATTCGACCATCAAAGTCGATCAGGGCTCGAATCGCATGTTCCTGTTCAAGCCGGGCGTCGAACTGGAGCAGATAGTTCGCGCCGTCAACGAGGTCGGAGCGGCACCCGGCGACTTGGTTGCGATATTGGAGGCACTCAGGGAGGCCGGCGCACTGCAAGCCGAGCTCATCGTGATCTAAATGGGCAATCCATTACAACCCGTCGCGCAGATGCCGGTGCCGGCTACCACCGCGAACACGTACACCGATTTAAACGGCCTGGCGGCGCTCAAGAAGGATTCCAAGTCGCCGCAGGCCATTCACGCGATTGCGCAGCAGGTCGATGCGCTGTTCTTGCAGATGATGCTGAAGAGCATGCGCGATGCGGGCGCCGGGCAGGGCGAGGCCGACAGCAACGAGATGGGCATGTACCAGGACATGTTCGACAAGCAGGTCGCGCTCACCTTGAGCCAGCATCAAGGGCTGGGAATTGGGACCGCCTTGACCCGTCAGTTGTCCAATGCCGCCGCGGCTGCTGCCCCGGCAGGCGCGCCGACAACGGGCACGCCGGCCACGGGCGCGGCTCGAGGAGCAGCGGCGAGCGGCGCGGGCGCAGGGGCGCCGGCTGCGGGCGGCGCGGCGACGGCGCCCGCGGCAAGCTCCAGTGCGTCGCCCTCGACCAGCATGCTGCAAAGCGCAACTCAATTCGTCAGCGAGGTTCTGCCGACCATTCAGCGCGCCGCCCATGCGCTCGGCGTCAGCCCCTTGGGAATGCTTGCGCAGGCCGCTTTGGAGACAGGCTGGGGGCAGCGCATGCCGCGCACCGCCGACGGCACGCCGAGCCTCAATATGTTCGGCATCAAGGCGGACGATGGTTGGGCCGGCGCACGAGCGGTGGCGAGCACCGTCGAGTTCAGCGGCGGCGTGGCGACACCACGGCAAACGGCGTTCCGAGCCTATGGCTCGATACAAGAGAGCGTCAGCGACTTCGCCAACTTGCTGAAAGGCTCACACCGTTACCGCAACGCCATCGCGGCCGGCGGCAACGCGCAGGCCTATGTCAACAGCATCGGCCAATCCGGCTATGCAACCGATCCCGAATACGCCAATAAGTTAAATGACATTTTGAACGGCAGCACCTTGCGCCTGGCGCTCAACGTCGGCACCAAAAAATTATAGAAATGAGAAATAGTGCCGATACCCCGAGATAGGCTGAACCGCCGGGATCGGCGCTGCGGAGAAGAATTGTGTCAGATGTGTTTGGAATCAGCATTTCGGCGCTGCAGGCGTTTCAAACCGCGCTGCAGGTCACGAGCAATAACATTGCCAATGCGAATACCCCGGGATACGACAAGGAGAGCATCGAGCTGACCTCTGCGATACCGCAGTCGGCGGGCAGCGCGCCCATTGGCGCGGGCGTCAACGTCGCCGGGATCAGCCGCGCCTACAGCCAATTGAGCGCGAATCAGCTCAATATCTCGCAGAGCAATCTCGGTCAGCTCAACAGCCTGCAGAATTACACCGGCCAGATCGACAATATCGTGGGTACTACGGCCGGGGGTTTGAGCACGGCCATACAGAATTATTACAGCGCCTGGTCGACCGTGTCGAACGATCCGACGTCCACCGCCGCGCGCCAGGCGCTGCTCAGCGCAGCGCAGAGCGTCTCTGCGGCCTTCTCGTCCACCAACGGTCAGCTGCAGGGCCTGAACTCGAACATCAACTCAGCCGTCGCGGCCGACGTCACTCAGATCAACTCGCTGAGCACCTCCATTTCGGCTCTGAACCAGCAGATCATCGTGGGCACGGCGGACGGCGGCGGCCAGCCGCCCAACGATCTGATCGATCAGCGCGATCAACTCGTGTCGAACTTGTCCAAGCTGGTGGGTATTACGACGACCGCGGGTTCGAATGGCGCGGTGAACGTCTTCGTCGGCAACGGTCAGGCCTTGGTGCTGGGGAACGTGACCACCGCCCTGACGACCATCCCCAACCAGTTCAATGCCACGCAACTCGAAGTGTCGATCGCGAGCAACGGGACGAACCCCATCAGCAGCCAAATCACCTCGGGAGATTTGGGCGGTCTATTGGCCGCGCGCACCCAGGCGGTGGACCCGGCCATCAATCAATTGGGGCAGATCGCCACTGCCTTGAGCCAGACCGCCAATGCGCAACAGAATTCCGGTCTCGATCTGAACGGCCAGCTCGGCGCGAACCTATTTTCCGTGGGGGGACCTCAGGCGGTGTCCTCCGCGAGCAACACCGACGGCACATCGGCCACCGTCAGCATCGCCAATGTGGGTGCCTTGACCACGAACGATTATGTGCTGAGGTACCAGGGCGGTGCTTACAGCTTGACGAACGCCAGCGACGGGAGCGCCGTCGCATTTACCGGCAGCGGCACGGCATTGAGTCCGATCAGCGCCGCAGGGCTGTCGATCGTGCTGTCCGGAACACCGGCATCGGGAGATCAATTTCTGATCAAGCCCACGGCGCAGGCCGCCGCAACCTTCAGCGTGGCCTTGACCAGCACCTCGCAGTTGGCGGCCGCCGGCGCGATCCAAACCGCGGCGGCCAACAGCAACGCCGGCAACGCGACGATCAGCAGCGGCACGGTGATAACCGCGTCGAATCCTGCCTTGCTCAACCCGGTGAACATCCAATTCACCAGCGCGACGACTTATACGATCAACGGCGGCGCCAGCCAGCCGTACACCTCGGGCAGCAATATCGCGCAGAACGGCTGGCAGGTGCAGATCAGCGGGACTCCCGTCGCCGGCGATACCTTCACCGTGCAAAGCAACGCCGGGGGCACCGGGGATAATCGCAATGCCTTGGCCAGCGCCAATCAACAAACCCTCGGCGTGCTGTCGAACGGCACCGTCAGCGTCAACGGTGCGGTGGGCGCGCTGATCACCGGCATCGGCAGTCAGGCGCAACAAGTCAACACGGCGCAGACCGCGCAGACGGCGGTCAACAGCCAGGCGCTGCAAAACGTCCAGTCGACGTCAGGCGTCAATCTGGATGAGGAGGCCGCAAACCTGCTGCAGTGGCAGCAGGCCTATCAGGCCTCGGCTCAAGCGCTGTCCATCGCCAACAGCACATTCACGTTCTTCATGGACTCGATCAACGGTACGTACTCGTAGGATATTCGCATGCGCGTCACTCAAGGCCTCAATCAGACCCAGTTCATCACCGCGCTCGATTCACTCGAGTCCAGTCTCTCGCAGACACAGAACCAGGTTTCATCGGGACTCGCCTTCACGACCCCGTCGCAGAATCCCATCGCCGCGGGCACGGTCAGCAATTACAATCAGGTGCTCGCGCAAAGCAAGCAGTACACGGCCAATGGCAATAGTGCGCAAACCGGCCTGCAGACCGAAGACACGGCATTGACGCAATTGCAGAACCAATTGCAGAGTCTGCGCAGCCTGGCGCTCGAGGCCAATTCGGGCACCCAAACCGGCGAAGACTTGAGCGCAATCGGGGCGCAGGCAACGCAGATCCAAAACACCCTGCTGACCATCGCCAATACCCAGGACGGCAACGGCCAGTACATATTCAGCGGCTTCGCAACTCAGACCCAGCCGTTTTCATTGACCGCGACGGGCGCCGCCTACGCCGGCGATCAAGGCCAGCAGCACGTGCAGATCGCAGCGGGTCAAACGGTTGCCGCCGGCGACAATGGCGATGTGGTGTTCAATCAAATCAAGACGGGCAACGGCGTGTTCACCACGGCGGCGAATGCGGGCAATACGGGTTCCGGGGTCATCGGCGCCACCACCGTGAGCGGTGCCGCCGGCTATACCGGAGGAACCTTCTCGATCAATTTCACGGCCGCGAATACCTATAACGTGGAAAATGCCGCCAACGTGGTCGTCGGCACGGGCACCTATACACCGGGTCAAACGATCACCTACGGCGGCGCGCAGATCGCCTTGAGCGGTCAACCTGCCGTGGGCGACTCGTTCGACGTGGCGGCGAGCGGCAATCAGAGCCTGTTTACCACGGTGCAAAATCTGGTCACTGCCCTGCAAGCGGGTGCCAACAGCGCATCCAGCAAACCGGCGCTGAATAATGCGATCGCCGGCGCCCTGAACAATATCGACCAAGCGATCAGTCAGACGTCCACCGTGCAGGCCAATGTCGGCGGGCGGCTCAATACCATCACCACTCAGCAATCGCAGGCGACCAGCCAGCAAACCCAGCTGCAGCAATCGATATCGTCCCTGCAGAGCCTGGACTACGCCAGCGCCATCACCAGTCTCGATTCGCAAAACACCACGCTGAGCGCGGCGATGCAGGCCTACACCCTGACGCAGGGGTTGACCCTGTTCAAGTATATTTAGTAGGCGGCATTTGCGCCGCTAGTGGTGGTGGCCGCCGGCGCCGTGCACGTGGCCGTGCTCCAATTCCTCGGCCGTGGCCTCGCGAACGCCGACGATTTGCACGTCGAAGTGCAGGGTCTGGTCCGCGAGCGGATGGTTGCCGTCGAGCGTGATCATGTCGCCGACGATGGCCGTCACCGTGAACAGGCGCATGCCGTCGCCGGTCCGCGCCTGAAACTGCATGCCCTTCTTGATCTCGCCGGAGCCCTGCAGGGAGCGCTTCGGCACGCGTTGAATCAGCGCCGCGTCATGCACCCCGTACCCATCCTGGGGCGCTATCACGACGGCCAGCGTAGCGCCGTCCTGTTTGCCCTCGAGAGCCTTTTCCAGGCCGGCCACGAGATTGCCGTGGCCTTGAATGTAGGCGAGCGGCTCGCCGCCGGCGGAGCTGTCGATGATGGCGCCCTGGTCGTTCTTCAGGGTGTAGTGAATGGTGACTACACGGTCCGCTGCAATTTCCACGCGTCAATCTCCTCGTTGATGTAATTTCGCCTCGAGATCATAGTCGCTCGCCTGCGTGATCCTCACCTCCGCCCAATCGCCGACCGCCAATTGTTTGGGGTGTGAAACACGTACCACGCCGTCGATCTCCGGCGCATCGCTGCTCGATCGGGCGATGGCGACATTGCCGTCGATCCGGTCGACCAGCACACGCATCTTGCGGCCGACTTTTTGCGCGAGTTTCCGCGCGCTGATCGCCTTGCTGAGCTCCATGAAGCGCCCGCGGCGCTCCGCCTTCAATTCCGCGGGAACCTGCGGCTGGCGCAGTGAGTTGGCCGCCGCACCCTCGACCGGCGAATATTCGAAGCACCCGACTCGATCGAGCTGGGCTTCCCCGAGCCACTCGAGCAGCAGGGCGAAATCTTGCTCGGTTTCGCCGGGAAAGCCGACGATGAACGTGCTGCGAATGGTGATATCCGGCACCACGCGCCGCCACGCCGCGATGCGCTCCAGCGTGTTCTCCGCGGCGGCGGGCCGCTTCATGAGCTTCAAAATCCGCGCACTGGCATGCTGAAACGGAATGTCCAAGTAGGGCAGTACCCGCCCGTCGGCCATCAGCCCAATGACTTCGTCGACGTGGGGATAGGGATAGACATAATGCAGTCGCACCCAGGCGCCGAGCTCGCCGAGCGCCGCGGCGAGATCGAAAAACCGCGCGCGCCTCTCCTGGTCCCGCCATATCTGCGCGGCATATTTCAGGTCCGCTCCATAGGCGCTCGTGTCCTGTGAAATGACCAACAATTCCTTGACGCCCGCCTGCACCAACCGCTCCGCCTCGCGTAGAACGTCGCCGATCGGCCGGCTGACCAGCCGTCCGCGCATCGACGGAATGATGCAGAAGCTGCAGTGATGGTTGCAGCCTTCGGATATTTTCAGGTAGGCATAGTGGCGCGGCGTGAGCTTGATGCCTTGCGCCGGCAGCAGATCGAGAAATGGCTCATGCTGCGGCGGCAGATGTTCGTGCACCGAGGCGACGACCTCTTCGTAGCGCTGCGGGCCGGTAATTTTCAGAACCTGCGGATGGCGGTCCAGAATCTTTTGCGGCTGCGCACCCAGACAGCCCGTGACGATCACCTTGCCATTTTCGGCCAGCGCCTCGCCGATCGCCTCGAGCGACTCGTCCACCGCCGCGTCGATGAAGCCGCAGGTGTTGACGATGACCAGGTCGGCCGCGGCATAACTCGCCGCGACTTCGTAGCCCTCGGCGCGCAGGCGCGTGAGGATGCGCTCCGAGTCGACGAGCGCCTTGGGGCAGCCTAGACTGACGAAACCCACTTTGGGGCTGTTGCGGACGGCCTTTTTCAATCAGTATCAACTCTGGCTCGGAAGGGGGCGAGATTCTACCCCAAAATCCGCGCTTCGCCCCCCGCCCGCGCCTACCCCGCAGGGCGTCGCGCCGGATCCAGCAGCCGCAGAAACTGGCCTTCGAGCTCCAGCAGATCGCGCTTTCGGTCGCCGATTCGCCGTGCGGGCGAACCCGCATAGATGCCGAACGCCTCGCAATTCTGTTTGATCAAACTAAGGGCGCCCACGGCAACTCCGTCTTCCA
>Ga0210393_10002513_pt1 | contig 15019 bp, 13 predicted proteins | sample IncBWC27OmetaG_FD_160068 | JGI IMG/M metagenome (GOLD analysis project Ga0210393, IMG submission 160068) | Forest soil microbial communities from Barre Woods Harvard Forest LTER site, Petersham, Massachusetts, United States - Inc-BW-C-27-O ... | reverse complement strand
CATAGATAACAAAAACAAATCCCCAACAATCGCGGACCGATCTCGCCGACGGAGGACGAGGCGACAATCGAGAGGCTGAACAGGATGGCGGCAAAGATCGACTTGGCGCGGTCGCGAAACAAGACTCCTGTCAGCCGGGCCACAAACCAAGCACACAGCCAACACAAAACCAAGTTGAGCGCTACGGGCGCGTAGTAAGAATCAAACGCGGCCGTAAAAGCGTTGGAGAACACGGCGAACGCAATTCCGCGCGCTGCCAGCGGCGCCCCACTGCCACTCGTCGTGAGATTCTTGATCGACTCGATTTGTCGCAGCACTCGGGTCCCCGAGGTCGGATAAAAATCCGCGCCGTATAAGCACGTGTCACCGATGGCTGAGTTCGCGACGTGGCTGCCACCGGGCAATGTCGCGCGCAGCGCGGCCGACCTGAGACCGCCGAAGCACCACCAAGTCACTGCGCACAGCAGTCCAACGCCGATCACAGCGGGAAGCGGATTGCTTCTGCGCGGCGTCGGCTCCGCAGGCGGTGCGCCGGTAAGGCGTACCTTTTCAAAGAGGGCGCTGATTTGCGGAGATTCCAAGAGCGCCAGCGCTTCGGCCTTGCGTTTGGCAGGCGTCAATCGGGTCGCCATGGCACCGCTCGATGAGTTGGTTCGATCGACCGTTTCGGTCCGCTCGCGTTACGCCGCGATAGTGGCGTCGGGCGCGCTCAAACAGGCGGTTTGCAATGCGTCGACCACGCGCCCGATGGTCGCATCGGACAGCAGGGGACCCATCGGCAGGCTCAAGACTTCGCGCGAGGCGGATTCTGCAACAGGCAAGTCGTAATGGTGGTCGGCATACACCGGCAGGCGATGCACAGGGACTGAGTAATAGACGTTGGTCCCGATCCCCGATTCGGCGAGCGATTTTTGCACCGCGTCGCGAGCGTAGCTGGCAATTCGAACTGTGAATTGGTTGAAGACGTGATCCGCATAGTCTTCGACCCGCGGGAGCACAATTCCTTTCACGTCCGCCAACAAACGGCGATAAGTCGCAGCCGCGCGCTGCCGCTGACGGTTCCAGCCGTCGACGTGTGGCAGCTTCACCCGCAAAATCGCTGCCTGGATTTCATCCAAGCGCGAGTTGTAGCCAATCATCTCGTTGCAATCGCGGCGGGTTGCCCCATGCGTCCGCAGCTTGCGAGCGCGCTCGGCAACGTTGTCGTCGTTCGTCGTCAAAAGTCCGGCATCGCCAAACGCTCCGAGGTTCTTGGTCGGATAAAATGAGAACGCACCGACGTGGCCTAAGCTGCCAAGGGGCTGCCCGCGATAGTGCGCGCCCAACGCCTGCGCGACGTCTTCCACGACCGACAAGTCGTGTCGTCGAGCGAGTTCCAAAATGGGTTCCATGTCGGCGGCGTGCCCGAACAGATGGACTGGCACGATGGCTTTCGTCCTCGGCGTCAACGCCTCGGAGATTTGAGCCGGATCGATGTTAAACGTGCCCGGTTCGATGTCGACAAAAACCGGCCTGGCCCCGACCAGGTTGATCGCTTCGGCCGTCGCATAAAACGTGAAAGGCGTGGTGATGACCTCATCGCCAGGGCCAATGCCCAACGCCCGCAACCCGATCACTAGTGCATCCGTCCCCGAATTGCAGGCGACAGCGTGCCGAACCGACAGGCGCTCCGCGATTTCCTTCTCAAAGGCCCGGACCTGCGGCCCGAGCACGAATTGACCGGAGCGAATGACTCCCGAAATCGCCGCTTGGATCTCATCCCAGAGGAGGTCGATTTCTGGAAGGAGGTCGAGTGGTGGGATCTGCGGTGCGAATCCATTCATTGCCGGCATCCATTCCGTCAAACGGACGGCGGCATGCCTCAAATGCGCCACACGGTCCGAGCGGAGGGCCGGATTATAAGCGGTTGGGCGAAGTTGTGAAGGGAAGAGTCGCCCGCAACTCACCTTCGCCCTCACTGTTGAGCGGAAGGCCGCCCAGCAGTGTCCTCGACGCAGAGGCGAAACTCGCCCTTACTGCGGCAACGGTGCCGGCTGAGGAGACACACCCGACGAAGGCGATGCGGGCTGCGGGTAGTAGTTCGAGGGCGTCGCCGAGTTGTTGTAGTTCGGGCTCGGCTGCGGCTGATAATTCGAGGGCATCGCTTGCGGGTAGTTCGGAGCCGACGACTGTCCGTAACCAGGAGCCGGCGGCTGTGCATAAGCGGGAGCCGCGGGTTGCCCGTAAACCGGGGCCGGCGCTGCGTACGCCGGCGCGTAGACCGGTGCCGGAGCGACATAAGCCGGCGGGTAGTAATAGGGGCCGTACGGGTAGTAATAGGGGTACGGCCGATAGTACGGCCCGTAGTAGCCGCCGTAGCCGTAGCCACCGTAAACCGGGAGGCCAATTCCTACACCGATTCGCACTCCGGCCTGCGTCGAGGCGAGCGGTAACGAAACAACCACGAAAGTGGCGACGATCAATTTGCGGAGCATCTCAGTCTCCTTTCCTTCCAAAAACAGGCCTGGCCCGCGATGCGCCGGCCTTATTAAACATATCGGCTCTTTTGCAGCAAGGGCGGTTCCAGTCGACGCTCGCGTCCATCTTTTGCCACTCACTTTCGCGGACTTGCCCGGCGGCGAGGATGCGCAAGCTCGACAACTTCGCGCGAAAAACCCCCTCGGGGAAGAATGGCGGACTGCCGGCCATCTTTTCGTGCGACTCTGGGCATCTTGACACATCTGCGCGAAACGCCTATTTTCACGCCGCCTCGATTGAGGAGTTTGCCGGTTGGGCAAACATAGAGGATGTTTCTCCATGGAGGGGGATTCGAAGCGGACTTTGCTGTTGACGGTCCGCTATGCCACTGCCGGCATCGGCAGGCAGGCACTCAACTTTCTGCTGTTCGCAGTCTGGGCTCATTATCTTTCGCCGAGCGACTTCGGCGTGCTGGCCCTGCTGGCCATCAGCGGCACACTGGTGCTGCGCTCAGTCGAAACGCCAGTCGGATACGCGCTTCAGCGGTTTTACTTCCGCCCGGACTACGCCGATCGGCGCGATCTGTTGCTGTTTAATCTGATGCTCTTCGTAGGCGCCAACGCGATTGCGGTTGTGCTGCTCTACTGTTTGGTGGGAGGGCCCGTCGCGCGGTGGCTTCTGAAAGATGCCGACCTGGCCGCGACGGTGCGTTTGCACGGCTTGTGGGTGGCATTTTCAATCACGACCTCGCTCTCGGGCGTGTTCGTGCTGTTGCTCGAGCGAGCGAGGGTGTTCAACGTGGCCTCCTTGCTGGGAGTTGTGGCCACGGGCGTGGTGTCCATCGCTCTGTTGACGGGCACAGGGCTCGGCGTGAGCGCGGTGATCATCGGCCAGGTCTCGGGACTGTTGCTTCAAACACTGGTCTGCCTCCCCGTGCTGCGCGGCCACCTGCGGCCAACGTTGAATTGGGACGTGCTGCGCGAGCCCTTGCGATTCGGCTATGCGGCCTTGCCCTCGGGATACTCCAACATTCTGATCATCGCCGGTGATCGCTATGTCCTGCAGTTTTTGCGGACGCTCACCGAAGTGGGTCTTTATTCCTTTGCCTGCAATATTGGAAACCTGGTGACTCTTGCGATCGGCACGCCGGTGATCGGCGGCGTCTGGCCGACCATCCGTCGCATGGAGGCCAGCCCCGATCGCCAGCGCGCATTCGTCCGGCAGATGACGACATTTGTCTGCGCGGTCAGCATCGCGATGGTCGTGTTCCTGTCCGTCTTCAGTGACGAAGCGATTCACCTATTGGCTTGGCACAAACCGGAATACGCGGCCGCAGCCATCATTGTGCCGCTGCTGGCGTTCTCACAAGCGCTGCAAGGCTTGGCTGCGTTCACCGAGGCCGGCATCAGCCTGGCCAACCGCCCTGCGTACATCTCGGGAATCGCCATGAGCTGTGCGCTCGCCAACATCGGCCTGAACTTCCTGCTCGTTCCCCGATTCGGACTGCTCGGCGCCGGCTGGGCGACGTTGACGTCGTTCGTGTTATGGAATGCACTGCATGTGTATTTTTCGCGCCGATTTTATCGGATCCGATTCGACGTCCGCCGGTTCGCACACGCGGCGATCGTCGGCGCGTTGTTGATCGTTCTTGCTCGCATGATTCCCGCGGATCTCAGTCCGCTGATTGCCTGTCCGCTCAAAGGCATTTTGGTGCTGGCGTACCCAGTCTTGCTCTTGGCGACGGGATTCTTGACGCCTGACGAACGGGACAGGTTTTCGAGCGGCGTGCGAGGAGCGCGGCGCGGCGGCATCAAGTCGATGGTGGGAACATTGACGCAGTCTTAGAGATTGACGCAGGCTTAGAGACGGTTTGGGATGGGAAGGGGGGACTATGTGCGGCATTTGCGGGGTATTTGAATATGCCTCGTCGATGCGTGTCGATCGAGACCGACTGGCGCGGATGAACGCCACCATTCGCCACCGCGGACCCGATGACGACGGATTCTTGGTGCGCGATCGCGTAGGTCTGGCGATGCGTCGGCTCCGCATCATCGATCTGGCTGGTGGCGCCCAGCCAATTACCAACGAGGACGAAACCGTCTGGATCGTCTTCAACGGCGAGATCTACAACTACCGCGAGCTGCGGCAAGACTTGATTCGCCGTGGACACCGCTTTCGCACGCAGAGCGACACCGAAGTCATCGTGCATGCGTACGAAGAGTTTGGCGCCCAATGCGTCGAGCACCTTGATGGCATGTTCGCGTTTGCCATCTACGACAATCGCGTTCCAGGTGCCGACCGGCTGTTTTTGGCCCGCGATCCCTTCGGGAAAAAGCCACTTTACTACGCGGACCTGGGTGAAACGCTAATCTTCGGCTCGGAGATCAAGCCGCTTTTGGAGGATCCGCGGGTCTCCCAAGAGATCGACTTCGAGGCGCTGCACCACTACTTGTCTCTGTTGGTGATCCCCGCTCCGTGGAGCATCTTCCAGTCGATCCGCAAACTGCCCGCCGGCCACCGAATGCTCGTCGACAAATGCGGTTCGCGCATCGAAGCGTATTGGCGTTGCGAGGAACGTGCGGTCGCGGATCCCATTCCTGAGGCGGAGGCGGTCGACGAAATCCGCCGACTTCTGTTTCGCGCTGTAGAGAAGCGGTTGGTGGCCGACGTCCCACTCGGTGCCTTTCTGAGCGGCGGGCTCGACTCGAGTCTGGTCGTCGCGATTATGTCGCGGCTCTCGGCACAACCGGTCAAAACGCTGTCAGTCGGATTTGAAGGACCGAGCACGCACAACGAATTGCCCTTCGCGCGGCAGTTGGCCCTGCATTGTCGGACCGACCATACCGAGCTGCTGCTCAAGCCCGACGTCGTCTCGATGGTGCACGATCTTGTGCACTACGCGGATGAGCCGTTCGGAATCTCTTCTGCCCTACCGACCCTGCTCATCGCGCGGGCGGCGCGAGAACGCCTCACCGTCGTGTTGACGGGCGACGGGGGGGACGAGATGTTCGGCGGCTATTCGCATTACATTTGGGAGCGTTGGGCGACGGCCTTTCGCCGCCTGCCCCGCGTCGCAGATTCCGTGCTTTTAACCGCGGCCGGAACTCTGGGTCGGCGAGTTGATGGACGGGCCGGCGCTTTGCGCACCCGCATCACCCGATTCGTTTCCAATGCTCGCCGCCCAGACGTCGCCCGCCGGCTCGGCTGGGGCAGCGCTTTCTCACACGACGAAAAACACGCCCTCTATTCGAATGACCTCAACCATCTGTCCGCCGGTACAACGACCGCTGTGCTCGAGCGGCACCTCGCCGGCACCGATGATCTCGAGCCGGCAGCCGTGCAAAATCGGCTCGACCTCGCTCTGTGGCTGCCTGACGAGATGCTCGCCAAAGTCGACCGGATGACAATGGGAGCCTCGATCGAGGCGCGTTGTCCGCTCCTGGATCGTGATTTGGCCCGATTTCTCTTCGGATTGCCTTTTCGCCAAAAGGTCCCCGGTTTGCGCGACCGGCATCTCAAGCATTTGCTGAGGCGAGTGGCCGCCGACCTCTTGCCCGCAGAACTGTTGGAGCGCCCGAAGCAGGGATTCAACGTGCCACTCGACGCGTGGTTTCGAGGCGAGGCGGGCGACTTGCTGACCGACACGCTCAGCCCTGATCGAGTCCGCCGGCGAGGTTGGTTTCGCCCCGAGGCGGTCGACCAGCTGATTTCCTCACATCGTTCAGGGCAAGCGAAATTCTCGAATCGTCTGTACGCGCTCTTCAATCTGGAACTTTGGGCGCAGGAGTATTTGTCGTGAAGAAATCTCTGCTCACATCGCTTCGGTGTCCTCAGTGCAAGAGTGAGCTGTCTCTCGGTGATGCCCGGTCGCAATACGACGAAGTGGAATCCGGCAGTTTGAACTGCTCCGGCTGCGGAGCGACGCACTCGATCGTCGCCGGAATTCCGCGTTTTGTGCCGCGCGACAACTATGCGGAGAACTTCGGTTTCCAATGGAACCGATTTCGAAGGACACAGCTCGATAGTCACTCGGGCCAGACGATCAGCCGCGACCGGTTCTTGAAATCGACCGCGTGGACGCCCGAATCACTCGCGGGTCAAACTGTGCTCGACATCGGCTGTGGGGCCGGGCGGTTTGTTGAGGTGGCTCTCTCCTTCGGCGCCACTGTTTTTGCCCTGGACTATTCGCGGGCCGTGGACGCGTGCCGTGCGAATTTCCCGGCGCATCCCAACTTGCATGTGATTCAAGGCGACGTCTACGCGCTCCCCTTCGCCGACGAATGCTTCGATGCGATCTATTGCTTGGGGGTTCTGCAACATACTCCCGATCCCAGACAGGCTTTCCTCTCGCTGCCACGGCACCTCAAGTCGGGGGGACGGCTCGCGGTCGATGTGTATCAAGGAGGATGGCGGCGCGCCCTGCACACAAAATACTGGGTGCGGCCGGTCACGACGCGCGTGCCGCAGGAACGTTTGTTCAAGGCCGTGGAGCGCGGCATGCCGGCACTCATGGGTTTGAGCCGCGCGGTCAGCCGCATTCCGGCCGTCGGTCGTTACGCGCGGCGGCTGCTGCCGATTGCGAATTACGAAGGTCTCTACGGACTCAATGAGCAGCAGCTGCGGGAGTGGGCCGTGCTCGACACCTTCGACATGCTGGCGCCGGCGTTCGACCGCCCTCAGACGCCCCGCGCCCTGGCTCAATGGACGCGGCACGCGGGTCTCGAAGGCGTCGAAATTGGGCAGTACGGCCACTTGGTCGCGCGCGGCCACAAAGCCGTCGTCTAGAATACGGCGCTGCCGGTTTCTAAGATCCCTTCGCGGAGACTTTGAGGGACAGCAAGAGTCCGCGCCAAGAGTTATCCCCAGGGAACAGGAACCATCGAAATGAGTGCCCCTCCCCAGCAACTGAATCAGCTGATTTGCGGCTATTGGCATTCCCAATGCGTCTACGTTGCCGCCAAGCTTGGCATCGCCGACCTTCTCGCGAATGGCCCGTTATCGGTCGACGATTTGGCCCAGAGGACGGGCACTCATCGGCCGTCGTTGTTTCGGCTGTTGCGAGCGCTGGCAAGCCTCGATGTTTTCGCGGAAGAACCGGGGCAACGCTTCCGGCTCACGCCGGCCGCCGAGCTGTTGCGCCGCGACGTGCCGGGCTCTCAATGGGCGATGGCCATCATGATGGGCGAAGAGCACTTTCGGGCGTGGAGCGAGCTGCTTTACAGCGTTCGCACCGGGAAAATCGGCTTCGACAAAGTCTTCGGACAGCCGGTGTTCGAGTTCCTATCCCAAAACTCCGAACAGGCGGCGATCTTTGACAAGGCGATGGTGGGAGTTCACGGACGAGAAACCTCGGCCATGCTCGACGCGTATGATTTTTCGGCGTTCGCCTCGGTTGCTGACATCGGCGGCGGCAACGGCACGACGCTTTCCGGAATTCTCAAGAAGCACGCAAAGATCCACGGCACACTGTTTGATCTTCCGGGCGTCATTCAGCGAGCGGGCACGGCCGTCGCGGCGGCCGGACTCTCCGATCGCATTCATCTCGTGGCCGGCGATTTCTTCGAGTCCGTTCCGGCGGGGGCCGACGCCTACGTGTTGCGGCACATCATCCATGATTGGGAGCAGGAGAAGGCAATCCGCATCCTGACCAATGTTCGTCAGGCGATCGCCGAAAAGGGTCGCGTTCTGGTTGTGGAAAGCGTTATTCCGCCGGGGAACGAGCCGTTCTTTGGGAAGCTGCTTGATCTGACGATGTTGGTCATTCCAGGCGGCCAGGAACGGACTACGGAAGAATACGGAGACCTGTTCGGCAAATCCGGATTGCGGCTGGTGCGAATCGTCCCGACCACCACGGAAGTCAGCCTGATTGAGGGCGTGGCGGCCTGACGCTCGCACGCTCACTTGGTCGGGTCGTTGACGCGTCCCAGGAACAAAATCGCGCCATTCCGATTATCTCGGATCAGGAACACGAAGGGATGGTCTGCACGGAACACGGGCGGCACCTTGGGGCGAACGACCGCTGACGATCGCATCATGATGACCCCGGTTGCCGCGGCGGCCTCGGTTCCCTCTTCATTCACATCGACAAAGGCCTTGTGAATCACTGCTGAGAAGAACAACTCCTTTCGCCCCGTCATTCCCGAGAAATCCGCGGTTTTCGGTTCAAATGCCGAGGCCATCCCCATCGCCTTCAAGGTGTCGGCCAGTTGGAATTCCGCGCTCGTTTTGAACTTGGGCAAGAATACGATCACCTCTTGTGCGTGCGCCCCGCCCATCCATTTTTGCAGACTGGCAGTCGACAGCTTGGCTTCGAGTTCCGGCAATCCGTCGACTTTCTCTGGCAGCAAGACAACCATCGAAAGCGTGCCGTCGCCGTAGGGAAGGTCGAGTAGTCGGAGGTTATCTCCGGCAGCGTAGCGGAACTTGTGCTTTTGATGCATCAACGGCGCTCGGATCTTTTCCGTGGACGAGATGTGAAAGTCCTCGTCCTTGGTCAGGTCCTTGTTGAACTGGTCTTTCCAGTCGCCTTTGAAGTAGACGGCATTGGTCAGGACCAACAGCGCACCGTTGACGGCATCGGCTGTGGGGATCAGGTTCTTGATCTTGTCCTGCGTGTTGTCCTCGACCCATTTATTGATGGTCTGCCGCGCCGCCTCGGGTTGATGAAAGTCGAGGCGCGCTAGCTCGGCCCCATAATCGACGCGAGTCACCTGCAGAAAGTTGGGCAGAAACTGGAAACCGTCCTGACCCCAGAGGCGATTCGCGACCGCGAGGCGAAAACCCGCCCTCTTGTCGGACGATTTCCAAGAGGCCAGTAACGCGCGCATTTCTTCGTTAAGCTGGGCTTTGCGCATTTGGAAATGAAGCACTTTCGCCATTTCCGCGTCTGTGGTTTCGGCGGCGCCGACGTAAGCCATTGCCAGCGCTACGGAGATGCTCGCGGGCGAAAAGAAGAGGTTGCCCTCCTTCGCTCGCAATCTTTCGTACAGATCGAAAGCGAAACGATTGCCTGCTTCGACGACCGCCGCGACCTGGACCGTCGGAGCCGTTCGATCTTTCTCGACGGGGCTGTACTGTTGAACGTCGCCGGTCATTTCAGAATCTCCCACGATTGAACCGCCTAACCGGCACGACCGAACTCTGTCGTGCAACACGAGTCCGCGTTACGGCAGAAGTTTGTAAAGAAAGATCACGGGCAACAGGATCAGAAAAAGCCACCCGATTAAGTCGATGAACAGAGGTGGCGAGTCATGGAGCACACCCCGATCGAATCCTGTAACGCTCAGAGCGTCTCGAAACCAAATCATTGCCAAACCGGGTAAGGACAGTCCCAGGGCGGATGCCGCCACTAGCCCGACTTTCGTCGAGACGCTGGAAAAGAGGGCTGCCACTACGACGTTGATGACGACGACGACCAGGGCGATGACTCGCTCGGTCGTGAGGGCCAAAACATCCATCGGCGTCTTCCTTGTTCAGCCGTCGCGTCGCACGGGCGCTCCATGTTGCCACCACAAGTAGACCCTGCCGAGACCGGGGAGGCAACCTGCAATCGCTGTACAGTGACCCCAGGAGCGTGAAGCGAGGACGACAACGAGCCAATTGTGGCGGCCACAATCGCAGGCACGAATCAAGACGCATCTTGCCCGCGGCGTTGCTCCGGGGATAAAATTAGTAAATGCCGCGGCATTTGGAGGATGGGCCATCCAAATGACGTCTCCTTTCGAGCTGTCATTTCCTTGCTTTATCGTTCGCCGAGACGACGAGTCGCGGTTTGCCGTGGTGCAACTGCCGGACGGCCGGCACGCGATCGCGATTCTCACCGACCCCCGTCTCGTGCAGATGTTTCTGTTCGAGCGGTGTTTCGATCGGATTCATCACCGCCCGCTGCCGATCAACACGCCTGCCGGCCTGGCTCGAATCTTGTCCCGGCATCTGCCGCCGGAAGTGACCCACGTGGTCTTTAATCCCAACGGCATCCAGCCGCGAATCGAATCGGTCGCCGCGCTGTTGAGTGTGCTCCAGAGGCACCGAGTCGCGATCGACGTCGTCGATTTCTGAGCGACGGCTGCGCCAGGAGCGGTTCGGTCAGCTGCACCATTCGTTTTTGCGGTTTTGACTCTCTTGCTTCGGATTCGAGCGACCATTGCCAAGGACTGGCAAAACCACGCAACCAGTTTTAGAATCCAAGCTCGCGCATCGACCCTGGGCTTGGCTTTCTTCTTGAGGCCGAGCCGCTTTGAGAGCCGTGAGTTGGACGTGCGTGATTCGCTTGTTCCCGTAGCTCAATTGGATAGAGCGTTGGCCTCCGGAGCCAAAGGTTGCAGGTTCGAATCCTGCCGGGAATACTGACGTGCCCGCCTTCGGGTCGCTCGCCAGGGATGGCATACGCGGACGTGGGGGAGCGGCCTCAAGGTGAAGATCGTCGAAGACGATCCGTATTGTCGCGCGGGCGTCACGTTCGCGTTCCAGCAGGAACGCTGGGGGCCACGTCGAAACGAGGCCCAGCTTTCTCACAACCAGTGAGGGTTAAGGTGGCCCGTTCTCCGAAGGTCGAGAACAGGTGCCGGCCATTGGCCATTCGCCCGCCCGAGGGACGGTCACACGAGCGCGGCATCTAGTCCTTCACACCCGATGCTGCAGTGGCTTGTCGCCCGGAGTACTTTTGTCAGAAACCTGCCGGTTGAGCGCGCAGTCGGAGCAGACCGAGCAGCTTTTCGTCTTCATCTTTGGCGAGTTGCTCTACCGAGCGCTTGCCCGCCTCCTGCAAAACGCCTGCAGCGACCTTTTGCTTTAGTTCAGGCGTGATTTGCGGGTTTCCGAGGGCGTTCATCAGCGGGGACAATCCCGCAAACACTCCTTCCATAAAGTGCTGAATGCCGCCTGCCCCACCGGCGAGGTGGAACTGCAGGTTGGGCCCCATCACGCCCCAACGAAGTCCGGGCCCCCAGCTGACTGCGTCGTCGACGTCGGTCACGCTCAACACGTCCTGCTCGATGAGGTACAGGACCTCTTTGTAGAGCGCGATCTGCAGCCGGTTCGCTACGTGTCCGGGGATTTCCTTCCTCAGCCGGATTGGTTTTTTCCCGATCGATGCGTAGAACGCCATCGCTTGCTCGATGGCCACCGGCGATGTTTTTTCGCCTCCCACAACTTCGACTAGCGGAATGATGTGTGGCGGATTGAATGGGTGACCGACGAGGATCCGCCCCGGACGTTTGCACGCGGATTGCATCACGCTCGGCGTTATGCCCGAAGAACTCGACGCGATGATCGAGTCCGGCGGAGTCGCATCATCCATGTCGGCGAACAGCTTGATCTTAAAGTCTTTGCGCTCGGGGCCGTTCTCTTGGACAAAATCCGCCTTCGACAAGGCCTCCTGCATGTTTGTCGTGAAGCTGAGTCGATCGCGAGTCGCGCCCGGCGAAAGGCCGATCGACGTCAGCGCCCCCCAGGCGTCGTCGACGTATTTCCGCAGATTGGCTTCTGCGTTGGGGGCCGGGTCCGTTCCCACGACGTCGAAACCGCGCGCCAAGTACTGTGCGGCCCAGCTGGCGCCGATGACGCCCGTGCCGACAATTGCGATTCGTTTAACTGGTTTGTTCGACACGTTAATTCTCCAAGAGGGGTAGTTCGGCAAATGCAATTCCGGTGAGATTCCCTTGAGCCGCAAGTAGTGCCCGCTTTTCGGAACCATCGAGCTTCGCGGTATAGACCGTGCCCGCCAAATCGGTCATGAACATGCGGCCGCCGCGCAAATCCAGCGCAATGCCGATGCCTTCCATCAAATGGGTAACCAGGATTTCGGGAACGAGATTGCGAGACGCTTTTCCTTCGACTGAGGCTCGATTCACAGTGTTGCCGCGAGGCGGATCGCCGCGGTCGGTCCAGTACAAGACGCGGTTATCAAGATCGAGCTCCAGATCGATCGGCTCGGGCAGATTCTCGAACAAGACTTCGATGTCGGTCCTGTTAGCCGCAGTCTGACCCTTCGGCATCTCGAGGTTTGCGCGAAAGATACGGCCGACTCCGGCGTTATCCCCACCCTTTTGGGTCCAATAGAATTGCCCGCGCTCTGGGTCGACGGTGATGCCGACGCACCACTTGGTCTCGTCGGGGCCGGGCCGCGAGTCCCCTCCGTCCGTCTGCACGAGCGTTTCAAGCTGCGACCCATCGAGATTGCAACGCATCACGCGCATTCCCTCGCGGTCCGACCAATAGAGTTTTCCGCTCTGTTTTTCGAGGTGGAGCTGCTTTGGCGTGAAGGTGCCCCCGGGCGGAACAATCGTCGTCCGATTCTTTCCTTCGATGTCGGTGCGCTCGATCGTGCCATCGTTCCGGCTTGGCACGCCCATGTCGGTCCAGTAAATGTGCCCGGCCGCGGTATCGACGACGATGCCGTCCGGGATCCGGCAGTTCGTAACGAGGACCTTTTCGTCGGACCCGTCGGGGTTCAGCGAGAGAACGCGGTGACCGCTCGCGTCGAGCAGAAACAGGCGAGCGACCGTGTTCGTGCTGGAAGGTCCGGCTGACTTTGATTTCTTGGTTGTTGCCATCGCTTTACCCTTTGTGATCGAGTCTTGTCGCAGGTTGTCGGGCGGGTCCGAAGTGCGAAACGCGTGCTCGCTCTAAGTCGCCTGGGCAACCGCCGCCGGCTTAGTTGGGTTTGATATCACGCGGCCGGTCCGCAAAGCGTTGATCTGCGCGTCGTCGAAGCCGAGTTCTTTCAGCACTTCGTCATTGTGCTCTCCGATTTCCGGAGCGCGACGAGCAGGCACTTTGGTCACGCCACGCACCTGAATCGGGCTGCTGATCGTCGAGTTCAGTTTGCCGCCGGCTCCTTCGAGTGGAACGATGACGTCGTTTATCCGCAGTTGCGGATCGTCGACGACTTCCTGTGGCCCGCGCACGGCCCCGAATGTCACGTGAACGCCGCCAAAAACTTCGTACCAATGGGCCATCGGCTGCGAGCCGAAGACGTCATCGAGGATTGCCGTCAGCTGCGGCATGTTCTTCACCATTTGGGTCGGATCGGAGAATCGCGGATCCGTCAGAAGGTCCGCTCGGCCAATCGCTTTGGCCACGGCAGCCAGCTTGTCAGGCGTGACGATGAGGACGAACCACGTGTCATCCGACGCGCGGTACACATTCAGGGCGGCGTTCGCGGGATTCTTCCGGTCGTGCAGTCCGTAGAATTTCGCCTGGCAAAGCGCAGCCTGGATCGAGACGCTCGCCGACCAGACCCCTTCAGCCAGGAGCGACGTCGTGACACTCGATCCATGGCCGGTGCGCTCGCGACGATACAGGGCCGTCACAATTGCGGAATACAGCCCGACGGCCGTCGCATTGTCACCGCTACCAGCGACCGGCCAGGTCGGCGGTGCGCCGGCGTCGCGCGTCATGGACAACAAGCCGCTTCTGGCCCAATAGGAGGTGATGTCGAAACCCGGAAGGTTGGCATCGGGCCCTTTCTCGCCGAACCCCGTGACATCCGCGTAGATCAGTCGCGGATTCCACCGCGCCACGTCTTCATACTCGAGGTTCAATCGCTTGCGCGCGGGATGTGGCGTGTTGACGATGAGCACGTCGGCCCACTTGACCAGCCGCTCGAGGACCTTTGCGGCGCTCGGAGATTTCAGATCGAGGGCAATGCCGCGCTTGTTCCGATTGGCCAGGTGAAAGGGATAGGCGTCGTGGGCTTGCGGCTGCGGCGGTATCTGGTGGCCATGTCGCCAAAAATCGCCACTGGGCGGTTCCACCTTGAGGACGTCGGCCCCGAAGTCGGACAGGATCACCGCTGCGCTGGGGCCGGCGATGAAGCTTGCCAGGTCGACCACTTTTAGTCCCGAAAAGATATTGTCAGTTGCCATGACTGCACCTTTGCTTGTTGTCAAACTGCGGCCGAGGCACTTGTGACGCACCCTGCCGCAGCGTCACCGGCCTTGAAATTGCGGAGCCCGCTTTTTGAGAAACGCCTGTGTTCCCTCGTTCTTGTCTTCCGTCCCGGCGCACAGCCCAAACAACGATGCTTCGAGTGCCAAGCCCTCGGACTGGCTGCTCTCGAGCCCTCTGTTCACAGCTTCGAGCGAATACTTCACGGCAATCGGCGCGTTTGCCAAAATGCGTTTGAGGATCGCTTCGCAGCGCGGAATGAGATCGCCCGCCGGGACGACTTCATTGACGAGCCCGATGCGGTAGGCCTCCTGGGCGCTGATCATTTCCCCGGAGAGGATGAGCTGTAGCGCCCGGCCTTTGCCGACCAGTCGCGGCAATCGTTGAGTGCCCCCGCCGCCGGGAAGGATTCCGAGCGTGACTTCCGGCTGTCCAAACTTGGCGCTCTCGGCGGCCACCCTGATGGTGCAAGCCATGGCGGTCTCGCATCCGCCGCCGAGAGCAAATCCGTTGATCGCGGCAATCACCGGCTTGCCGAGATTTTCGATCAGGTCGAGCACCGACTGGCCGTAGCTGCTGGATTGCTCCGCCTCGACCGCCGTGATTTGAGCAATCTCGCTGATGTCGGCCCCGGCGATAAACGCCTTTTCGCCGGCACCCGTCAGAATCGCGC
>Ga0210393_10002512_pt1 | contig 15021 bp, 14 predicted proteins | sample IncBWC27OmetaG_FD_160068 | JGI IMG/M metagenome (GOLD analysis project Ga0210393, IMG submission 160068) | Forest soil microbial communities from Barre Woods Harvard Forest LTER site, Petersham, Massachusetts, United States - Inc-BW-C-27-O ... | reverse complement strand
GACGAATGACAATCTCGCTGAAGCAATAGCCATTGTCCGTTTTACCGACGGTTCCTTCAGCTTCCACAGCCAAGTCCGCGTATTTGAATTTCGAGCACCCCGCGATCGTGTGGAACGTCGTCGTAAAGCAACTCCCGAGCGCAGTCATCAACCGCCTCTTCGGGTGTCCACCTGCCTTCGAGACCGCCGAACTCCGGCGGCGCGGTGAAATGGATTGCATTAGGGGCCGAATCGGACTTGGCGATGCCTGCCTGGCCCGACGTCCACCAAGCTACAACGTGGTGCTTATGTTCATTTTCCATTCAGTTACTCCGGGGTCTGCCAGCGCTTTCCAGAAAGGCGTGGTTGCTGCTCCGCCAACCGATTCTGAGGATCGGAATATCACCGTTAGCCCAAGTCCTTAGTCTTGATGATCCTGTGCCAGCGGACTCTAATAAAGCAGTGGCCGAGAGCACGGCCTGTTCGTGATGCCAATCACACATCGAGTGCTACAATACGCTCACTTCGAAGGTGCTGAATGCGCGCCCCTTACGGCTTGAATATCATCGATAACTGCCTCATCTGTCCGGTGCGGGAGGAACATTTATTCTGCAATTTACCTTTGGCTGCGGTACAAAAACTGAATGAAATCAAGTCCACTGCGGTTTATCCGAAATCAACCATGCTATTTATCGAGGGCCAACAGCCGCGCGGGGTGTTCGTGCTCTGTTCGGGAAAGGCGAAACTGTCCACTTCCTCGACCGAGGGCAAAACTATCATCACCAAGATTTCGGAGGCCGGAGATGTCTTGGGTCTGAACGCGACCATCTCCAATCGGCCATATGAGGTTACGGCCGAGATGATGGAGCCGGGACAGGCCAATTTCATCGCCCGCGACGCGCTCCTGCAATTCCTGCGCCAATACGGAGAGGTGGCATTGCGAGTTGCGGAGCAACTCAGCCGTAACTACTACACCGCATATGAGGAAATCCGTACTTTAGGTTTGACGAGTTCACCTTCAGAGAAGTTCGCAAAGCTACTACTCTCCTGGTCGCCCAACGCGGAGAACGCGACCGAGCCTGCGCATCTGAAATTGACGCTCACACATGAAGAAATCGCCGAAATGATTGGCACTACGCGCGAGACAGTCAGCCGCCTGTTCTCTGATTTCAAGAAGAAGCGGTTGTTGCAGTTGAAGGGATCCACCTTGATCATCCGCAATAAGCCTGCCCTGGAGAAAATCGTAAACTCCTGAGTGTGCTGTTTGCTGCACGCCACTCTGCGCGAGCCCGACAAGCAACCTTTTTCCTTAGGTTTCTGCCAGCTTGGACAATTCGACGCGTGCCTCCAACAACGGATCCGTCAATTTCGCAATCCGCCGTTCGATCCGGGTGATCTCGCTGCGCAACCAGCCGGTCAGGGCTTCTTCCATTTCCAGGTACGTGCCGCAGCGATAGAAATAGTCGATGGTTTGTCCTTTTTCATCGAGCGGGATAAAGCGGCACGGCGAGCGCTCGCTCCGAAGTTCACTGGGAACGAACTTTATCAATCGACATTGGTTGCATGGATGGGGCCGCGACGGATCGCCCAGGTTCGGACAGCTCGGGGATCTCCCAGGATGTAGGGAGGAGGCCAAGGTGTGCGGGGAGAGCGCCCGTAGCCTCCATCTTCCACGAATTTCAACTCAAACTTGAGCAGCTCCAGCATTTCGTGTCCATCTTGTGCCATGTCTCACCCGTCGTAATATGGGTATGTTCGCAGAACCCCACTTGGGCTGCGATGATGCTGGTCAAGCATCTTCGCTCCAAACAACCGGGTCGAAATGAAGTCTGGCGCCTGGCCAAGAAAGCGCGCTTTTGAGTGGCTTGCTGGAGACTGTCTGGGAGCCACCTGCGATCCGGTGCTGGCCTGGGAGGTAAGGACGCTGACAAACAGTCATTCTCCCTCCGCCGAATCACGCCTCGCTGTCACTCACGTCACAACCAAAGCACGTCCTGTGATCCTGATCACATAGGCCGGTGATGACGGCCACGGCATCCCAGCGCCCCTTCTGCGACTCTAGCTCCTGTGAGGGTGAGGTGGCATATGGCGCAAGACGAGCGTGACTTGCTGGATGTCCTTAAATTTGAGCTGAAATTTCTGGAAGACGGAGGCTATGGACGCTCTCCACACACCCCGCGGCGTCGCCAAGTTGCGTTTGAGGACTCGCCTACCTGTCCTAACTTCGGCGATCCTACCAGGCCACATTCATGCGCCGAGTGTCTGCTGATGAGGTTTGTTCCCCGCGAGCTTAGGGACCAGGTCTCACCGTGCCGGCATATTCCACTCACGGACAAGGGTGAGACGATCGACTATTTCTATGGCGGCGACACACGGCTGGAATTGCTGAAATTGGAAGAGGCCCTCGCCGGCTGGTTGCGCAAGCAGATCAGCCGAATCGAAGAACATCGCGAAGCTGAGCATTCGAGGAACAACTCGAACGAGCTAGAGCGACTTCGTCAGCAACAGTGGCTGGCGTTAGCAGAAAATTTGTGCTCCCTCGCCAACCTCCATCGCGAGCGCCACAACTACTTGGTGGCGTCTGCTCTGTACGGTCGCGCCCTTGCAGCAGCAGAGAGGGTGGTAGCACTCGGGGATGATGGGCGCTCTCTTATCGAACGAATCCGGACAAACCGGCAGGCGGTGTCGGAGACACTGCAGGTTGGAGACACGAGCGTACAGCAAGCTCCATCCGAAGAGCTACAGATAGCGGGTCGATAACTTCAGAGCCAGATCGCGTCGAACGTCGAGGGTAGAGAACTGGGGTGCTGAACACCCTTATATTGGGGTGAGGGCCAAGTGTTTTGACATGCGTGATTGTTGTCTGAGGAGAGATAGGCTTATTAATTCAGGTTGTTGCCAGTTGGGAGCAGTCGAGGCCGACCAGAATTCCTTTAGAGGCAGGCGTTTCGGAGCGGAAGACGGCATTCTCGATGCACGCTGGGTGCCCGCATCCGCACCGGCGATTCCGGCGCTAGTACGCCGGTTCGCCGCGAATAGGCGCTCCGATCTTGCTCTGTTTTCGAAGAATCACGGTCGTATGAGGAAATCGTGGAATATTTTCTTCGGTCCCGCGTTCTTAGTAACAGTAGAACGCGGAGGCAGGCCCAATTCTAGACGACTGGGATGAGCGCGATGAGGTAGAGGCGGCAGGCTGGATTTGCCCGGTTCCCGACTGCGGCGCATTGGTGGTTTCCTACAAGCCACCAGGCGGCACGGGACATGATAATGCCAAGTCGTGGTGTGAGTTCGCGTGTAGGCGCTGCGGAACCGACTTCATCGTCCCTGAGGATGAACTGATTTTTCAGTCAGTGCCGAAGGGATGGCTATTGGCGAGACTCCAAGCCGCGTAGCCGGGGAAGCGCCAAGGATTGACTCACGAATCGACTTCCGCGCTCTGGCTAGGCGCGACATAACGGTTCCTATCGGGATCGACAATATTTCCGCAATCTCCTGGTACGACATTTCCTCCACTTCACAAAGAATGAGGGCCTCGCGGTAATGCAGCGGCAGATCGTCGATGGCGCGCTGCAGCCGTTGGGAATCAGAGTGATTCATTAAAATCGTTTCGGGAGTTTCCATATCAACTGCCAGCTCACGTCCGTCCTCCTCTGAGACCATCGCATCGGTCATACGCCGCTCCAGAGTTGAGCAAGAACTCAGAAACGTGTTCTTCAGGATTCGAAACATCCAAGCCCGGAAATTGGTGCCGGACTGAAACGAAGCGAAATTGCGTAAGGCCTTGAGATAGGTCTCTTGTACGAGGTCCTCGGCGTCGCTGGAATTGTGAACCAGCCAGCGCGCGAAGTTGTAAAGGGAATTGAACTGGGGCATGGCTAACTCTTCGAAGCCTGCAGAGGGTTGATCGTCGTGCGAGGACGAAGCCCCAAATCGGACCACCCCTTGTGAGCCAAATCCAATCCGCTTCATTATTCTTACTCTTTTCCCGAATCAGTTTGAAACCCGGTTCCAGCTAGGCCGATTTCTTTGTCTGCGAGCAAAACTCGATGACCTTTCCGCACTGCAGCTGAGGAGCCCAATTCAACTGTCTCCGGAAATTCTTCGGTACGTAAAACTCAATCACCTTTGCCATTACGATCTCCTTGATCTTGTGATCTCTGCCCAATCTGCCGCACCAGTCCTCAGGCGTCAATTCACTGAGGCTTTTCTGTCCATAACCGGTGCACTGCTTGTCAAATAATTGACGGCGAATGAGTTAACTCTGCAGATATCCTGGCTGGGGGCTGACTTTGGGGTCTGTGAGAAGTGCTAGACTTCCGTGCGAAGCCCAAATGCGTATGGAACCACTGCGCCACATGTCGGTCCTGCAGTTCGGAACTTACGAAGTTTCTCTCCAGTCGGGTGAAGTGCGAAAGGCGGGTTTGCGAATCAGAGTGCAGCAGCAGCCGATGAAACTGCTGGAGATCCTGCTGGAACATCCGGGGGAAGTCGTCACCCGGGAGGAATTGCGCAGCCGAGTCTGGCCAAACGAAAGTTTCGGTGATTTCGATCAGGCTCTCAATATCGCGATCGGGAAGCTGCGGAGTGCCTTGGAGGACTCGGCTGAGAATCCGCGATTCATCGAGACTCTTCCAAAACGTGGCTATCGTTTCATTGCGGACGTATCAGTTCTCGACGCAGGCGCCCGCCCGAAAAGACCAGAATCTTCGGCTGGAGATCTGCCTCGGTCACAAGAAAAGAAGATAGAGCCAGGGCACACGCTTCAAGGCGCCGGGTTGGCGGTTGCATCCAAACGCCGACCGTGGCTAACACGTGGGGTCATCGTTGGCTTGGCGCTCGTCGTGAGTTTATCGATTCTCGCCGTCTTGCTCATTCATCCGCGTGGCCGTCCATCCATGGGTATCCACTCACTGGCGGTGCTTCCGCTGGATAATCTTTCTGGCGACTCTTCCCAGAATTACTTCGCTGACGGCATGACGGATGAGTTGATCACTGACTTGGCCCAGATCAGCGCTTTACGGGTAATCTCCCGCACCTCGGTAATGGTATACAAAGGAGCGCGAAAGCCTCTGCCTCAGATCGCTCGCGAACTGAATGTCGATGCCGTCGTAGAAGGCACCGTGCTCCACTCCGGCAACCAGGTCCGTATCACGGCTCAGTTGATCGAGGCCTCTACGGACAAGCACTTATGGTCCCAGAGTTACGAGGGTGAGTTGCGTGATACCTTGGCGCTCCAGAACAGGGTGGCTAGCGCCATTGCAGATCAAATTCGGATCAACTTGACTCCGCGGGAGCAAGCAGCGCTAAAAAGCGCAAAGGCTGTTAATCCGGAAGCCTACCAGTCCTATCTCAAAGGGCGCTACTTCTGGAACAAACGAACGGCGGATGGTTTGAAAGCCGCCTTGGCCTATTTCAACCAGGCAATCGAAGAGGACCCGAAATATGCCAAAGCCTACTCTGGCTTAGCCGACACGTATGCATTGTTGGGAGATTGGCAGTATGGGGTGATGAGCACCAAGGAGGCGCTCCCCAAAGCGAAGGCCGCAGCGATCAAAGCTCTGGAACTGGACAGTTCGCTGAGCGAAGCTCACACCTCACTTGGATACAGCTTGCGCGCCTTCGACTGGGATTTCGACTCCGCCGGGAAGGAATTTCAGCGAGCCATTGAAATAAACCCAGGCTACGCAACCGCTCACCATTGGAATGCTATGAATTTGGGGCTATTGGGTCGGCCCAAAGATGCTCTTGTGGAAATGAGAAAAGCGGAAAATCTGGATCCGCTATCCCTGATTATCAATGCAGATTTGGCGGAGTTTCTTCTCCTTACGCATTCTTACGACGAATCGTTAAAACAGAGCCGCAAGATTATCGAAATGGATTCTACTTTTGCCATCGGACATAAACAGCTTGGCGATGCCTACCTGCTGAAACAGATGGACAAAGAAGCGGTTGCGGAACTTCAAATGGCGGTCCGGCTGTCCGGGGGCAGCCCGATATGCATCGCTGATCTCGCCCGTGCCTACGTGGCATCCGGCAAAATGAACGAAGCGGTGAAGCTGCTGAGCTCTCTTAAGAAAAGCTCAAACACTGATCTTGCAAATGCTCCACAGATCGCCATGATCTATGCATCCATGGGGGATAACGACCAAGCCATGCATTGGCTCGAAAGAGCGTACGAAGAACGATTTAATCCGAGCATTCTACTGCGCTCTGGATTCGACTCTCTCCGCTCGGACCCGCGCTTTGAAGAGCTTATGCGCCGTATTGGCTTGCCCGCGCGAAATCTGCGTTTTGGGGGTGACCAAGGCTTGCTCTTACGGTCATTCCCGGTCAACAGCTTCAGCGGCAGTTCGTACTCTCTATGGCCGCCCCCGAGATCTCCAAGAAAGATAAAGTTTTCACTGTACGCTATGCACTTTTCGTAGGAGCTGGGAATAAACGAGTTCGTCGTTAGTTCTCTTCCGCTGTTAGAGCGTCTCTGGAGTTTTTTCACAATGGCCGTCCTGTTACCCCCGAGGTCGATTCTTGGCTTGCTCCATGGCGATCCGGTTTACATGTGACAACGCTCGACCCGGAGGCGCCCTCGACCGGATTATCTACCGCTCTCAGGGAAGGCGGAGCGTCACTGTGCTGGCGGTGTTTTAAGAGAACGGTTCTACCAGAAGCTAGAGCGTCACGGGCTCACGCGCGACTACGCGGTTCCTGTTTCGGGCTGCGCGACCGCTTGGCGGCGTGTTCGGCCGCATCCCCCTTACATCTTCGGAGTAAGCACGTAGAATCTCGGCCACGCTCCAAGCCTGAGCAATACACCCGCAGGAGCGATGGGGCGCGTCCCCTTCGAAGATCTCCGAGACATGACCTAACCCAGCTTCCGCAAGGTGAGACTCCAGAGGAGACAGCCAGGCTTGCGCTTGGCGCCTGGCCTCCTCGCTTCGTCCATTCACCTTCATATACGCGGTAATGAACGGTCCCAGCAGCCACGGCCAAACCGTTCCCTGGTGGTAGGCTCCATCGCGCTCCTTGGGACCTCCCGTATATTTTCCACGATATAGCCGGTCGCTCGGTGCGAGGGTGCGAAGCCCGAAAGGGGTCAGCAGGTGTTCTTTAACTTTCTCCACTACGCTTCCGGCTCGGTCCAGTGGCAACACGCTGTGAGGCAGACTCACCGCAAAGATTTGGTTGGGTCGAATGGATGGATCGGGCGGACCACCGTTTACCACGTCGTACAAGCAACCGAGCTTTTCGTTCCAGAAGAGCCGGTTGAAACTCCACTGCGCGACCGCGGCCATGTGGCGATAGCCCCTTCGCCCAGCCTCGTTCCCGAACCTGCTGGCCAAGTCTTCCATGATACACAGCGCGTTGTACCAGAGAGCCTGGATTTCAACGGGTTTGCCACGACGCGGTGTTACCACCCAATCGCCGACCCTGGCGTCCATCCACGTGAGCTGGATTCCCAGTTCGCCGGAAGCCAGCAAGCCGCTGGCATCCACTTTGATTCCGTAGCGCGTGCCCCGAGCGTGCCAGGAGATTATGTCAACCAGCACGGGGTAGAGTTCGTCGCCGACGAACTCCAGATCGCCCGTGTACGCAAGGTATGCGCGAGCCGCCTCGAAAAACCAGAGAGTGGCGTCGACCGTGTTGTATTCCGGCGTTTCGCCCCCGTCAGGAAAACGGTTCGGCAACAGGCCTTGGTGTACGTGATTTGCGAAGGTGCGCAGGATACTACGCGCGATCTCATACTTGCGGGTCGGTAAAGTGAGGCCTGGTAGGGCAATCATGGTGTCGCGCCCCCAGTCGCCGAACCAGTGGTAGCCGGCGATGACCGTTTTCTCATCGCCACGCGAAACCAGGTATTGGTCTGAGGCAGCGGCGAGGCTTTGGGCAAAGCTATCCTCAATAGGGAACGCCACGAGCGCCTTCCGGCGGCGTGTGATTTCCGTCCGCCGGTATTCGACCGTTTGGGTAACATCACGCTGCTCGGTGGAGGCGATGATCGATGCCTGGCGGCGCAAGCGCAGATTGAAACACAGGACAAGGGGATTGAAGAGATCTTCAGAAAAATCGAGCCCGCGTTCGCGCTCGGCGTCATATTCAAAGTTGCGATACCAATCGCCCGTTTCTTGTAGCTCGATAGCGTTGTGCGCTAAGTGAAGGCTAGGCAATCCGTGATAAGGAGTGACACTTACCAGTCCAGAGTGTTCTTGCACCGCGGGGTTAATGGCGCCGTTTTCGCGGGTTGTGCCGTGGTAGTCGCGGAATGCAATCAACGGACGAATTTCTAGCCGCAAGTTCTTCGGTACGTCCGGACGATTGTTCATCCTCAGTTCATAGTGAATGACTGTACTGTTTTCAGCGTGAATCATGAACACGGACTTCTCGAACTCGAGGCCTTCTACTTCGTACGTAAACACTGGAAACGGGTCGAGGCGAAACTGTTTCAGATAGTGGAATCCATGCGGGTGAATGAGACCTGGATAGCGGTTGGCCGATAGCTCGAAACTTTTCCCCTCGATAAACAGCGTCTCTTCAAGCTTGGAGAGGAGCACTAATCGGCCGACAGGTGGTCTCGCGGCGGCCACCAGAAGACCGTGGTAGCGACGGGTGTTCAAACCAATAATTGTTGACGAGGCAAAACCGCCGAGCCCGTTGGTTTCCAGCCACTCCCGCCGAAGAGCAACTTCCAGATCACTCCACGTCTCCCGTTCGAACTGAATCATCACCGCTCCTTACGAATTCAGTCTGCGCCTGCTGTGGCAACTGCGGGCTCAGTTTTCTTGCGTTCGCGAAATTCGCCGCTCTGTTGCATTAACTTGGTGACAACGCCCGTCCATCCGGTTTGATGGCTGGCGCCCACCCCGGAACCGGATTCGCCGTGGAAGTATTCGTGAAAGAGAAGCAAGTCGCGCCAATGAGGATCCGTCTGGAACTTGGCCAACTTGCCGAATACCGGTCGGTAGCCGTTTTCGTCACGAAGAAAGATGTTGGTCATCCGGCGCGACAGTTCACCCGCCACTTCCCACAACGTCTTCATGTTTCCCGATCCAGTCGGGAACTCGACTTTGAAATCGGTACCTAGATAGTGGTGGAATTTCTGCAAAGACTCGATCAAGAGAAAATTTACCGGAAACCAGATCGGGCCCCGCCAGTTCGAATTGCCTCCGAATATTCCGGTCGACGATTCGCCAGGCTCGTAGTCCACTCGGTGTTCGGCTCCGCTGACGTCGAGTGTATAAGGGTTTTCGCGATGAAACCGCGACAGCGCGCGAATCCCGTGCGGCGACAGAAACTCACGCTCGTCCAGCATGTACTTAAGAATGCTGCGTAGCTGATCTTGATTTGCGATAGACAACAACCGGCGTTCGCCCATTCCCTCCCTGCGCATAAAGGCGAAATTATCCGTGAGATCAGGACGGTTATCAATAAACCATTCCAGTCGCCGCTTAAAGTCGGGCAGCCGATCAAGCACTTCCGACTCCAAAGTCTCCACTGCAAACAGAGGAATCAATCCCACCATGGAGCGGATCTTCATTGGAAATTGTGAGCCGTCAGGTAGCTTCAGCACATCATAGAAAAACCCGTCTTCTTCGTTCCAAAGTCCGATGCCGTTTTGGCCACGATGGCTCATTGCATTTGCAATGTAGATAAAGTGCTCCCAGAATTTGCTGGCCAGGTCTTCGTAACAGGGTTCTTCTTTGGCCAGTTCCAGAGCAATAGTCAGCAGATTTAGGGTGTACATTGCCATCCAACTGGTTCCGTCGGACTGCTCGAGATAGCCGCCCGTGGGCAGGGGGGCGCCGCGATCAAACACGCCGATGTTATCCAGCCCGAGAAATCCGCCCTGGAAAATATTCATGCCCCCAGCATCCTTGCGGTTTACCCACCAGGTGAAGTTCAACAGCAACTTGTGGAAGATGCGCTTCAGAAATTCACGGTCGCCCCTGCCTGTGCGCTTCTTGTCGATCTTGTATACGCGCCATGCGGCCCAGGCATGCACGGGTGGATTAACGTCACCAAAAGCCCATTCATAAGCGGGTATCTGTCCGTTGGGATGCATGTACCACTCGCGGAGCATGAGCGTGAGCTGCTCTTTTGCGAAGTCGGGATCGACCAAGGCAAGCGGAATACAGTGGAACGCCAGGTCCCAAGCCGCATACCACGGATACTCCCATTTGTCCGGCATGGAAATAACGTCGGCGTTGTACAAGTGAGTCCATTGATGGTTGCGACCCTTCCTTCGCTGCTCGGGTGGTTGTGGTTTGTCGGGGTCGCCGTGCAGCCAATCCTTGATGACGTAGTGGTAGAACTGCTTGGACCAGAGCATCCCCGCAAAGGCCTGGCGCATGACGTTCTGCGCGTCTGCTGAGAGATCCTGAGGAATGACCGTTGCGTAAAATTCGTCGGCTTCCCTCCGCCGCACCGCGAACGTGTTGTCGACGTCGTCAAACGCGTTCTTTGCTTTGAAATCCGAGTCGGCAAGTCGCATCCTTATTACAACCGCCTCACCCGAGCCGAGTGAGAGTCTGTAATGGGCAGCTGCTTTCGAGCCAACATGTTCGGGATTGACCGCCTCCGTGATACCGTGCACGACATGGTCGTTGATCCCGTCTTTGACAAAGCGAGTGAGATTCTCGATTCCAAATAGCCTTCGAGCATTCGTCTCGTTCTCGGTGAAGAGAAGTTCGGGAGAGCCTTCACAATGGAGCCAGCGAGTCTCAGACTGAGTTTGGGTTACCTGGGAAAGGTTCAGTTCGATGACGGGATTAGGAGCGGGACGCACTTCGTACAGCTTCGGGCGTCGGGCACGGTTTCCCCAGGACCACGTATTGCGGAACCAAATTGTGGGCAGGACGCGAAGATTGGCGGCCTCCGGGCCACGATTTGTGACCGTGATCTTGATCAGAAGGTCTTCGACATCGGCCTTGGCATATTCCACCAACACATCGAAGTAAAGATCTTTATCGAATACACCCGTATCGAGTAGTTCGAATTCCGGTTGCGTCTTGTCGCGGCGTCGATTCTCTTCTACTAAAGTCGCGTAAGGAAACTCGGCTTGCGGGTACTTGTAGAGATACTTCATGTAGGAGTGCGAAGGCGTGCTGTCAAGATAGAAGTAATATTCCTTCACGTCCTCGCCGTGATTGCCTTCATTTCCGGTTAGACCGAAAATCCGTTCTTTCAGAATCGGATCACGCTCGTTCCACAGAGCGAGCGCAAAGCAAATCATTTGCCGGCGATCACTGATTCCGGCCAAGCCGTCTTCGTTCCAGCGATAGGCGCGTGAACGCGCATGATCGTGTGGCAGGTATTCCCAGGCGTTCCCGTACGGGCTGTAGTCTTCCCGCACAGTGCCCCATGCGCGTTCGCTGAGGTAGGGTCCCCAACGCTTCCAGTGCTTTCTGCGCGCGGCAGATTCGGCGAGTCGAAGCTCCTCTTCCGTCAAGAAATTCTCTGCCCTTTCAAATCACGCTCAAGAGGTACGCAAACTCAATTGTCAAACAATCGTCATGGCTGTTGAAGTTGTGTAAGCCGCTCGCACTCGGTTCCAATTCGCGAACGACAAACGGCTCCCGGTATTCGAGTTCCAGAGCAAGTGTCGTAGTGAGAGCCTTGCGAATAATGCCGCTGTTCATCGGTATCTCCTTGCTGCTTCCCTTCGATTTGCATGGTATGGCCATCGGGGTCACTTTTAGGCTCTCATCAGACAGAGACTAGAAACTAGAAACCAAACTGGAATCTGCCCCCATCGTCATATGCATCGCCAAACTTCCGTCATGCCCTGACCCGAGAATCCAGACGTTGCCCGATGACGGGACGACTCCGGCCCAGAGCAGATCACAAGGGGATCCGCCCTTCGCTGGGCTGGGACTGGACGCGATCGTCCAACTGGTCCCGTCCCAGTGCAATAGCAGTGTCATCTGGTGGCCCGATCCGTCGGCCGGGAAATAGGAACCAAACGCCCAGATGTCATTTGCCGAGTTCGCCGTCAATCCAAGCAGGCGGTTCGACTGATTGGGGCTATTCGGTCCGACATTCGGACTCGGTACGATCGCCCAACTGGCACCGTCGAAGTGCTCGATCAACGTCAGCGTGGCCGCCTGTTTGGGAGGCGCGACCGGCGTGGAAGATCCCACCGCCCACACATCGTTCGGCGCCAGCGCCAGCACGGCGTTCAACTTGTTTGTGCCCTCGCCCACGTTCGGTGTTGCCACGCTCTTCCAGTTCGTTCCATCCCAGTGCATCGCCGAAGTTTCGATGTTCTCTGAACCGTTAAATCCCACCGCCCATGCATCATTGGCAGCGTCGGCGGACGCGCCAAACAGAAACTGATTGTTCGATTCCACCGTGGTCGCCGTCCAAGCCGTGCCGTTCCAGTGCTCGAACAGGGACGAGACGACCCCTGTGCCGAGGTTCATCAGACTTCCGATCGCCCAAACGTCATTTGCCGAGCTAGAGGTCATGGCGAAGACATTCGCTTGCTCCTTCTTCCCGAACTTGGGGCCAGGAAACAGGCTCCATCTGGTGCCGTTCCACTGTTCGATCACCTGCCCCGGATGTGCCCCGTTGGTCACGTTTCCTGCCGCCCAAGCCAAGGTCGGAGAAATATCGACGACCCCCTGCAGAAAGCTGTTGTTGTCGCCTTTGATCATCGGAACGGGGAACGCTGTCCACGTGGTCCCATCAAAATGGATCGCCGACTGTCCTACCGCCCAAATGTCGTTAGAGGAATACGCCGACGCCGCAAGAAGTTCGCTGTCGAGGTTCTCGTTCGGGGTTGGGACCACCTCAAAAGTCGAGCTGGCCTGCGTTTGTCCCTGGGCAGGCAAGTCTTGAAACAAGGCAATACTCAATCCGAAAAACGTTACCGCGCTAAGCGTAAGTCTCACGATTGCACCTCAATAGTGCTGAGTTAATGATTCGTCGGGTTTTGACTTTCACCAGTTGATAACTGGTACCAGTGGCTCTTATTCCCCACTCAGCGTTACCTTTTCGAACGACCCTCAGGACGCGTACGACGTTCAGCCTCAAACAGTCGCCTAAGCTTTGAAGGTTCTGCAGGGCGTTGGGTTTTTCCGGCGGAGAACCGAATTAGGCCGACAGGACAACCGTTGCCTCGGCCCGGCCAACACAAGGCAGCACATATCCCTGCGATCTTCTGTTCAGCAGTCAGCCCGGCTTCGATGTCCATTCGAACGGTGCCGCTCAGAACTCGATTTGCGCACGTGACAGCATAGGCCCCGGCGGAAGCCGTACGGAATCTGCGCGCGGTTTTTTTCCGCCAGATCCAACACAGCGCATTCGGCGGAAAGGTGACAAACCTCCTGCGACCCTATTCACGACCACACCAATGGCAATCGGCATACGTCCACGCTCGGAGTCGTGACTCGAATCTCATGTTAGGCGCTAGTCGCAGTTCGGCAGGGGCGATATCGCGTCCGACGAACTGCACTCATGCCGGCGTAACACTTGCTGGTGTGACACGATCCAGACTCCGTCTCCGTTCGCGACATAAAACAAGTTTTGGGCCGAGTCCTCCAACATGCTGGTGACCCCGTCAAAGTTCTGAACGGTCCGCGGATGCGCGGGATCGCTTACGTCGAGCACGCGAATCGACTTGAGAACACCGCTTCCGTGAAGGCGTTCCGCGTCTCCAGTTGCGAGGGAAGCGCCCACGGTCGCGGAATTCTCAGGAGTTTCGAAGATGGCGAGTCCGAAACTCACCATGGTCAAGTTCTCCAGGGACACTTGATTGACCACCTTGGGCCGTTCTGGCTTGGTAATGTCAATCACGGTAACCCCCTGCCGGAAAGGTTGCTGCACGTACAGAAATTGTCTTCTGCCTTCTTGCTGCAAGAACATTCGTCGTATTCCGCCGGACAGTGGCAGGTGAGCGATCACTCTTGCCTCCAAGTAAGAAAAATAAGAATCACTGTCAGACGCGTCTGCGCCCGGCGCAGTCAAAAGTGCTCCGAGCGCCAGCACTACGCAAATAAGAGTTCGAATCTTCAAAATCATTTTCATGGCATTCATCCTTTTGTGGGTTCTGTGCGCGTGATCCGGGCTTCATCCTGCTTTTCGTCAATTTGACCTGCCGATCAGCCAACCGGGAGCGGCATTCCACTCGACTCCTTGTCCGAATATGCTTCTACTGACGGGTCCGAGACTTTATGGAGGAACTTCAGATCCAGAACAATTGTCGTTTGGTTACCCGTCCCCGGAGTGCATTGAGGGCCGCTGTAATCTTCTCTTGCGGAGACGAGCCCGTCACAATTGTTATCGCTAGTTGCTGCGACCGCTGTTCCAGTGCATGCGGCCCCGCTATAGTTTCTTCCGACTGTGGAGGGCATGTGACACTCTTTGTTCTGCACGACAGCTGGCCAATTCGTCTCCTTCATTGCACTCAACAGTTCAGGAGACTCACCATGGTCGACGTGCGCTAGCCCTACTATCTCTAGCACTCCTCTTTTCTGCAGTATTGCTGGAGTCAACGGTCCCGATAAATGCTCGGCGCTCACGCTCGGGAATACAAATGTGATTTCGCGAGTCTCATTGTGAATGACAGGATCACCGCAGACCGCTCCGGCATAGGCTTCCGTTGGCGACGCTGTGACGTCGCGGTCCACGTGAGTCAACGTAAGACCTCCGACCACTTCCAACCTGCCGGTCCCCGTTCTCAGAATGCGCGTAGACTTGAATGTCAGCAGGGTCTGATCCGTCGCGTCAGGGACGTAGCTGGTCGGTAAGGTACCCTCAGGACTGAGTACGTGCCCCCAGTCCTCATCCGCAGGATAGATACTAAGATCGAAGAACGAGGCGTCGAGGTCGTTTGTGTCCAGCTTTACTTTCCCGGTCACACGTCCGACACCGGAGCTGACCAACTCTGAATTCGCTCTCGCGCCCTGAAACAATCGGGCATTGGATGTGCTGGCGTCGAGAATCCAGGTATCGCTAGCAAGCGCCATAGAAGTAATAAGGAAAGCCGTGGACGCAAATTTTATAGCTCGATCTTGCATGTTGTATTCCTTTCATCCCGTTTCGACGCAT
>Ga0210393_10002511_pt1 | contig 15033 bp, 14 predicted proteins | sample IncBWC27OmetaG_FD_160068 | JGI IMG/M metagenome (GOLD analysis project Ga0210393, IMG submission 160068) | Forest soil microbial communities from Barre Woods Harvard Forest LTER site, Petersham, Massachusetts, United States - Inc-BW-C-27-O ... | reverse complement strand
GCAAATCGGCACAATTCTTGCCGAACGCTTGACTTGTGGAGATGTGTTCAACGGCAAAATAAAGAAGCACGGCATCTAGTTTGTCCATCGTTGCCTCTTTGATTTCTGCGTCTTGGCGATTCCGATCTCTTGCATACCGAGCTCCGTCGGCCAATGCCTACCAGCCCACATGTCGTTTTCGTTCCGACTTTCGGTGCTGAGCGTAGAAGGAAAGGTGACGGGCGGCTATCCCAACGAGAGGGTATTTTGAGGCTCGAAGTTAGCTATGCAGTAATGTTTCACGGAAGCGCATGCCACAAAACGAGCAATCTACGGTGAGGGACGGTTGCATCTCGGGTTCGCGACAAAGGCGGTGTGCCGGACACCGCTCTTAACGTTGCGCTCGCGATGTAGCCGCGAATCAGCTTCGTGTGCTCGGGATGCTCGACACTACTCACCTCGGACCTTGGGAAACCTACCCTCCCTGTTGTCTGGAGGCTTATTCTCTTCCTGCTTCCGCCGTTGCTCTTCCTGCTTTTTCTCCGCAGGCGTCTGTGCTTTCGGTTGCTGGAGCTGGGTCGGAGCCGCTGGCTTAGCCGGTACAGGAGGAGGAGTGCGCTGCTGCTGGCGCTCCGTCGGCGGTGGCGTTTGCGGCCGCAGAGCACGTTGGTTCCGGTTTGGCTCAGGCTGGCTACGTACAGGACGAGCGGGTTCGGGACGGTTGTTCGGCTTTGGCGAGGAGGGGCGGTCATTGCGCGCCGGTGGCTCAGTCAGACGGTTCGTCTGCGGACGAGTCGCGTCACGCTGACTGTTCGGCCGGTTATTCGTTGGCTCTGTGGTTGGACGATTCGTCGCCGAGCGGTTGTTCGGCTGATTCGCAACGGGACGATTGTTCGGCTCTGGCGGCGCTGGCTGATTCGGCGGGGTAGAGGGTTGACGATTTGGCTGTCGGGGATTCGTCGCGCCGGGACGCTCGTTTGGAGCTTGCTGATTGGCCGGCTGGTTGGTGGGTGGCGGGGAGGCGGGTTGTTCCCATCGAGCAGCATTCGGCTCGTTCGGCTGGGGAGAGGGTGGTCGATTCCCCTGTACGGGGTTGGCCGCGCCAGGACGCTCGCTTGGAGCTTGCTGGTTGCCCGGACGGCCCACGTTCGCTGTTGCCGGTTTGCCGGGAGGCGCCTGCTTGACTATCGGCTGCGAACCCTCAGCGCCCGCTGGACGCAATTTTCGCACTTCGCTCCTCGCCAACGGTTGTCCAGGATGTGCTGCCAGAGCCTGCTGCTGGTTTGCAAATGGGACCGGCGGAGAAGGTGGCGTCCTCTTCGCGATCACCTGACGGTTCATCACGGCTTGCGGCGGCGCCGCCACATGATTCGCGGTTGCGAACTTCGCTCCCAGTACGCTATCCCGTGTCGGAGCCACTGCAACCCTCACGCTCACCGTGGCACGAGCAATTTGTGGTGCGTTCATGGCAACCGCTGCTCGCCCCACGGGTTGGGCGCTCACAAAGGCGCGTTGCGGAACCGCCGTCACGGCACCCCGTACATTCCGGTTCGCGTAAGTGACATTCGTGATGTTCGTGCTCTTGTTGATGATCGTGGTGTTGTACACGTTCGTGATCTGGACGTTATTGACCGTCGTATTGCTAATGTTCACCCGGTTCACATACTCCCGGCTGACCTGGTACGACGGCACATAAACTTCCCGCGGACCCAGTGGAAACCATCCCACATTACCGCCGAAGCCAACTCCAACTCCCCCACCGCCAATAAAGACCACCAGCGCGGGCGCATATACCGCCCGGACTGCGACCGGCCCGGCCACCCAACCCCAGCGTCCGCCAACGGTCACCCAGCGTCCGTAGTGGAAAGGCGCGTAGCCCCATGGTGAGTCATCGACCCAGGTATATCCCCACGGAGAAATCCAGACCCAGTGCCCCTCGTGATAAGGTGCCCAGCCTGCGGCAACCCGGTTGGGGAACCAAACGTGGCCGTAGTTCGAATCGTCGCGCCAGTCGCCGTAGTCGTCCAGGTCTTCGCACCCGACGACGTCTTGGGAGACATATCGCGCCGAGCGCGACTCATCGTAGTAGCGATCGCGATTGTAGGCCCAGTTATCAAATTGATCGCGTCCACCGATGTCAATCACTTCGGCGTTTAGCGAATCCCTGCCGCTGAAAGTGCCTCTTTGTCCGACGTGCAGAGTGTAGGTCTGGCCATTGCCGGTTGCGTCGCCACCGCCTTCGCGTATGCTGACGACCGAGTAGGTGCCGTCTTCACTTGCCTCCACCCGGTAGCTTCCTGGCTCGGTAACAGAAAACGCCAGATTCGGTGTATCGATCTCGACGACATCGTCCCGGTCCAGCCGGCGCACGCGAAGGTTGACCGCACCCGACGTAAGTTGGATCTGAACCGCATTGTCGTCCAAGTTCAGGAAAGAGAAACCGGTATTCGAGTTCAAGCGAATCACGGCCGATCCCAGTTGCAGCTCGGCGCGCGAATCCTTGTCTGTCCACAGCTTGTCGCCCGTCGTCATGGGCCGATTTGCGACTGCCTGCACCCAATCCGGTTCGCCGGCCGGCTGGAAGGAAACCGCACCTTCCATGAAGCCGACTCGAGCCACTCGGCTGGGCGGATCGTCTTGCTGATCCTGCTGATCTTGGACTTGAGAGGCCGCTCCTGTTGATAGAATCGCAGTCGAGAGCGCAAACCCGAGCCCGGCGCTCCACCAGAGCGCTTTCTTAAGTATTTTTGCCATAAAGTTTATCTCCCAGCCTATCTGTCAATGCCTGCTTCTCTGACCCATTGCTGCCCTCGCTTCGTCACGTCGGGTGCGGGTATCGTTTCCCGTGACGGCCTCCGATACTCTGCCGGCGTTGCGCCACCGATCCCTACTTACCAGACTCGTTCCTGGGAGATGTCTTGTTCAGAGTGACAAGGAGCAATTTCGCCGAGGCGGGCGGGTGAATCGCACTGTTGATTACGATGTCCTTCGCGGTGGTTCCTTTTCCGTAGAGCCTCTCGTTGCCATCGTTATCGGGGCGGAGAGTTGAGCCTTCAAGAGAAATCCCGGCGAACAATCCTCGTGACCGCGAATACGACAGAATTTCTGCCCGCATTGTGACATCCGTAGAGGCTGCAGCGCTTCGGCCCTTCGGTCCGGCCGCAGCAGCCATGTCGCCGCCGAGCTTGACTTGGCTGGTGAGAATTGAATCGGCCCCGCGCTGATTCATCACCAACAAGACAAAGTCCGTCGCTTGGCCTCCCACCTGCAGGCCGAAGCTTCCACCTTCGAGCGCCATCATAGAAGGCGCGCTCCAACGCCCGCTAAAATCCTTGCCGCTCCGGCAAGTCATCACGCCGCGACCGTAACTGCCCCCGAACCCGATTGCAAATTTCATCACCGAAGGCAGAGCGATGACGCATTCCGCCTTGTCCAGAAGATCCTTCGGAATATCGTCGGGAACATTAAGAATCTCGACCATAACTTTGCCGGCATTCCTGATGCGATTGTTTTCGTCTTTTTGGGCAGACGCAGGTAGGCCAACCAAGATAATTACAGCCATCAACGAAAAGATTCTTTTCACAGACATGCTCCTTTATTACGTTTTTTGGTTCTTTATCCTGTCATCGGCGGTGACGTTCGTCGCATGCCGAGGGGTCAACGCATTTCGTATCAATGAGCTTCCGAAATGGTTCTCGATAATCCAATTCATCTCCGCGCTGGGACCGGGTTTTTCTAAATAGTTCGTCGCTCCGAGTGCGAGTGCCTGCTGACAACACAGCATGTCCTTGCAGCGCGTGACCACGACGAAAGGGGTGTGTGGGTTGTAACGAACTAGATGCCTTATTACCCGAAGCCCCTCGAAAGCTGGGGAACCTTGATCCACCAGCGCGAAATCGAACTCTTCTCTCTCGACAGAGCGCATCGCTGCTTCAACCGACGCGCATTTGTGAACGTCGAACCCGTGAGCCTCGAAGGGTTCGGCGAGACGGTCCAGGTCTTCGATGTCTTCATCGAAAATCAGCACGTTGCGGATGCTGCGGAGGTTCTCGGCCTCGTCTGTATTCTGTCGCGTCCCTTGTCTCATCTTTGGCCTCTCAGGTGGAACCTTCTTACATCCATGGTGAGCCACTTCACACTTCGAACTACGCTCCAGAATCGGACGGACTCTTCTTAAAGAGGCTTTGGCTACTCTCGCTCCAAGTGGAGAAGCGCCTAAAGCCGGGGGTTAGGTCGGGAAACCGCACTCGACATTTTTCCAGCATCCGTCGCAACCACTCCCACTATCCGCAATCTCGCTCATTACTCTTGTGGGTTCCCGCAGTTAATGATCTTCATCGCATTTGTTCCTCATCGGGTGCGCTGCGCTGACAAGTGGAGGAACCGCGACCGTTCCTTTTGAAGAAGGCCGCAGGTCCTACTGTTTTCCCCTAGCCTCCAGAATGTGCGATGCCCCCACTAACGCAATCAACAACTCCTCGGCAATTTGTCACCCGCCCAACTCCAACTCGTTTTGCAACTGTTGGAATTTCTGCTGCGTTTTCTCGTAGTCGAGGAACTTGTCCACCGTATCCTTCAAGTCCATTGAGCTGTCAGCGATTGCCGTCAGATGGTCTCGGTATTCGGGGACAAAGTGACGACCTTTATTCTCGTTCAGGTAAACGATGGCGGCCTGAGTACTCGCCGCGACCTTTGCAGCGTGAGAAGTCACCTCGGTGATGGCCTGCTGTTGCCAGGGAAGTACGGCATAACGTATCTGCTGCAGCTCAGCGGTCCGTTTTCCCACAGCGTTGATGTGGTCTTTGACTCTGTTCAAGTAGTGGGCATGGCTTTGCCAGCTATATTGGGCGCTTCCGGCGAAGCTCCCCAGGGTGTCTGCATGCAACTTTAGCTCTGCCGCTTCTTTCTTGATCTCGGCCAGGAGCACTGACGCCCGCCCTGACAGATACGCCAGGTCGTCTGCTTCCGCGACTCTAGGTGATGGGGCCGGCGGAGAAGCAAAAACGGATCCGGTCCCAAGAAGCGCAACTGCTGCAAGAGCCACGATCATCCGTTTCAAGATAGTTCGCATTTTCGGTTCCTCCAGTTTTTGTTTTTGATGACGCACAGGCTGACTAGCACCTCCCCCGAAGTGCTGATCAGCCCCGCACGTCATCGTCGTTTCAACTTTCAGTGAGCATAGAAGGGAAAGTAACGGGTGGCTATCCCAACGAGAGGGTATTTAGAGGCCCCAAATTTAGTGACATGTTAGTTCAGCTCTCCAGTAACGACCCGCGGATCCGCCTTCCTGAATTGTCCGAGTTGGAACTGAAACTTTCGCCCACGCTTTGCGCTTTCGGCGATGGCCTCGATCCCAGAGGCGCTAATTCTTTTCCACAAGGATCGTCTTCAACGTGTGCGGAGAAAAAAGAAGAGCGGGAGATCCCACAAAGTGGGGTGCTGCTCAGATACAGCAGCCGGGCCTCGCCGAGTTTGCGGCAGGGCCCGCCTGTGGTCTAGTCACGCATGTCGGAAGCGACCATCAGCTTGTTTCTCACGCTGAATACGCCGGGTACCGAGTTCGCCTGGATGTAGGCGATCTGCCGATCACCCTCATTCAGGACGACTCCGGCCAGTTCGACATTTCCGTTCTCCACGATGATCCGAATGGGAGCTTGCGGATCGAGTGCGTACTTCTGAAGGCCGGAGTGGCCGTAGATAGCGCGCGCCAGCCGCACACGAAGTTCGTCATCGAAGTTGGAGACGGGAGCGACGTCAATTTCATCAGTGACGTCTTTCACACCGGGAGTCGTTTCGACAATAGCGATCGCGGAGCTACGATCCGGGTAGTCTCGCACCTTGCCGCCGATCGTCACCTCGCCATTCTCGACACCGACCATCAAGGTGTTGAAAACGATGCCGTAGCCAACGCGGTCATAACGCAGCTTGTTCGCCAGCGTCTCCCGCAGCTCAGCGTCGGTAACCTCCTTGCCTGCAATCCGGATGTGATTCCTGACGCCGTCCACGTTCTTGACCTTGCGAACTCGCTTCTCTGCGTTTTCCTTGTCAATGAACAGCTCCACGCTTCCGGAAAGTGTGACGATCCCATCGTCGGCGCTCGCCGATACTTCCCGAAACTTAGCTTTCTCTCGTAACGCCACCGTTACTAGCTTCTGAACCTGCTGGTCTCGGGCACTCTGTTTTTGCTGGTGGTTTGCCTGGGCCATCACGGGCAGCGACACCCCTGCCAGGATCACAGCTAATGCCAATTTGCTCCATATCATCCTCATCATCTTTCTTCTCCTGGTCATCTTTGGTAATTGCTGTTGAATCTGCTCCTTTGTAACTTCGCTAATGCATGGTTTCAACTTTCAACGGTGAGCATAGAAGACAAGGGGGCTAGCGGCTATCCCAACAGGAGCGTATTTTGAGGCTCAACTTTAGCTAGCGGCCGACGGATGCAACTGATAAGTATTTTCGGGGCTGAAATTTGGCTGCGGACGGAAAGGTGTCCCTCTAGAAGTTAAAGCCGGGCCAGTCTGAGACAAATCTCAAACCGGCCGCGGCCTTGCCTTTCGCATCCGATTCACGATGCTATCGATTCGACGTGCACTTTCTCTCTATTCCGGGCCTTTGGAAGGTCAACGATAAGAATCCCGTCCCTCAGAGTTGTGCTGATCTTAGAGGTGTCTACAAATGGCGGAAGATCGAGGACCCGAAAGATTCGGTCAGCGCGAGATTCGCAGCGGATCATTTTCCCATTCTCTTCGTCTTCGTTCGTTGCGCGCTTTCCGGAAATCGCCAGGTAGAGTGGTTCCACAATCACCTCGATATCCTTGCCGCTAAAGCCCGGCACCTCCGCCAGAACGATATAGTCGCCATCCGACTCGGTGACGTTCACAGGAACCGGACGTAGCAATTCGGATTCGGCGCGAAACCAGTCTTCCAGCTCATGACCCGGCGATCTGCCCCGGCTTTCAAAAATGCCGAACGCCCTTCGAGCGATCACGTCATATATCTGCGAGAATTCGTTGGATATCTCTTCGGTGCTATGCTTGACGAGCTCAGGTTCGTCCGTGCGCTCCATTACCGCTGTCAACTGTGACTTCATGCTTCATCTCCTCTTCGAATAAATAGCGAACCTCCCTACGGCGCTTGGGCACAGAGGCGGGCTACGGGAATTCCGTGAAGGCAGATTAGGATGACGGGAGGAAAGGGTCTATCCCTCCAAGGAGGTATCCGAGGCACAGAAATCTCAGTAGAGCTGTAGACGGGAAAGTCGAGGAACGATGAACACTTGCTCTCTCAAGAAATGATGCCTTTACGAACAGCATAGAGCACGAGCTCCGCGGAATTATGCAGGTTCAGTTTTTGCAGGATGTGGCCCCGATGAGTCTCGACGGTGTAAGGGCTAATGTTGAGAGCTGTTGCCACTTCCTTGTTGGCCTTCCCTTCGGCCAAAAGTTGTAGGATCTCTCGCTCCCGGCTCGTAAGCAAGTCATAAGTATCTACCGCACCTTTTTGCTTGAGAACACGAACGTAGTCCTCCGCGAGGATGCGGCTCACCTTGGGACTGAAAAATGACTTGCCTTGCGAAACCGCCTGAATGGCACCGATCAGATCGGCTGCAGCTGAATCCTTAAGTAAGTAGCCGCGAGCTCCGGCCTTCAACGCGCGCATCACATAGGATTCGTCGGCATGCATACTGAGGATGACCACCGCGATGGTCGGGCACTGAGTGACGATCGCCTGGGTGGCTTCGATACCGTTTAGAACAGGCATGCCCACGTCCATCACCACAACATCCGGTTTGAGCGAGGTGGCAAGCGCAACGGTTTCACGCCCGTTCTCACTTTCGCCTACAACCTCCAGGTTAGGTTGTCGGTCAAGCAGAGCGCGCAACCCGCTGCGCATCACAATGTGGTCATCGGCCAACAATATCCGCAGCTTTTTCATGAACTCAATTCTCCCGAATCGTCGGATGCATTCGGAAGCGGCAGATCGACTCTAAGACGTGTGCCTTGTGCCGGCTCGGATTCCACTTTTAGCAGCCCGCCCAACTGACTCACTCGCTCGTTCATGCCGACTAGTCCCAATCCGCGTACGCGGCTTGCATCAAAACCTTTCCCATCATCTTCGATGCTAACTCGGAGGTGATTCGGTTCCTGACGCACAACAACCCGGACGTTCTTTGCGTACGCGTGTTTCGAGCAATTATTCAAAGCCTCTTGCACGATTCTGTACACGCACGTCTTGTACTCTTCCGGCAGGCTTTCCGAGACATTCTCGTCCACCGTATCCACAAGCATACCGGTACGTTTAGATGTTTCACGCGCCTGCCAGTCGAGGGCCGCGACCAGACCCAGGTCATCTAACATCGATGGACGCAAGAGCAAAGCCATATTCCGCACTTCGTTGACGCAGTTTTCCGCGAGTGTCTTGATTCTATGAAGGCCCTCTCGAAAGGGAGCATCTTCGCTGGACATCTCGTTCAAGTTCCCTACTTCAATCAGCAGCGCGCTCAGGGATTGACCAACCTCGTCATGCAGCTCCCGGGAAATAGCGCGCCGTTCCCGTTCCCCGGCTTCGACGAGACGCTTTGATAGTTCTTTCAATTCACGCTGTGCTTGGAGGCTCTCTTCATATTTGTCGTTAACTCTCTTCTCAAGTCGCCCGGCGTAAGCGATGGTGGTAGTAGCCAGAATCAATCCGAAACTGAAACCAATCATTCCGAACACAACTAGGCGGCGTCGAAACTGCGCAAAGGTTTCCGCGATCCTCCTGTCGGTTTCCTTTAACTCGTTGTCATTGACCGCCCTGACTTCTCTGGTAATCGCCAAAACCTCAGCGTACTGGGACAGGACGTCGCTACGGAGTGCAGAATGACCTAATCCCTTCTTCTCCGTCGCAAGCAATGCGAGAAGGCGATCACCTTTCAACCAGTATCGCTCCAGTTCGTCAGCGAGATGCTGGAAGGGCTCCGTCTTGTCTGGAGGAAGAGACTCAATGCACGCCTTTAATGATGCCGTGGTCTCATTGCGAATCGACTGAAACTCAGTACGGAGCTTTTCCTGTGGTGGCGCGTCTGATTCGATCACGGCATAGTCGCTTATGATGTCGCCCGATTCGTACACGCCGGTTCGAACCTGCTCCAGCGTATGTTCGCGGTAAACAAACTCTTTCCGAATCTGAGTATCGTGGGTCTCGAACGCTTCCAGAGTGTAAAGCGAATCGATGGATACGGTCGCCATCAAAATTAGCAATGTTCCGAAACCGGCAAACAACGCCGCCCGAGCCCCGAACGATTCGCGGCTGGGGGCTTTGGAGGCTGCTGGCTGATCGGGCTTCGTCTCAGTCATTTGCTCGCCATCCTGCCCGGCTAGTTTACTCAGGGTTGCCATTGCGGGAAAGCTTCTTCGGCTAGCATCGGGCCCTATAATATTAGGTAGTGCAGGGAACCTGGAGATGTACGTCGCTAAACTCGCAAGTGCACCTCGATGAAATGTCGCGCTGCGAGCGCCACTCTTCGGTCGCTGTTCCGCAACGATTCGCGGGAGACCACAGGATTCCCAATTTTCAGAGCGTCGGGCGAGACCGACGAGTCTTGGAAAAAGAGATCGACGAACATCAAGAACCTCAACTCCGCTACCTCGTCGTGGGTGGAAGTAGTTGTATCGGTCGTCACGGAGAATAATGAGGAGCGTATCAACTCGGAGCTGAAGACTTTTCATGAAATCCGTACTCAGAAAATACCCGATAAGGCGATGCTGCATATTAACGTGATGGTCTGGCGCATTCTCGACCCCAGCACGGTCCATCCCATAGTCGGAGGGGTGTGAATCTTCCCCCATGTAAAACCGCTACCGACGATGGCGTCGAAAGCAAATTATCGCTGACCACTTCGACGCCACCGGCGAAGACGACTGGAACCCGCGCTACAACATCGCTCCCACTCAGCCAGTCCCCATCATCAGGTAGCATCTCAAGGCCGTAGGTGCTGACGCTGCCGTCCGTCAGCGAAGTGCGGTTCGACGCCGCATCGTAGGTGTAGGCATTCGCGATCGTCGGACCCGCCAGGAACGCATACTGCGTGCTCGTCCCCACCAGCCGTCCTATGTTGTCGTAGGCGAAGCCGTCGGTGCCCGTCGGGTCGTTCACCTGCAACACCAGACGCGCAGGTCAAAAAGTATTCGCAGATGAAATTACAGATGAAGCGCGAGGCTTTGGAGAAGCTCAATCGCCGGGCCAGCGAAATGACCTCGGCGAATGAGGATGAAATGTGCACGGTGGTCGTACAGTGAGCGGATAAGTGCACGGTTTGTGCACGGTCGAGGCCGGAAATCATCAATTGGAGTGGCTGCAAAGTTGGAAAGTGCCTTAGAATCAATTCTGCTAGTCATGTCGGGGCGTAGCGCAGCCTAGTAGCGCACCTGCCTTGGGCGCAGAAAAAGTCCTTCCAACGCGTCTATCTCGCATCTTGATTTTTATTCCTTTCAATAATTTGGGGAATCTGCTTCTCGTTCAAAGCGAACCCAAGTGGCTTGAACACGGTCGATAAGTGCACGGTTGGGGCACGGGTGGCGCACCTGCTTTTGAACTGCCCCTGGCCACGGCTCGCTTGACTACAGATTCTCTTGGATAAACTGCGGACTCAGGTGGACATCGATTTGTATCAGCGGCGAATCGCCAACCACCTTGAAGCTGTGGATCTCGCCGGCCTTGATTACAAAAATGTCCCCAGCACTGCCCTCGAACGTTTTTCCGTCGACCGTCCAGACTCCACGGCCCTCACGAATGAACTGGATCTCGTCATAAGGGTGCCGATGCGGACCCGGGCCTGAACCAGCTTTCCCATGGAACAGAAACACCGAAGCACTCGTGGGACCTTGCTCGGCCCCGACAAACTCGTACGAACTGCCAACAAAAGGTAGGTTCTCTTGCCGCACGTGATGCATCCTCGCATCCTCCTACGGCATTCGATGAGTGTTTCTCCGGTTAGGGTGCTGGAGTGTGGGCCGTGTGAAGCAGAGCAGCGTTCCCCAGGATAGAGCTGGAGTATATGCGGGAAAACGCATTAATCTTTGTTATGCGGAAAAGCGAATAAAGTGTTATTATACGGAAAAGCGCATAGGATCCTCTTATGCGGAAAAACGTATAGCCAGCACAGAGGCAGAGGCTCATGGAACAGATCGCTCGCACCGCTAAACAACTTGCCAATCTTGTTCGACAAAGGCGCACCGAACTCCGGTTAACGCAAGCAGAACTGGCCTCCCGAATTGCGCTCCGGCAGTCTACCGTCTCTGCTTTGGAGACTTCCGCAAACGTGCGGACTGCGACATTGCTCTCGTCACTTGCTGCACTCGACCTCGAAATGGTCATCCGTCCTAGAACGAAGGCTTCAGCGAAAGACATTGAGGCGATCTTCTAATGCCTCGACGTCCACGCTACGAACCGCTCAACACATTTCTAAACAGCCGCATGGTCGGCCAGCTCCGTCGCGAATCTTCGGGCGCTATCTCTTTTCAATACGACCACTCGTGGATAGAATGGGCACAGGCCATCCCTGTTTCGCTGTCTCTTCCGATTCGTGAGCAGGAGTATACCGGCGCGCCGGTACTCGCCGTATTTGAGAACTTGCTGCCGGACAATCTGTCCCTTCGACGAAGAATCGCCGCCCGCGCTCGCGCCGAGGGAACAGATGCTTACAGCCTTCTCGGAGCGATCGGTCACGATTGTGTAGGTGCGCTTCAGTTCCTGCCGCTCGAATCCGAGCCAGGTCCCGCTGGAACGGTCGATGGAGTTCCCATCGATGCGCGCGAGATTACAGAAATACTAAATAATCTGGCGTCAGCCCCGCTCGGCATTACCGAAGACAAAAGCTTTCGAATCTCAATTGCGGGTGCACAGGAGAAAACAGCTCTTCTTTTCTGGAACGGACAATGGTACAAACCGCGCGGCTCTACGGCCACGACGCACATCCTAAAACCATCGATTGGACGACTTCCAAACGGGATCGATCTCACTCACAGCGTGGAGAACGAATATCTCTGCCTGAAAATCCTCCAAGCATTAGGAGTTCCAGCAGCGAACGCGGCGATGACAAGCTTCGGAGATAGACGGGTTCTGGTTGTTGAAAGATTCGACCGTTTGTGGACGAGCGACAACCGACTCCTCCGCCTTCCCCAAGAGGACTGCTGCCAGGCACTCTCGGTTCCTCCTAGTCTCAAATACGAGAGTGACGGTGGTCCTGGCGTCGAAACCATCTCTCGGCTGCTCGAAGGAAGTGACGATGCTCTCGCGGATCAACGATCGTTTTTGAAAGCCAATATCCTGTTTTGGCTGCTCGGTGCAACAGACGGACATGCGAAGAATTTCAGCGTCTTTCTATCGTCCGGAGGGCGTTTCCGGTTGACTCCGCTCTATGACGTCATCTCAGCCCAGCCAAGTGTTGATTCCAAACAGATACTTTGGAAACAGTTCCGTCTGGCAATGGCGGTAGGTTCCAAACGTCACTACAAAGTCATACAGATTGCCCCGCGCCATTTTTTCGAAACCGCCGAAAAATCGGGGGTTGGCAAACAGGTGGTTAGCGGCATCATCGAAGAACTGCGGGACTCGCCGGCGATGGTCGACTCAGTTATCTCTCGTCTGCCGAGGGGTTTCCCCGAAACTGTCGCAGGTTCGATTCAAAAGGGTCTCAAGCGACGACTCAAGCTGCTGAATGAACCAGAAGTGCAAAAGAGCTGATGGCCTTTATCCAAATCCATTGCCGGTGGTGTGGCCGACGAGTGGGTAACACAAATGCTTCGTCAGGGAGACGCGCAAGTCTTCAAGAAGTATTCGCAGATGAAATTGCAGATGAAGCGCGAAGCTCTGGAGAAGCTCAACCGCCACGCGAATGAGATGCCTGCCGAAAAAGCAGGCGCCTCTGCTGAAAAAGCAGGTGCGCGTTCTGGCACGGTCACCGTGCAACGAGCGCGAAATTGGCACGGTTTTGGCACGGTCGAGGCCGAAAATCATGGTTTGGGGTGGTCACAAAGTTGGAAAGTACTTTAGAATCAATTCTGCTAGTCATGTCGGGGCGTAGCGCAGCCTGGTAGCGCACCTGCCTTGGGCGCAGGGGGTCCGCGGTTCAAATCCGCGCGCCCCGACCAATCAACAAACTTACGTCATTTTGGCCTCTCCAAAGCACCCCGGCCTTGGAGGGCACATGACCACGTCGAGACCGAGCAGTTTGAGCAGTTCATCAAAGAACGCCAGTACATCAGCAACGTCAGGCCCCGCACAGTCGAATGGTATCGAGAATCGTTCAAGTGGCTCGACGAGAACCAAGAGCCGACACAGGACGAGTTGAAGTCTGTCGTCATGCGGATGCGAGAAGCCGGACTCAAATCTGTGACTTGCAACAACCGCAATCGAGCATTGAACGCTTAGCTGCACTGGAAGAGTGACGGCATTTCCAAGTGCGGAGCGGGTTGCAGGCACTTCCGGGTCCCGAAACTCAAAGAGGACCAGCGAGTCCTTCCGACGTATGACCAGTCGGCCATCGCGAAGTTGATGGGGTGGAGGCCGAAGGGACAAGCCCAGACCCGACTACAGACCCTCGTGAGGACACTCGCGGACATCGGTGCTCGAATTGACGAGGTCTTGAGCCTTCAATGGAGCGATGTTGATTTCGACAATCTTCCAATCTTCTGATCACCCTCCACGGTAAGGGCAGCAAAGACCGGATTGTTCCGTTCTCGCTCGAACTCAGGCGCTACCTCTTTCGCTGGCAGAAGGTCGCACCGAAAGACGTTCTCGTCTTCGTGTCGCGTAACCGGACGAAACTCGGTCGCAGGGACGTGCTCCGCGATGTCAAAGAATTGTGCCGGAGTCTAGGATTCAATCCGCCGGAACGGAGCCTGCACGCATTTCGTCATACGTTCGCGTTGAATTACATTCGGCGGCGAGGAAGTGTCTTCCATCTTCAGAAGGCACTTGGCCATTCGTCTCTCGAAATGACGCGGCGATATGCCAGTCTTCAGACGGAAGATTTGCAGGCTCTGCATCCGAAAGTCTCGCTGTTGACACCTCGTACTTTACGCAAGTCATGTCCGCGAATATAGACGCGCCTATCACGCGGCAACTGGGACCTAAAAGCAGAGCGTGCCCCTGAACTCTCAATTCCTTGACTTAGAACGCCAGCAGGCTTCGAGTTTTCCGACAGACTGCCTCGGAGTGAAAGGTCATTGACCTACGGTGTCTCCGCGAGCATCGTTTGTTGTCATAACATGTAGGTAGTGATACCAGACACAACCGTTAATGGCGCATCCCGTGCCAAGCAGCACGCTGCTAGCAGTCAACGTCAATTTCTGACTGGCCATGTTCGATTTATCACCCATCTGGGCAAACAGATTCTTCTACTAGATCTATCAAATTGTTCGGCTGCTGAGGTCGAAGAGATTTTCCGAGCGGTTCCCGAATTTGTGACGACCAAGCCGCGCGGTTCAGTCTTGATACTTTCCGATTTCAGGGGAGCATCCATTGACCAGGAAGCTATTCGGGTCATGAAAGAAACCGCTGTTTTTGACAAGCTCTATGTGAAGAAATCCGCATGGACGGGAGCAGAGAGCCTTCCTCCGGGGGTCTCTGCGGACCTGCGTAACTTCTCTCGCCGCGAATTTCCCGTTTTTGAGACCCGTGAAGAAGCTCTGGCGTGGCTGGCGAAGGACTGAATCTGGCGCATCCAGTCGCCCTGCGGATCTCGCCTAACCGCTCTTTTCGAGCTGACCCACATGATGCTTGATATTATGTGCGATTTCGTCCGACATAACAAACAACCGTCAGGCTCGCACCACACGTTCCGGGGCGGGAAGTGCGGGTTGGGAGACGGTGGGCATTTGCAAAGAGAACCTCGATCCCTTATCGGGAGCGCTCTCGACCGTGATCGAACCGCCGTGCCGCTGGACAATCCAGCGGGCAATTGCCAAACCCAATCCCGCTCCACCGGAAGCGCGTCCGCGCGCCTTATCGACGCGGTAAAAGCGTTCGAAGATCTTTGACTGTTCTTCGGCGGAGATTCCGATTCCGCTG
>Ga0210393_10002510_pt1 | contig 15039 bp, 15 predicted proteins | sample IncBWC27OmetaG_FD_160068 | JGI IMG/M metagenome (GOLD analysis project Ga0210393, IMG submission 160068) | Forest soil microbial communities from Barre Woods Harvard Forest LTER site, Petersham, Massachusetts, United States - Inc-BW-C-27-O ... | reverse complement strand
CTGACAGAGGCCGTCCCTCGGCTGACCAAATCGCTCCATTGATGTAATATCCTGCCACTGAAATATTCCCTGTTTGCTCTACGTATTGTTTTTCAAGAAGGCTGCGAGTAATTCTGTGGTGGAGGATACCTCGATGGCAACGACGACTGCCCCTATGCCTGAACCCGGCGCTCCGGCGCCCATGAGCACGATGTCACGGATTACCGGCGTACTCTTCAGTCCATCAAAGACGTTTGCCGATATAGGGCGAAGCCCGACCTGGGCGGTTCCCTTTATCTTGCTTCTAGTGTTGGCCCTGGCGGTCAGCGGGCTGATTGGACAAAAGACGGATTGGCGTACTTTTTTCGAAAAGCAGATGAACGAGAGTTCGCGCTTCGACAATATGTCGCAAGCACAAAAGGATCAAATCATCGACCGCCAAGTGGCTTGGGCGCCTAATATTTCCTATGCCTTCGGTTTTCTCGGAGTGGGAATCTCCATTCTGGTGATCGCGCTGATTTACTGGGGCGCCTTTAACTTGTTCAAGGGCGCTGGGCTCAAATTCGGCCAAGGCTTTGCCATTACGGTCTATGCGTTTGTGCCAGGATTAATCAGCAGCGTTTTGGCGATTGTGATTTTGTTGATCAAACAAAAGGGCGACGTCGATCCCGAGCATTTCCTGGCAAGCAGTCTCTCGGCCTATTTGCCGGATACGGTTCCAAAGTGGCTGGACAAACTCGGACAATCGCTGGAACTGTTTTGGATCTGGTCGCTCGTGTTGATAGCTATCGGATTTGCGGCGGCGAATCCGAAGAAGATCAAGCCCGGCTCAGCGTATGGCATTGCCTTCGGGCTTTGGGCTATCTGGGTGATTTGCCGAGTCGGCTGGGCGGCGATGTAGCTGCGGGCTGATACACTCGGTCAGTGAACTTTTCGTTTGAAGTTGTAAAGACCAATGAAGCCGGTGCGCGGCGCGGAAAACTGACAACGCCCCGCGGCGTGATCGAAACGCCGGTGTTTATGCCCGTGGGTACGCAAGCCACGGTGAAAGCTCTGACGCAAGACGCGCTCGAAGAACTTGGCGCGGGAATCATCCTCGCGAACACGTATCATCTCTGCTTGCGTCCCGGCCATGAGTTGATCCGCAAACTTGGCGGACTCCATCAATTCATGTCCTGGCGCCGCGCCATCCTGACGGATTCCGGCGGCTTCCAAGTTTTCAGCCTTGCGGAACTGCGCAAAATCACCGACGAAGGAGTGCGTTTCCGTTCGCACCTCGATGGTTCCGAACACCTATTGACGCCGGAAAAAGCCGCGGAAATTCAGCTAGCACTGGGTTCGGACATTGCGATGGTGCTCGACGAATGCATCGAGACGCCCGCGCCGCGCGAAAAAGCCGAAGCCGCGTTGAAACGCACCACCGCCTGGGCGAAGCGTGCACGCGCTTATTTCCTTCAGCAGGCAGGCGAAAACTGGGACGAACTGAAGCAGTGGCAATTCGGCATCGTGCAAGGCGCCACGTTTGCCGACTTGCGCCGCGACAGCACGTACCAATTGCTCGAAATGGATTTCCCCGGATACGCCGTCGGCGGGCTCGCCGTGGGCGAGCCACATGACGTCACTTGCGAAATGGCCGCCACCGTCACCGCCCTTCTCCCCAAAGATCGCCCGCGTTATTTGATGGGCGTGGGCCGACCGGAGCAGCTCGCGGACTACGTTGCGCTGGGCATCGACATGATGGACTGCGTCTTGCCCACACGCGCCGCGCGACACGCTTGCCTTTACACAAGCCAGGGCCGCGTCCTCATTAAGAATGCGCGCTACGCGCAGGACACGCGCCCGATCGACCCAAGCTGTTCCTGCAGCGTGTGCCGCCGGTATTCGCGCGCGTATCTTCGGCATCTCTTCGCCGCCGGAGAACTCACCGCCGCTATCCTGGCCTCTCACCATAACGTCCACTTTTACCTTGACATCATGCGGCAAATCCGCGAGGCTATCGAGTTTGGGAACCTAGCGAATTTCTCGTCTGAGATGCGCGCGCGTTATGCTGAGGGGCCGGCCTGAAAGCCGAACTCAGCCAGCGTGTGTGGAGCTAGCGCGGGCAGCAGCCAGCCGCTTTGCGGTTGCGCTTAACAAAGCATAGAATGCAACGGGCAGTGGGTGCGGGTAGTTTGAGCCCGCCAGGCTTTTTCCGTCTCCCAAAACACAGACGGCTTTCCGTTGGCGAAAGGGATTGCTCTGGAAATGACGATGATTGCGGCGATTTTGTTTCAAGCGGCAGGCGGCGGACTCACGACATTCATCGTTCCGCTGGGTCTCATGTTCGGCATCATGTATTTGATGGTGATCATGCCGCAGCAGCGCCAGCGCAAGAAGACCCAGGAAATGCTTTCCGCTCTCAAGGCCGGGGATAAAGTGGTTACCAATGGCGGCATCTACGGCACCATCAATGGGATTGACGGCGAGACCGTCATCCTGAAAATTGCCGACGCCGGCTCGTCTCCCGTAAAAATTCGCATCGCGCGTGCGGCGATCGCTCAGGTGGAGGCATCGGAAGATGCAAAATAAGACCACCCTGCGCCGGTTCGCGCACTATCTGAAGACCGATCCCGATCCGCTCGGGATCAACACTTTCTGACCATGAATCCTAACTTGAAGTGGAAAGCGCTGTTCATCGTTGCCGTCATTATCTTCTGCATTTATTTTCTTTTAGGCCTTCCGACGTTTCCCACCTCGGTGGCGCAACTGAAAGACAACTTCGGGCGCCAGATCAAGCTCGGGCTTGACCTCCAGGGCGGCACGCACCTCATTCTCCAGGTACAGGTGCAGGAAGCTATCGCGCAGGAAACAGACCAAATGGTCGAGCGCGTGGTCAGCCAGTTGCGCACGAAAAACATCCACTACGATGAGATTCGCCGCGTGGACGACACGCACATTCTCATTCGCAATATCGATCCCGCGCAGCTTCCGGCCTTCCGCGATACCTTTACGCAGCAATATATCAACGCCTGGGATATGACGCCCACGGCGGGCGAGCCCTCCAGCTACACCCTGTCTATGCGCGCCAACTACATTGCGCAGTTGCAAGACACCACTATGACGCAGTCGCTCGAGACCATCGCGCGCCGCATCAACGCCTTGGGCCTTACCGAGCCAACCATTCAGTTGCGCGGCGGCCGCAATGCCAACGAAATTCTCGTGCAGCTCCCCGGCGAAGGCGATCCCGGGCGCGCCATCGAAGTCATCCAGGCTGGCGGCCAGTTGGAATTGAAGCTAGTCGAGGATCCAACTTCCTATCCTTCCGAAACGGCTGCGCTTGCCCAGCACGGGGGAGTTTTGCCTCTTGGGACCGAAATTATTTCCGGCAGGTCAGAGACCCGCACGCCTGCTGGAACGCCCGACTCCGGCGAAAGCTGGTACGTGCTTGCTCGCGCGCCCATTGTGACCGGTCGCGATTTGCGCACCGCGGTGGAGACTCGCAGCTCCAGCAATCCGGCGCTGTGGCAGGTGAATTTCACATTGTCCCCCGATGCCGCGAGGCGTTTCGGCCCTTTCACGGAACAGAACAAAGGTCGCCAGATGGCCATTGTCCTCGATCATCGCGTGGATAGCGCCCCGGTGATCAACGGCCGCATCGAGGATAGCGGTTTAATCGAAGGGAATTTCAGTCAGGCGTCAGCTCATGAACTCGCGCTAGTGTTGCGCGCCGGCGCACTCCCTGCCTCCATCAAGTACCTCGAGGAACGCACGGTAGGCCCCTCGCTTGGCGCGGACTCAATACGCCACGGCGTGCAAGCCTCCGTCCTGAGCTTGGTCGTGGTCATGCTCTTCATGCTGGTGTACTACCGGCTCTCCGGCGGCAACGCCGTGCTGGCTTTGATCCTCAACCTCATCATATTGCTGGCGGTTCTTTCTCTCTTCGGGGCGGTCCTCACGCTGCCGGGTATTGCGGGCGTCATCTTAACCATCGGCATGGGCGTCGATTCGAACGTGCTGGTGTTCGAACGCATTCGCGAAGAGCTGCGCAACGGCAAATCCGCAGCCTCTGCCGTGGATGCCGGGTTTAGCAAGGCTTTCCTGACGATCATCGACACTCACGTCACGACCGTGGTCTCGGCCTTCTTCCTCTTCCTTTTTGGAACTGGCCCCATCCGCGGCTTTGCCATCTCTCTGACCATCGGGTTGATCGCCAACGTGTTTACATCGATCTATGTGTCGAAGACGATTTTTCAATATCACCTGACGAAGATGGACCGTCAGGCCGAATTGAGCATTTAGGACGTACTAGAACTCTTGGGAAGATGGGTCCACCCAGAGCAAAACGGGTGGCCAGTAGGCAAAACGGCCCGCATGGTCTACCTTACTGCACTGCTAAGGCAGCCTTTGCTGGGAACAAAGCCGAGTCCCTTGGAGTCTAAGGAAGGGAAGCATACGCGGCATGATCGAGCTCTTCAAACAGCCCAATATCGACTGGATGGGCAAAGCCAAGTATTTCTATGCTCTTAGCGGCATTCTTCTCCTCGCGGGGATTCTCTCGGTTGCCAAGCAGGGCGGCCTTCGCTACGGGATCGACTTTAAAGGCGGCACCAACGTGGACGTGCGTTTCGCCCAGCCTCCGAACATCGACAAGCTCCGTCAGGGGCTCAGTGCCCAAGGGATTGGCAGCACGGAGATTCAGAGCATCAGCGATAACGGCATCTCCAATTCAAACGAGGTCCTGATCTTCGTCGAACAGAAAAATCAGGATGACCAGGACCTGAACGCCAGCAAGTCCAAGGTATTGACTGCCCTCAACGCGACCTACGGCGTTACCGCCGCCGACAAACCGGACTTCAATTCCGCCAGCACCATTACCCTTTCCGGCGTTCTTTCCCAAAAGGATCCGCTAGGGCTTTCCGTGAATGCCGGCGACCGCTACCAGCAACTCTCCAAAAAGCTCCTGGACTATCGCGACAAGAACGCCAACGGCGTGCTCACCAACTTCGATGAACTCTCGAAAGTTGACGGCGCAACTCCGGCCGTCATCGCCGGTCTCAAGGACGCCTACTCCCTCGGCCCCTTCGCCATTCGCAACGTCGAAATCGTGGGGCCCAAAGTCGGCGCCGAGCTCCGCAAGCAGGCCGTCTTCGTTACCCTCTATGCTTTGGGGGGCATGCTGGTATATATTGCGTTTCGCTTTCAGGGCGGGGCGAGTGTCGGGCAAGCGTATTCTTCATCCGCTGGATTCGCAGGTTTCATTCTTCGGCTGATCGATAAAATGATATACGGTACGGCAGCGGTCTTGGCGGTCTTTCACGACGTACTGATTACCCTGGGCTTTTTCTCGCTGCTGCATTTCGAGATTTCCCTGACGGTCATCGCCGCGCTGCTTACGTTGGTCGGCTATTCGATGAACGACACCATCGTCATTTTCGACCGCATCCGCGAGAACAATCGTTTGCTGCGCAAGGAATCGTTCGCCGACGTGGTGAATAAATCGATCAATCAGACATTGTCGCGAACCATTCTTACCAGCGGCTTAACTTTCCTCACCGTGCTCGTCCTGTTCCTCATGGGCGGCCAGGTGCTTCGTGCTTTCTCCTTTGCTCTGGTGGTGGGGATTGTGGTAGGAACGTACTCCAGTTTTGGTATTGCTGCTCCGCTTGTGGTGGCCTGGAATAACTGGCGCACCCGCACGGCGGCGGCAGGCACCGGACCCGCAGCCGGCAACAAAACCCGTGCAGGCGAGGCCGCTTCACCGCGCCTTGCTACTGCCGGGAGGAGGTAAGACTTATGTTCGAAGATCTAGTGGTTTCCAGTCCGAATCCGACGAAGACCAACAAGCCCTGGACGGTGATTCTGTCCATGGTTTTTCAGATCACCTTTTTGACGGTCCTCATTCTGATTCCCCTGATCTACACCGAGGCGCTGCCCAAGGCGATGATGTCGACGCTGCTCGTCGCTCCTCCGCCTCCGCCGCCACCTCCGCCTCCGCCCGCTGTCGCACAGGTAGTACACGTCAAGCCCCAGGCGCACTTAATGGACGCCGGCAAACTCGTCGCGCCGAAAATTATCCCGAAGGACGTCAAGATTATTAAGGAAGATGCTCCCGACATGAACGCCGGAATGACCGGCGGCGTGCCCGGCGGCGTGCCCGGTGGTCAGATGGGCGGCGTCATCGGTGGTGTCATCGGCGGCATGGGCGCAGCTCCTCCACCGCCGCGGCCAACGCAGTCGCGCATTCGCCAGGGCGGCAATGTCACAGCGGCCTCGCTTATCAACAAAGTGAACCCGACCTATCCGCCGCTGGCGCGCCAGACTCGCATCTCCGGCACCGTGCGCCTCCATGCCATTATCGGCAAGGACGGCTCGGTGCAGCAGCTCGAGGTCATGTCTGGGCATCCTTTGCTCGTGCAGTCTGCGCTGGACGCTGTGCGCCAGTGGAAGTACAAGCCCACGCAGCTGAACGGCGAACCGGTCGAAGTGGACACGACGATTGACGTGATTTTCTCTCTCAACCAGTAGGACGGGCGGGCTCGCGCGTCGTGGGACACGCGGGCCGGTTCGAGTTTTAAATTTGGCAAACACTCTTGTTGGCCCCTCTCAGCATCCGAAGGGTCACCTGAAACTTAAGGAGCAAACGAATGGTAGCTACTTTGTACGTCTATGCAGCCATGTTCCTGCAGTCGACTGGCAGCAACTGGGATCTGCGGACGATGTGGAGTCAGATGAGCGCTCTGCCTCGCATCATCGTCATCATCCTTTTTATTCTCTCCATCTATTCCTTCGGGGTGATGATTGACCGCGCCCTGATGTACAGCGCGGCTCGCAAACAGTCTCGCGTCTTCGTGCAGCAGGTTGCCGGCGCCCTCAAGGAAGGCAAACTCGACGAAGCCATCGCCATCGCCGAGCGCAACAAGAAGAGCCACATCGCCAAGGTCGTGGCGACGGGCCTTTCCGAATTCCAATCCGCATCGCAGCAAGTCTCCGATGCCGACGTCATCGAAGCCGCCAAGCGCGGTCTCGAGCGCTCCGTCGCTATCGTGCACGCTGAAATGAAGCGCGGCCTCTCGGCTCTCGCCACCATCGGCTCCACGGCACCGTTCGTCGGACTCTTCGGCACGGTCGTCGGCATCTTGAACGCCTTCAAGGGCATCGAGACCAGCCACGCTACCGGCCTCTCCGCCGTCGCCGGCGGTATCGCCGAAGCCCTCGTCACCACGGCTCTAGGTCTTCTCGTCGCCGTGCCTGCCGTGTGGGCCTACAACTACTTCACCAACAAAGTCGAAGCCTTCGACGTTGAGATGGACAACTCGTCGATGGAACTCATCAACTACTTCATCCTGCGCCGCGGCGCCAAGAAGTAACCGGCCATGGCCTACAAGCCACAAGTCGGGGAACAGATGGCGGCGCCCAACGTCATTCCCATGGCCGACATCATGCTCGTCCTGTTGATCATTTTCATGGTGGTCACCCCCATGTTGCAGAAGGGCAAGCAACTGGATATGGCCACCGTGAATAACGCCAGGGATATGCAGAGCGCGGACAAAGACGACGCCATCATCGTCGCTGTCACGCGTGACGGCCAGATTTTTCTGGGCACCACCAAGACCCCCAAGGAAGACATCACCAATCAGATCAGGGACCGGCTCACCAACCGCCAGGATAAGACCGTATACGTCAAGAGCGATGCTCGCGCGAAATACGGCGACGTCGTTGGCGTCGTGGATGAGATCCGCTCGGCCGGCGTCGATCAGCTTGGTTTGCTGACCGAAAGAACGCAGAAGCAGGGTCCGCAGCCGGGACAGGAAGATAAGCCGCCTGCCCCGCCCGCGGATTGATTCTCGGTTCGAACGCTAGTACACGGCTCGCGCACCATTCGTTTGCCAAGGTATGACAGCCGCGCCGGATCCCACCTGACGCGGCTTGATGGCCTGCAACAATCGCAAGGGCAGGCCGATAGGAGACTCGCAATGGGAATGAGCGTTGGAGGAAATAAGGGCGGCGCCGTCGCGGAGATGAACGTTGTCCCGCTGATCGACATTCTGCTCGTGCTGCTGATCATCTTCATGGTGATCACGCCGCTCACACCGAAGGGTTTGGACACCCTGGTGCCGCAGCCCAATCCGAACAAACAGAACGAGCAGGATTTGAACGACAAGACCGTCGTCGTCCAGGTCCTGATGAACAACAAACTCAAGATCAACAACGAAGATGCCACTTGGGAAGGTCTCGGGCCGCGCATCGAGCAAATCTTTAAAGAGCGCGCCGACAAAATTGCTTTCGTCAAAGGCGACAACGATGTACTGTTCATGGACGTCGCCAGGGCCATCGACATTATGCGCGGCGCGGGCATCGATAAAGTCGGCTTGATTACTGCCAAGCTCGAGGCCGGACAGTAGACTTTTCTTTTTCTCGCAGTTGCGGCGCGGCATTTTTTTCAGGGATGGTGCGCCATAGCTGTAGCAGGGTGTGAGGGTCCTCCTCGCGGGGCAATTTGCTCCAGGCGTTTCCAGTTTCTTGGGCTTCGCCGGTGAGGTGGATTATGGGAATCGCAGTCGGCGGTGCCAATCGCGGTGCGGTCTCGGAAATGAATGTTGTTCCGCTGATCGATATTCTGCTGGTGCTCTTGGTCATCTTTATGATCCTGCCGCACACGCAGACGGGCCTTGATGTAGCTTTGCCGCAGCAGTCTGTTGGCCCGGTTGTGCCGCAGCCCGAAGCGGTGGTGGTGGTGCAAGTCCTGGCAGATGGCTCGTTACGCATCAATCGGGAACAGGTCGAGTGGAATGGCCTGCAAGCGCGCCTTGAAGATGTGTTCAAGTTTCGCGCCAGCCACACGGCTTTCATTCGTGGCGATACCCTGGTCGAATTCGGTGTGGTCGCTAAGGCCATTGATGTGATGCGCACCGCGGGGATTTCTTCGGTCGGCCTTTTGACGCCGGGCCTGGAAAAACCCCATTAATTTTTTTCTTTTGCCCCTCGCAGGGCGGACTTGAATCCTGGCGTTGTCCCCGGCCTGGTTGGGGGCGCGCTCAGCAGGGATGGATGCTTCGATGACTTATGCTTCATCGTTGTCAGGTACGGCCCGGCTCTTTTCGGGCCAGGCTCAACTCAGCCGCCGCGCTCTCGGTTTCGCGGCTCTGTGTATTCTCGTCGCCGGCGCTTCCGGCTGCGGAAAATTGAAAGCCCGCGACCTCCTCAACAAGGGCGTGCAGGCTTTCAAGAATGGCCAATACGATTCCGCCATCGAGGATTTCAAGATGGCCACAGAGTCCGATCCCAATTTGCTGATGGCGCGAGTCTATCTCGCCACCGCTTACGCCAGCGAATACATCCCCGGCGCACCCTCGGACGCCAACACGCAAATCGGCGACGAAGCCGTCAAGGAATTTAAGGAAGTTCTCGATCGCGATCCCAACAACATCACGGCCATTGATGGCCTCGGCTCGATGCTCTACAACATGTCGGGCACTCCGTTTAGCCCGCAAAAATTTGACGACTCCAAGTCCTATCACAAGAAACACATCGAACTGAAGCCCAACGATCCCGAGCCCTACTACTGGATCGGCGTCATCGATTGGGTCTTGGCGAACCGCACCAACCTCGAACTTCGCGCCGCCTACAACAAAGACCATATCAACAAGCAGATTAGGGAGTCCGATCCCATGCCGCCCGCGGTGCGCGCGGATTACGTTGCCAAGTCCCAGGCCCTCGTGGACGAAGGCATCGAATCCGTAAAGAAAGCCATCGTAATCCGCTCGGACTATGATGACGCCATGGCCTATTTAAACCTTCTCTATCGCCGCAAAGCCGACATGGTCGAATCCGCCGACGAACGCACCGCCCTGCAAAAACAAGCCGACGACCTCCTCGACAAAATCAAGGAGATCAAGCAGCACCGCGCCGAACAGCCCCAGCCTGCCGCACAATAACGCAGGCAGAGCGGCCACCGCCGCGGCAACGCTCATAACTCGATCGATTTTCTTCACAGGGCGCTCTCCAGAGCGCCCCTTTTTTGCCTCTGCGGCAGTACGAGCCAGTCCCGGGAACTCAGTATTGGATTGCCTGCGGAGAGTGCGCTAATCGGAAGTTACGCAGTCTCTTCCACTGCCAGTGTCGCGGCCGGCTTCTTTGCTGGCGTCAAGGTGATCACCACCACGCTGACCAACACACACAGCGTTCCCAGAATCGTTCGCAAGCTCAGCCCTTCGCCACCCAGAAAATATCCAACCACCACCGCCACAATCGGATTCACATACGCATACGTGCCGACTTTCGTCGGCGATTCATGATGGATCAGCCAAACATACGCCGTAAAACCGATGATCGATCCCGCCACGATCAGGTAGAGCAGCGCGAGCCACGCTCCGCGCGACACATTCGACGGATGAAAATTGCGAAACTCACCCAGAGCGGCCGCCGTGAGCGTCAGAAACACTCCTCCCGCCAGCATCTGCGCTCCCGAACTCATCACCTTGGAAGTCGGCAGCGGCAGCTTGCGCGTAAGCGTCGACGCTACTGACCAGCTTATGGATGCAAAGATCAGCGCCCCGGCCCCCACCTTGTCGATCGGCGCCCCTCCGACGTTCAGCGACCGGCTCATCAGCACCGCCACTCCGCCAATTCCAATCAAGAGCGCCACCGCCAGACGCGCCGTAAGCGTCTGCGTACGCAAAAAAATAATCTCCGAAAGCGCCATAAACACCGGAATCGTGGCCAGCATGACTGCTGCAATCCCCGAAGGCACACGCTGCTCGGCCCAGAACAACAACCCATAGTCGAACACGAAGATTACGATTCCCAGCAGCGACGCCGACATCCACTCCCGCCCATTCGGCGAGCGTTCGCCCCGCGCCACCATCCAGCCATAAAGCACGGCTCCAGCCACAAAGAACCGCATCGCCGCCAGTATCAACGGCGGAACTTCGCGCACCCCGACACGGATCGCCAGAAACGTCGATCCCCAAACGAAATAGATAATCCCGAAAGCCAGCAGCGTCTTCCACGCCGGTCGATGCGCGTTAGTTTCCATAAAAGATTTCGCGCGGGAAACAAACGCCCCCGCACGATTAGACTATCAGGATTTTTCCGAGAGGCGATCCCCCGCGGCCCCGCCTCAAAATCCATTATGGCCGCCACCCGAGCCACCCGAGCATAAAGACCGCGTTGCCTCCGGGAACCGCGAAGCGTATATTGGCGTGCGCCCGGGCACTGATAATGGAAAACCTCCGAAGATTCGTGGGAGACACCGTGACCAAACTGTTGGGATGTGTGCTGTGTTGCCTTTTGGTGGCGGCGATGCCGCTGACCGCGCAAGCTCCGGGATTCTCCGAGACCTTTTCGCAAATTCGGGCGGAAGAGACCAACAATTCCAGGATCATGTGGATCATCCACGAGATCGCGGATGTCTACGGCCCGCGCGTCACGGGCACGCCGAACCTGAAGGCCGCGGACGATTGGGCTGTCAAGACCATGACTTCCTGGGGATTGGTGAACGCCCATCTCGAGCCCTGGACATTCCAGCCGCCAAGCGCTGCCGCGCCCGTACCCGGTTGGGAAAACATGGATCTCTTGGCGGAAGCAGTTGCGCCGTTCCACGGGCAACTCATGGTCAAGCCGCTGGCCTGGACGCCGAGCACGAACGGTGTCGTGACTGCTCAGGTCGTGATCGTGGAACCCCCGGGATTAGCGCCGCCGGCGGGCGGTGGTTTTAATTTTCCCGGTGCACCGCCTCCCCCGCCCGAACCCAAATGGGCTGCACCGCCGATGCCGGAAGCAGCGAAGAAAACCGAGCCTAAGCAGCCAACGCAACCCGAGCTTGACGCTTATCTGAATTCCGCGAAGGACAAGATTCGCGGCGCGATCGTCCTCGTGGGCAAGCACGTGGAGGTCGCCGAGGACATGAACCCGGCGCCGATGCGCCGTTCCGAGGACGAATGGAAGTCGCGATTCGATCCCAAAAACCCCCGCCCATTTCGCTTCCCCGAACCCCCAAAACTCCCGGAAGGGCAATTAACGCGCGCGGAAGTTTCCCGCCAGGTTGACCAGTTTCTGGTGGATAACGGGGCGCTGGCACGCATCAACGATGCGGGCCGCGCACATGGAGTCATCATCGCGCAACAAAACGGCACCTACGATTGGACCAGGGCCGTGCCGACTTTGGTGATGCGCAATGAAGACTACGGACGAATCTCGCGGCTTCTGCAGGATGGCGCCGCTGTAACGCTTCGCATCAATATTCAGAATAAGGAATACCCTGAAGGCACCACTGCTTATAACGCCGTCGCCGAAATCCCCGGCACAGACAAGAAAGACGAGATTGTCATGCTCGGTGGGCACTACGACTCGTGGCACGACGCGACCGGAGCCACCGACAACGGCATCGGTTCCGCGATGATGCTCGAAGCCGTGCGAATTCTGACGTCGCTCCATTTGAAGCCTCGCCGCACCATTCGAATTGCCCTTTGGAGCGGCGAAGAAGAAGGCCTGCTCGGTTCGCTCGCCTACGTGCAGCAGCATTTTGGCAGCTTCGAAAAACCAACCGCCGAGTACGCAAAGTTAGACGCCTATTTCAACATCGATTCCGGCACCGGCAAGCCCCGAGGCGCGGGAGTGTTCGGCCCGGCAGGCGCAGCGGACATGGTTCGCGACGCCATGACGCCTTTTGCAGATTGGGGATTCATCGGAGCCGTGCCGGGCGACAGCCGCAGGACCGGCGGTACCGACAGCACCTCCTTTAATAACGCCGGTCTGCCCGGAATTGGCCTCGCTCAGGACGCCTTCGACTACGGTTCCTTCACCCATCACACCAATCTGGACACCTACGAACGCATTTATGAAGAAGACGTGCGCGAAGGCGCCGTCGAAATCGCCTCCACCGTCTATGCCCTGGCAATGGCTGACCAAATGGTCCCGCGCTTCAAACCCGAAGACATGCCCAAGCCCGTGCCGGAACCTGCACCCGGATCCCAGGCCGCCCCGGTGAGGCACGTCCCCGCGAATTGACCCGGGTTACACCAAAATATTGGAGTTCTGGCATGAATCAATTTGAATGCGTGATCCCGATTTTGAATGTTAAGAATTTTGCCGCATCCATGGACTACTACGTCAAAAAGCTGGGTTTTAGCAAGAAATGGGACTGGGGCAATCCTCCGGCATTCGGTTGCGTCACGCGGGGTAACGTCGAGATATTCCTTTGTGAAGGAGCGCAAGGACAGCCAGGCATGTGGATGTCGGTTTTCACAGCGGATGTGGACGCACTCTATGAAGAGTACAAGAGCAGCGGAGCGATCATTCGTCAGTCGCCCACAAATATGCCCTGGGGAACCAGGGAAATGAATGTGCAAGATCCGGACGGTCACCGTTTTCGCATGGGCAGCCATTCCACGGGTCCGGCAGACGAAGCTGGGCTGAAGCGCTTCTCTGAGATTGAGCAGTATGGAAGTTGAAGCTCGGCGGCAGAGAGGTATCGGGGCTGTTTTTTCCAACCCGCAATTCGCCTGCGCGTAACACGATTAGATAACACTTTGCCGATTACTGTCCGATTCTCGGGGCGGAGCGCCTGGCGAGCGGAGAGTCCGAATATCCCGCATGGGTGGTTGGCCGAAGAAGCGGCTATATTCGCGATTGAATTGGGTGGCGCTTTCGTATCCGACCTCAAACGCCGCACTGGCGGCGTCCAGACCATCTATGAGCATGCGTTCCCGCGCTGCATGCAACCGAAATTGCTTTTGATACTGAAGAGGACTCATGGCGGTCAGCGTCCGGAAATGGTGGTGCAGTGTGGAGACGCCCATGCCTGCGATTTTTGCGAGGTCTTCCACTCGTAGCGGCTTCGCGTAGTTCGCCTTGACCCACGCAATCGCCTTTGCTGTTCGGTGGCTTTGATCTCCCAGCGTGGCAATTGCCCGAAGGCGCGCCCCCTCACGTCCCCGGAGGATTCGGTAGATGACCTCGCGTTGAATCAGGCCACTCAGAAAGGGAATGTCCTGTGGGGTGTCCAGCAGGTCCACGAGCCGGCACAATGCATCGAGCAACTCCGCCGTGGTCTCGCCGGTGGCCATCGCAGGACTATCAGACGGTGCCTTAGGCGCCTGAATCTCCTCTCGGCTCAGAAGCTCTCGAACCACGGGCATCTCGAGCTTGAGCAAGAAGCCGAGGTAGGGCACCTCCTCACTTGCCTCAATCACTTGGCTGATGACTGGCAAATCGAGCGATGTCAGCAGAAATTTCGACTGGTCGAAGATGAAAGTGGTCCGGCCGAGGTCTACTCGCTTTCGCCCCTGCGCGACCACGGCCAGGCTCGGCTCGAATGCTACTGAGGCCGGAGCCGTGGGGGCGGCCCGTCGGGAAAGCATCAGGCCCGGGATGTTGGTGGTTATCAGTTTCTCTGCGGACCCAACGAATGAGGCAATCTTATGAGCCAGCTCGGCGCGCAATTCGTGCGCTCGATTTTGTGGCGGCGAGGCATTTTTGCTGGTGTTCTTCACTGTAAGGTTTCCTTTGGCCCTTGCCTAGGATAGCCGCTCAGCTGTGGGAGCACCAATTGCTTTCACATGACAAGAGGAATAGGCAATAAATCGGAAGGATCAGGCTACCGCTTGCAGGACGTTTGCTCTTAGTCTCGGGATGCGGCAAACGCTAAGGAGAGGAAACAATGGAAACGCGCAAACTTGGAAATAGCAACTTGGAAGTCTCGGCTCTCGGGCTTGGCTGTATGGGAATGAGCGTTGGCTACGGTCCGGCAAGCGACAAGAAGGAAATGATCTCGTTGATCCGCACGGCTGTCGAACGTGGCGTCACATTTTTCGACACCGCCGAAGCCTATGGTCCCTTCACAAACGAAGAACTCGTGGGCGAAGCCCTGGCTCCAGTTCGTAAGCAGGTGGTGATCGCCACCAAGTTCGGTTGCAAGCCTGATCCCAATGGTGGAACGGCCCTGAACACGCGTTGGACGGCCCAGGACAGTCGTCCAGAACACGTCAAGGAGGTCGCCGAGGCATCGCTCAAGCGCCTCAAGACCGATGTCATCGATTTGTTCTATCAGCACCGCGTAGATCCCAACGTGCCGATCGAAGA
>Ga0210393_10002508_pt1 | contig 15042 bp, 14 predicted proteins | sample IncBWC27OmetaG_FD_160068 | JGI IMG/M metagenome (GOLD analysis project Ga0210393, IMG submission 160068) | Forest soil microbial communities from Barre Woods Harvard Forest LTER site, Petersham, Massachusetts, United States - Inc-BW-C-27-O ... | reverse complement strand
CACGCTCGGGGCGGCCGGAATCGAATGGCGGCGCAGGCGCGTACTCGATTGCGAGCTGCACGGTTTGGGCGTATTCCGCGCCGGCCACCTCCGCCATCACGGTGAGCGCCATGTCGATGCCGGCCGTCACGCCGCCGCCGCTGATCACGTTGCCATCCTGCACGACGCGGGCGGGATCCGGGGTCACTCCAAACGCGGCAAGCGAGTCGCGCCAAGCCCAGTGGCAGGCCGCGCGCCTCCCTGCCAGCAGTCCCGCGGCCGCGAGCAGCAAGGATCCCGTGCAGACCGACGTGACATACCGCGCCGTTGCCGCAAGGCGCCGCAGTTCGTTCAAGTAGTCCTGATCTTCCATCGCCGCGACGGTTCCGAAGCCGCCGGGCACACACAAGAGTGCGCAATCGGAAATATCACCGAGCCGAGCCACGTCGGCAAACGTCATGTTCCCATCAGCCTGAATGCTTCCACCGTGCACCGACGCCAGTACGCACCTGGCGCGCGGCAGACGCGCGAATACTTCGAACGGGCCGGTGAAATCCAATTGTGTCACACGCGGATAGAGTGCGAAGACGACGGGGAATTCGGTGCTCATGCTGCAGTCCTCAACTCGCTTGCCCTGGACATCATCGCAACTTAAGCTTTTGGCGTAAATGACAACATTCCACCGATTTCTGCCATGCCGCGCTCGGCACCTCATTGTCGGCGCTCAAGCGTGAGCACGGATCGGCGCAAAAGCCGCACTGACGGGGCAACGCAAGCATCGGACTTGAGGTGGCGGCGGATTGCGCACATCCGTGGTACGGTGCGCCGATGCACCCGAGCGCACGCGATGCTGGCTTGATTCGTACGGTCGGAGCGTGGGGACTCGCCGCCAGCATCATCAACATGGTGGTCGGCGCCTCGATATTCGTAGTGCCGGCGGCCCTTGCAGCAAACGTCGGCCCGTATGCGCCCTTGGCCATTCTCGTCTGCGCGATCGCGGTCGGCGCAGTGGCCATCTGCTTCGCCGAAGGCGGAAGCCGAATACCGAGCAGCGGCGGCGCCTATGGCTATATCGAAGCCGCATTTGGGCCGCTCACCGGATATGCCACCGGCACGTTATTGTGGTTCAGCGACGTGCTGGCGTGCGGCGGTATCGCGGCGGCTCTGGCGGACGTGGTGGTTACGGTATTGCCGCAAAAAATCGCAGTCGCGGCGCACGCGCTGGTCATTCTGGCCACGGTTGGCGGTATCGCGCTCGTCAATATGGGCGGCGTCGCGCGCGGTATGCGTTTGGTCAACGCAGCCACTCTGTTGAAACTCGTGCCGTTGGCGATCTTCGTCGTCGTGGGCGCATTCGCAACCCACGCCGGAAATTTCCACGGAGCGGGACTATCGGGGAGTACCGGACTCGGCCGTGCCATGATCCTCGCGGTCTTTGCCTTCATGGGCATGGAGACGTCGCTTTGCGCCAGTGGCGAGGTGGTGCGGCCCGAACGCACCATTCCGCGCGCCCTTGCCTTGGCCATGGGGTCGGTGACGCTTTTGTACGTGGCCGTCCAAGTCGTCGCGCAAGGGATCCTAGGCCCATCGCTGGCATCCTCGCCCGTGCCGCTGGCGGATGCGATGGCTCGGATCAACCCGACATTGAGAATGCTGATGTTGGCCGGCGCCGGGCTCTCGATGTTCGGTTTCTTGAGCAGCGATATCCTCGGCAGCCCCCGCATTTTATTCGCATTCGCGCGTGATGGATTGCTGCCGAGCGTGCTGGGACGACTGCATGCGCGCACCCGCGCACCGCACGTGGCGATAGCCTGCTATGCCATTCTGGCCGCGATCCTCGCGCTCACCGGTACGTTTGCCGAACTTGCAGTGCTGTCTGCGCTGGCCAGTGCCGCGTTCTATATCGCCGGCTGTGCTGCCGCGTGGAAGCTGGCGCGCCAGGGCGTAGCCCAGGCCGGTACGCCGCTCAGGTTTCGAGGGCTCGGTGCGGCGACGGTGGTGGGCTGTGCCAGCATGATGGCGCTGATTGCCCTTGCATCGCGTGAGGAGATCCTCGGTCTTGTCGCCCTCATCGGCGTCAGCGCGATTGTCTACGTGACGCAGACGCGCATGGCCCTCAGGCGAGCCTGACGATCCTTAAGGCGCACTAGGAGCGTGACAAGAGGGCATGCGCCGCGGCACCGCCGCGAGTGAACTCGAACCGCAGCCGCCACGCTCGAGACGGCGGGTCGTCCGCGGCAACGAACTTCCATTTTCTCGCGGCTTCGGTTGCCAGGCGCGCGAAATACTTGCTCGATCCGCGCTCTTCCAGGGTCGTGCCGACGACGTTGCCGGCGCGATCGACAGAGACGCGCACCGTGACCTTGATATTGCCGCGTATCGACGCACGCGCAGAGCGCGGTACGTCGGGAATTTCTTGATGTAGCACGGGCGAAGGCGTGGACATCGTCGTCTTCGGATTTTGCGCAGCGGCTGCGGTCGGCGCGGTCCGTTGCGAAAAATCCCGATCCGCGTCAGCCGAGGCTGGCGCGGGTGGCTGCGAATTGGGATGGCTCTGCATCGAGCGCAAGCCGATCCAAATAGCCGCCGCTATCACGATCCCCGCGACGCCGGCGGCGAGCCAACGCGCCCGTGGCAGCTGCCGCGCAGTGACAGCCCGTATCTCGCGCAGGAGCGTACGCGCGGGCGGGGCCACGGACGCTTGCTGCGCGACCTTGATCTGGGCTTCGAGCTCACCGATGGAGGGACGGCCGGCGCGATTGCGGCTCAGACAGCGCCGTACGATGTCGACATAAGTGGCAGGAAGCGCCGCGGGCAAGGAGACGGTTCCCGCTCCTTGATCGGTCCATCCCGGCGGCGACTGGGTCAGCGCCTCAACGATCACCACACCGAGACCCCAAATGTCGCCGGCAGCGGAAAGGCTGCCGTCCCTGGCTTCCGGAGGATCGTACACGGAAAACTGGGCGCCGCGTGCCGTAGGCGGTCCGGCGGGACGGATGTTGTCGCTCGCCAGCTTCAATTGATCTTCGACGACCAGAAAGTTTGTCGGCCTCAGCTGGCCGTGCACCAGGTTCTTGCGATGTAGAAAGGCCAGGGCGTCCAGGGCCGGGAGCAGCAGTTCCCGTACTTCGTCGGAAGTGAGGGGCCGGTTGGGCAGAATCTGCGCGAGAGTTTGCTCGGCATATTCCATCACCACAAAGATGAAATCCTGCCCGCCGAGCTGGCATCGCCCCGACTCGAACACGCGAATCAAATGCGGATGTGCGAGAGCTGCAGCCGTTCTCCACTGGGCCAGCAGCGCTTCGGCTAGATTCGGGCCCGTCGGGATCAGCTTGATGGCAGCGTCGGGCAGGCGCTGTGACTTGCAGTCAGTGAGGAATACCACGCTGTGGTCTGATTTGCCCAGAAAGCGGCGCAGCGGAAATACGCCGTTGATAACCAGGTTCTCCCACTTGGTCCAGTCCTCGGTCATCGGTACTCCTCGGACCTCCGCACTCGCAAACAACGATCGGCGCTCCCTCGGACTATACGACGATATCCCAAGAGGGAGGCTGATGGCTGGTCGATTTGGTCAAACTGCGGCGCTTGTCACGGCATTCATCACGCGCGCCGGCTCGTCGCTGCGTCAATGAAAATGCCCCTGCCTTATACTGCTGGTCGCGGCATTTGAACGGGCGTCGACATGGGATCTTGGAATAGCGTACTCGCGCAGCACGGCTACTTGATACTGGTTGCCACGGTACTCCTCGAGGCGGTCGGATTGCCGGTGCCCGCCGCTCTGGTGCTGCTGATCGCGGGCGGCGCGGCGGCGCGCGGTTTATTGCAAATTCCCAACGCGGTCGGCGCAGCCCTGTGCGCCATGCTCGCGGGCGACACGCTGATGTTCCTTCTGGGCCGCCACACCGGCTGGTGGCTGTTGGGTATCTTGTGTCGTATTTCGCTCAACCCGGAATCGTGCATTCTGCGATCGGCGGATAGTTTCTACCGCCGCGGGCGCACGCTCCTCGTCATCGCGAAATTCATTCCGGGAATCAACACCTTGGCGCCACCGCTCGCGGGAAGCATGAATATGCGCTTGGCGACCTTTCTGCGTTTGGACTTGGCGGGCGCCGCGCTCTACACGGGCTCGTATTTTGGTGTTGGGTTTGTCTTCAGCGGCGCGCTGGACTCGGTTACCCGAGGCTACAATACGGCAGGGCGCATGGTGGGTTGGGTCGCAATCACCCTGATTGTCGGATATTTGATGTTTCGGACGTGGCTATGGATCCGAGGGCGCGCGCTGAGCGCCGTGCCGTTCGCGGATCCAGACGAGGCGGCGCGCGAAATTTCAGCCGGAGCCCACGTCTACGATGTCAGAAGCCACGGTTATTTCGATGCCAAAGCAATGCGTATCCGAGGATCACGACGACTCGACCCCAACTCGCTGCATCAACCCGACACGGAAATGCCCGGCGCGGGAACCGTCTATGTGTACTGCACCTGTGTTCGTCAAGCCACGAGCACGCGGGTCGCGCGCGAGCTGCAAAAAATGCTGCAGGAAAAGGGTGTACGCGTCACCGTGATCAAGGGCGGCCTGCGCGCTTGGACAAAGGCGGGCTTGCCTACCGAAGGCGTGCCACCCGGAGAAATGGCCGCCCTGCCGATATTTTGAAGAAAAATGAGGCTTGGGTTCGGTTCAATCGGGCCAGAGTCCGTGATTTAGAGGTCAAGACTTGGGTTGCCGCGCCGATGTGTTGGGCATGTCAGACGGTAAACCACGCAAATCAGCCGATCCCCTCTACCTGCTCTTGCGCGAAGGTCGCGGCGAGGAATTCAATCGGCGCAGGAAAGCCGGCGAGACATGCGACCTCCGCGGCTGCGATTTTCGCGGTCTCGATCTACGCGCAGTGGAGGTCGCAAGCATCGATTTCTCCGACTGTTACTTTCGCCAGACCGATTTGCGGGGGCTTGACCTGCGCACCTGCCCAATGGAGGGTGCGAGCCTCCACGCAGCGCACGTGTCGGGCGCTTACTTCCCCAGCAAGCTTGCGCCGGAAGAGATCGAGATGTCGGTACGCCTCGGCACTCGAATGCGCTACAGATGAGACTGCACACCGGCACGGCACACCGACCCCGCTTGATTGATCCGCTCGGGCCGCGCATGCACTGCGCGCTGATCGCGCTTGTGGTAGCCTATTTTGGCGCGTCTATAAAATTCAAACGGAGTTGGATCTATGGATAGGGTTTCCGGAAGCGAATCGCCTTCGCAGGCCGCTGCGCCGCTGGCACCGGAACCGTTGCATTTCACGGGCAGCGGCGCCGAATATTTCGGCATTTGGATCGTCAATTTGTTGTTGACGATCGTCACCTTGGGCATCTATTCGGCGTGGGCCAAGGTTCGGCGGCTGCAGTACTTCTACCGGCACACCGAACTGGCGGGCTCGGGCTTCGATTTTCACGGCAGTCCCGGTCGGATATTGTTCGGCCGCGCGATAGCGCTGGTGATGCTGATCGCCTATAACTACTCGGTACGCCTGCATTCGCCGGTAACGATCGTCATTTTGATTGCCATTGCGATCGTCATGCCGTGGCTGCTGCGCAATTCGTTTCGGTTTCGGCTCTATAACACGAGTTGGCGCGGCACGCGCTTTCATTTTCGGGGCACTGTCGCCGGGGCCTATCGCGTTTTCCTCCTCAACGGGTTCCTGACGCTGATCACGATCTACGTGATGGCGCCTTTCATGCATCAGCGGCTCAAAGCCTATCAGCATGACAATAGTTGGTTCGGACGCACTCGCTGTTCCTTTCATGCGCGCGCCGGACAATTCTATGCGATCTATCTGCTATTGCTCGCCGCCGTCGTGGTGTTTGCATTCGTGATCGGCTTCAGCGGAATCGGCGGCGCATTGGCCGCGTTGTCTCAGGTCCAGAAGCATGGCGGCCATGCCGATCCGCACGCAGTATTCAGGGCGCTGGCCATTCTCTACGGTGCCCTGATCCTGATGGGCATGACGGTTGGGCCGGTATTTCATGCATTCGTTACCAACCTGATCTGGAACAACACACGCCTCGGCGAACACCGCATCGAATGCAACATGTCGGCGCCTCGCCTCGTTTGGATCTCGGTCAGCAACTTTGTGCTGGTCGTGGTCACCCTGGGATTGTTCATTCCGTGGGCGATGGTACGTCTGGCGAAGTTTCAGTTGGAATCCGTGCGGTTGTTGCCGGCCAGCGATCTTCAGGAATTCCTGGCCGCGGAACCCGAAACGCTCGGTGCGGTCGGCGAAGAAGCCGCGACTGCGTTCGATTTCGATATTTCGTTATAGGCCCGGAAGGGCTGAGCATGCTGCAGGCGAATTATTTCGACGGACGCTCGACTCGCGTGCGCGCCGTGGTTTTGTCCGTGATCGGCGCGGATCTAGTCGTCGCCGGCGAGGACGCCAACTTCCGCGTCCCTTTCGCCGAAGTAAAGGTGGATGAAAGGCTTGGGCGAGCGCCGCGCCGGCTGCGCTTTCAGGACGGCGCATTCTGCGAAGTACGCGACCTGGATGCACTCGACACCCTGCTGTCGTCGACGGCGCATCGCGATGGATGGGTCGATCGCATGCAGCGCCATCTGCAATTTGTCCTGTTCTCGATCGTGGCGTGTGTGGCGCTGACATTCGCAGCGTACAAGTGGGCGCTGCCCTGGGCGGCCGCAAAAGGCGCTTATCATCTGCCGCCGGGAATAGCGAAAACGCTGTCGGTACAAACACTGAACGTTTTGGACGGCAAAATCCTCATGCCGAGCAAGATCGCCGAGGAGCGCCGGCAGTCGCTTGCAGCGAAATTTCATGCGCTGCGACTGCCGGAGGGCGGCACCCCCGATTCAGAATTGCTGTTTCGCAGTTCGCCGCAACTTGGAGCGAATGCGTTCACGTTGCCCGACGGGACGATCATCGTGCTCGATGAATTGCTCACCTCCATCGGTGACGACTCGGAGATGATGGCGGTATTCGCCCATGAATTGGGTCATGCGCACGGCAGGCACGGCTTGCAGCTGCTGTTGCAGAGTTCCGCGGTGGGCGCTTTCTGGACTCTGTACGTCGGCGACATCAGCAACCTGCTTGCGGCGGCACCGGCGGCCATTGTGCAGGCGAGGTACTCGCAAGACCTCGAGGAACAGGCGGACGATTATGGGGCGGCGCTGTTGATCCACAACGGTATGTCGCCGGCTTTGATGGCTGACGCCCTCAAGAAATTGGCCGCCTCCCATTCCGGATCATCGAACGGCGGATATTTGTCGAGCCATCCTTCGACGGACGAACGCATGCGCCACCTGCGGCAGCTTGCGGCAGCACAGCCCCGAGACTGATGCGCATCAAATCTCACGCCTGGCCGGCCGACGGCCTGATGAAATCTACGAACGCGCGCAGCGGTGCAGGCAGAAGGCGCCGGCCGGGATAGTAGAGAAAAGGCCCCGAGAAACGCTGCCACCAGGGCTCGAGAACGGGTTCTAGCGCACCGCTGTCGAGATGCGGACGCAGCCAGTCCTCAAAAAGGTACAGGATGCCGGTACCGGCAATTGATGCTTCGACCGCAAGATCGGTTGCCGTACCCACCTGGACGAGGAGCGGACCGGAAGGATCGACTTGCACCACTTCCCCGCCGCGCTCGAACTCCCACGGCGCCATGGCACCACTCGTGAAGCGGCCGCGCAGGCAGGCATGGCTCAGCAGGTCGCGCGGGTGTTGCGGCCGGCCGTGACGATCAAGATAGGCGGGCGCTGCGGCAGCCGCGAAGCGCTGTGCGCGCGGCCCGATCGGAACCGCAATCATGTCTTTTTCCAGCCGCTCGCCGTAACGAATGCCCGCGTCACAGCCGGCCGCCAGAACATCGATGAAGCTGTCGTCGGCAATCACCTCGAGCCGGATGTCGGGATAGGCGGCGAGAAAGGGCGGAACGATCGCGGGCAGCGTCAAGCGCGCCGCGCTGACCGGGACATTGAGCCGTAAAGTCCCCACCGGCCGGTTGCGAAAGCCATTCACCACGTCGAGGGCTGCATGCACCTCATTCAGCGCGGGCCCAAGCCGTTCAAGCAAGCGCTGCCCCGCTTCGGTCGGGACGACACTGCGGGTGGTGCGATTGAGCAGCCTAACGCCCAGCTGCGTTTCGAGCCGACGCACGGCCTCGCTCAGCCCTGAGGCGCTGCTGCCGCTTGCACGTGCGCCGTCACGAAAGCCCTTGGCGCGTGCCACAGCGAGGAAGGCGTTCAAGTCACTAAGATCGGTCTCCATTGTTCGTTATCTCGCACGGCCTGTGCAGATTATAGCTAATTGTCGAACGAACGCGCCACGATTAGCATGAGACCAATCCAACAGGAGCCTTCGATGTCCACCTTCAATAGATCCGCCACCTTCAAGCTCGGCAACCGCGTCGTGAGGCGCCTTGGCTATGGTGCCATGCAACTCGCGGGACGCGGCGTTTTCGGGCCACCCAAGGATCATGACGCGGCACTGGCGGTGCTGCGCGAGGCCGTTGCGAGCGGTGTGAACCACATTGACACCGCCGACTTCTACGGCCCGCACGTCACCAACCAGATCATCCGGGAAGCGCTGGCGCCCTACGGCGATGATCTCGTCATCGTCACCAAGATCAGCGCCCGGCGCGGCGCGGATGGATCTTGGATTCCAGCCCTCTCGCGCGAGGAACTCACACAGGCGGTCCACGACAATCTCCGCAATCTGGGATTGGATGTGCTCGACGTCGTCAACCTGCGCGGTATGTTCAACGTGCATCATCCCGCCGAGGGGTCGATCGAGGCACCGCTCACGGTTCTGGCCGAGCTGCAGCGGCAGGGCTTAGTGCGTCACATCGGCCTGAGCAACGTCACTCCCGCGCAGATCGAGGAAGGGCGCCGGATCTGCGAGATCGTCTGCGTACAGAACTATTACAATCTGGCCCATCGGGGCGACGACGCTCTGATCGACGACTTGGCCCGGCAGAGCATCGCGTACGTGCCGTTTTTCCCACTCGGCGGGTTCACGCCGCTGCAGTCTGACACATTGAACTCTGTTGCCACCCGCCTCGACACGACGCCGATGGCCGTCGCCCTGGCATGGCTGCTGCGACGCTCATCGAACATTTTGCTCATCCCAGGCACCTCATCCCTCGCCCATCTGCGCGAGAACATGACCGCTGCCGCGCTGACCCTCTCTGCAAGCGAGCTGCGCGAGCTGGATGAGATCGCCCATTGATCGGGCGCTTGCTCGCGGAGGACGTTGCGACGAAGCTAGCCGCGAGCGCGGCTGCCGCCGATCGGTGGATGGGCGGCGCTTTTTGCGCGAGGATCGCCGCTGCGATTGGATGGCGTTGATTCGGACCGTCGATAATGGGCGATCAGCTTTGTCAGACCCGCGGCCTGCGCGCTCAGCGCCTGTGCCGCCGCGGTATCCTCTTCGACCAGCGCCGCGTTTTGCTGCGTCATCGTGTCCATCGAGGTCACAGCTTGGTTCACCTGCTCGATCCCCGAGGCCTGCTCGCGGCTAGAGTTGGCGATCTCCACCATGACTTCGGTGACCTTCTTCACGCGGGTGACGATCTCAGCGAGCACCTTGCCCGATTCATCCACCAGCCTTGTGCCCTCGTTCACCTTGCCGACTGAGTCCTGGATCAGCGCCTTGATCTCCTTGGCCGCCCCCGCGCTCCTCGAGGCGAGGTTGCGCACCTCGGATGCCACTACCGCAAAGCCACGTCCCTGCTCGCCCGCACGTGCAGCTTCCACCGCCGCGTTCAGCGCCAACAGATTCGTCTGAAACGCAATCTCATCGATCACCCCGATGATGTCGGCGATCTTCTTGCTCGCAGCGTTGATCTCGCTCATGGCGGCTACGGCCGACCCTACGACACGGCCGCCGCGCTCGGCCTGCTCGCGCGCTGCTTCCGCCAACTGGCTGGCGTGCGCCGCGTTATCCGCATTGTTCTTGACGGTCGAGGTCATCTGTTCCATCGAGGAGGCTGTCTCTTCCAAACTGGAGGCTTGTTCCTCAGTACGCCTGCTCAATTCGAGGTTACCGCGGGAAATCTCCTCAGCGCCAAGCTGCACCTCGTGTGAAGTCTTCGTCAAACTCGTGACGACTTCCATCATGGACTGAATCATCGAATTGACCGATACGGCGAGCGCCTTGAAGTGACCCGACTTGTCGTCAACTTTCACTCGCGAGGTAAGATCGCCTTCGACGGCCCGCTGTACGACCTGCATCGTTTCCGCCACCGTCGTTGAAACGCTGCCTATGAGTTGGTTGATGCTGCGCGTCAGCAGCTCGAGGTTGCCCGTCTTGGCGTCCATACTGATGCGCCGATCGCCTGCGCCGCTAAGTGCCGACTGGATCACATCCTGGGATTCTTGCACTGCACTATCGAAAGCCCGCGCCTCGATGATGATCGGTGTGATCTCGCTTGCGAATTTGACCACCTTCCAGGGTCTGCCGTCCCGACCGATCAGCGGATTGAAGCTTGCACGAAACCAGACCTCGCGGCCGTTCTTGCCCATGCGCCGGAAGCGCCCCTGCTCGTACTGACCCGCGTGCATGTGTTCCCACAAGGCGCGATATTCCGCTGCCTCGCGGTCTGCCGGATTGACGAACAACGTGTACGGCTGCCCGAGAGTCTCCGCCAGGGTGTAGCCGAACATCTTCAAATAGCCATCGTTCGCGGCGAGCACCTTGCCGTCCATGTCCAGCTCGATGACGGCCTGCGACTTATTGATCGCGGCATAAAGGGACTCCAACTCACGCAGGCGCGCCGCGTTCCTGAGCCAGGTCAAGCCACCGAATGCCGTTTTGATGGCAGCCATAAGACGATCCTAAGATATGTTCTGGAGCCTAGACTATCGGCGCGGCAGGCGAGATCTTGAGCAAAAAGGCGGATGGCATCGTGTCCGCACACTATGATGCGATCGCGGCGGAAATGCCGCTCTCAGCTCCTGTAGATTCCTTGCCTGCCCGGCCATCCGCGCTGCGCAATTTCTCCAGTCTTCCATGCAGGTATTCCGTGAAGAAACCGTGCATCAAGAATCTCTGGGAGAGATTCCAGGGACCTACCAGGTAAAGAGGGTGCTTGTTGTATGCATACTCCACCACGCTCGAGTCACCGATCATTTTCCCGATCCGAATGGCGACCGACTGATCGAGGTTGAAACCATTGATGGAGTCCCGGTATTCCTCGGCCGTCAGCAACAGGCAAAACAGGCACATGAATAACGAATGGGAGGTCTCGAAATCAAGCAGCTGCGTGGCTCGCCGCGGCACGGACTGAAGACTCAATGTCAGTGGCCGCCAGTTCGTCCACTCGAGCTCGCAGGCGGGCTTTGGCCACTGCGTTTCATCCCATCGCCCGATATCGCGCAACACTCGGAATAGCTCTTGATCGTGCCGAACGAAGGTATGTTCGAGCATGTCGTCGATCTTCTGCGGATATAGCTGCAATGCGGGCACCGTGCCGGCGCCGGAATTGTCGCGCAGAAAATTGAGTATGTTGGACTCCGTTGCAAAGTGCCGAAGAATCAGGAGATTCGCCTCGGGACTCACCGCATTCCGGCAAAACCAGCAAATCATTCGCTGCAGAAGTCCATGAGCTCGAAACTGCGGAAGCGGCAATCGTTTCAGCGCCCAGGTGATATGCAGAAGAATCGCAAAGAAGAACTGGAGCAGCGGCCGAATGAACCAGCGGAGCGGATTGTCCACATCTCGCAACCATAGATCGACCGCCGCGGGGTCGATCGGAATTGAGTTGTCGATCGCCACAACCTGCAAATAGGGGCTGCGGCTACGGTGGTATTCAGAGTTCAACGTCGATCTCCTCGAGTTGCATGGCATACAAGCGCGCGACCACGTTCGCCGTAAGCACCACGTCGTCCGCGACGCCCTGATTGATGCACACCCTGTCGATCAATCCGTACAGCTTATCCATGTGCGAATCATCGTTGCCGCCGTGATAGCGAAGAAATCTCGTGCAGCTACTGTCTACGCCGGTTAGCTGCTGGACGCGATCCGCCCAATTCGCGGCCATTTTTTCGCCCAGTCCCTCGATGATCCACATGGCGCCCAAAAGACCCGCGGGATTCGGCTCTCCGGCACGGTGCATCAGGTACGCGTTCAGCGCTTCCGAGCCGATATTTCTGGGTTGTTCCCGGATTGTCTTCAGGTCGCCGCCGGTTGCCACGTAGTCCGTTTCCAAAATCTCGTAATCTCGGTGCTCGTCATGGGCGTGGCGCAGGACCACTGAACGAATGTCGGTGTGCTCGCGATCAAAACTCGAGGCGCAGCGACTGATCCAACGCGATCCTTCGACCACCTGGGGCCGAAGGTTCAGCAGCAAACGTTGATAGTCCTCGCGGGTAAAAGTGCCGAGATCGAGCCGCCGAATGATGGGCACGACGGCAAGACGGCGTTCGAATTGGAACCATGCGCGCACCAGGCGCCGCAGCGTGCCTTGGCCCAATTCTGTCAGCGCCAGCGGCCGCTTGATTTCGCCCGTCTCCACCTCATTCTCCCACGGCAGTGAAGTGCATATAGGCCGTATTGAACCGCCCGCTCTCCGGAACCATGCACAGTATCCGGTCACCCACCGCCGCGCGGCCGTCGCGCAAAAATTCATCGAGCATGATGAGGATGGACGCGGCGCCCGTATTACCGCGTGAATAGAGATTCGTAAACCAGCGGTCTTCGGGAATGTTCGCGCCGCTCATGACCAACAAGTCGGCGATCTTGCCCCGGAAATGATGCGACGAATAGTGACAAAGAAAATGGTCGACCTCCTGAGTCACGAGCACCCCCTCCTCAATCAGACGCAGCGCTCCATCGACCCCCAGCTTGACCATCTGTTCGAGCAGCCTCACGTCCTGCCTGATGAGCAGCGCCCCTGCCGCCTCGGCCTGCGCGTAAGTGGGGAAGTCCTGCCAGGTGCGGGTGTCTCGGGCATCGGTCGGCATTCCGATTCCCATGCACACCGGAAGCGCATCGGCGTGGGAGAAGGAGCGAATCCAGTCGACTCGCAGGCACCGTTTACGCGGCGCACTCTCCAGCAGACACGCGCCCGCGCCGTCGGACAACATCCATCGTAGGAATTCGGAGTTGAAATCCATGGCGGCCAAACCGCCGGCCGCCTCGTAGCGTGTACTTTTCAAAAGCCGAGAAGCGAGCTCGCTTGCGACGACCAGTGCGCTGCGGTGTTCGCCGAGCCGCAACGAGTTCGCCGCCGCTTTCATAGCCATGACGGTGCTGGAACAGATTCCATGAGTGGTGAGGAGTTCGACCGCCGGTACGCCGAGTCCGGCCTGCACCATGCTGCCGAATCCCGGAACCACCATGTCCCCTTGCGTGGTCGCGCAGCTGAGCATGCCTACGGATTTCGTCGGGATCGGTGAATCATCCAGACACTTCGTCGCAGCGGCGACCGCCATCTCGACGTTCGAGTGCGTAGTTCGCTGGGCTTTGTCGATCGCATAATGGCGCGTCTGAATTCCATTGGACTTCAAAATCCGCGCTTTGAGGCGGCTGGGCTTGCCTTCCACCAGACCCAGATAGTTCTCGATCTCGGTGTTATCGATCGGGGGCCCCGGAAGAAACGCGCCTGTGCTCGTCAGGTAGGCGTTCACGGATGGTCAGCCCGCGCCGCCTTCACGATCCTTACCGACCTGGCATATCTCAGGCAGCGAATGTTTTCCTCCAGATATGGAAACACGCACAACACACTCATGAACACCAGGTATTCCGGGAGATAAGCCGCTGTACCCGGGGGCGAGACGAGTCGATTTAGCGTGAACTGCCCGCTCCATTGGAACGTGACGGCCTTCACCGCGACATCCCAATTGATCACCACTATGAGCATGAAGAGATAGAGCGGAACCGTCGCCATGTAGTTGTGAACGTGCACTTCCCAGATCGAGATTTTGCGCAGCGGCGAGGCATAGTGCACATCCCAATGCGCCACGAATTCATGCAGCACCCACATGAGCGCACAGATGAAGAAGATCAGCACGTTGACCTTGAATATCAGGCACAACAGAATTGGAATACCGAGTTGCAGCCCCATGAGCGAATGAATGAGCGACTCTTTGAGCCCGGACGTTCGCTCGACGTGCGTCGCACGGTGGCATACCCAATCTATGAAGCCTGCAATGCCCCACAACGGCAACAATCCGTACAAAATCACGTTGATCAGCAGATGCTTCGTATCAGCCACGGAGTTAGCGCCTGTCGATGCTCGATTGGCAATGTAGAGGTTATGTTAACCTGATATCGGCTGTCCGCCCGTTAAGGGCATCACAGTAACGAACGTGAGCGATGAAATGCAGCCGGACTCGGCACCTGAATTGGCTCGAGCCTTCGCTCCTGTAAGATGGCCGGAATGTTCGCGAAACAAAATGTCGGGGAGCGAATGGTGAACCGCCGTCGAGTGCTCATTCTGCGGGCGTTCGTGCTTATGTTGTTCGCCGCGACGGCTCACGCGCAACCCTATTCGAAGCCGAACGTCCGGGCGATTACCGCTTTCGTGCGTCTCGACCCCGCAACCTTTGAACGGCAGATCGCCGAGGCGCTGACCGTTTTGCACGCCGTGGAGGGCGATTTCGCCCGGCGCGGATACAAGACCGAGACCGTTCGCATCGTGACTCAGCCCCTCGGAGAACTCGTTAACGGGCAATCCGATGACGACGCGCTCCGGCTGTTGAAGGCAATCGATGATCTTTCGGCCAAAGAGAGTTTTATTCCGAGTGTTGGGCCGGCAATGATGCGCGATTCGGACGACCCGCACGTCATGCGCCTGCTCGAGAAAGCTCTTTCAACAATGCCCAATCTTCAGGCGAACAGCATCATCGCCGCTGAAGACGGCATTCATTGGAAAGTCATCCGTGAAAGCGCGGCATTGGTGCGCTACCTGACCGACCACAGCCGGCAGAGTCAGGGAAATTTCAACTTTACGGCGACCGCAATGTTGAAGCCCTACGGGCCGTTCTACCCGGGCACGTACCACACCGGCGCCGGCAAGCAGTTCTCAATTGGTTTCGAAGGAGCGAACGTCGTTCAAGAGGTCTTCGCGCGCACG
>Ga0210393_10002505_pt1 | contig 15054 bp, 14 predicted proteins | sample IncBWC27OmetaG_FD_160068 | JGI IMG/M metagenome (GOLD analysis project Ga0210393, IMG submission 160068) | Forest soil microbial communities from Barre Woods Harvard Forest LTER site, Petersham, Massachusetts, United States - Inc-BW-C-27-O ... | reverse complement strand
CGTGATGGAAGCCCTGGCTGCCGCCATGCGAGCGAACCCGCACATGCGGGTCCACGTGGACTGCGGATACCACGACCTGGCTACGCCGTACTTCGCGGCCGAGCACTCCTTCGCGCACCTGGCCATCCCGGCCGAGCTGGCCGCCAACATTTCGTTCAGCTACTACGAGGCCGGTCACATGATGTACCTGCACGAGCCGAGCCGGCGGGCCCAGGCCGGCGAGCTGGCAGCGTTTGTCCGCGGCTGACACCGGCCCGGCCGCGTGCTGGCGGGCCACTACGCGCCGTAGACTCGCGTCCGTGAGCCTCGCGCCAGCCCTTGAGATCCACGATCTGGTCAAGAGCTACCGGGACAAGACGGCCGTCGCCGGCTTGTCGCTGTGCGCGCAGCGCGGCCAGGTCACGGCCATCCTGGGCCCGAACGGGGCCGGCAAGACGACCACGATCGAGACGTGCGAGGGCTACCGCAAGGCCGACGCCGGCACGGTCCGCGTCCTCGGCCTTGACCCGATCGCCGACGCACGCGAGCTGCGGGCCAGGGTCGGCGTCATGCTCCAGTCTGGCGGCGTGCCGACCACCGCGCGAGCCGGCGAGTACCTGAAGGTGATGGCCAGCTTCTACGCTCATCCGCTCGACCCGGTCGCGCTGCTGGCCGCGCTGGGCCTGGCGGATTCGGCGCGCACTCCGTACAAGCACCTGTCCGGCGGACAGCAGCAGCGGCTGGGGCTCGCCGCCGCCGTGATCGGCAGGCCGGAGCTCGTGTTCCTGGACGAGCCGACCGCAGGCCTCGACCCGCAGGCCAGGCACGCCACCTGGGAGCTCATCGAGGGCTTGCGATCCGCCGGCGCCGCAGTGATTCTGGCCACGCACTACATGGAGGAAGCCGAACGGCTCGCCGATGACGTCGTCATCGTCGACCACGGCCAGGTCGTCGCCAGCGGGCCGCCAGCCACGCTCACCGGCTCGGCAGGCCAGCTGCGCTTCCGGGCCGAGCCTGGCCTGGATCTCGGTGCCCTGCTCGCCGCGCTGCCTCCCGAGGCCGTGGCCAAGGAGTCCCCCGCCGGGCACTACCTGGTCGAGGTACCCGGCCGGGTCGACCCCCAGCTCCTCGCGTCGGTGACAGCCTGGTGCGCCGACCACGGAATCCTGGCCAGGGATCTTCAGATCGAGAGCCAGACGCTGGAAGACCTGTTCCTGGAGCTGACCGGCCGGGGTCTGCGACCATGACGGACTTGCTGAGTCAGGCCTGGCCTGCGCCCGCGCCAGGCGCTGCCCCGCTACCCCGGATGGTCCGCGCCCAGGCCGGCCTGGAGCTGCGCACGCTGACCCGCAACGGCGAGCAGCTAGTGCTGACGTTGATCATCCCGCTGCTGCTGCTGCTCGCGTTCGGGCACGAGAGCCTGATCAGCGTGGGCACCGGCAGCCGGATCGACTTCATCGTGCCCGGCATCCTCGCCCTCGCTGTCTTGTCGACGGCTTTCACCAGCCAGGCAATCGGCACCGGGTTCGAGCGCCGCTATGGCGTACTTAAGCGACTCGGCGCCGCGCCGCTGTCCCGCTCCGGTCTCATTGCCGCGAAGACCGTCACGGTCCTGGCCGTCGAGGCAGTGCAGGTCGCCCTGGTGCTCGCTGTTGGCGCGCTGCTCGGCTGGCAGCCGGTAGCCAGCCCGGCCGCCGTGATCTGGGTGCCGCTGCTACTGCTGGCCGGCACTGCCGCGTTCAGCGGACTGGCCCTGCTCATGGCCGGCACCCTGCGCGCGGAGGCCACGCTGGCCGCCGCGAACCTGCTGTACCTGATCATGCTCGGGCTCGGCGCTGTGCTGTTCCCGCTGACCAAGTTCCCGGCCGCCGCCAGGCCCGTGCTGCGGCTACTGCCTGCCGACGCACTGGCGGACGGCCTGCGCGGTGTCCTGGCTGGCGGCGCCGGCCTGCCGGTCCGGGACCTGGCCGTGCTCTGCGTCTGGGCGGTCGCCGGGATCGCCGTGGCCGCACGCACCTTCCGGTGGGAGTAACAGTCCGGGACGGGCCAGTGGGGCAGGTCCGGGCCGCGCCGGCCGCTGTGCTGGTGTTCGCCGGCATCATCTCCGTGCAGCTCGGCGCGGGCCTGGCCGGGCGGATGTTCGGTCAGCTCGGCCCGGCCGGGGTGACCGGGCTGCGGCTGTGGTGGTCGGCGCTGATCGTCGCGGTATTCGGCGGCCGGGCGCTGGCGCGCACGATGCGGGAAGTCGTGGCCGACCGGGCCTGGCGCGATCTGTCCATCGCAGTCGCGTTCGGCGTCGTCCTCGGCATCATGAACTTCTCCATCTACCAGTCGTTCGCCCGCATCCCGCTTGGCGTCGCGGTCACGATCGAGTTCCTCGGCCCGCTGGCGGTGGCCGTCGCCTTCTCCCGGCGCTGGCTCGACGTGGCTTGGGTCATCATGGCGGCGGCAGGCGTGCTGCTGCTGACCCAGGGTGGCGCCCGGCTCGCCAGCGGCACGGGTGGCGCCGGCGGCGCGGGCAGTCAGGTCGCGAGGGCCGGCCCGGTCCTCGGCCTGAGCACGCAGGCCGCCGGCATCGCGTTCGGCCTGATCGCCGCGGCCGGCTGGGCCGCCTACATCCTGCTCAGCCGTGCTACCGGCCGCCGGTTCAGCGGGTCGTCCGGTCTCGTGATCGCCATGGTGGTGGCCGCGCTGGTGGTCACTGGCCCGGCCATCGCGCAAGCCAGCCCGGCGCTGCTGCACCCGAGCGTCATCGCCGAGGGCCTGGCCATCGGCCTGCTGTCCTCGGTGATCCCCTACCGGCTGGAACTGGAGGCGCTGCGCCGGGTGCGGGCCGGGGTGTTCGGGATCTGGATGAGCGTGGAGCCGGCCGTGGCGGCGCTGGTGGGCCTCGCGCTGCTAGGCGAGAACCTGCTGGTCCGGCAGTGGCTGGCGATCGTCCTGGTCATCCTGGCGTCCGCTGGCGCGGCTCGCTACGGCACAGCCGACCAGCCAGATCAGCACAGCCTGCCGCCGCCGCCCGCCTAACATGGTGTCCGTGTCAGCCCCGCTCACCACCCCGAAGACGCCCGCGACCGGACCATGGCCGCGCCTGCTGGGGCCCGCGCTGCTAGCGCCGACGCCGGCCGCGCTGCGCCGGTGGGCCCTGGCCGGTGTCATCACCTCGGCCCTGATCATCCTCACCGGCGCAGCCGTCCGGCTCAGCCAGTCTGGCCTCGGCTGCCCGGACTGGCCGGACTGCACGAAGTCGAGCCTCGCCGCCTCCGGCGTCACTGGGGATCCGCTGATCCATCGCTGGGTGGAATTCGGCAACAGGCTCGTGACGGTCGCCATCTTCGTCGTCGCGATCGGCGTGTTCGTCGCCGCCTGGCAGTACCGCGGCCGGGATGGCCGACGACAGCGTGAGCTGATCTGGCTGGCGGCGGCCCAGCCGGGCGCCATCGTCGCGCAGGCGGTGCTCGGGGGCATCGTCGTGATCACGAAGCTGAATCCAGCGCTCGTGTCGATCCATTTCCTGGCCTCGTCGGCGCTCGTGGCCGCCACCGTCGCGCTCTACATCCGCTGTCAGGAGGGCACCGGCGAGCCCCGCCCGCTGGTAGCGCGGCCGGTCCGGCTCGCCGCCCTCGGCGTCGTCGGCACCATCGCGCTGATGCTGGCGGCCGGCACGGTCGTCACCGGCACCGGCCCGCTGGCGGGGGCGGCCGACGTGGCTAGGTACCACCTGCCGCTGGAAGGCGTCACCCAGCTGCACGCCGACATTGGCTGGCTGCTGGCCGGCCTGATGGCCGCGCTGCTGCTCGGGCTCCACCTGACTGCGGCGCCGCGGCGGGCCGTGCGGCTCGGCTGGCTGCTGCTGGCGCTGATCGGACTGCAGGGCGTGATCGGCTACGCGCAGTACTTCTCCGGGCTGCCAGCCGGCCTGGTCTGGGTGCATGTCACGGGCTCGGTCGGCATCTGGATCACGGCGCTGCTGCTGCCGTACTCCCTGCGCGACCGCGGCGCGGTGTCCGATCCGATCGCGCGACCCGCCGAGCTCTCCTCGCACCTGCTCGGCTGACCAGCGCCTTCCGTATAGGCCGCGACCGCGATACTTTGTCCGCCATGCCCCCAGCATCGGTTACGACAGCATCGGTCAACGGAACCACCGTCGCCTACTCCGACAGCGGGGGTGACGGCCCCGTGGTGGTGCTGAGCCATGGCTACCTCATGGACTCCTCGATGTTCGACCCGCAGATTGAGGCCCTGGCGCCCGAGTACCGGGTGATCACCTGGGACGCGCGCGGCTTCGGCGGAACCAGGGCGACCGGGCCCTTCAGCTACTGGGATTCGGCCGCCGATGTCATCGGCCTGCTTGACCACCTCGGCATCGACCAGGCCGTGCTCGGCGGGATGTCACAAGGCGGGTTCGTGAGCCTGCGCGCGGCGCTGCTCGCTCCGCAGCGTGTCCGGGCGCTCATCCTGATCGACAGCCAGGCTGGCCAGGAGGACCCCGCGGCCGCGCCTGCGTACGAGCAGATGGAGCAGATCTGGATGGAGCAGGGTCCGCTGCCCGTCCAGGATGTAGTGGCGTCGATCATTCTCGGCCCGCCGGACGGCCCCGTCGACTACGCGCCGTGGTTCGCCAGGTGGGGCGCGGCCGACCGGCACGAGCTCAGGCTGGCCTTCCGCTGCCTGATGGATCGGGACGACCTCACCGGCCGCCTAGCGGAGATCACCTGTCCGGCCCTGATCCTGCACGGCACCGCCGACGCGGCGATCGCCGTTGAGCGTGCCGAGGCGGTGCACGCTGGCCTGTCCGGGCCGGCCGCCATCGTGCACGTTGACGGCGGGTCACACGCAAGTAACCTCAGCCACCCTGATCAGGTCAACGTGGCGATGCTGGAATTCCTCCGCTCACTGCCATAACACGTCCCGGTCCGACCCGATTGTTAACCCGCGTCGGGGCGGGCAGCCGACGGCGCCAGGGATAGGGTCAATCCCGTAACGGCGTCTGCGGTGAGAGGGGTCTCAGGCAGTAGTGAGCGGCGACGCGCATACAGCGCTTGACTGGTCGGACACGGACGCACGGACTGTGGATCTCATCCGCGTCCTGGCCATGGATGCGGTGGAGCGCGCCGGCTCGGGTCATCCCGGCACCGCGATGAGCCTGGCGCCAGCGGCTTACCTGCTTTACCAGAAGGTGATGCGGCACGATCCGGCTGATCCGTTGTGGCCGGGGCGCGACCGGTTTGTTCTGTCGTGCGGGCATTCCAGCCTAACGCTGTACATCCAGCTCTATCTGTCCGGATACGGGCTGACGCTCGATGACCTGGAGCACTACCGCGTCTGGGGCAGCAAGACCCCTGGCCATCCCGAGCATCACCTGACACCTGGCGTGGAGACCACGACCGGCCCGCTTGGCCAGGGGATCGGGAACGCGGTCGGCATGGCCATGGCAGCGCGCCGCGAGCGCGGCCTGCTCGATCGCGACGCCGAGCCGGCCACGAGCCCGTTCGACCACTACATCTACTGCTTCGTGTCCGACGGCGACATGGAGGAAGGCATCAGCCACGAGGTGGCCTCCCTCGCCGGGCACCAGCAGCTCGGCAACCTGATCGTGCTGTACGACGACAACAACATCTCCATCGAGGACGACACCAACATCGCCAAGTCCGAGGACGTGGCCGCCCGGTTCGAGGCGTACGGCTGGCACGTGCAGCGACTGAGCTGGGTACAGGCGGAGGGGTACCACGAGGACGTGCCGGCGCTCTACGACGCGTTGGAGACGGCGAGGGCGACGACGACGGCGCCGTCATTCATCTCGCTGCGCACGATCATCGCCTGGCCCGCTCCGCACAAGCAGAACACCGGCGCGGCACACGGAGCGGCGCTCGGCGCCGCGGAAGTCGCGGCGACGAAGAACATCCTCGGCTTCGACCCGGCGGTCTCATTCCCGGCCGCGGACGAGCTCGTCGACCACGCGCGCCTCGTCGGCGACCGCGGCAAGCAGGCGCACGCCGCCTGGGACGAGCAGCTGGCCGCGTGGTCGAAGGCACACCCGCAGCAGCGCGAGCTGTTCGACCGGCTGAGCGCCCACCGGCTGCCGGCCGGCTGGGCCGACGTGCTGCCGGAATTTGCGCCCGATGACAAGGGCATCGCGACGAGGAGGGCTTCGGGCCAGGTGCTGAACGCGCTGGCGCCGGTGCTTCCCGAGCTGTGGGGCGGGTCCGCGGACCTGGCCGGCAGCAACGACACCACGATGGAGGGCGAGCCGTCCTTCGTGCCCGAGATCCACCAGACCAGGATGTTCCCCGGCGACCGGTACGGCCGCGTGCTGCACTTCGGCATCCGCGAGCACGGCATGGGCGCGATACTCAACGGCATCGCGCTGCACGGCTTGACGCGGCCGTACGGCGGCACGTTCCTGGTCTTCAGCGACTACATGCGCCCGTCGGTGCGGCTGGCCGCGCTGATGGGACTGCCAGTCACCTACGTGTGGACGCACGACTCCATCGGCCTCGGCGAAGACGGCCCGACGCACCAGCCGGTCGAGCACCTGTGGGCGCTGCGCGCCATTCCTGGCCTCGACGTGGTCAGGCCCGCCGACGCCAACGAGGTTACGGTCGCCTGGCGGACGATCCTGGAACGTACCGATCACCCGGCTGGCCTGGCCCTCAGCAGGCAGAACCTGCCGGTGTTTGATCGGACCGTGCCTGGTCGCACCGGGGGCGGCGCAGGCCTGGCCAGCGCGGACGGCACCGCCAGGGGCGGCTACGTGCTCGCCGACGCTGACGGCGCCCAGCCCGACGTCATTCTCATCGGTACCGGCAGCGAAGTACAGCTTGCGCTGGCCGCCAGGACGCTGCTCGCTGCCGACGGAATTCACGCCAGGGTCGTGTCGATGCCCTGCGTCGAGTGGTTCAGTGAGCAGGACGTGACCTACCGGGACCAGGTGCTGCCGCCGCACATTCAGGCCAGGGTCAGCGTCGAGGCGGGCATTGCGCTCGGCTGGCAGCAGTTCGTCGGGGCAGCTGGCCGCAGCGTCAGTCTGGAACACTTCGGCGCGTCAGCGGACACTAAGAAGCTGTATGAAGAATTCGGCATCACGGCTGACTGCGTGGCCGAGGCAGCCAGGGACAGCCTGGCCAATGTTCGGCCCGGCGAAATACATCGGTAACCCAGCCCGGCAACAGTAGGTAGTGGGCATGCGAGCGAGGAGCGATTGATATGACTGCACAGCAAAACCCGCTGGCCCAGCTCACCGAGATGGGTGTCTCCATCTGGCTCGACGACATCAACCGGGACCGGCTTTCCAGCGGGAACCTGGCCGGGCTGGTACGCGACGCATATGTGCGCGGCGTGACCTCAAATCCGACGATCTTCGCCAAGGCGCTGTCGAGCGGCTCGGCTTACGCCGAGCAAGTCCACGACCTCGCCATCCGGGGCGTCACCGTAGAGGAGGCGTCCCGGGCCATCACCACCTACGACATCCGCTGGGCCTGTGATGTACTGCGGCCGGTCTACGACGCCAGCGATGGCGTCGACGGCCGTGTGTCGATCGAGGTCGACCCCCGGCTTGCCCACGAGACGGACAAGACCATCGCGGAAGCACGCGCTCTGTGGTGGATGGTGGACCGGCCGAACATGTTCATCAAGATCCCGGCGACGCTCGAGGGCCTGCCGGCGATCACCCAGTGCCTGTCGGAGGGCATCAGCGTCAACGTCACGCTGATCTTCTCGCTCGAGCGCTACGGCCAGGTCATCGACGCGCACATGGCGGGCCTGGAGGCCGCGTCGGGCCGCGACGTCGCGAGCATCGCGTCGGTGGCATCGTTCTTCGTCAGCCGGGTCGACACCGAAGTCGACGACCGGCTGGACAAGATCGGCACACCCGAGGCGCGCGCACTGCGCGGCAAGGCGGCGCTCGCCAACGCGCGGCTCGCCTACGAGCTGTTCGAGCAGCGGTCGGCGACGCCTCGCTGGGAAGCGCTGGCAGCGCGCGGCGCCAGGCCGCAGCGCCCGCTCTGGGCCTCGACCAGCGTGAAGGACCCGTCATTCGCCGACACCATGTACGTGACGGAGCTGGCCGCGCCGGGGACTGTCAACACGATGCCGGAGGCGACCATCCACGCAACCGCTGATCACGCCCAGCTGCATGGCGATGCGATCCACGGCACGTACGAGGAGTCGCGTCGGGTATTCGAGCAGCTCGAGGCCATCGGCGTGCATTACGACGACGTGGTCGCGGTGCTGGAGCAGCAGGGCGTCGAGAAGTTTGCTGCCTCCTGGACCGAGCTACTCGAGAGCATCACCCGCGAGATGAACGCCGGCGGCAGCACCACATGATCCCGAATCCGCTACGCGATCCGCGAGACCGGCGCATTCCCCGGCTGGCCGGCCCGTGCGTGCTCGTGTTGTTCGGCGTGACCGGGGATCTGGCGAGCAAGAAGCTGCTCCCGGCGATCTACGACCTGGCCAACCGCGGGCTGCTGCCGCCCGGCTTCTCCCTGGTCGGCTTCGCGCGCCGGAACTGGGAGGACGAGGACTTCGCCCGCATCACGCACGACGCGGTCAAGGCGCACGCGCGCACCCCCTTTCGCGAGGCCGTGTGGCCGCAGCTCGCCGAGGGCATCCGGTTCGTCCCCGGCGAGTTCGCCGATGACGCGGCCTTCGACAACCTGGCGCGAACCGTCGCCGAGCTGGATCTCGAGCGCGGGACGGGCGGGAACTATGCCTTCTACCTGTCAGTGCCGCCCGACGCGTTCCCCGTCGTGGTCGCGCAGCTGAAGCGATCCGGGCTGTCCAGCCCGCCGGCCATCGAGAGCGGTCGCCGGCCCTGGCGGCGCGTGGTCATCGAGAAGCCCTTCGGTCACGACCTGCAAAGCGCGCGGGAGCTCAACGCGATGCTGGACGTAGTGTTCCCCGCGGGGTCGGTTTTCCGGATCGACCACTACCTGGGCAAGGAGACCGTCCAGAACCTGCTAGCCATCCGGTTCTCCAACACGCTCTTCGAGCCGATCTGGAACCGCGGGTATGTGGACCACGTCCAGATCACCATGTCCGAGGACATCGGCATCGGCGGCCGGGCCGGTTACTACGACGGTATCGGCGCGGCCAGGGACGTGATCCAGAATCACCTGCTCCAGCTGCTTGCGCTGACTGCCATGGAGGAGCCATTCTCGTTCGCGGCCGAGTCCCTGCGGGCGGAGAAGGAGAAGGTGCTTGCTGCCGTCCAGATCCCGGCAGACATGGCCGCCGACACCGCCCGCGGCCAGTATTCCGAAGGCTGGCAGGGCGGTATCCCGGTCCGCGGGTTCCTGGAAGAGGATGGCATCCCGCCTGACTCGGCCACCGAGACCTACGCGGCGATCCGGCTCACCATCGACAACAGGCGCTGGGCTGGCGTGCCGTTCTACCTACGCACCGGCAAGCGGCTGCCGGCCAGGATGACGGAGATCGCGGTCATCTTTCAGCGCGCGCCGCATCTGCCGTTCGACGCCACCGACACGAAGGAGCTCGGTCAGAACGCGCTGGTCATCCGCGTGCAGCCGGACGAGGGCGTGACGCTGCGGTTCGGGTCGAAGGTGCCAGGGTCGGCGATGGAGGTGCGGGACGTCAACATGGACTTCGCCTACGGCGAATCGTTCACCGAGTCCTCGCCTGAGGCTTACGAGCGACTGCTGCTAGACGTGCTGATCGGCGATCCGCCGCTCTTCCCCCGGCAGGAGGAGGTCGAGCTGTCATGGAAGATCCTCGATCCGATCGAGGACTTCTGGGCCAAGCATGACAAGCCTGAGCAGTACCCGGCAGGCACGGCTGGGCCGGCGAGTGCGGACGCGATGCTAGCGCGCGACGGCCGCGTCTGGCGGCGGCTGTAACTGCCGTGCCCGCGACAGCGACCGCGATGCGGAGGATCACCACGACATGCTGACCGACCTGACCGACACCACCACCAGCGACATCCGCGCGGCCCTGGCCAAGACGAGAGACCAGATGGGCGGGCCTGCGACGGGCGTGGTGCTCAACTTGATCATCATGACCGACGAGTCCGGTCAGCACGACGCCGTCCGCGCCGCCAGCCAGGCGGGCCGTGAGCATCCATGCCGTGTCCTGGCCGTCATCGCGCGCGAGTCCAGGGCCGCCTCTCGGCTTGACGCCGAGATCCGGTCTGGCGAAGGTACGCCGGGCCAGACCGTCTTGCTGCGGCTCTACGGGCCGATGAGCGAGCATGCCGACTCGGTCATCATGCCGCTGCTGGTCCCGGACACTCCGGTCGTCACCTGGTGGCACGGACTACTGCCTGCCGTTCCGTCAGCCCAGCCGCTCGGCTTGCTCGCGCAGCGCCGGGTCACCGACGCGGCTCGCGCAAAAGCGCCGACCGAGGCACTGGCCGCGCTCAGCGCCGGCTACAAGCCCGGTGACACCGACCTGAGCTGGACTAGGGCGACGCCGTGGCGGTCGCTGCTAGCAGCGACCGTCGACCAGGAAGAACACGAGATCATCGGCGGAGTCGTCGCCGCGGAAGAACACAACCCGACGGCCGACCTGATGACGGCGTGGCTCAGCAGCAGGCTCCGCGTGCGGTTCGGCCGGGAGGTCTCCAGAGGCCCTGGCATCACCGAGGTGCGCCTCCAGACAACCGCGGGTGACGTTGTCATCAGCCGGCCGGACGGGCGGGTGGCAACGCTGACGCGACCCGGCCAGCCGGACCGGCACGTGGCACTGCAGCGACGGGACACCGCAGACCTGCTGGCCGAGGAGCTACGCCGCCTCGACCCGGACGAGATCTACGGCGAGGCGCTCGCATTCGTGGCAGGGATCCCCGCAACGACCGGATAGACCCCACTAAGATCATTTCGTGCCCCCGGAGTCAGGCGAGGTCGAGGATCACGTCATTCTCTGCGGCGCCAACGCGCTGGCGTCGCGCATGGCAGAGGAATTCACCGCCCGCTACGGGTTAGCCGTCACGGCGATCGTCCCGTCCGCGGCGAGCGAGCACGGTGCCCGGCTGGCCGCGATGCCCGGCGTGCGCGTCCTCGAGCGGCCGGAGCTGACAGCTGAGGCGTTTGCGGACGCCGGCCTGCCCGCTGCTCGCGGCCTCGCCATCGTCCACCAAGACGACCTCGGCAACTTTCACGCCGCGCTGCGGGCGCAGGAGATCAGCCCGCGGGTACGCCTGGTCATCGGCATCTTCAATGTCGGCCTCGGCGAGCGCATCCGGACCTTCTTCAGCGACTGCGCCGTCCTGTCGCAGGCCCAGATGGCAGCCCCTTCGCTGGTCGCAGCCGCGCTGGGCGAGCCGGCCCCGAGCCACGTGCGGATGGCCAACCGCACCATGTACGTCGCCCGGCGGGAAGACGTCGGCGCGGATCAGATCATCTGCGGGCTGGCCGGGAGCAGCGACGCCGACGCACCCAGCCTGCTGCCGCCAGCCGACCCAGCGGCCGGGCTGGTGCTCGCTGTCGCTGACGGCACAAAGCGCAACCCGCTGTCCCGGCAGCGTCGCCGGCGGCTGACCACGCCGCTGCGGCTACTGCGGCAGAGCGTCGGCAGCAAGCTCGCACTAGTCTTCATCGCACTCCTCGCGGTCATGGTCACAGGCTTCGCGTTCCTGGTTGGGCCGGCCGGCTTCGGCGCGCTGACCGCGCTGTACCTGACCTTGCTCGACGCTGCCGGCGCGGCCGTCACCGGCCCCGGTGTGCCGTCGGCCGAGAAGGTCGCTCAGTTCATGCTGACCTTCGCGGGGCTGGCCTTCCTGCCACTGGTGACGGCGGTCATCGTGGGCTCACGCATTCCCGGCGCGGCCGCGGCCGTCAGGCCGCCGGCCGGCAACCACGTGATCGTGGCGGGCCTCGGCGCTGTTGGTACGCGAATCATCGGCCAGCTGCACGACCTCGGCATCGACGTGATCGGCGTCGACAAGAATGCCGAGGCGACGGGGATGCCACTGGCCAGGCGCCTCGGCATCCGCGTCGTCATCGGCGAGACGCACCGGGAGGAGACGCTGCGGGCCGCCGGCATCGCTACCTGCCAGGCGCTGGTCTCCGTTACCGATAGCGACATCGCGAACCTGGAGACAGCGCTCAATGCCAGGGCGCTTGCCGCCGGCCCGCGCATCGTCGTGCGCCTGGACGACGACGATCTCGCGGCACGCGTTCAGGCCACGGTCGGCAACACCGTCTCGCGGTCGACGTCGTACCTGGCGGCACCGGCGTTCGCCGCGGCTGTGCTCGATCACCAGGTGCTGCGCACCATCGCGGTAGGCCGGCACGTCCTGCTGCTAGCCGAGGTCGCCGCTGACGAGGGCGGCGGCCTGGCCGGGCAGCCTATCGCCGCCGTGCATCAGCCGGGACTAATGCGGGTCATCGCGCTACGCCAGGTCGGCATTGACGGTATGGACTGGTCGCCTGCCCCTGACTACCTGATTCGTGGCGGCGATCACCTACTCGTGCTCGCCACGCGAGCAGGGTTGTCCGGCATGCTTCGCCGCGATGGCGCCGCCCCAGCCAGCGCTTAAGGGTGATAGGTCGCAGCGCCAGGAAAACACGGGAGGAAATGGGACTCCCTAAAATGCGCCACTGGAGTTACGCTCAGGGCAGATCTTCCGCCTGGTTCTGGTGAGCTACGTGTGAAGACACAGGAGGTCTGTGAATGGCCACGCTGTTAGCGGTAGCAACGGACTACCGGGCCTGCCGAGCCGGGCTTGCTCGCCCCGGCGGCAGGAACGCATGGCTTGCCTTTAGCGACCTCGCACCATCCATCACGCCTGCCTTGACCCAGCAGCGTGCTCGTGGTCAGGGCCAGGCAAGCCCCTCAGGAGGAATCAGTTGAGCACCACCGATGAAGCTCCCGTAGCTGTTGCTCAGGGCACCGGCATAGCCGACCCTGCGCCGCTCGGGCTCGCAGCGTTCGCGCTGACCACGTTCCTGCTCTCCGCAGCGAACGCCGGCTGGGCGAAGAACACCTCAGGCGCCGACTGGCTCGGGTATGCCTTCGCTTACGGTGGCTTCGTCCAGCTGCTGGCTGGCATGTGGGAATTCCGCAACAGGAACGTCTTCGGCGCGACGGCGTTCTCCACTTACGGCGGCTTCTGGATCGGCCTCGGCCTGTGGGCGACACTGGTGCATGCGCCGGCCGGTGCGAAGGACGTGGGCTGGATCCTGCTGGCCTTCGCCATCTTCAACACCTACATGCTGCTGTTCGCCACCCAGCTGAACATGGCGGTATTCCTGGTCTTCCTCACCCTGGAGCTGACCGAGATCTTCCTGTTCATCGGGATCCTCGGCGGCAACACCACCATAGTGAAGATAGGCGGCGTCATCGGCATCGTGACGGCCTTCGCTGCCTGGTACGCATCAGCGGCGGGCGTCATCAACGGGATCAAGGGCAAGCAGGTCTTCCCGGTCGGCGGGCCGCTGTTCAATCTCGGCGGGTAGCACTCGCCCGGCCAGCGACGGCGTGACTTCGGTCACGCCGTCGCTGGTCAGCGGCACGCGAGAGCCCGATACCGTAGAGAAATGGATCTCCAGGAACGTCGCCAGCTGGACGTCGCGGAACACATGCACCGGGTCCGCGTCAAAGCGAGGCCGTGGCGGTCCCTGTTCGCGCTCGTCATCGCCATCGCCGGTGCCATCGCGGCCAAAGGCTGGGGCGTTGGCAGCTATCGCGCACTGTCCACCACTACCGGGGACCAGACCGCGAAGCTCGTCTTCATCGCGGGCGCGATCGCGTTCTTTGTCTTCGGGCTGATCGCGGTCTTTGGCTTGTCCGGGGCCGGGCGGCGCTCCCTCCAGCCCCTGATCGGCGCGGCGCATGCCGGGGTCGTCAGGTACGTCCTGCTGGTAGTCGGGGTCTTCGCCATCCTCTCGATCTCCCTGGAAGTCCTCGGCATCAGTCCACGCCAGCTGCTCGTCGGCGGGGCGGTGGCCGGCGTGCTGCTCGGGATTGCGGCGCAGCAGTCGCTGTCTAACGTGTTCGCCGGCGTGGTCCTGCTGTTCGCCAGCCCATTCCGGGTCGGCGATCGAGTGCGCTTCCGGTCCGGCGCGCTGTCCGGGCAGATCGAAGGCGTCGTCACCGACCTGAGCTTGACGTACGTACGCCTGGAGACCGAGGAAGGGCGGGTGCTGCTGCCCAACTCCCAGGCCCTGAACGCCGCCGTGGTGCTGGTGCCCGAGTCGGCGCATGCCAATGAGCCGGCCCCCTGACGGGCGCCGGCCACCGGTCCAGCCAGCTAGTGGTTGGCCTCGTACTTGGCGATCACATTCGCCGGAATCCGGCCGCGTTCGCTGACGTCCATCCCGCTCTGCTTCGCCCAGGCGCGAATGTCGGCACTGCGCTGACGGTGCGCGGTGGTCCGCCGCTTCGGCTTCCCTACCCGGCTGGTCACCTTCCGAGCCCTCTCGGCGAACCTGCTGAGCACCTCGTCGAATTTCTGACTGTGCTTCTCGCACAGATCGATTTCGTAATCCCGCCCATCAAGGCTGAATGCCCGAGTCATGTGCTCGCCCTCGGGAATTTCTCGTGAGTCGTAGTCGCACGCGAACGTGACGGAGATCTTCTGAGCCACTTTGGGTATCCCCCTTCCCCCCGCCGAAAGCTATGCCCCGTCGAGTCGCCGCTCTAACAGCACCAACACGACGTTCTGAACTGCATATTTTGGCGGGCGCCCAATCTCGCAATCCCGCCTAGGGCTGCCGATCTGCCGAGGTGGCGGACGGCATTCGGTTGCTACTCTTGCCCGCCGCTCGGCCGGCCCGCCGAATGCCGCGTGCCGGCCCGAGGATCGGCCGGTAACCGATAGTCGGGGTCGTCCAAATAGCCGGCCTGAGATGAACCCGGCTGAGGGCGCACATAAGGCGGCACAAAGCGCTGCTGGTCGTATCCGGCCTCTTCGGCCGCGACCGAGTACTGGCCTGTCACGTCGGGCTGGTAGCGCTCATCGTCGCGCCAGCGCGCCGGGCGCGGTGCTCCCTGCATCTGCTCGTAATCGGGCTGCATCTGCTCGTAATCGGGCAGCCCGTGGTCGGCGGCCCGGTAACCCTCAGCCCCATAAGCGTCAGGCCCGTAGCCGTCAGCCCGGTGACCGCCACCACGGTG
>Ga0210393_10002504_pt1 | contig 15064 bp, 10 predicted proteins | sample IncBWC27OmetaG_FD_160068 | JGI IMG/M metagenome (GOLD analysis project Ga0210393, IMG submission 160068) | Forest soil microbial communities from Barre Woods Harvard Forest LTER site, Petersham, Massachusetts, United States - Inc-BW-C-27-O ... | reverse complement strand
CAATAAAGCGCCAATGACGAATCGGTCCAACGTAACCATGAGCGGGCCAATAACATTGGTGACGGTCATCCACCCGCCAAATTTCATAAGCGGCAGGACCGCCGGGCGATGCCATAAAATCCGATTGCGCAACACCGGCGAAATCTTGAAGCAGAAAACCAGATACGCCAGCCATGCAGCCAGCCGTCCGAGAACAAGGATCCCCACGACGGGAGGCAGGGTCTTTGAAAACGGAAGCACGAGTAGAGGACCGGCGAAGGCAAATATTCCGAGCGGAATTCGCAACAGGTTCACCACATCAAATCTTTGATGCGCCTCTAGAAATCCTCGAAGCCCCGCCGTACCCACGACAATGGGAACCGAAAGACTCAGAAGGTAAAAGGATCGCGTCGTTTCGGTTTGCAGCCAAACCGGAACGTGAAGGATGCGGATTCCGAACCATGGCGACGCTACCGCGAGAAAAATTCCTCCGACGATGCCCAGCACAGTCATTAGCATCAACGAAGTCCAGACCAAAGCGGGGATTTCGTCGTGCTGGTCTGCGCCGAGCTTTTGGGCAACGAGTTGGGTAAGCGCCCTTCCCAAGCCCAGATCAAACAAGCTGGCGTACCCGACAATGGCCCAGGCCAACGCCAGCACCCCGAAACGGTCAGTACCCAGGTCGCGAATCAAGATGGGGATAGAAAAAATCGCGACGACGAAAGGCGCAGCGTTACCCGCGAGGTTCCAAATCGTGTTGCGGGCGAGCAAGCGGCCACTTGTCAAATTCACGCCTGAGGGTATCGGTTTGAAATCCGAAGTCATTTAGCTTTCGTGTGAGCACTAGCCTTCGAACTCATGATTAACGAATTGGCTCCAGGTCTGCGGTATCCAGATCGACGATGACTGATCGCTGGATCAGTTCGATGGACAAGACGACGCGCATGCTTCCTTTTCTGCGGACTGTCACGCCGGACAAGCCGGCCAGCGGCCCTCGCACAATTCGGACGCGCGTCCCGGCAGCGAGAAAAGGATGCGGAGCGGCCGAGATTTGTGTGGTCAAGGCGCGCCGAAGTATGTCGATCTCATCGTCTGGCAAAGCAGTGAGTTGACCGTTGAAGCCGACCAACCGCACTACACCTTGTACTCTCTGTACCCTTAGCCTCTCCTGAATGGCGATGCGGACAAAGACGTAGCCCGGAAACAACGGCCGCTGTAAACGCACTTTTCTGTCGCTCCAGCGGCGAACAGATTCATACAACGGCAAGAAATGCTCCACGCCTTTGCCGCCGAGCGCCTCCGCGACGCGTTTCTCATGATTCCCGAAGGTGTAAGCCGCGAACCAACGCGGCTCGAGGGGTGCATCCGCTGGGGGAGTCGCGGACTGCCGCGACCGAACCAAATTACCTTCCTGAAAAGGCTCCAGATACAGCTTCGCCGCCTCGGTCACGATTGCGAAATCCTCTAATTTATTTCGCGCCAACCACTTACGACCGGATCGACACTAATTCTGTTCAGGCGTGTCATCTCGTCGCGCGAGTTTCGTCCACACACGGTGTGACGCAGCTTGCATCCGAGAACCATTCGGTTCGGCCCAAGGCATGTGGCCCTGCACGGTTTGAAAAACTTCAGTTGCCAAAGTTTTTCCGGGATCGCCAGGGTCGATTTCATTCCATCGCGCGCGCGCCAGAATCCAGGTTAGCGCGCCAATCAAGGCAAACAGAGCGCACAACGAAGTGATCAGCAAACGCGGCGGAAAAGATTTCTTCCCAGGAATATCCGGCTGGTCCAAAGTTTTTATCGTGGGAACTTCTTTGGCTTCCTGCACCCGCGCAAGTTCGTATTGCTGGGTCAGCGTCTCAAATATGGCCTCCTGTACCTTCATGCGGCGGTAGAGATCGGCATAGCTGACGCCGAGCAACGGAAGACGTCGAATCGAGGGATAAACAGATTGCGAGTCTGGCGTGTCGGCGTCGGCTGCCGTACCAGCTTTGCCGCCCATTTTTTGCAACTGGAGTTGCAGCTCATTGATCCGAGCCTGCATCGCCTTAACTCTCACGTTGTTGTCCGTATAGATTTGGCGCAAACCTTGCAATTCGGTTTCGGCAGCGATGACTTGTCCCTGCAACATCGCGGCGGACTCCACCATCGCTTTCCCTTGAGCGGTGATGTCTAGAGTTGCGTTCTTGCTGGCGTACTCGCTGAAATCTTTCTCGGCGGCCTCCAGGTCGACCTTTACCTGTTGCAATCGGTCTTCAAGGAAAACGCGCTCCCGATGCGCGGATGATGTGTTCAGCAAGGTCATCACGTAATTCAGTTCGCTGACATATTCCTGACCCATGGCGGCGGCTCGCGATGGATCGTGGTCGGTGACCTCGATTTTTATGAGCCCGCTCTTCCGATCATTCGAGAATTCGGTATTGTCGGAGAGTTTTTTGCGTGCGTCTTCCCAGCGGCTTGTTTTGTAAAGTTTGCGCAGGTCAAACTTGGTGATCAGATCGTCCTGCACAGTTCGGCTCTGCAGCACTCCGATATAAAGATCGCCAGAGGTCTTCAAGCCAAAGAGGTCACCAGCCAATCCGCCAATGCCTCCACTCGATCCGCCGCTGCTGCTGCCGCCACCGAGCCGACCCAAGAGCGATGCCATCATGGCGATACCCGAGCCGGATTGCTGATCGGGCGGCATAAGCTGAGTCGTGGATTTGTATTTTGTAGGAATCAAAAATGCCAAGAGAAGACCTACGACTACTCCCACACCAACGGAACGGATCACGGTTTGCCGCGCATTCCAAATTTCGCGCAGATGTTCGAACATGCGGTAGCGAATGACGCGTGTTTCCGCAACTGCCGGTCCATCGCCAGTTGGGAGACGTTCAACCTCAAATTCACGTTGCGGCTTGACTGCTGTTCCCACTTTAATTCCCCGTATCGGTTGATGTGTGAGTCTTAAACCACGCGGTGGGACGCGTTTCTGCATTGGGCCAGAAGGAAACCTGGAATGCGGTGGTCCAGTTTGTTTGTGGACCGGGCGCTAGTATGGGCGCTACCCATTTCTCGTATTGCACGGATCCTGAAATGTTCACGGCCTGCCGAATCCACCAGTCAATTTTTACCGCGCCATCGTTGACCGTTTCACCGTTTGGTATAAATTGTTTTGAAATTTTCGCGTTGCGATAGGCGAACTGAATCGAATTCCGCGCGCCGAGCCAATATGTGCTCCACGCTTGGTAGCCCGTGCCCTGGCGGCCAATCCAACTTCCGATGAGGTTGTTCTTATTGGTGCCGAGGTCGTGATAGAAAATATCCCAGTACACCAAGTGGCCACCGGCTGCGGAAGCGGATGGCGTATCCGAACTCACTGCCTCGATTCTGAAATCCAACCTGTCAATTTTGGGAAAGTGGGTCAGATAGAGTCCCGGGTCAATGACACTGCGGCGGGGGTTCGCGAAGGGCGAAGGGTCATTTGGCGAGATTGAGTCAATGTAGAACGAAAGCCAATCTCGAACGAACGGCAGGCGATAGCTTAGATTGAATCCACCGGTGCGTTTACCAGGGTCGTGATTTGCAGCGAATAGATTTGATTCTTTGGCGCTGAAATAACTGTTAAATACGGCTGCCGGTGTGAGGGCCCGGCCGACTCCACCCAGTTGTGCAGTGCGTGAGAATCCTATTTCCAGATTCTCAGTCGGCTTAAAACTGATTTTTTCACCGTGAAGCAAGGGCCTGGGAGGAAAATCGTTCCCGGAAAGTTTCCCGAAGAACGCATCCACTTTCATCGGACCAAGTAGTCCAAAAATCCAGGGCAGCTTGATCGGCGCGATGCGACTGACGCGGAACATATACATCGGTTCGGCGTTGTCACTGACGAGCGTCGCGCTGCCATAGTCCGGCGCCCACCACAGGCTTTGCTTTCCAAACGCGAAATTCCAATTCTCAACGCGTGCTGCAACATAGGTGTCGAGCAGACGAAACTGATTTGCCTCGGCAAACGGCGTGGCGGGTTGCAGCGGATTTACGTCAATGGTGGCGATGAACTGCCGAACGGGCAACGAAAAAGCCGGAGCCGAAGGCGCGTGTTGGTATTCGCCGCGAACGTAAAGTGTGAAACGTCCCTCGGTCGCATACGCTGAAAATCCATCATAGGAATTAAAGCCTTGCTGATACGGCCTGCCATAATTGTTGATGATCGTTTGACCGAAATGGTAGCTATCGGTCAGGGGCGGGCCGCTGATTCCAGTGGTGCTGGCATAGAGGGATTCAAGATGCAGCGTTAGATCGCCGCTACCACCGGCCGCCTCGATCTCCTTTTGAAATTCGCGCTGAAGTGAGACGTACAGCCCGTGGGCGGCGCCGCGATTGCTGCCGTCGGCAGCCATGTTGCTGCCCGCCTCCTGAACCAGAGAAGCGCATTCGGCGCGGGTCCATGGTCGCGTCGCCATATAAGCTGAATTGATGTAACCAAGCGAGGCCAGCCGGTCTATCGCGGGATAAACCCAACTATCGAGCTCAACATACGGCGTACCGCCTGGCACGTCGTTACGATCCTGCGATTCGGCGTAGGTAGGCCAGGCATCGCCACCCAGATCTGGATCGTGATGCGTGCGGTATACATATCGGCCGACGAACCATCCGATCGCGCTACCGACCAGAACATCAGTAGGAAAGTGTTGCTTAGCCGTGATGCGCGAAAAGCCAATCGCGGAGGCTGCGCCGTACGCGAATATCTCTGTCAACGGCCCGGGATATTCGTGAGCAATGACGCTCGCTATTGACCACGCGAGTGCGGCGTGTTCAGAGGGGAACGATTGGCCTCCCGAGAAAAAATTTCCCTGAAAATTATCCTGCAAGGGGCGTTCCCGGCCGAATGCGTATTTGAAAGCGTATACCGGGACAAGACTGTCCAGGGCGGCTTCGCCCGCTAGCAATCCGGTCTCGCGTTTGTGTTCGTCGTGCGTTATTTTTCCCATGAAATAGAATCCCGCGCTTACTGCCGCCATCGCCCCAATTCCAGCGTTCGAAAAATCGCCACTGTACTTCAGCCGAGTCGAGGAATTCGAAAGGTTCCGGCTGTATTCGGTGTCGGTCGCGAGCATGATTCCCATCGTGGCCCCAAGCGGGACCAGCCAGTCGGCGTCAACCAACCTAACGTGCGCGGGACTGGTCCAGATGGCTTTTTGATCCTGAGCGAAATCCCGCAGCAACTGGACCTCCTCGGACATTTTCTTCGCGACCTTGACATCGTTGTCCGAAGCATCCCGATTTCGGTCGGCGGCCTCCTCTGCTGTTCCGGTTTGCTTCGCCGCCAGCGAACTTGATTCCGCGGCCGGATCTTGCGCCCAACAAGCTGAAGATCCGATGCTCGACGCCACGAGGAACGCGAAGCAGACTGCTGCGATGCTGGGAAAGCGCAGCATGCACTAGTAATGCACTCCGATTAGCACGGCCGTGGTGACGGCCGCTGCGACTTGTGCTCCAGTAAACAGGTTTATCCAGTTCCTTGGGCCCGCGTAGGCCTTCTCCGGAACAACAACCGTATCGCCTGGCCGCAGTTCCACTCCCAGCGATCGTCCGCTCCACAAACTCTCACTGGACCCAACCACCGAGCCGTCAGCGCGGATGACGAAAACGCCTTTCTTGTCCGCAACCTGAGTTGGCCCTCCGGATTGGCTCAAGTACCATTTGGCGCTCTGGCCCGGCCGGTAGGTCACAGCGGTAGGATTCAGTACCTGGCCGGTGACCATCACGTAGCTAGGTTTCTTCGGTATCGTTACCGTATCGCCCGCGCGAACTTCCACATCGGCCGACGAGTTTTTCCAGTGGTCGATGGGCCCTGATATCTGCATGGCGACGCGTCCCAGCGGTGGATTCGCGCTCAATTGCTCGAGCGTCGTTTGATATTGGGCAAGCGCCATTTCCTTGGACTGCTTTTGGTCCGGCGTCGTCTCGGGAAGTCCCTGCAGGTCGCTTTGAATTCCTTTTATCCGCAGGATCAATTCGGTCTGCTGTTTCATCTCAAGATCGCGGACTTGCGAACGCTGAAGCACCGTTCCATAGGAGTAGGCCGCCGGAGTGAATCCCCCGGCGCGCTCGAGGATCGAACTCAGTTTTTCGCCAGGACGAATTCCGTATGTTCCAGGATTCCGGACTTCGCCGCGAACCGTGATCGAGGCTCCCAGATCGTTCCAACCCGTGAGCTGCCTGATGGTGAGTACGTCCCCGTTGTGTAGTGCGAGATTTGAATTTGGATCGCCTTCCATGGCTGCGGATATCACGATGGTTTCATGCTGGCCAATGAGCCGATTTCCCGCCGCTTGACCGGACCAGGTGTAGTGAGTAAGGTCCGCGGTTTGCCGGTCGGCACTTTCCTTGAGCCCTCCACCCACGCGAATCAGGTCGGCAACTTTCATGTTGCCGGTCCAGGGATAACGGCCGGGCTTGGTGACGTCCCCTTCGATGTAAACCGTGGAAGGATCAACCTCGTTTGGATCGCGGTGGATAATCAGCCGATCGCGTGTTTCCAGTGGAATATTGGCTCGAGGATCTCCGCTGAGTGCCTCGCTCAAATTCACGCTGAATACTTTCGCGTCCCCATCGGGCAAATATCGAAATACTTGCGCGGTTTCCGTCTGCGCGCCGGGCGCGAGACCACCGGCCAAATGGATAGCGTCAGTCAGCCGAATCGAGCCGGACGTACGATAGGTGCCCGGCGAGCGCACGTCGCCCAGTACGGAAACAGACGGAGGATTCTCGAAGTCATATCTGCTGAAAATTCGCACGGTATCCATCGGACGCAAGACGGGCGACGCCGACGGGTTCGCCAGCGCGTCCTTCAAATTGAAGCTCTCGACGCTCGGACGAAAATCCGGCTGATTCAGCCGAATGATTTCGGCGTATCCGGAAGCAGGTTCCGGAAGCAGGTCGGAGTACGACGCCACTACATCCGTCAAGCGCATATCTGGGCGGTACGAATAGCGGCCCGGACGCATCACATGACCTTCGAGATAAATCGCGTCCTGATTGTATTGAACGATGGGAAAAATTCTGATGCGGTCGCCGTCCTGAATGGCAAACTCGTCCAACTTCTTGGCGACCTCCGCATTGTCGCTGGCGTCGGGGATGTCCAGGCTCAACATCGTTTTTTTGTCGTGCGCCACGAGGCGCTGCACTTCTATGTGACGAACCGCCGCGGTGGGCAAAAGCCCACCCGCCAATTCCAGAACGCTGGCGAGATTCTTTTCGTCCTTTAATTCGTAAATGGCTGGGCGCCGAACCATGCCCTCCACCGTGACCTGCGGTCCGATGGGTGGCACTAGAACCGTGTCCCCGTTCTCCAGCCGCTGCATATCGCCTTTCACACCGTGGAGCAACAGATCGTATACATCCACAACCTCAATCAGTTGGTTCCCTCGGTAATGCTTCAAAATGCGTAGAGATCCACGCGCAGTAGGTCCATCCGCGACGAACAGCGCATTCAGTGGCGTCGAAAGAGAACTGATATCGTAGGCACCGGGATGCGTGACATCGCCAACTTCGTACACCCGAATCGTGCGCAGGCGGGCCAGTGAGACATCCGCCGAAACATCCCGCAGCTGCGAGCGCAGCAAAGTCTGAATGGAATTCTGCACGTCGGATAAGCTCTTGCCGCTCACTAGTACGGGACCAACTTCAGGAAGGCTTACGCGGCCCTCGCGATCCACCGTGCGGATCAGTCTTCGCGAAACCCCTCCCCACAGATCAATCGCGATGCCGTCGCCCGGCCCCACCACGTAGTCCGGACCTGCGGGCAGATCCATCGGAATCATTTGATTGTCGCGAATTCCGTTGCTGAAAACTTCCATTCCAAACCTTCGCGGTTCGGCGGGACGCGGGGTGGCCTGCATGTACATGTCATACAATGCCGGAATGTCCCGGTAAGGATCCGCTTTTCGAACTAGTTCGACGGGCTCTAGAACCCCTTCTCCTCGGCTGTTTTCATAAAACCGGCTCCGAGGCGGACGCGAAGCAGCGGGTTCGTTGGCACCAAGTTCCGGAGGACTGACGCGATTCATCGCGGTGGGATCAATTGTCGAGCCGTTCATCGCGCCGCTGGAATCCGCGAATCCCGACGTGTTGTTGGTGGCCGAATACTTGCTATTTTGCAGCAATGGATTTGATTCACCTGAGTCCGAATCACCTGCGCTACTGAATGCCGATTGTCCGCCTCGACTTGCCGGTGATATGCCGGAGGGAATGCTTCCGGTAAGTGACTCGTCGTAATCGTATGAACCGTCGGAGGGGAATGACGGGAAACGGTTCGCGTATTGGTCTTCGCTTTGCAGGAATTGTGTATATTCGAGCTGGCTGCGGCGAGCTTGATTCTCTGGCGCGCCTCCCGGTCCGCCCGTTTGGCCCCTGGACGATCCAGGCTGGTCAATTTGTTGATCATAGTTGCCGGCAGGCGGCGTCGCACAGGTTCCGTCGTTCAGCGCTCTTCCGCTACACCCGCGAGAGGCCTGATAATCTTGCGGACTGCTCGCTTGTTGCTGTCGAGATTCCTCTTCGTGCGCCGCGATCCATTTTGTCCGCTCGGCAATTAACAATTCCTGTTGGCGTGCTTGCGCCGAATTTGGGTTCAACTGTGGGACCAGGTATCCGTACCGCTGGCAGAGTTCGGTGGCAACCGAACGGAACTGGACATCCTGTTCGAGGCGGTCGAAAATCGCGTCGTCACTGAGATCCGCTTCGGTAACGATTTGGCCGTGATCGGTGGCGTCTTTGGCTACCCAACGCTTGAGTTCGACGATTAGCCCGACATCCTTAATTAATACGGTTTTGATTTCGCCCGCCGACGCTGAAACGCGGCTTAAATTCTGCCGGCCCAGTTCGGACGAGGGAGGCGGCACCGCGCTAGGGGGCGCGTTTTGCGCAAAGCTTGCGCCACAAGACAACAGAAGTGCCGCCAGGAACAAAGTTAGGGGCGCTCGTTTGCGATTCGTTCCGGACATTTTCGGTCGGTCCGGGTGTCCTTTGAACATGAACAAGATCAGGCACCTTTTTCCTAATTTCGGGATGTGGAACCACCACAATTGCGTTTTTAATTCGTCGAAACTCGATCAATGTCTTTTCGCTCAGCAAAACCTCCGTAGACACCCTAAACACCGTATCTGGGGTATTAACTGACTGCCATACATTGAACGTGGTATGGGCCCTCGAAAATAAAGTTAGACGTCGTAAATCCTGATTTTTCAATCGGTCATGCACTAACATTTATGGTGGTGCGGACGAGCTGTGGGTCCTCGGGAGAAACTACATGCGTAAAAGAATCTATTTTGCTTTCGCCAGCCTCACTATTGCGTTTGTTTTGTGCGCTCTGGCTAATCTCATTTTTGGACATGTTTCCGCACAGCGCTCGCAATCGGCCGCGCTTCATTTATCTGCGGTGCAGGAGTCTTTGCCCGGTTTTGTGGATGCGCGGAAGTTCGAGTCTGTTCAGGCTGCGATAAATTCCGTGCCCTCGAATGGCGGGACCGTTTTCATTCCGCAGGGGATGGCCTTCGATGGTTCGGGTGTAACGATAGCCAGGCCGATACATCTTCTATTTGACTGTGGAGTGTTCACATACGACGGCACGAAACCTGCCATTACGGTGACATCTCCTGGCGGGGTTCAATTGGAAGGTTGCGCATCGGCAGATGAAAACAATCCACGGCAGGGTACTGCATTTATTCTTACCAATCCTTCCGCCGTCGGACTCGATGTTCGCGGCAGCAATGGTTTTATTGCTAGAAACGTTAGCTTGGTAGGTTCAGGCAAAGGTTCCGGAGTTGGTATACACGTGAGCGGAAACGGTTTCCAATTTTATGGCGTGCAAGCTGACAGTTTCGGGGGCGACGGGATTGAAATTGACGGAGTCCGATCGAATACGAATAATTTTCTGCTGGAACGCGTGAGATCTCACAAAAACGGTGGAAGAGGTTTTTACACTTTCGGACGCGATTCAAACGTGGGCGTGTGGATACAGACATTTGCCCAGGCTAACTCCGGCGCGCAATATAGTTTCGAAAATACGGCGGGACATATCTTCGCAGCACTCTCCGCCGAAGCGCAAAAAGACACCCCAAGTATTTCCTTTGTGTCCTCATCGGAAAATCACGGAAGCGCGTACCTCGAACCCGCGGCACCTTTTAATTCTGCGGCTGTAACTCTGGATGCTGCTTCGAAAAACAACAGTCTGATATTACTCAACGGCCGAAAAGTCTCCGACGCCGGGACTGGCAACCGCTATTATCTCGGGGCTGTCGATTTTTCACCCGCCGTCCGAACGATTGAAAATACTGACACGAGTGTCGAGGGAACGCTCAATCCCATTAGCGGCATTGCGCGCTCGGGCCATTCCGAAGAGGAAGCAGTCGAAGGCATCTGGTTTGGCTCCAATAATCCAAGATCGGGGTACGTCCTGAAAGAAAACGGGGCTATGAATTTTATATTCGACATGAATGGTCGAGGAAGCGGCGTCAATTTTCTACATCGCACCGACGACGCCAAAATCGGAACCGCAGTCCCGGTATTCCACGTTGACGAGAACGGTGTGAGTTTCGGAGGAGGTTCCGCAATCCGCAGTGTATGGAAAACCGGTGCCACATTGAATTTCGCGAAGCTACAGCCCCATAGTTGCCAGGATTTGATGATCAAAATACAAGGTGCGACCCCTCGCTCTGAAAACGCGTCGGCCAATGCGTCGCCTACGTCGCCTCTCGGTAGCACAAATCTTTCATGGCAAGCCGCAGCTACCGGAAACGAAGGCCAGGTCTCAGTTCGCCTGTGTAACGTAGGCGATGAGCCCGTTCTACCGAAACCGGTGCGCTGGAATGTTGCGATTTTGGAGTGAGTGCTTCGGAGGTCCGACCGCGCAATCCTGATTTCTGGCATGTTTCGGACATACAACCTGCGCGTTTTGAGGCTGTGGTATAGGTCTCGCACTCGGAAGTGTCCAAGCAGGTCGGCTCCTCTGGTGGCGCTGTTTACTTTGCATTCGGGAGATTTCGTGAAGAGCGATTTAGCTGGCAGCGCTTCTGCGACGCGCCGAATTTTAGGGCTGCCCTGGCCGGCGCACGTTACCGACGCAGAAAAAAATACGCTCATTGCCGGTTGTCTCGGGTGGATGCTCGATTCATTGGATGTGACGCTCTACGCGTTGGTCATCGCCCATCTGATGAGCGATTTCGGAATGACCAAAGCGGTTGCCGGCGGATTGAGTTCGCTAACTTTGATTGCCGCCGCGGTCGGCGGCGTAATGTTCGGGGTGATCGCGGACCGCGTGGGACGCACGCGGGCACTGATGGGCAGCATACTTGTATATTCGTTCGCCAGCGGCGCTTCCGGTTTTTCGCGCTCAATCTTTGAACTCGCTAGTTTTCGATTCATTCTAGGACTGGGCATGGGAGGAGAGTGGACGACCGGTGCTGCGTTGGTTGCCGAAACCTGGCGTGCCGAACATCGAGGCAAAGCTCTAGGTCTGGTGCAATCAAGCTGGGCGATCGGTGAGATTTTGGCGGTGGCAGTTACGGCACTGATTCTCCCGCGATATGGATGGCGGGCTGTTTTCTTCGCTGGGGTAATACCGGGCATCGCCGTCTTCTGGATCTTGCGACATGTGCCGGAATCGCCTCTTTGGCAGCGCGCTGCGCACACTTCCGCTTCCGGATCGCTCCGGCTTCTTTGGCGCAAAGATATCCGTAAGAATGGTCTGATCGCCACAGCGATGAATGCTCTGACTTTGTTCGGTTACTGGGGACTGTTTACGTGGATTCCCGCGTATCTGTCGCTGCCGACCGCCCAAGGCGGGCGGGGACTTGGGCAGATGCAGACCGCCGGCTGGCTGATCACGATGAGCATCGGCAGATTCTTTGGGTACGTGCTTTTCGGATTTCTTGGCGATTGGTTGGGGCGTCGCAAGAGTTACGTTGGGTTTCTGCTGATGGCCGCAGTCTTGGTTCCGATTTATGGATTTACAAAGAACATTACGTGGTTGCTTATTCTCGGGCCGTTTGTCGCGTTTTTTGGAAGCGGTTATTTTTCAGGATACGCGGCGATCGCTTCTGAATTATTTCCCACGGAGATTCGCGCCACTGCCATGGGCATCAGTTATAACGTCGGACGCGTTCTATCGGCGCTGGCGCCATTCGCGATCGGAATGTTGGCTGCTCGATTTGGCCTCGGCCCAGCTTTTCTGCTCCAGAGCGCTGCCTTTTTGTTGGCTGGCTTGCTCGCCCTTACGCTTCCCGAAACCAAAGGTAAGCAACTTGCGTAACATCGGATTCCGGGTCGGGGTACGAGCAAGTAACGCGCATCAGAGAAACGGATGGCGAACTTCGATCCCAGCCTGACGTAGCTTGTCGGCAACCGCCGCGGCAAGGTTCGATGCGTTGGGACTGTCGCCGTGAATGCAGATGGTCTGCGCGTGAATCGCAAGTTCTGTTCCATCGCAGGTCGTGACCTTTCCTCTTGCCGCTATATCGAGTGCTTGTTGCGCACATAGCGCGGGGTCGCGGATCAGCGCGTCTTCAAATTTTCGTGAGCGTAGAGTCCCGTCGGGTTCGTACCGGCGATCAGCAAACGCTTCGGCAATAGCTCGGAACCCGGCTCGCCGAAACACATCCAGCATCAGCGATCCCGCCAAACCGACGAGAGCGACATCCCGGCGCCAGCGGGCAACGCCGGTGGCGATCGCTTCGGCCAGCGCTCGGTTAGGGGCCGCCTGATTGTAAAGCGCTCCGTGCGGCTTGACGTGCGTCACGGACGCGCCGAACTCTTCGGCAGCTTCGGCGAACGCTCGAATCTGTTCGAAAACGAAATCTGAAATTGCTACCGCTGGAAGTTCCAGCTCCAAGCGGCCGAAATTTGCGCGATCTGGGTATCCCGGATGTGCGCCTAACGCCAAGTTCCAACGAAGCGCCTGTGCGATCGTCGTTCTCATAGTTTGCGGGTCACCGGCGTGTCCACCGCAGGCAACATTGACCGAGGTGATCGAACGCATTAAGGACTCCTGAATTCCGTTGGTGATGGCCTCGGGGATTTCGCCGAGATCGCAATTCAAGTCCATCCTGGTCATTCCACAATTATCTCCTTGGAAGACAGGAGTTGCTCCTGTTCGATGAGAAGAGATCGCGCGGTCTCGATCGTAACCTCCGAAAATCGGATTTCGTCACGAGGCCGGAGTTGTCCGATTCGGTGGAGATCTGCCGAAATCACGTTGGCCACTTTTGGATATCCTCCGGTGGTCTGCTGCTCCACAAAAAGAATGATAGGCGCGCCCTGGGGCGGGACTTGAACGGCACCGAGCGATACTCCTTCAGTGATCATGCGTTTGTCGTGGTCTTGTGAGATGGCGGCGCCCTCCAACCGAACACCCATGCGGTTGCTTTGCTCGCTGATCCGGTAGTTTTCCCCATAAAAAATGCGTAGCGATGACTCAGGGAACCAATCAGCTTGCGGGCCGGGAGTGACTCGCAAATTTTCACGCCGCGATAGCTGCTTCGAAACCTGGGGAGCAATGGCTCTGGCGCGAAAAGATTGGGTTTTTGGCCCAATCTTCAGCACATCTCCTTTCCGTAGCGAGCGGCCTTCGAAGCCGCCCAAGCCACTCAGGACTTGTGTTGAAGCGCTGCCCAGAAACGGCGGCACAGCGATCCCCCCGTGAATACAGAGATAGCAACGCGCCCCAGACCGAGTTGGTCCTAAACGAAGGGTCTGGCCCAGTTGAACGTCCACCGCAGTCCACATGTCGAGCGACGAACCATCTAAAGTCGCGCCAAAATCGGAACCAGTTAGCGCCAGCACTGCTCCCTCAGGAAAAGAAAATGTCCCGCCGACCAAAGTCATTTCCAAGCCGGCCGCATTCTCAGCGTTCAGAACCAGCCGGTTTCCGAGACGGAGAGCAATGGGATCGGCGGCGCCCGATGGCGAAACACCAATGGGGCCAAAGCCTTCTCGGCCTAAGTCCTGAACTGTGGTGGACAAACCCGGCGATTGAACGCGGATGGTCCTCACGCGTTCTCCAGCACAACGAATTGGCTCGCAGAAATTGGTGTGAAGCGAACCTGATCTCCTATAGCCAGGAAACTCATTTCGGGTCGGTCCGGACGGAACATCTTGACCGCAGTTCGCCCGATCAAACGCCAGCCGCCCGGCGTCGAAAACGGGTAAACGCCAGTCTGATTTTCAGCGATCCCCACGCTCCCGGCCGGCGTGCTCCGACGCGGGGTAGCTAATCGCGGGGTCGCCAAGGCGTCGGGCAACTTGCCGAGGTACGCGAACCCGGGAACAAACCCAAGAAAGAAAACAATGTAAGTAACTGACGCGTGTAGTTCGATGGCCTGTGCGGGTGTCAAGCCGTGCAACCGGGCGACTTCGTCAAGATCCGGACCAAACTCGCCGCCGTAGCAAGTCGGGATTTGTTTCATTCGCCCCGGTTCAAGAGTGGAAATACTTACTCGATGGAGATAGCCGCGCAGAATTCTCTCAAGCTTGATGTGCGTTAACTTTGTTATGTCGAAGTTGAGAAGCAGCGAATGGTATGCGGGCTGTAGATTTCGGACGCCGGAAATCGGCTCAAGTTTCAGCAGCTGAGCCAAATCTCTGACTCTGTAGTGAGATTCGAGAGTAATCTGCTCGCCGAAGTAAACCAGGAGGGATTGGTCGCTCGCCGCTTGGAATCGAACACCGTCGCTTATCTCGGCTGACATGCTGACAAAATCTTACAGCAGGTGTTAAGCAGCTCTCATCGAGATAATTTAGCAGGCGAGGGTGCTCGGCGAATCTCTCGTCAAATTAGGGACCTTGGTAGTTCTCAAACAAATGGGGGAACAGAGAGAAAGTACTGAACTGACTGGCGGAGGGGGTGGGATTCGAACCCACGAGACCCTTTCAGGTCTGACGGTTTTCAAGACCGTTGTATTCGACCGCTCTACCACCCCTCCACAAGGTGCAAGTGATGCGAAGAACCTGGCGCAGAAGAAACGCTTTTGCAACGGAAGACACTACAAAATGATTGTGTCTTTATTCGGCGAATCGCGCAAGCAAGTTGGCCGAACATGCATCGGTTGAA
>Ga0210393_10002502_pt1 | contig 15066 bp, 17 predicted proteins | sample IncBWC27OmetaG_FD_160068 | JGI IMG/M metagenome (GOLD analysis project Ga0210393, IMG submission 160068) | Forest soil microbial communities from Barre Woods Harvard Forest LTER site, Petersham, Massachusetts, United States - Inc-BW-C-27-O ... | reverse complement strand
GTGGTCGCTGGCCAGCACCGCGGCGCGGCAGTTCAAAGCCCGGCGCACCCTCGGCCGCATCCACGAGGACGTGATGGTGTTCTGTAAGGGCTCCCCGTCCAAGGCGGCCAAGGCGTGCGGCGCGGTCACCGTGGCGTTCCCCGAGACTGGCAGCGGCGCCGCTGATGGCAACGGCGCCGCTTAAGGGTGGTTCCCGGCCACCGGCCTGTCAGCCAGTGCGCGCGGGTGGCGTGTGGGGCTGCACCGGCTGGCCGGGAGCCACCCGGCTCAGGTGGCCACGGTCACCGCCCACACGGTCGGCTCCAGGTCGGGCGTGCGGTACAGGCCGGTGTCCACGTAGCCAGGCAGCTGCCTGGTCAGGTGCTCCAGGGCCTTGGCGTGCTCGGCCGGGTCGGCGCCGAAGCCGTGGCGCCGCGCGTAGCTGGCCAGCCCCGCGGGCGTGATGGCGAACGCCACCGTCACCGTGAGCCGGTGCGCGTCGGCGCCAGGCTGGTGGCTGGGCCGCGGGTCGGCGCTCATGCGAGCCCCTGCCCTTCGCACAGGTAGCACCGCACCAGGCGGCGCCATTCGTCCATGTCGCCGCCAAGGCCATACGCCTGAGTGATCGGGTCGGCCAGGAACGCCTCGATCGGGCACACGTGGTTGGCTGCGATCCAGCCACACACCAAGTGAGCGCACCCGCCGAAGTACGCGGCCAGGCACAGCGGGCCGAAGAACGGCTCGCCACGCGCGGCGGCGCACCCGTTGCACGTGCAGAGGCACGCGGCCGGGTCGGCGTCGTCGCTGGCCGCGTAGTGGTCCCCGCACACCCGCGGGTCGTGCTGCATCGGGTCGGGTATGTGGTGCGCGCCTGGCTTGCGCAGCTGCACCAGGTCGTAAATCCCGCCCGGCTCGTACTCGGTGCCGGGGATCACGTCGCCGGGGTCCGGGCCGTCGTAGCGGGCGGGGTCCTCGTGGTGCAGCGGGCCGCAGCCTGCGCGCGGGTCGCTGGTGCTCATACGGCAGCCTCCATCGCCTCGCCCAGCTGGCCGTACCGCTGGCCGCCGGTCTCGAACTGGTGGCCGCGCGGCTGGCCGCGGTCGTAGGTGATCAGCGCTGGCACCGCGTCGGGTGCCGCGCCTGGCGTGATGCACCACCAGCTGGTGGTGAGCACCGAGCCAGGCAGCGCGTGGTTAGGCATGGCCGGGTCGTAGCTGGCCTCCAGCCGGAACGCGAGCGCGTGCTCGGTGCGGGTGACGGCCTCGTAGCGGGTGGGTGGTGTGCTGGTCGGGTCGGCCAGGTAGGCGACCGGCCAGGAGTTACGCGCTGGCATGTGGGTGGTTCCTTCCGAAGATGCCAGCGGCGCCGTGGCCGGGTGGCCGCGGCGCCGCGCGGGTGGGTTACTTGGCAGCCTTGGGCTGCCGGTCGGCGTCCACTACGGTGGCGCCGCTGGCCTTGATGCGGTCCAGGCCGGCCACAGCGGCCAGCATGTAGGCGCGCATCTCGGTGCGCACCGCGCTCGGGCCGGTGGCCGCTGCCGCGGGTGCGGTCAGCTGCGCCACCATCGCCTTGGCCTGCTCGGCGTCGATACCCGCGGCGGTCAGGCCAGCGAGCACCGCGGCCTCGTCAACCGTGGGTGCCTGCGCGTCGGTGGTGGCGTTCCACTTCTCCGGGTCCACCTGCACGAGCAGGCTGAGGCGCACGGGGATGGTGGTCGGCTTGGCGGTGTCGGCGGTCTTGGCCATGAGGGTGGTTCCTTCCGGGTGGTGGCCGCGAGCCTTTCCCGCGGCCGGGTGGGTGCTGGTGCTACGGCCAGGCGAGGCGGTTCCCCCGCCTCCCGGCCACCGGCCTCCGGTGGCTTGCCTGCGCTGTAAACACCAGCAATTAGTACAGCGTGTAATCATGCCGTCTTATTGCGTGATTCCCGAGGTTCTTTGACTAATTCGAACACACCTGCTCGACAGCGCTCACGGATACCCTGATAACAACCGGCCCCGCGCCGCGTCGGGTTCCGTGGGTGGTTCCTTCCGCGGCTCGGGGCTGGCCTGGCAGTATCGGCACCATGACCGGCACGGACAGGCGCCGGTTCCCACCGTGCGGCCGGGTGTTCGACGGCGCCGAGTGCAGGCGCCGCGGCGAGCACCTGTGCGAGCCCCGCGCAGCGCACGCGCAGGCATTCTTCGGTGAATTGCTGGTCCACACCAAGGGCGACTGGTCGGGCAGGCCGTTCGTGCTGGCCGGGTGGGAGCGCGACGAGATTATCCGGCCGCTGTTCGGCACCGTCGAATGGGACACCGGGTGGCAGAGGTACGTCCGCAGGTACAGGGAGCTGTACCTCAGCACCGGCCGCAAGAACGGCAAGACCGAACTGGTGGGCGGGCTGGTGCTGTACCTGCTGGCCGCCGATGGCGAGGAAGCCGCCGAGGTCTACGGCCTGGCGCTCGACAAGGACCAGGCGGGCCTCGCGTACACCGCGGCGGCGCGCATGGTGCAGCTGTCCCCCGTGCTGCGCAGGCGCCTGCGCGTGGTGCGCGGCGCCAAGCGGATCACGTTCGAGGAAACCGGCTCGTTCTTCGGCGTGGCGGCCGGGGACGCGCTCGGCGCGCTGGGCACCGGCCCGTCCGCGGCCTACATCGACGAGCTGCTGACGCAGCCATCGCGCGACTTGTACGACGCCATCCGCACCGGGTTCGGCACCCGCAGCCAGCCGCTCCTGATCCTGGCCACCACGGCCGACAACGACCCGGCCGGGTTCGCCGCGCAAGAGCGCGCCTGGTCCGAGCGGGTGGCCGAAGACCCCGAGCTGGACCGCGGCAGGCTGGTGGTGCTCCACGCCGTGCCGCAAGACGCCGACTGGACCGACGAAGCCACCTGGCACCTGGCCAACCCCGCCCTCGGTGATTACCTGGACCTGCGCATCCTGCGCGGCGAGTACGCCAAGGCCGTGGCGAACCCGGCCGCCGAGCGCGCCTTCCGCCAGTACCGGCTGAACCAGCAGAGCGCCGCGGGTGGCCGCGCGCTGGACCTGGTGGTGTGGGACCGCGCACCGGCCCAGCTCGAGAATTTGGCCGGCCGCCAGTGCTACGCGGGCCTCGACCTGGCCTCCACCATCGACCTGGCCTCCTACGCCTTGGACTTCCCCGATGGCGCTGGCGGGCACGACGTGCTGTGGCGGGTGTTCGCACCGGCCGCGCAGGTGCCGCAGCTGGACCGCCGCACGGGCGGCCGGTTCAGCACGTGGGCCGCGGCCGGGCTGGTGCAGGTCACCGAAGGCGACGTGATCGACTACGAGGCCATCAAGGTGCAGCTGCGCGCCGACGCCGAGCGCTACCAGCTGGAGGAAATCGCCTACGACCGATGGGGCGCCACCCAACTGGCCACCGAGCTGCTGGACGAAGGCTTCCCGCTGCTCCAGGTCGGCCAGGGCTTCGCCGCCATGTCGGGGCCGACCAAGGAGCTGCTGCGGCTGGTGGCCAGCCAGGCATACCGGCACGGCGCCAACCCCGTGGTCCGCTGGCAGGCGGGCAACCTGATGGTCCGCACCGACCCCGCGGGCAACCTGAAACCCGATAAGGCCCGGTCAAGTGACAAGATCGACAGCATCGTGGCCGGGATCATGGCGCTCGACCGGGCCATCCGGCACGCTGCCGCGCCCGACTACGCGGCGGCTGGCTTCTAGGAGGTAGCTGGTGGAACTGGCAGAGCTGAACGCCTTGCGCCAGGCCGCGTCGATCAAGCTGGACGAGCAGGCCGCGCGGGCCGTGTTCTTCCAGCAGTATTACGACAACGAGGCCGGGATCATCGCGCTGATGGACACCAAGGAGCGCGAGACCTTCCGCACCTTCCTGGCCGAGAGCAACGCCAACTGGTGCGAGGTCATCGCCAATGCGGTGGCCGAGCGGCTGACCGTGACCGGCTTCCGGTTCGGCAACACCGCCGACACCGCCGCGGCGTGGACCATCTGGCAGGCCAGCAGCATGGACGCCGACGCCGAGCTGGTGCAGACCGACGCCATCATCACCGGCCAATCGCTGGTGCTGGTGCAGGCCGACGAGGACAACCCGACCGGCGTCACGATCAGCGTCGAGAGCCCGGTGCAGGCGTGCGTGGTGTACGTGCCGGGCAACCGGCGCAAGCGGCTGGCCGGATACAAGCGCTACCGGGAACCCGGCGAAACCAGCTTCACCGAATGGCTGATCACGGCCGACGAGGTAGCCACCTGGCCGCCGCGCAGCGACCGCCAGCGCCCCATCATCGAGCCGAACCCGACCGGCGTCATCGGCCTGATCGAGATTGTGCCGCAGCCGCGCACGCTTGGCCCCGGCCGCAGCGAACTGGTGTCCGCGATCAGCTTCCAAGACCGCATCAACACCACCATCTTCAACCGCTGCGTCGCTGGCGACTTCGGCGCCTACAGGCAGGTGTGGGCCACCGGCATCAAGCTGGCCCGCGAGGTGATCAAGACCGACGACGGCGGCGAGGTCACCAAGGTACAGGCGCCATTCCAGATGGGCGTCAACCGGCTGCTGACCAACGAGAACGCCGAAGGCAAGTTCGGGTCGCTGCCACCCTCGGACCTGGCCGGGTACATCGCCAGCACCGACCAGGACGTGACCATGCTGGCCGCGGCCACCCAAACGCCGATGCACTACCTCACCGGCCAGCTGGTCAACCTGTCAGCCGACGCCATCCGCGCGGCCGAGGCCGGCCTGGTGGCCAAGGTGCGGCGCCGCAGCCTGCACATCGGGGAAGCGTGGGAGGAAACCATCCGCACCGCGTTCACGCTGACCGGCCGCCCCGGCGCCACCGACGTGCAGGCCGAGACCCAGTGGGCCGACTTCGAGACCCGCAGCATCGGCCAGCTGGTGGACAGCCTGGTCAAGATGCGGACGCTGGGCGTGCCGGTGGAAGCGCTGTGGGAGCGGTACGGCGCGACCCAGCAGGAAATCGACAGATGGCGCGGCCTGGCCGAAGCCGAGCTCGAACAGAAGATGGCCGCGCTCGCCGCCGCGCAGGCCGCTACCCGAGCCGGTAACGTGCCAGTGCCAGAAGGAGGCCAGCCAGCATGACCCAACCGCCAGCGCCCCCGGCGCCACCGCAGCCACCGCCACCCGCGCCCCCGGCGCCTACGCCACCGGCACCCACGCCCCCGGCGCCACCGGCACCGCCAGCGCCACCGGCCGACCCGGCCGACAGCGTGGCGCGGCTGGAGGCCACCGTGGCGCAGCTGCGGCGCGAGGCGCGCGACCGGGACGCCGAGCTGGCGCAGCTGCGCCAGCAGGGCATGTCCGACGCCGACAAGGCCATCGCCAAGGCGCGCGAGGAAGGCAAGGCCGAGGCCGCGGCCGAGCACGCGCGGCAGCTGGCCGCCGCGGAGTTCCGCGCGCAGGCCACCAGCCGCCTGGCCGACCCCGAGGCCGCGCTGGCGGTGCTCGACCTGGAGAAGCTGGTCAAGGACGGCCAGCCCGACAAGAAGGCCATCGCCAAGCTGGTGGACCAGCTGGCCGCCGTGCCACCGCCACCCGGCCGCGTGCCGCCCGGCCCGATGCCGGGACCGCAAGGCGATACGAACCGGGATTGGCTGCGCGATATCCAGCGCACCCGTTGACCGAAGCCGACCACGGGGACGCCGACGACGCGCCCCTGTGCCTTAACTGCCTGCGCCGCCCGGCCCGGCCCGGCTCGCTGTGGTGCTCCCGGCTGTGCCGCGTGCTCGATTTCGGGCGGCGCCTGCGGCTGCTGGTGACCACAGACGGTAGCCTCGCGGCCCGCCGAACCCCCGGATTCGGGCATCCCCCGAGACGGGGCTGAGTCGGCCGCTGTCGGCTTCTCCCCCCCGGTTCGCTGTAGTCACATTGAGGCAGGCATGAAGACCGTTTGCCTTGGTAGTCGGGCGGATTCGCACGCGGTCTCCCGGCCGCCGTCTCGGCTGCCCGGCAGCCTGTCGCCGCCCGGTCCATAACCGTCCGTGGTTGCCGTGCGGCCGGTGGCGAGCCTATTCTGACCCCGATGCCGTCTGGTCGTGCCAGCGGCAGCCGGTAGCCGAATCCGGGTGCCTTGCGAGGGCGTTCCCGAGGCCGGGCCGCGTGGTGGTCGATCCCCGCCAGCCCGGTGGCATAAAGCGGCGCTCCCAATTTGCCGTGCCTGAAAGGAGCGCGCGCAGCTATGCCGCACCCACTCAACTTCAGCGGGGTCATCCCCGACGAGTTCAGCGCCCAGATCATCCAAGAGGCCATCCAGCAGAGCATCGTTCTCCAGCTGGGCAACATCCTGCCGATGGGTACCGCGATCACCGACCTGCCGGTGCCCAAGACACTGCCCACCGCCAGCTTCACAGGCGCACCCGGTAGCAAGAAGCCGTGGACAGACGTGATGCTGGAGCCCAAGAGCGTCCACGCCGAGGAAGTGGCCGCCATCACGGCCATACCCGACGCCTACCTGGAAGATTCAACGATCAACCTGTGGGCGTGGGTTCGGCCGAGGCTGGCTGAGGCCATCGCGGTGGCGATCGACAACGCCGTGCTGTTCGGCATCGGCGCACCGGCCACCTTCCCGTCGCCTGGCGCTGGCGGCCTCACGAACAACGCATGGTCGGACCTGATCGGCCCGGCCGGGCTCGACGCCGTGGACGGCGTGAACCAGGCGATGGCCTCGGTCGAGCGCCAGGGCATCGCGGTCACCGGCCACGCGGCCGACCTGGTAACCAAGTCGGTGCTGCGCGGCGTCCGTGATCAGAACGGCTCGCTGCTGCTGGGCGTGGACCAGGTGGAGGGCAGGCAGGTGCCCACCATGTACGGCGTGCCCATCGTCTACCAGCCGTGGAGCAGCGCCACGCTCGACTTCATCACGGGCGGCTGGCAGAACCTCGTGGTCGGGCTGCGGCAGGACATCAGGTACAACCTGGACCCGAGCGGCGTCGTGACCGGCGCAGGTGGCCAAGTGATCGTGTCCGGCTTCGAGTCGAACACCACGCCCCTCAAGGTGTGGGCTCGGGTCGGCGCCGTGATCATCAACCCCGTCACGGTCAAGACGCCGAACGGTGGCAAGCCGTTCGCCCGCGCCAGGCTGGCCACCATCGCGCCGCCCGACACTCCGCTGGAGGACAGCGGCACCAGGGCCAGCGCCAAGAAGTGAGCCACCCGGACCCGCCGTGGCTGGCGTGGGCGCCCAAGCTCGACCCGCCCACGGCTGGCGGGCTGCCCTACGACCAGGCCGAGCGCATCGCCGCGGCCACGTGGGACGACGACCCGCACCTGTGCGCCGAGCTGATGTGGACGGCCTACGCGGCCACGCTGGACCCCGAGCCCGCGGTGGCCTCGGTGTCAACCGGCGCCCAGTCGGTGGTGTACGCGGGCGCCGCGGGCGGCGGCGAGTTCGGCCGGGCCGTGGCCCGCGCGCAGTGGCACCACGACCAGCGCGGCGCCCAGTCGGTGCCGGTGGAGCTGACCAACCCCGAGCGGCCACGGGCCGGTCGGCCGCCCAGCTGGCACGAGGTCGGGAACCTGCCGTGAGCCTGCTGCTGGCCACCGACCAGGTGGCGCTCTACCCGCCAGGCAAGGCCGACCCGCACGGGTGGGTGGAGCCTGGCGGGCCACGGCCCTACTGGTCGGGCGCCGGTAACCTCCAGCTGGTCGCGGGCGCCTCGGACCCGGCCGCGGCAGCTGGTGGCGGCCACGGCCCGCAAGACCCGGCCGCGGCGCAAGGCGGCACGCTGTACCTGCCGCCCGACACGGGCGTGTGGGAAGGCTCCACCGCGCTGGTGCGCGGCCAGTGGTGGGCGCTGTCGCAGGTGCGCACCGTCCAAGACCCCACCGGCAGCGGCCTGGATTGCGTGGCCGCCACCGCCACCGCAAGGCGGCGCGATGGCTAGCGCGACGTTCACGGTGGAGCACCCGCGGAACCGCCGCTACGCCATCCAGCAGGACATCGCGGAGATAGCCGGGCGGCTGGCCAGCGAGGCCAGCGCCAACACACCGCGCCGCACTGGCGCGATGGCGGCCGGGTGGCACACCGTGCCCGGTCAGGACCCCGGCACCACGCTGGTGGTCAACTCGGCGCCGCACGCCCGCTATGTCGAGTACGGCACCCGCCACATGCCGGCCAGGGCGCCGCTCGGCCGCGCCACCGCGGCAGGCCGCAGATGAGCAGCCCGGCCGTGGTGGCGCAGCCCGACCTTGAGGCGCACCTGTGGGCCCAGATCCGGCACCTGCCCGGCGTCACGTCGTTCGCCTACACCGCGGTCCAGCAGGACCCGGCCGGGTGGCTCATGGCGCACTTCGTCCAGGTGGACGCCCGCGCCAAGGCCAAGGCCGCGGCGCGCGACGTGGCCGAGCAGGTGCGGCAGCTGCTCATGGGCCTGCCCGATGTGCCCTGGCCAGAGGGCACCGTCTGTTACCTCCAGCCGATCGAGGGGCCGTTCTGGCTCCCCGACGACGACGGCGCACCGCGCTACGTGGCGCGGTACGAGATCAGAGTTCATCCCCGCCGCGGCGGTCCCGCGGCACCGTAGGAAGGACCGTTTCTGATGCCTCCAGCAGCACCAGCCGGAAAGCTCGACCCCGGCGAAGTCCAGGTCGGCACCGCGGCCGGGCCAGGTATCTACCTGGCACCCGCGGGCACCGAGATACCCGACATCGAAGACGACTTCGAGGCGCCGTGGGCGATCCTCGGCTACCTGTCCGACGACGGCCCCACGGTGGGCACCAGCACCGACAGCGAAGACCTCACGCCGTGGCAATCGGTGGTGCCCATCCGCTCGATCATCACCGGCCGCCAGATCACGCTCCAGTTCGTGCTCTGGCAATTGAACGAGCGCACCTTGGCGCTGTACTTCGACGCCGACGTGCCCACCGTGGGCGCTGGCGGCGATATCGACATGGAGCTGCGCTCCGACACGCCTCAGCACTTGTACGCGGTGGCGATCGACAGCGCGGACGCCGAGCGGAATTTCCGCATCGGGTTCGGCCGCGCCAGCCTGTCCGACGCCGGGGATATGCAGCTGACCCGCGGCGCAGCCGTGCCGCTGGACTGCACGCTGTCGGCCCTGGACGACGGTGGCGTGCTCGGCCGGGTGCAGCTCGGCACGGCCTCGTCGCCGCTGCTGACCAAGGGCGCAGGCAAGGCCCGCGCCGAAGCCGCGGCGTGACCGCCAAGCCAAGCGCGAACGGCACCACCGCCCCCCACATCTTCGACCTGGAGGAAGCCGCCAAGGCCGCGGCCACCGAGGCCGGGGATGAGCCGTTCCCGTTCACGTACAAGGGCGCCAGCTACGAGATACCGCCCGGTAACTCCTGGCCGGTGGCCGCGCTGGCCGCACTCGGCGCCGGGGAGCTGGAATCCGCGCTGTCCGAGCTGCTCGGCGGCGACACCTACGGCAAGCTCACCGCGGCCGGGCTCACGGTGGGGCAGCTGAACACGCTGTTCACCGAGGCCGGGCGGCGGGCCGGTTTCCCGAGCCTCCCAAATTCGCCGTCGCTTGCGCCGCCAAGTTTGAGCCCGACGTAGAGGCCGCGCTGATGGCCGCCTACGGGATAGACGTGCTCGACCAGGCCGTCACGCCTCGGCGGGTGGCGGTACTGCTGCGGCACCTGCCACCGGCCGCGCGGGGCGGCGGCGACGTGTGGAGCACCGAGGCCGACCTGCTGGCCACGCTCATCGACCAGGTGGCCGGGCTTACTTACGTGACGCTGCGCGCGGCAGGCGCCAAGAACGTGCCCAAGCCGCGGCCGGTGCCGCGGCCAGGTGGGCCGGTGCGCGCAGGCCGCGCGCAATCTGCGCGCAATCCAACCGGCCAGGTCACCGGCAGCTGGGCCGACGCCGCGCGGCAGCTGGCCGGGCTGCCGGGGATGGTGGTGGACGGTGGCGACTTACGCCTACGGCGCGCTCAGCGTGCGGGTGACCGGCGACACCAGCCAGCTGGCCAGCGACATCAAGAGCGGCGCCACCAAGGCAGGCACCGAGGCCGCGGGCGGGACCGCTGGCGCCTTCAACTCCGGGCTGAAAGCAGTCGGCGGCCTGGCCGCCAGCGTCGGCAAGTCGGTGGCGTCCGGGCTCACGGTGGCCACCGGGGCCGCCACCGCGTTCGGGGTCGAAGCCTTCAAGACCGCGGCCAGAGCTGGTGAGATGGATGCCAGCTTGCGCGCCCTGGCCAAGGCGAACAACGTCAGCTACGACTCGATGTCCAAGGCGGTCACCGCGATCCGCGGCCAGGGCATCGAGATGGGCACCGCCCAGAACCTCGTGGCCGTCTTCACCCGGAACCAGCTGGACCTTGCCAAGTCCACCGACCTGGCGCGGGTGGCGCAGGACGCCGCCGTGATCAGCGGCCGGAACAGCACCGAGGTACTGGCCGACATCACGCACGGCATCGAGACGCAGAACAGCCAGGTGCTCAGGAACGCGGGCCTCAACACGCAAGCGGGCACCGCGATATCCGCCTACGCCAAGCAACTGGGCATCGCGCAGAAGGACATGACCAGCGCCCAGCGGGCGCAGGCCGTGCTAAACGCCGTGCTGGACGAGGGCAAGACCGTGGCCGGGGCCTACGAGGCCGCCATGAAGGAACCGGGCAAGGTGCTGCGCAGCTTCTCCCGCGTGGTGGACGACATCAAGCTGTCCGTAGGCCAAGGGCTGCTCCAGGCGTTCGGGCCGCTGATCCTCCAGGCGTATGACCTGGCCAAGGCCCTAAGCACCGCCGTGGCGCCAGGTGGCGCGCTGGCCCCGATCTTCGACGCCATCGGCGTGGCGGTCACCAAGCTGGTGGCGCCGCTGGCCGGCCTGGTGAAGATGTGGACCGACTGGATCAAGGGCCTCAAGCCCGAGCAGGTCGAGCGGATGGCCAGCACCATCAAGACCTTCGGCCCCGCCTTTATCGCCGCCGCGGCCGGGCTGAGCCTGTTCGTGGGCGGCAACCTGCTGGGCCAGATACCCATCCTCGGCGGGCTGCTGACCAACCTGACCGGCCCCCTCAAGCTGGTGACGGGTGGCATCGCCAAGCTGGCGGGCGGCGCCATCGCCGCCATCCCCGGCATCGGGTCGATGGGCTCGGCGGCCGGGCTGCTAGGCCCAGCGCTGGCCGGGCCGCAGGCAGCCATTGTCGGGGTCGTGGCCGCCATCGCCGCCATGATGATAGCCAGTAAGGATTTCCGCGAAGGCGTAATCGCTATGGGGCAGGCACTTTGGACCGGCCTGAAACCAGCCCTTTCGTCCGTGTGGGAATTGGTGAAAACCTTCGGGCTGGCGCTATGGGAAATCATCAAGGCCATAGGTGACGCGCTAGGCCCGGCGCTCAAGAACCTGGCGCCGCTGCTGGAGCAAATCGGGAAGCTATTCGGTGCCAACCTGGCAGGCGGCGCCGATGGGGCCGGTTCGTCCATGTCGGCCATCGTGCCGGTAATCACCGGCCTGATACGCGCCATCGGTTTCCTGCTCGATATCACCACCAAGGTGCTGGTGCCCATTATCGAGGTGCCGCTGAAACTGATGGTCTGGGCTTCCACGATGCTCCAGGTGGTCAACCCGATAAAGCTGGTAGGCCAGGCGGTCGAATGGCTGATCGGGATTGTCCAGAAGCTCTGGCACTGGATCACCGGCAACAGCCCCGGCCTTATCCCGGCCTTCCAGCTGCTCGGTGGCGTGGCTGGCCAGGTGGCCGGTGCGATGGCTGGCGTGGTCGCGGCCAAGTTCGGCCAGATGGTCAGCGTGGTGGCCGACGCCACGCGGCAGATCGGGACCACCGTGTCGGCCAGCTGGTCCAGCCTTGCCAGCGGTGCGCGCACCGCAGGCGCCAGCATGGTGGACGGCCTCAAGGCCGGGCTGTCCGGGGCCAAGAACCTCGGCGGCTGGATCGGCAGCAACGTCACCGGCCCGGTGGTCGGCTTCATCAAGAAGGGGCTGGGCACCAATAGCCCGAGCACGATCACCATCACCATCGGCGCCGACGTGATCGAGGGCCTCAAGCGCGGGCTGGACAAGGCCCGCGAGCTTGGCGGGTGGGTGCAGGGCAACGTGGTGGCCCCGATCCTCGGCACCTTGAAGTCGGCGTTCGGCATCGGCAGCCCGTCCAAGGTGACCAAGGGCTACGGCCAGGACATTAGCGAGGGCCTGCGGCAAGGGCTCGGGATGCTGGCCAAGGGCGGCAGCTTCTCGGCCGACCTCGGCGGCCTCAACGTGTCCGGCAGCTTCGGCGCGCAAGGCGCCACCATCAACGTGTACCCGCGCGAGCAGCAATCCGAGCTGGACATCGCCGCGCAGGTATCCCGCGCGCTGGCGTGGGCGACGGCCGGGGGCATCGCATGACCACGAACCGGGCCGCGCCCGTGCGCCTGCCGGTGCGCGGCTACGAACGCGGGTTCGACTGGACCTATCAGGTACCGCCGCGCGAGCCGGTACGCCAGCCGGTGCCGGTGGTGCTCGACGGCCTGTGGCTCAACACTGGCGACCAGGCCAACGGCCTGTGCGTGATCGTCGAAGACCTCACCGGCTGGCTGGACAGCCCGCCGATCGACGGCAACGACGTGGACCGGGTGATCAGCGACGGCGCCGCGTGGGGGCCGAAGGTGCTGCGCGCACGGACCATCAGCATCAGCGGCGCCGCCACCGGCCCGCGGGACGAGCTGGGCCGGTTCCGCGACGAGCTGACCGCCCGCGCGGCCAACCGCGAGCCGGTACAGCTGGCCGTGGGCGACTGGGACCTACAGCGGGTGCTCACCGCCGACGTGCGCGCGGGCACCGAGCTGTACCGGCACCGGCCGCTGGGCTCCAGCGGCTTCCGCTACCAGCTGTCGCTCACCGCGGCCGACCCGGCCCTGTACCAAGGCACCTGGCAGACCGCCACCTTGACCAACCTGACCGCCGACGACACCGGCCGGGACTACCCGCGCGAATTCCCGTGGAAGTACGCGCTGCCCTACATCTCGAATCAGACGATCCTGCGCAACGACGGCAATTACCCGGCGCCGGTCCACGTGCTCTATACCGGCGACCTCACCGAGTCGAACCTGACCGATGGCACCAGCGGCATCCGGGTGGCCACGCTCGAAACCAATGTGCAGATCCTCGTGGCCACGGCCAGCCTGACCGCCGAGGCCGAGGGCGGCCTGTCCCGCGCCAGCTACATACTGCCCGGCAGCCGCCCGATGTGGGTACCGCCGCGCAGCTACGCCCGGTGGTTCCTGCGCGCTGGCGGCACCGGCAGCGTGCTCCTTGCCTGGCGGTCCACATGGGTGTGAACGGGCACCCGCTGGGCCTGCCGCTGGCGCTGGACCCGCGCGAGCCCACCGTGCCGCTGCCGGGCAAGTGGACGTTCTGGGCCGAGACGATGGTGCCGCCCTACCGGCCGCTCGGCAACGTGGACGTGTCGAGCTTCTACTGCGTCAGGCGGCTGGGCGCCTTCGGCCACGGCAACGTGACGGTCAACCTGCCGTGCGGCCTCGACACCGACACCATGCTGAACCTGTGGGGCTGGCGGCTCTGGGCGCTGTACGCGGGCGAACCCTACTGGTGCGGCGTGCCCACCGGCCTGGCCGACCAGAACGGCAGCGAGCACGTGCAGTTCACGCTGATCGAGCTGCCGGGCTATCTCACCCGGCGCCAGCAGGACCAGCACCCGTTCAGGGACTTCCCCGACGACGAGCAGACCTACATCGCGGAGCAGCTGGCCGCACCAGCGCGCGAGGTCGGCGTGGTCATCCTGGTGGAGCCGGGGCCTGGTAAGCGGCGCAAGCGCAGATACGAGTTCCTTGAGGGCGGCAGCCTCGGCCAGCTGCTCATCAACCTGTGCGGCGTGCTCGACGGCCCCGAATTCAGGATCGAGTACCGCACCGCGGCCGGTGGCCGCCCGCAGTGCGTGCTCCGCATCGCCTACCCGCGGGTCGGCAACGACCAGGCCGGCCTCGGCGTGTCGGTGCCTGGCGCCATCCTGAATTACCGCTACCAGATGGACAGCGACCAGCTGCGCACCCACACCTTCGCGGTGGGCGACCTGCCAGCCGACGCAGGCGAGGACGACACGCGGCCGGTGGTGATGGCCGTGCTGCCAAGCCACCCGCACCTGCCGCGGCTGGACGCCGTAGACGACTGGCCGGGCACCATCCTGCTGGACACCTTGCGCGAGCGCGCCATAACCGCGGGCACCATCAACTCGATCGGCGCGCAGTCGGTGCAGGGCAGCCCGCCCGAGGCGTACCCGCCGCTCACCAGCTACGGGCCGGGCGACACCGTGACCGTGCGCGCCGTGACGCCGCTGATCCCCGATGGCATCGAGTTCCCCGCGCGGCTGGAGCAGGTGGAGGTCAACGCTGCCACGGGTGTGGCCACCTGGTCGGCCTCGTTCACTCAGCCGCCGCAAGGCACCCGGCTGTCCCTCAACGGCGGGCTGATCAGGCTCGCCACCGCGTCATCGCAGCTGTTCCACAGCGGCGGGCTGACACCACGCTTAGGAGGACCCCGTGTCCATGCCGATGGGCAAACTGGCCTGGGGCCAGGCAGGCAACTACGACGCCTCCGACGACCGCGCCGTGATCACAGCTGTGACCAACGGCCGGGTCGGCCTGGTGCGGCCGGTGGTGGTGGCGGCCGGGGCCGGGCTGGCCGTGATCATCCGCGGGGGCTGGGTCGGCGTGGCCAGCTGCGACGACCTGACCAGCGGCGTGGTCGGCAGCCGCGACGAGCTGGTGGTGCAGGCCAACCCCGGCAGCGGCACCCAACCGCGCGAGGACGTGGTGTGGTGCGACACGAACCCCGACGAAGGCACCTTCCAGCTGTCGGTGCGGACCAGGGCGGACGCCGCTGGCCGCACCGGCATCCCGCTGGTGTGGATCACCGTGCCCTCGAACGCCAACCTGGCCACCGCGATGGACCTGCGGCCGGTGGACGCCTCGATCGAGCGGCGGCTGATGTCGTACAGCACCCGCAACGACACCGCCGTCCGCAACGGCGCGTCGTTCGGCGCCGCGCAGACCTGGGAACTGGCCTCCAGCGCGGTCACGATGGAGCCGGGCCAGTGGTACCGGGTCAGGTACGTGACCAACTCGGCGCAGCTGGTGGCGGCGCCCAGCGGGTTCAGGGAGAACGGGGAGCTGCGGATCG
>Ga0210393_10002501_pt1 | contig 15067 bp, 12 predicted proteins | sample IncBWC27OmetaG_FD_160068 | JGI IMG/M metagenome (GOLD analysis project Ga0210393, IMG submission 160068) | Forest soil microbial communities from Barre Woods Harvard Forest LTER site, Petersham, Massachusetts, United States - Inc-BW-C-27-O ... | reverse complement strand
GCGGTTCACATTCCGCTCTCACCGGAAGCGCAAGTGGAAGCGTCCGTGTTGATGCTCAGCTCGCACAACATTCTATCGCCGGCCAACGGCTATCCTCTCGCCGTTCCGACGCAAGACATGGTCTTGGGCATTTATTACATGACCAAGCACAAGCCCAAGGCTAAGGGCGAAGGCCGCGCGTTCGGCTCACCCGAAGAAGTTGTGATGGCGCTCGAAGCCAACGAGGTGGAATTGCTCACTCCGATTCGCATGCGCTACACGGGTGAAGTGATCGACCTGACCAATGCTTACGACGATCAGGACGTTTCCCACACCGAGCCGGTAAATCTAAATCGCCAATTTCTGCACACCACCGTGGGCCGCGTGATCTTCAACGATCACCTGCCGCACGATATGCCTTTCATCAACGGCTTGCTGAAGAAGAAGGGCGTCCAGGCGCTGGTGCAATATTGCTACTTGCGCTTTGGCCTCGAAAAAACCGTGATCGCGCTCGACAAGCTGAAGGAACTCGGCTTCCTCTACGCAACGAAGTCCGGCGTCTCCATCGGCATCAGCGACATGGTCATCCCCAGCGTGAAATTTAAGCTGGTGGACGCGGCCGAACACGAGGTCGTCAAAGTCCAGCAGCAATATCTGGATGGCGCCATCACCAACGGCGAACGCTACAACAAAGTCATTGCCATCTGGTCGGACGTCACTGAAAAAGTGGCGGACGAAATGTTCAAAGCCCTGGAAGAGCAGGACAAGCAGGGCGTGATCAATCCGGTGTACGTCATGGCCGATTCCGGCGCGCGCGGTTCCAAACAGCAGATCCGCCAGCTTTCCGGGATGCGCGGCTTGATGGCCAAGCCCTCGGGCGAAGTCATCGAGACTCCGATTACTTCGAACTTCCGCGAAGGCCTCACCGTGCTGCAATACTTCATCTCCACGCACGGCGCTCGTAAAGGTTTGGCCGACACGGCGCTCAAGACCGCCGATTCCGGTTACCTCACGCGCCGCCTCGTTGACGTAGCCCAAGACGTAATCATTAACGAATTCGATTGCGGCACGGCCGATGGAATTTACGTCGAGCCGATTCTCGAAGCCGGCGTCGAAGTCGAGCCGTTGCGCGACCGGGTTGTGGGCCGCGTTTCGCTCGAAAAAATTAAAGATTACGAAGGCAACGTCATTGTCGAGATCAACCAGGAAATCACCGAAGAGCTGGCCAACGCCATCCAGGCCGCCGGCATCGAGCGCGTCAACATTCGCTCCGTACTCACCTGCGAGTCCCGGCGCGGTGTTTGCGGCCGTTGCTACGGCAGGAACCTGGCCACCGGGCGTTTCGTCGAAATGGGCGAAGCGGTCGGCGTGATCGCGGCGCAGTCCATCGGTGAGCCTGGCACGCAGTTGACCATGCGCACGTTCCACATCGGCGGCACGGCTACTCGCGTCACCGAACAGTCGAAAGTCGAAGCGCGCAACAACGGCTTCGTGAAATTCATCGACTTGAACGTGGTCGAAGGCCGCAATAAAACGATCGTGGCCATGAATCGCTCCGGCTTAATCGCCGTGGTTGACGAAAAGGGCCGCGAAAAAGAGCGCCACCACGTTGTTTACGGCGCGCGCTTCAAGGTCGAAGACGGCCAACCGGTCACGCTCGGCCAGACCATGGTTGAGTGGGACCCCTACACCTTCTCGATCCTTACGGAAACGGGCGGCTCGATCCAGTTCAAGGATTTGCAACCCGGCATCACCATCGAAGAGCAGGTGGACGAAGTCACCGGTCTGTCGCAGCTTGTCGTCACGCTTCCTCCGGGTGACGAAAAGCATCAGCCCACCATTCTCGTTCGCGATCCGCAGGGACGCGTCCGCAAAAAGTACCTCATGCCTTCACGCGCTCACTTGATGGTCGCCGATGGAGACGAGGTTCAACCGGGCGACGTGCTTGCGAAGATCCCGCGCGAAACCACCAAGACCAAGGACATCACCGGCGGTCTCCCGCGCGTTGTGGAACTTTTCGAAACGCGCAAGCCCAAGGATCCCGCGGTCATTAGCGAAATCGACGGCATCGTGAAGTACGGCGATATCGTTAAAGGCCAGCGCAAGATCTTCGTCGAAAGCGAAGACGGACGAACGGTGAAAGAATATTCCGTCTCGCGCGGCGTGCACATCAACGTGCAGGAAGGCGAACACGTTCGGGCCGGCGAGCCTTTGATCGACGGACCGCTCAACCCGCACGACATTCTCGCCGTCCTCGGAGAAAAGTACACGCAAGCTTACTTGGTGAACTCGATCCAGGAAGTGTACCGCCTGCAGGGCGTCAACATTAACGACAAGCACATCGAAACCATCGTTCGTCAGATGATGCGTTGGGTGAAAGTCGAAGATGTGGGCGACACCAGTTTCCTTCTGGAAGAGCAGGTGGACAAGTTCCGCTTCCGCGAGGAAAACGATCGCATCATTCACGATGGCGGGCGTCCGGCAACAGGCCGTCCGTTGCTGCTCGGAATCACTAAGGCGTCGCTCTCTACCGATTCCTTTATTTCCGCGGCGAGCTTTCAGGAGACCACCCGCGTTCTTACCGAGGCGGCCATCTCCGGAAAGGTCGATTACCTCCGCGGCTTGAAGGAAAACGTGATCATGGGCCGCTTGATTCCCGCCGGCACGGGTCTCGACCGCTACCGGAATATCCAGTTGCTCACGGAAATTCCGAAGGAAGAGATTCAGCAGATGGAGCCGGAGCTTACGCCCGAAGAAGCCGCGGCACTCGATTTCCTGCGAAAGGATACCGACGCCGTCGCCGAAAGCTAGGCCCGAGAAAACTCAAAGGCCTGAGGCGCACATCTTTCACTCGCGCCTCAGGCCTTTTTTTTCGCTTTAACTCGGTGTGAACCTGAGAACAGGTCCCCGGTTTTTTGAACTTATTGTCGGAACGCGTAAAACGTCCCGTCCAGCCCGCCGAAGAAAACGAAACCGCGATCGATTGCCGGTGAAGAGGCAACTCCGTAGGTGGGATAGTTGGGAAGTTGGCTCATCGGATAGCGCCAGACCAATTTTCCCGTCGAGCGGTTGACTGCGAAGAAAGCGCCGTAGTGAGTCATGTAGTCAGGTTTGGAACCTACTGCGCCCACGTAGACCAGCGTATCGGTAACGGCCGGAGTAGACCAGGATGAGCCATCGGTGTCAAAATCCCAAACTTTCTTGCCGTCTGCCGCGTTGATCGAAAAAACTTTTTGATAGTCCGAAGAGCCCACATATAAAATCCCATCACGGATCACGGTGGATGAATCCACAAACGATGTCCAATAAAAGTACTTCCATTTAATCCGGCCCGTGGCGGCATCGAGGGCGTACAAATTCGACGAGCGGCTGCCGATGTACACCGTGCCGTCGTCGACCAACGGCGAAGTCACGACTTCCCGGAACGTATCGACTTTCCACTTCAAAGTTCCGTTTTTTGCGTCGAGAGCGTAGACGTTGTGGTCGTTGCTGCCGGAGAACACCGTGCCGTTCACTACCGCAGGCGTCGAACGGATGATATCTTTGGTTTCGAAGTGCCACATCTCCCGGCCCGTTTTCGCGTCCACAGCGTAAAAATTCTTGTCCGCGCTGCCGATGTAAATCGTGTCGTCAACAATGGTGGCGGCGGCGCCGAGGCAGTCGAGTGCAGAAGCGTTCGGCGGCATATCGCGCTTCACCCCTCCGCCGTGAGTGTCGAACTTCCAAACCGTTTTCCCCGTTTTCTTCTCAAGCTTGTATAAGAAACCGTCGTCGGATAGCACGTAGAGATATTCGCCGGCGATCGTGGGACGACCCATCACCCATCCTCCGGTCTTTGCTTCCCAGAGGCGCTTGCCATTGTCGGCTTTCAACGCATAAATATTCCCATCATTACTGCCGAAGTAGATTGCACCCTCTTCCGCAACCGGTGACGACCAAATCGCTCCATCAGTTTTGAATGTCCACACGGGCTGGGCGACGCGCCCCTCAAACACTCTCGGCGCGGGTGGCGCCGGAGCGGTTCCCGGCACCAGCTCGAAGGAAACATCGTTTCCGTCGAACGACATCGTTCCAACTATCTTTTTCCCATCCGGTGTCAGCCGGAAGCTCATCGGCGGGGCTTTGTATTCATCGCCTTGTTTTTCGACCGGGGCCGGTCCCAGATTGTAGAATTTCATGTCGGGCTGGTCGAAAGTCATCATCAGTGATTTCTTTTCGTCCAGATCAAATCGCAACGTCATCCGTTGGGTTTCTCCGTCATGCCGCAACTGTCCCGACCAAGTGCCTAAGATCGGGTCCGGCGCCGTTTGTGCGCCGGTATTTATGCCGAATCGGATGGCTACCAAAATCAGTAAAGCCGAAAACAGCAGCAAAAATCTGGCTTTGTTCATGAATCTCCGCAGTTAGGCAGATTGTTGTGGTTTAGACGAGGTGCGTATTGTTCGGTTATCAAGGTGGGAGCGAGCAATTTATTTCAGGTTCGTACCTCTGCGCTTGGTGTTGAGCACTTGGCATAGGACTTTTTTTTCTTTCACCTGTACTACGCATCCCGCCGTTAAACTTAAGAGACGCCAAGCAGCTCCCGTCGCCGCCGGAAATGCGGCCAACGCAAATTTATGCCTGCACAATCGGCTGACAATCAATCGGATCAGCAAGCCTTCGGTTCGGCTAGCGACGCTCAGCACAACAAACTCGTAGAAGTTATCTCGCGTTCGCAGCACAACTATCGCGATCTGATCGATAATCTCGACCACGCCGTCTTCACTCTGGCGATGGACGGCGAAATTCGTGTTGCCAACCGCCGCTTGTCCGAGCTCGTGGATGTTCCTTTTCCGCAACTCATCGGTTGTCGCTTGACCGATTTCATTGAGACGCCCACGCGAGCTCAGTTCCAGCAATGGCTTCCTCGACTCCTGAAGAGCGGATCTTGGAGTGGCATCATTCCTGTCAAATTGAAAAAAGATCGGGAGTCCCGCCACTTTCAGTGCTGGGTGCAAGCGGTCAGCGAGGACGCCGGCTTCACATCCATAATCGGTTGGGCTCGCGACGTAACTTCCGAGCGTCAGTCCGAGATTCGTTTCACCGAGCTGTTCGCCGCTCTTCGCGAGGGAATCTTTTTGAGCTCGCCGGATGGAGAACTCCTCGACGTAAACCCTGCCCTGGTTCGCATGCTCGGCTACGAATCGAAACAGGATCTGCAATCGATGAATCTTCGAGATGTTTATCTCGATCCGGAACAACGTGATTCGCTCGTCCGCGAAGTCCTGGAAAAAAACGCCATCGAAGACCGCGCCATTATCCTGCGCCGCAAGGACGGCAGAGCTATCCACTGCCTGATTTCCTCTGCCGCTACGCGCGACACCAACGGGCGCGTCCTACGCATTCAAGGAACTATCGTTGACGTCAGCGAGCGCCGCCAGATGGAAGCGCACCTGCACAAGGAGCAGGAATTCGTCCGCAGTCTAGTCGCCAGTTTTCCCGACGTGATTGCAGTGCTCGACCTCGCAGGCGTTTACACTTTTATGAGTCCGCTTGTACAGGACGTGCTCGGGCGCCCTGCCACCGATTTCCTCGGAAAGTCGCTGGGCGAAAGCGTACACCCGGATGACGCTGCCAAGCTTCGGTCTACGTTTCAGAAAGTTGCGCTTGGCCAGGGAACCGATACCCAGTTTGAATACCGCACGAAACATGCGAATGGAACTTGGCGCGTCCTGCGTGCCAGCGCCAGTCCGCTCTATGATGCCGCCGGCAAAATAAGCGGAGTGGTAGCCTCGGCCCGCGACGTTACCGAATCCAAGCGCACCGAACAACAGGCATCGCAAAAGGAAAAGCTTGCGGCCATGGGCGAAATGATGGCGGGTGTGGCTCATGAATTGAATAATCCGCTGACCGCGATTCTCGGCATCAGCGACCTGGTTCGCGAGCGCGCTGTTGACGAATCCATGCGTCACCAGATCGACACCGTATTGAAACAAGCGCGCCGCGCCGCAACCATCGTGCAAAATCTGTTGGTCTTCTCGCGCCCCTCGATTCTGAAGCAAACAAAAGTCCAGATTGATCTGATCGTCAAACAAGCGCTCGATGCTCAACGTCCATCTTTGCAACAGAAGAAAATCAAAGTTGAGTTCCATGCAGCTCCCGGCCTCCCGCCCATCGAAGGCGACCCCAAGCTTCTGGTGCAGGGGTTTTCAAATTTGATTTCAAACGCCGAGCAGGCCATTGGAGTTTCTCGTGACAGCGGCTCCCTTCGAATTTCGGCCGCGCTGAAAGACGGCAAAATTGCCCTCGATTTTTCCGATGATGGTCCCGGCATCGCGCCGGAAAATATCGGGAAAATATTTGATCCTTTTTTCACCACCCGCCGGCCGTCGGGCGGCACCGGCTTAGGACTCACCATTTCTCAGGCCATCGTGAAGGAGCATGGTGGAAAAATCGAAGTGGAATCAACCCCCGGGGCAGGCGCCACCTTCCGCGTTCTGCTTCCCGTCGCAATAGAGGAACCTCGTCCAGCCGCGACTGGCACCCGCGGCTTTGTCCCCTCGCCCTCCGGCTCAGCCGAACTGCGCGGCCATTCCGTCTTTGTTGTGGACGACGAAGAGAGCATTCGCGAAATCGTGCAGGAAGGCTTGGCTGCCCGTGGAATGATTGTGGAAGGAGCCGCCAGCTCCGAAGAAGCGCTTTCGCACCTCACCACTCATCAGTACGAATTCGTTCTTTGTGATTTCAATTTGCCGGGATTGAACGGAGAACAGCTTTTCGATCGTATACGCTCGCATGCCCAGGGGGATGTGCCACGATTCGTGTTTATGACCGGGGCTCTCTTCGATCCCGCACAAATCGCGAAGTTTGAAAAAAGAGGCGCGTCCGTGGTGCAGAAACCATTCCATGTCGCCGCGCTGGCGACTTTGCTCACTCAGCTATTACAGGGGAAACCGGCAGACAAGAACTAGAGAAACTCTACTTGCTGCTTTTCGGCGGCGCTTCTGCGGGCGCGGCATCCAGTCCGAAATCCCAAAAGTATAGATTTGTCCCGCCCCCCTTCACTATTTCCGCCAGCGCATATTCTCCCGGATCCAGATGTTGTTCGACAGTAAATCTATAGACGCCGGGGGCCAGGAGCCAACGTTGCATTAGCACCGTAGTCTGTCCCGTCGTTCCCTGTTCCTTAAAAAGTACGTCCAGATTCTCAAGGTACCGCTCGTCTCCTTTCACCTTTGCGCGTAACAGCTCCAATTCCGGCTCGCGTCCGTCTGCCGTGCGCATATAAAATTCCGTTATTCCGGATTTGAGCCGAAGTTTTGCTCGAGCTCCGATCAGTGACACCGTATGTCGCGACGGAACAATAGGGATCGGAATTAGCACCTGCTTCAGCATTTGTTTCTTGCTGAACTTGATGTCCGCAGGAGCTTGCGCGATCTTAACAACCCCTTTGCCATCGAAGGCAAAGAGTCCCTCGCCGGGCGGAAGAAAAACCCCGGGCGCAACCTCTAGACTCGCATCGATATCGAGCGCCTGGGCCGTCCGTCCCGATTCGCGCGCATGTACCTTGGCCACCACTTCTGCATCGCGCTTTGCTTCGTCTCCCTCCACCGATTTTGTAGCGTTCCAGTCAACCAGCGCCTCAGGCATCTCCTCCCACTGCGCTTGTTCAATGCTGTAGTAGCGCACCCTGTCGCCTTCCACGTGATATTCCCGAACCAGTTGGAATGTTCCATCCTTCAACATAAGTTTCTTCCCACGCGGTAACGGCGCCGGCTTGGCAGCGGAGGAAGAAGACTGTTCGGCCGCCGATGGAGTTCCTGATTGCGGGGTCGAAGCGGATTGAGGCGTAGGTTGCCACGCGGATTGCGACGCGGGTTGCGACGCGGAAGTCGTGGAAGTAATCGCCGCGAACGCCAGCGCAGCGGTCGGTAGGAGCGGCCGCAATTGTCTGCCCCGGCCGGCTATATTTCGCAATCGACTCGACATCGTTTCCTTGAATCCGCCTCGTGGCTCTTCGCTCTAGCTACTACGATGCGTCTCGCACTGCTTGAGTTGAGTGTCGCCCAGAATAATCCGGCTCGCGGAAGTCTGCAACTAGGGCGAAAAGGAGGCGAAAAATCCAGGAACCAAAAGGCGGTGTTGTCAGCGGGTGCTTTTCCAGCGCGGAGTCTCGAAACTAGCGGTCAAAACGGATCGTACTCCAAGCGAGAACCTAATTGCGGCAAGAGCGCAGAAATCAATGGTCGCATCGCGGTTGCAAAACCGTAACGATCATAAGCTCCGAGTTGGTAAACAACCACTTTTCGGCCTCAGCTCCTGCCGCTTCGGCCGCCCGCGCCACAGTCCCCAAATGCTTGTTTCGAGCGAGGCCGCGGAGGTGGTCCAAACAGATCCCGGTCAGGCTGGAAACCTCGTCCTCGGTGAAAATCTTTTGGCTGGATTTGATACGCACCATGCTCACCCTCCGAACCTTTGATGCCTACAGCAGGGTAAATGTCACCAATTTCCCCTGCAATAGCACTTCCGTTCTACTGAATTAGAACCCTAGGACAGCGAAACCCAACGAAACCCTTCTCTAGCTGACGATTTGCACAAATCACGCGAAACTCCGCCGAAGCGGCAAGATGCAATCTCTTGCTCCAAAATGGAAAATTGAACTCTAGCGGTGAATTGTTTCTACAACTTCACGGATTTGTTGCTCGTGGCGCAAATCATGGTAGGCGATCATGCGGAACCAATCGTAGACGTTCAGGCTGCCCAAAAATGGGTGCGGAAAACGGTAAACCCTCAAATCCTGGCCGCGCGTTGACTCGATAAAACCCACCGTCGCTTCCCGTGCAGCACTAAGGCGGTTGAGCGCATCTGGCCTCTCCGTCACGAGCGACTGATCTAACTCCATCGGGGATCTTCGTTTCGTGCCGCGCCAAGCAGCCAGCGCCACAGGAGCATGCAATCGCTTCAGCAGGGGTACAGGCTTTGGCGCGGCCTGCAGCACTTTCTTCGCTCCCGCGATGATGGCCTCTTCAACCATCGTCACGTGGGCTACTACCTCGGCGGACGACCAGCGCCCCGCACCAGGTGATGCCCGCCATAATTCCGACGGAACCTCATTAGCAGTCGCCACGAATTTGCGCCGAGACGTCCGCAGCAACTCGAGGATTGGTTCCAAGTTCTTCACGGGAAATTTGCGTCAAATCGTGAAACCGCCGGCCTTTTCAAACGCGCGAGCCAGTTGCAGTATGCGTGCTTCGCTGAAGTGCGGCCCCAGAATCTGCATGCCGATGGGAAGCTTCTCTTTCGTTATCCCGCATGGAACCGAAATGCCCGGAATCCCTGCCAGCGATCCTGTAACTGTATATATATCAGCCAGATACATCTGCAGCGGGTCGGATGTCTTCTCCCCGAGCTTGAACGCCGGAGTCGGCGCCGTCGGCGTCACAATCGCATCCACTTTCTGAAACGCTTCGGTGAAATCTCGTGCAATCAAAGCCCTCACCTTTTGCGCGCGCAAATAATAAGCATCGTAATACCCCGACGACAGCGCATAGGTGCCAAGCATTAGCCTCCGCTTTACCTCCGCGCCAAAGCCGCGTTCGCGAGTCTTCCGATACATATTAATCAGTGTCGCACCCGGAACCCGCAGCCCGTAGCGCACTCCGTCGTAGCGCGCCAAATTCGAACTAGCCTCGGCCGTTGCGACTATGTAGTAGGTCGCAATCGCATATTCCGTATGCGGCATTTTTAGCGACACCCGCTTGCAGCCCAGCTTCTCCAGCAGAGCGATGCCAGCCAGCACCTTTTCCTTTACCTGGCTATCGATCCCCTCCCCAAAGTATTCCTCCGGGACCCCGATTCGCAGCCCCTGAATCGCCTGCTCGATCGCCGCAGCGTAATCGGGCGCGGGAATCGCGGCCGAAGTAGCGTCATTTTCATCGTGCCCAGCAATCACCGACATGATGGCTGCTGTGTCAGCCACATTCGTGGCAAATGGTCCTATTCGGTCCAGTGACGAAGCAAACGCAATCAGCCCGTAACGCGATACGCGACCGTATGTTGGCATCATGGCCGGAACCCCACAACAGGCCCCAGGCTGTCGAATTGACCCCCCGGTATCGGTACCCAGGGCTGCCACCGCCAAGCCAGCTGCCACGGCCGCCGCAGACCCGCCGCTGGAACCTCCGGGAACGCGATCCATCGCGACTGGGTTCCGTACGGGTCCGTATGCTGAGTTTTCATTCGAGCTGCCCATGGCAAACTCATCGCAATTCGTTTTCCCCAGGATGACCGCCCCAGCCTTCTCCAGGCGAGACACCGCCGTCGCATCGTAGGGCGGCACGTAGCTTTCAAGAATCTTCGATCCGCACGTAGTCCGAACGCCTGCCGTGCTGATTACGTCCTTCACGGCGATGGGCACTCCCGCCAGCGGTCCCAGTTTCTCGCCGCAAGCGGTGGCTACGTCCACTCTGTCGGCCTGAGCGAACGCGCGTTCCCGTGAAAGCGTCAGATAGGCGTTTATGTCGGGATTTCGCCGGTCAATATTGGCGTAGAACTCTGTCGCAATCTCACGCGCCGAGACCTTTTTCGCGCGCAAAGCGGTTTGTATGCTGGCCGCCGTCCACGTCGTTGCAGCGCTCATCGTTCGATCACTTTGGGAACGCGGAAGAAAGGCTTGGCAGCGTCGGGAGCTTGCTCCAATACGGCGTCGGCAATATTGCAGGGCCGCAGCTTATCCTCTCGCAGGTCTGGCTCCGCTTCGCGCGGTGATGCACTGGAAGAAGCAGTTGCTTCGGCAGAATTGAACGACATTTGCGTCATCGGCTCCACGTTTGTCACATCCAGTTTCTGGAGTTTGCCGATGTAGTTCAGAATTTCGTCCAGCTGGCCGCGATACAACTCGGCTTCTTCCGGAGTCAACTCAAGTTGAGCGAGTTCGGCCACACGCAAAACGTCTTCGGGACTTATCGTCATCGATCTCTCAAAACTCCGTCTTGCTTGCGATCAACTAATCTTAGGGAGAGAGGTTGCTAAACGCAAGTACAGCGCACCCATCGGATCGCACGCGCGAATGAGTTTTCGCGGCGCGGATGGTTTGTAGCGCCGAAGTCTTGCCGGCTCTTTTCTGTATAGCGTCTCTCAGGGTGAGACCTTGCAGGGAAGACTAATTGCCCTTGCGGCTGCGAATAAACGGAGTGTGCTCGTTGTCCAGCTCGCGGGATCGCTTGGGCCCGGGCTTGGAAATAAACTTCACTTCACGAACAAGACTGCCGCCCCAGGCTTGATTCACCCGCTCGCAAAACTCCTTCTTCATCGACTCCAGCTGCCTTTGCCAAGCTTTCCCATCGGCAACGATTTCCAACCGCCCGCCCTCGCAGCGCACTGGCTTGGTGTGCGCAGCGAGAATCTTTCCCACGACCCGTGGCCATGCGCTATCCAGCCACGCAAGAGCAGCTTCAGGTTTATCGAGTCCGCGCAACGCACGCCCGAGGAATTTTCCGGCTCGCTCCATGGATGGCGGATTCTAACACCAAATTGGTCGAGCGTCGCCAGTACTCCCACCATTCTTCGCGGTGAAAAAAGTTCGGCTCTGTTAGAAAAAAGTTTGCGCGCGAGAAGCGGATAGTCTGATTCTCAGGAATCTCAGAAACTGTGACTGCCATTGAAGAATGTTTAGGTTCTAAGGAGAAGAAAATGATTCCCACGCGCGTAGTGGCTATCTCAACCGAGCTTGCTGAGTCCGTCCGAACAACACAAAAAGATCCACACTACAATTTTCCCGCTCACACCGCCGATACCAAGGAAGGCGCTCCCTGCCGCCACTGTCTAAAAATAATTCCAGCCGGCGAACAGGCCACGCTGTTTACCTACGACGCTTTCGAAGCCCTCGAAGGGCTCCCGCTTCCCGGCCCTGTTTACATACACGCGAAATCCTGCGAACGCTATCCCGAAGACGCAGGTTTTCCCGCCGAGTTGAAGAGTAGTCCACGAACGCTGAACGCCTACGCCCAAGGCCGTCGGCTTCTAGCGCAAGAATATGTGGACAATGGGACCGTAGATTCGGCCGTCGAAAAGCTTTTCGCGCGCCCGGACGTCGAGTACATCCACGTACGCAGCACCACCGCAGGATGCTACACGTTTCGAATCGAGCGCCACGATTGCTCGCAAAAACCCGCCGCCACAATCACAAAATAATCGTCTTGCCGCACGGTCAGGCGTACAATGTCGCTGAAATTATCTAGCGGAGGACGCCATGACTGCCGATCTTGTGGAAGTTTCCTGGGATACCGAAAAATCAAAGTGGCTCATTCGCATTACCGAGGGCGAAGAGGTCATCCGACGCCATTGCGATCTGCCGCGGAATGCTGACGAGCAGGCCTTGCGTACCGCGGCTCAGAAGACTGTTCAGGACGAAGGCTACGAATTCGATTCCACGAAGCTAACCATCAAGCGTTAGCACAAAACAGTCATCAGGCTTCCCGCTATTATTCCGTCTCTATCGGCTCGAATTCAGGATTCGAGACCCCCAGAATCGCCCAAGCCTCCTTTTGTGTGCGAACGACATGCAGGTTCGGCCGCGTATGCTGCCCCTGCAGCTCAAACATTCGCGCCATGCCGAAAATCTTAGGAGAAGAAGCAATAATGCACCGTGGGCGCGAAGAATCCGAAAGCGCCGGCGGCAAGTTTGCCAGCTCGCGAATCGTGTCGGGCGAGACTTCCAAGGAAGTAACTGCTGACATATCCAGAACTCCCGCGCAGGCATTTGTCAGCTTCACGTACTTTCCAACGGCTCGATAATATTCCTTCAGATCCGCGTCGGTTATCTTTCCCTCAAACCGGCATCGAAGAATGCGGTCCGCCGAATCGAACTCGAAGTAATATGGCATGTCATTCCACAAATGTGCCGCGGTTCTCAAAAGTTGTGAATAATAGTTTATGGTTTCATCTTTCCGAACAGTCCCGCCCAGAGTTTAACGCTGGCCGTTCTCCGTAGCAATAAATCGAATGGTGGGCCCTAGGAGACGATTTTAGAACTCTTCCGGTCAGCCAAATTGTGGCAGGTATCCCGTCGTTCCCGAGTCCCTGCGGTCTGTCCGTGGTGCTCCGCTATTTCCTCACTCGCGCCGCGAAATATCACGCGAATATACGGAGGCGACGTTTACTGTGTGCTAGGATTACGACAATTCATGCGTCGATCAATTGAGACAATTGTTCTGTTCATCGTTTTCCTGGTACCGGCAATTGTAGGCGCCCAGGCGCCGAACTTGCCTGCTATTTCCTTCGCGACCGTTGAGCAAGGACGCGCCATACTGACGAATCGTGACGATTTTGTGTCCCGCCTGAGTGCCTTTGATCGCGCTGCACGAATGAAAACGGACCACGACGTCACGGAGCAGGAGTACCTTGCCTTTGTTGCGAAAAACGTTCTCGAATGGACTCCCGACGAGAAGGACGCCGTTCGATCCGCGTTCGACGGTCTGGCTGCAAAACTGAGCGACCTCAACCTGCCGTTTCCCAAGACTATCCTTTTCATCAAGACGACCGGCGACGAAGAAGGTCACGCGGAATACACGCGAGCCAACGCGATTATCCTTCCTCAGAACGCGCTCGCTGCAAACAGAAGAAGCGCTCTGCGTGGCACGATCGCACACGAGCTGTTCCACGTGCTCTCGCGGAACGCTCCAGACTTGCGCGAGCGGGCGTACGCTGTGATCGGATTTCAGCCCTGTGGCGAGGTTCCTTTCCCGCCTACTCTGGCCGCTCGCAAGATCACCAACCCTGATGCTCCGAAGAACGACCACTGCATCCACGTTGAATCGGGCCGAACGCCAATCTGGGCCGTACCGATACTGTTTTCAAAATCCGACCATTACAATCCGGCGAACGGTGGCGAATTCTTCGACTATCTCGTTTTTGAATTTCTGGTGGTTGATAATTCCGGCTCGCACGCGACTTACGATCCGTCGAAAGTCACGCTTTTAGATGTCGGTAAGATACAAGGTTTCTACGAACAGGTCGGACGCAATACCGACTACATCATTCATCCCGAAGAAATTCTAGCGGACAATTTTGAGTATCTGTTGATCGGCAAGCCGAACCTCCCTTCACCGGACGTTCAACGCAGACTCGCCGCCGCTCTGCGGTCACAATAGGTGAGTCATTTCGTGATCAGGTCGGCGGTCCCATAAAAATACAGACCGCGACAAAGTTTTAATTGAGCATTAGATTGACGGTTTTCGTCCGGCAATTGAAGTTAAGCAAGCATGCGGCCAACATATCAAACAAAGAGATGGTGGGCCTGGGGAGAGTCGAACTCCCGACACACGGTTTAGGAAACCGTTGCTCTATCCATCTGAGCTACAGGCCCGCGACCATTGCAAAGATTCTAACCGGATTCTCCTTGTCCGCCCAAACCGAAGATTGCCTCTTAGTTATACTCACCCGATATCCCAGCTAACTCCGCGATGTCGCCGCCTACGCGTGCCCGCCTCGTTCAACGATCAGTCGCATCGCGGGAGCGCTCACAAATACCTTCCTGTGGAATCGTTCTCCCCACGATAACGGCGTCACGTCGCGATACTCGTGCATCGTGTCTTCCCCATAACCAGGGTGAAGCTCTTTGCGAAGTGAAGCGCGCACGTTGGGATCCGCACCACGATCCAGCAAAAGTTGAGTGAACGGCGCCACTTGCGGTCGGTTCTGATAGTTCATCCAGAAATTCGGCTGTGAGACCACCGTTGCGAACAGTGCCGTGTGCCCTCCGAAGCCGTCTGCATCCACTGCAGCTTTGGCATCCACGTTCATGCCTCGCTCGAGCAGCCACCGCGCAATCTCCATTTCATCGTAATCAACGCACATGTGCAGTAATGTCGCCCCCGAGAGCGGCGTTCCATGCGTGGCTAGCACCTCGTCACGACATCCGACCTCCGGCGGATAAATTTCCTCCATCGAAAATGTTCGACTCAATAAATTCGCGTCACGCCGCAAATGCTCCTCGAGAAGATCGATCCTCCCGCGATGCACCGCCATGGTCGGCGTATCCGGAAGCTCAAGCCCATGCTCGACGTACATTTCGAGAATATGGTGCTTCGCCGGCGGGTTGCGGCTATCC
>Ga0210393_10002499_pt1 | contig 15075 bp, 11 predicted proteins | sample IncBWC27OmetaG_FD_160068 | JGI IMG/M metagenome (GOLD analysis project Ga0210393, IMG submission 160068) | Forest soil microbial communities from Barre Woods Harvard Forest LTER site, Petersham, Massachusetts, United States - Inc-BW-C-27-O ... | reverse complement strand
CGCGCTGGTATTGCGCTCGAACCTTCCGCTGCTCCGGGGAGCTGCGGCCGTGAGAGAGTTCTTCTTCTCCGCCATTGAATCCGGTCTGGGTGAAGTTGCTGTCGAACCGATCCGCGTCGAAGTGGTCGGCGATATGGCCCATGAAGTGGGACGCTACAGCGCGCTCGTTCCGGGCACTGCCGGCAAGCGCCGCGAAGAGCGCGGCAAGTATCTGTGGGTCTTCGCCAAGCAGAGCGGCGGAGAATGGAAGCTGGTCTCGGAGTGCTGGTCGAGCGACCTAACTTTGACCAATGCGGAATCGGATGTTCCCAAACCTGTCGTCCCGCCCGCAACGAAGCCTCAGCCGCGAAGAAGTTAGCGAGTGGTCTGTGTCCAGTGATCACTGAATCCGGGGGAACCGAACGCTGACCACTTTTTCTTTTCACTCGGAGTTTTCACTCCGAGTTTTTCACTCCCAGTTTTCCCAAGTCTGAGCGCAACTGATCCAGCGTTTGTATTTGAATCGTCTTCATGCCCATTTTCGCGGCGCATTCCAGATTCAGAGCCCGATCATCGATGAAGCAGCACTCTTCTGGATTCATTTGCGTAGTCTCAATCGCGAGACGATAAATGCCGCTCTCGGGCTTGCGCAACCCCACAAAGCAGGAACTTATGAACAGGCGGAAGATTTGCCGCAGTCCGAACTTCTCGATGCGGTGCAGGTTCAGCTCGCGGGACTCGTTGTTGATCGTTCCCATGAAGTACCTGCCGGAATCGGCGAGGCGGCGCGCGAAGGGTAGAACGTCGGTGATCGGCTGCGACAACGAAAACATATAATTCTTAAACCCATCGCGCGTGAAGGGGCGATCACGGTAGAAGACGGTGCGGTCCAGATATTCGTCCAGCGAGATCTTGCCCCGCTCAAACGACGACACCACCATTTCGTGCCGTCCACGAAATTCTTCTTCGTCCAGATGAAAATGCTTGAGCGCTGCAGCACGTTCGGTGTGATCCCAGGCGTTGGTAAGCAGAACTCCTCCAACATCCCAGAAGATAGCGCGAATTTCCGCCACTTATGAAATCTCCTGATATCCGGCGTTCCCGGTCGTTTATTGGCAAGGGCTCTGCCTTTGCTCTCTAAGAGTGTAGATCAATATGGCGTCATTCGTTGACTCTGGAGTGCGGCCTCCGTAAGATGAAGCGACTCGGGCGCGTCTCCCGAACCGTCTCCCGAAGTATGCCCCGAACTATGCCACGAACTACCGACCAAACATGATCGGCCAAACCATCTCCCACTATCGCATTGTTGAGAAGCTTGGCGGCGGCGGGATGGGCGTGGTCTACAAGGCTGAAGACACTGAGCTTGGCCGCTTTGTCGCCCTAAAATTCCTGCCCGAAGAAATGTCGCGTGACCCGCAGGCGCTCGAGCGCTTTCGGCGGGAGGCGCGTGCGGCGTCGGCCTTGAATCATCCCAATATTTGCACTATCTACGAAATCGGAAAACACGGTGAGCAGTCTTTCATCGCCATGGAATTTCTGGATGGTGCGACGCTGAAGCATCTCATCTCCGGCAAGCCTATGGACAACGAAACCGTGCTCTCGCTGGCCATCGAGATTGCCGACGGATTGGACGCTGCACATGCCCAGGGGATCGTCCACCGCGACATCAAGCCTGCGAATATTTTTGTTACCAAGCGGGGGCATGCCAAGGTTCTGGATTTTGGTCTGGCCAAGGTTGCGCCGATCGATGGTTCTTCCAGCCAAGTCGCGTCGGCGAACACCATGACGGCCGTGGTCGACGTACATCTGACCAGTCCCGGGTCTACGCTCGGCACCATCGCATACATGTCACCGGAGCAGGCGCGGGCCAAGGAGCTTGACGCCCGCAGCGATCTGTTCTCCTTCGGAGCGGTTCTCTACGAAATGGCGACCGGCGCGCTGCCGTTTCGGGGCAACAGTTCGGCTGAGATCTTCAAAGCCATTCTGGATGCGGCGCCGGCCCCTGCCGTGCGGCTCAATCCCGACATGCCCGCGGAGTTGGAACGTATCTTTGACAAGGCCCTCGATAAAGATCGTAACCTGCGGTATCAAAGCGCTGCCGACCTGCGCACCGATCTCGCCCGTCTCAAGCGCAACTACGAGTCTGGAAGATCAGCGAGCGCATCGGCAGGGAGTGTTGCTGCGTCGTCTGCGTCCGTTCCCGCCGCGGCGGCGCCATTAAGTTCGCGGAAGAAACTTGCGATGAGTATCGCTGCGGCAATACTGGTCGTCGTCATCGCGGCCGCGGTCTACCTCGTGCGCGCAAGATCTGCGACGGATCACTCAAACCAAAAGGTAAGCTCTATTGCCGTGCTGCCTTTCGTCAACGCGACCGCTGATCCGAACAATGAATATCTCAGCGACGGTTTGACCGACAGCCTGATCGGGACGCTCTCGCGTCTGCGCGATCTCAAGGTCATGGCGCGCAGCACCGTCTTCCGCTTCAAGGGAAGCCCGGAAGATCCGCGCGAGATTGGCAAAAAGCTTCAAGTGGATGCGGTCCTCATGGGTCGCATCACGCATCATGGAGACGAAATGTCGGTGCAGGCCGATCTGGTCGATACCGCCGACGGCAGCGAGCTGTGGGGCTCGCATTATGAACGCAAGGCAGCAGACGTAACCCAGGTGCAGGGCCAGATCACAAGCGACCTTTCCAGCAGCCTGCACCGCGTTGATCCGGGCAGGGTAGCAAAGCTCGGAAGCGCCGGGACGACGAATCCGGAAGCCTACCGCCTCTATCTGGAAGGGCGCCAGCTCTGGTACGGGCGCAAGCCCGAAGGCCTTAAGAGAAGTATTGATTTATTTCAGCAGGCGATCGCCGCCGATCCCAACTATGCGCTTGCCTATACCGGTTTGGCGGACACTTACAACGTCGCATCCAGCTACGGGATCGGTATAACGCCAAGGCAGGCGCGTTCGCTGGCGGACGAGGCCAGCCGCAAAGCGCTCGAACTGGACGACTCGCTGCCTGAGGCCCACACTGCCCGCGGCGCTGCCTTAGCCATGAATTGGAGATGGAGCGAAGCCGAGCCCGAGTTTCGCCGCGCCATCGAGCTGAACCCGAACAGTGCCGCCGCTCATTACTTTTATGGGTTCAGCTTTCTGGTTCCTGAAAAGCGCATCGATCAGGCGCTGGAAGAATTCCGCACCGCTTTATCGCTCGATCCTCTCTCTTCCATCGTCAACACGAATTACGCGGTAACCCTGATGATCGCTGGCCGTACTTCTGAGTCGGTTGCCCAGTTTCAGAAAGTTGTGGAACGCGAGCCGGCTTTCGGTCCGGCACATTACAAGCTTTCGCAGCTGTACGCAACCACTGGCCACTTCGCGGACGCGATCAGTGAATTTCGCAAATTCACCCCCGTCGCCGGATCATTTCCCGCAAATGCAGAAGGCTACAGCCGCCTCACTCTGGCCTCGCCTGCTGAGGACGACAATATCGCCGCCATCGCAGTGGGGTATGCGGTAGTTGGCAACCACGACAAAGCTCTTGAGTCCCTGGAGCACGCCCTCTCGAACCTGGACGACGAACTGACTTTCTGTATCCGCTATCCCGCCTTCGACCCCATCCGATCCGGTCCCCGCTACACCGAACTGATGCGCCGCCTCGGACTGCCAGAGTAAGTCATCGTCGGTAGAGACGTTGCAACCCTGCAAATTGTCCTAGTGTTTGTAGATCGTCGTCTCAGGGTGGTAGTTCCGCCAGTCAAACCAATAATCTTTCAGGGCGGGAACACGGTCGAGGCATTTCCCCTGAGCGGGTCCGGAGATGGCGCAGCCCTGGAAGTTCCACTGGCTGGCGGTGGTGGTGTCGAGCAGAGTCCAATCTTTGCTATCGCCTTGCAGAAAAAACTCGGCGTCTTTGCCGTCAATGCGGCTAACGAAGACCCGGAACGATTTCCCATCGGGGCCCAGAACGAGCAGCAGCGGCGTCCCATTAACGCGATCGAGTACTGGAGACTGCTTGGCGAAAGTCTCCCAGGGATAGGCGCGGGCGGCGCCATCGATCGTGAGTCCAATAACTACGTCGCGAGACTTTAATTCAGTGCCAGGAAAGCTGATGACGACGGGTAACTTGGCGACATCCGGTTCCCAGTTACTGTCGTAGTCTTTCGTGTACTTGGCGACGGGCGCCAGCACCTGGCCCCCGGGAAACTCACTTCTCCACTCCCCGAACGTCAGTTCGTCGCTGAGAACGAGGTCGAGCGCTGCACCCTGCAGAGCGCCGTAGATGGCTTTGCCGGTGATTTGCTGCCACCAGCTTCCAGTTTCGCGGTCGCGCATCAGGAAATTCTGGTTGTTGATTCCAGCGAGATAAAAATGCAGCACTCGTCCGTTGATGGTTCGTGTCCACACCAGACCGGTGTGACATAGCGTTCAATACGTGACCGCGATAGGCACGCCGTTGACCAAATCGTTCAGAACGTGGTGATAGGCCATCTGGCTGATGGGATAGGCGCGCGCGTCGCTGCCCAGCTGGACAGCCATGATCATTTCTTTAGCGTCGAGCTTGGATTCAGATTGCGCCAGGAATCGCGGCCCGGCGATGGGATGGAACATCCACTCGAAATAATTCTGACGCGCCATGACTGCCGAGAATGTGACGACCAGTAAAGTGAGCACGAGAATGGATTTCCGCCAGCGGCTGGCGGTTTTCCACAGGGCGAAGGCGAGGGCCAAACACGCCAGCGCCGCGATCAGCGTGCCCAGCGGGGCGCGCTGGCGCAACGTCATCGCCACCAGCAGTGCCCGCGGAGCCTGATAACGAAATGGACGAATGATAAACGCCGGAATAAAAAACAGCCCCATCGTCGCGAGAGCGAAAAACGAAAAGGCTGCCCAAATCCAGAGCGAGGATTGACGTTGCTTGCGGAGTTCAGGCGCCGATGTTAGAGATGTGCTCATGACTTAAAGACGGCTCGTACAAGTTTAGTCCGTCACTGTATGGGAAAGGGGTCAGCGAAGGGAATAGTACAAAAAAATTAAACCCCGATCCGCGGAGCAGGACCGGGGTTCTGTTAACACATCGTTAGTTATTGTGGAGTGAAGTTTTGGTGGAAACCCAAGCTGACTACGTCCTGGAACATGGGAGTTCCGGGAGGCAGGTTGGCCGGGTTTAGGAATTGCGTGTCAAAGAAATAGTTACGCACGGGTGCGCTGTAGGTAGAGTTGCAGCATTTGAATATACCAGTGGCGTATTGCGAATAGTACATGCTGATCAGCGAGCCGGCATAGTTAACCACAGCTCCCGACGGTGGGCTATTGCCGCCGTCGCTTCGGTCTTCCAGGTAGCGCAGGAAGTTGTGCATGCCGCCATCAGTACCGAGGTCTTTTAGGCCTGCAGCGCTGGCCCACCCCGGCTCTGGGAAGGGAACGCTCTTACCTGCTGCGATAGCCATCCGATAATAGGAAGTATTTCCTTGCCTTCCCGGGAAAGCTGGCGGCCCAGTAACTTTGACGGCCTGGCTTGGATTTTGAAAGCTCTCAAGATCTGTCCAGCCTACGTTCGCCGTTGGCACCGTAGCCGCTGACGGCGGGTTCGACAGCAGAGTTACTGCGTCGGCAATGATCGAAGCTGCCGAGTGGGGAGTCGTCGGAGTCCCTCCGCTGGGCCAAAATGGGTCGGCGGGGCCGGTATTGTAATCACCCCATACGTAAACTGGCTCTTCCGAGCCGATTGTGAAACCGTTGCCCGAAGTTGCCGGAGCGATGGGATGGGGCAAATAGCTGGTTCCAGCCGCGTTCATGCCACCATCGACCAGACGCAGCACGTGACGCGGACCGGTGACCATGTTCCATTCTGCAGTGGGAACGTTGAAAGCGGCTGAGTAGCATTGGACCGCATAAGCATTATTCGTTGTTCCCTGTATCCAGTAAGGCTGGTTCATGCCGGCCGCTGCAACGCCAAAGCCGGCACCCAGGTTGGCTTCGCCCCACAGATCCACGTTGCCACCGAGCACTGGACCTTTTACACCAGTATCTTCCGGTGAATAAGGTGTGGGAGCAGTAGCGTAGTAGGTAATCGGTTCCAGCGTGCCGCTGGGCACCCCGTTTACCGACGTACTGTTGACGGTATCGTTCAGGCCGGACATTCCAGAAATACCGTTGTAGAAAGCGATCAGCGGATGGGCATCGGGAAGCATGCCGCGATGATCCGAGAAGTAGACGATGTAGCCGTTGTTAAGGCTAGTGTTGACGAGTTTGCCGCTGCCTGCGGCGTAGGGCGCCGCTCCTTGCAGCCATAGCCAAAGGTTGCCCGCGTCCAGTTCAACCGCATTCATAATGCCGTTCGGACTGCAGTCGGTACCCGTGTCGCCGGCGGGCCGCGTGTCTCGGGGCTCGCCCTCGCGAGAATCGTAGAAGTTGATCGGAATCCAGTTGTTCGCCGTCGTTGCGAGGCCGACAGCAGTGCCGTTTGCCTTGCCGGCCTGGAGTTGCTGGAGGATGAGGATGGCCGGGCCGAGCGGGTTATAGCATTGTCCCGCAGGCGTGGCAGGGTAAGTCGGGCAAGCTGGAATTCCTGCCGTCTGGTAGGGCGCAGTGGGGGCAGTGTTGTAAGGGCGGCCAAAGCCATACCCCAGCCACTGCTGCGTAACGCCGACCCAGTTGGCGGGATTCTGGCATCCAGCCCCACTGTTGCAATACTCCACGCGCAGCCAAACGCTCTGGCATTGGTTGCCAGTATAGGTGACTTGCCCGTGTAAGGGCCAGGTCGCGAGGCCCACACTGCAGCCCGTGGGGGCAAGAGCGGTCCAGTTATTTAATGCTGACTTTTGTTGGGCCACAGCGTAATACATATTGCTGCCGCCGTAGGGGCCTTGAGTCAGCGTGAAGAACCCAGTCGAAGGCGTGCCAAGTTGCACATCGTTTGCGTCGAGTACACCAGCGCTGCGTTCGGGATGGAGATCCGTGATCCTATCAGCTAAGAGAATTCGGATCTGGGCTTTGTTGTAAAGGCGTGAGTTGGTCAGAAGCGTGCTGTCGCCCGGCGCCGGTCTGCGGATGATATCGACAGATCCCACTTTGGAATTCTGTACGAAAGGCAACTGCAGTTTGGTGGCGCCCGTCTGTCCATTCACGATGAAGCTGTGAAATGTAGTTGTGGACGTAGAAGTCCAGTTTGTAGTATTTGCCGAACCAGTAGGCGGGAAGCCTCCTGTCCAGCTACCCACCGTAAGTTGCGTGCATAGCGCGGGGGTTCCGCCCGGACCCGGCGCGGGCGCGGGAGGACAACCACCACCTGCGTTCGGTACCCAGATTTTGCCTCCATACTGGTTAGAGGTCGGCCAGCCGTTTTCGAGTTGGTCCAAAATGACCTGCCCTACGGCGGCGATCTTGTCGGTGAAGGTCAGGTTGCTGCCGCCGGAGGCGAGAAACAGGTTGCCGTTTGTATGAACACGGCCGCCAAAGTTGAAATTCGGGCCGGCGAAATAATCGCAATCGCCGTCGCAGAATACTCCGAACTCGAAAGCCGGAAGCAGCGCGACTTCCACCGTGCGCGTAAGATTGACCGAAGCTCCGGTCGGAGTGATGGCAGCATTGTTCGTTGCCTCACCTGCCGAGGAAGCGCGGGTTGCAGTCACCTGCAGATTGAAGGGAACGAGAGATGCCACCATTCCCTGGTCCGGCCCGGAACCGACGATATCCCAATTTCCAATGGGATTGCCGGCAGCGTCGGACAGCGGCCAGGTGATGGACTCCACATAATTCATGTTGGTAATGTTCGAGCCCGTGACTGCGGTTGGATAATTGGCCGGAGCAGTGAGCGCATTAATGTCCACGGCAGTCGGCGTCTGGGAAGACTGATACAGCTGAGAGAGCTGGGCCGTCAGGTTCTCGATACCGGATTCCGCCCCGTAGTACGCGATATTGCCCTCAAGGTCGTTCCCGCCCATGCGCTGTTCATTGCTCACCATGTACAAAAGGCCGACACATAAAGCCGACAGCAAGAGCGTCAACAAAAGTGCCGCAATGAGCGTGAAGCCTCGCGAATCTCGTGTGCTCTTCCTCATTTTGTCCCCCTCGACAGTCAGTGCCACTCCAGACGGCCTGCTCATTGGCATACCGTGGTATTACTGCTATAGGAATTGCAGAAACTCATATTGCCAGCGCTGACCGAACTTGCCAGATACATGCTCTGAAATCTGTTTCCACTCGAAACCAAACTTTGACCCATTACCCACATGTTGATTTTCTGAATCAGGCCGGGTGAAAGTCCCGCGGCGATCGGGTTCGATTGATTGGCCGTAATCGTACTGTTGACGGAATTGATGACGTCGTAACTGAATTGCAGGTTGATGATGTTATCCGCCACCGGAACCGCATTCAGGCCGTTAACCTGCCGCATCAGGCGCGCCGTCTGCACCGTTCCACCAGCCGGAGGAACCTGTAAGAAATAGGTGACCGCATTGAGGCGGCAGGCGGTAACCGTATTGCCTCCGCCGAGGTTGGGTCCTAAGTTGAGAATGGTGTTGGCCAGGCTGTTGGCGCCCGTCTGATTGAAGTTGAGCGCGTCGCCAGCCGCAAAAGTAATGGCCGTGTTACTTGGAATGCCGGTTATTTCGGCTACGACGGCGGCCGTTTGAGCCGCGCTGGTACCCTGATTGCCGCTTGCTGTTCCTTGCCCCGGCGTGCTGACCAGGAAGAACATCAAGTCGCCTACGTTAAGTCCACCGGGCGCCAGGATGTTCGTCGGCAAGGTTGCGTTCGGGACGGCTACCAATCCAACCGTGGCCGAAGTTTGGCTGGGAAAGGTGAACGTGAAATTGCTCAGCTGAAAATTGTAATCGCAATAGATGGACGTGATGCTGTCGTTAACCGCCGCGGGTGCGCTTGTAATAATGGTTCCATTCTGCACACCGTTGGCAAAGCCGGGCAGAATGCCATACATATAATTGATGGTTCCGCCGCTGCTGCTCGGATAGGTATCGCCGGGGACATAGCAGGTCCCGGCCTGGTTGCAAGCGACCTTGGTGGCTCCGCCGGCAGTGGCCATCTGCAAGCCTCCCGAGGGCAAACCTGCACCCGCCATGCTGAGATCCTTGGTCATCAGCTCGATGGCGGCGCGCATGTTCTGCTGCACCTCAGCGCGCTGGGTCACAGTGAAAGTAGCATTCATTCCCTGGCGGAACATGCTGGTCATGGCCACAATCACGATCAGGCCGAGGGTGGCCGCGATCATCAATTCCAGCAGACTGAAACCGCGTTGCGAGTTGGTAATAGGCATCTTCATGATTTTCATCAGTCTAGTGATAGCTGGAGATCAGCCCGTTCACCGTATACGTCCGGGCTGGCCAACCGGGTTTAATGTAGGAAACAGAGATGGTGACGGCAATCAGATTCGCGTTGACCGCGCCCGTAGGCAGCAGCACCTGGTTGAAGGTGATGGTGCGGGTAAAGTTGCTCAGGCTCTGGGTGACGTCGTCGGCAGTGCCGAGGACTCCATCGGGGCCGGGCAGCACAAGACACTCGACTCCGCCGGGGCAAGCCGCACCCGTATCGGGAGCAGTGCAGGCCACATCATCCGCTGTACCCCCGATGCCGTCAGGTCCCGCACAACGCAGTTGCTGCGCCCCGCTCAAAAAGATGCCGCCGTTGGCCACGTTGTTGATCGCGGCAAAGGGGATTTGCTGGCTGTTGCGGGCGGTGTAAATGCTCTCCATGGCATCGAGCGCCTTATGACGCGCGATGAGATCTTCTTGCGACGAAGCGGTGGCACTGATCGCGGTGGCGAAACTCGCCATCAGGGCCAGCATGCCGATCGTCATAACGGCGATCGCAGCCAGAACTTCGAGCAGCGTGAAACCGCTCTCTCTTGAATGCTTCCTGCGGAACTGTTTTTTTTGCGTCATTGTTGTACCCAAGTCCAAACCCCTGCCTGCTGCACTAAGCGCCATCCTCGAATCCTGCCCGTAGCTCCCCAGACGGTGATTGCTCGCGAACTGAAGCGGCTGTCCGTGGGGCGCGTGAGATAGATGATGCCGCTATTGAAATTGCCCAGATTATCTTGCGAGGAGCCATCGGGCATGAACACGACGTAGTTCATCGGTGCGCCCGCCAGAGTCTGCCCAAAATCAATGGCATTCACGCCGGTGCCGAAACCGTCTGGAGTGACGGCAGGAAATCCCGCCTGTACTGCGAAGCTCACATCCGTCGGAATCGTGTAGGTGATCACCTGTTGCAGCGGCTGCGCGATTCCACCAACCGTCGGAGGCTGGTACTGCACCTGAATTGTTCCCGCTGGAAATCCCACGGGATTGAAGTTGACGTAATACTCGTGGCTCTGCGTGATCGCAAGATTTCTGGTATTGCGCAGCGCCATTAAAGTAGTGTCATACGCCGAGTCGACGTGACTCTGATTCAGCATGGGGCGCAATCCGATAAAGGTGACGGCGGCCAGGATGAGAGCGATGCTGAGCGTGATCATCAACTCCAGCAAAGAGAAGCCGCTTGTTTTAGTCGATGCCATAAATTCTTGCCTTACGCCTTGCGCCATTTAGTTTCCGATACCCCGATTTCATGCGCCCGAGTCAAATCCCACGCTGCTTGCGGGGGAACAGTGGAAACTCGCACTTGGTGGGGTGCGGGCATTCTTCATCCTAGGGAGGGTGGACGGCAGCGTCAAAGCACTACGGTGCAACGCGCCCGCATTGGTCTTTTGTAATCAGAGTGGTGACTGATGTCACCTGGCTGAGGGCAGGACAGTTAAGAGAATCTCATCGCTCCTTTCTCCAAACGAATCGGCGGCGGGAATGACTCTGGTAACTTGTCGGGTGAACTGCAGTTCTCCTACGATGGCATGCAGGTATGAATCTCTCATCACTCCTGGTTTGCGCGGACGAGGCTTCGGTGCAGGTGCTGAACCGCGTTCTCCAAGAACTCGGCATCAAAGTGGAGTTGTGCGCAGATGTTGTGCGCGCGGCAGTTCGGCTGGCCCAAGAGCGCTTTGACCTGATCATTCTCGATTGTGCAACTCAAGGCGACGTCACATCCTTGTTGCATGAGACTCGCGCTTCGCGTTTGAACGGTACGACGCTGGCAGTGGCTGTAGTCGCGGGGCAGGAGAACATCCGCGAGATATTTTCTCTGGGCGTTAATTTCGTGCTGTACAAGCCGGTATCGTACGAGCGTGCGTTGAGCAGTTTGCGCGCAGCGCAGGGTGTTCTGTTCCGGGACAAGCGCCGCAAGGCGCGTGCCGCGGTGCATACCCATGCCACCATCGATTATGCCGGCGTGGAACAGGCCAAAGCTACGCTCGTGGATTTGGCGGAAGATGGCATGGCTGTAAATTTCGGCAAGAAACTGCCGCCGACCTGCAAAGTTTATTTCCAATTTCAGTTGCCGGGACAGATGGCGAGCGTGCGGCTCTCCGGCCAGGTGGTGTGGCAGGATTGGAACGGCCGCGCCGGAATTCAGTTTGTCGATGTGCCGCAGACTTCGCGGAAAGTCCTGCGGGAGTGGTTGCAGATGAATACTGCGGACGCTCCGCGGCAGCAGCTGGCTGCCGAAGATGTGAAGGTGGAGCATTCGATCCGTCCTGATGAGAACGGAGTGCTGTCGGTTGCGCCCGGCAAGAAACAGGATTTGAAATCCAGTGACGGAGAGAATGCGGCTCGGCTGCGCGACGAGTCCAGCAACCGCCGCGGAGAAACCCGTTACGCATGCCGTCTGGGGGCGGAGGTTTATCAGCAAGGAAGCTCTGTGCGGAATTACTGTCATCTGAGCGACCTGAGTCCCGGGGGATGCTATCTTGAAATGCCCCTCGCATTTTCGGCGGGGACTGCGGTTGAGATCACGGTGCGCACGCAGGATATGAAGTTGCGCGTGAGCGGTGAAGTGAAATCCTCGCATCCCGGCTACGGCATGGGCGTGCTGTTTCATTTGAATACCAGGGATGAACGCCACGGCGTGCAGCAGTTGATCGACTTCGTCGCGGCCACGACGCAGAAGTCTTAGAGGCATTTGCCCGGCTGCGATTGAGTCGTCCGCATTTTCTTCTTCGTTTTCTTCCGCCCTCTCTTCTTCCCGGTCTTCCGCCCTCTCTTCGAAATCACTGGCGAACCACTGCGGGCCGTCGAGACAGGTCTGGCCCAGGGCTTGGCGATCGATGACGACATCGGTCCGCTTCTCGGCCTCGAATCTCACGTTTCTCAGATTGCCGCTGGCGGTTTGAAGGCCGTAGAGCATGAGGCCGGCCATCTTGTAATCCATCTGGCCGCTGGACAGGATCTCCAACACCTGCATGATCGCGACCTGGACAGAGTTGGCATCCTCTAGCAGGCACATCGAATAGAGCGGACGCGGCCGAACTCCGTCGACCTTGTATCTTGTCTTGCTATCCAGCATGCGATTGTGAAAATAACAGTGGCGGCTGCGCCGCAGCGCGGGAGAGCCGCTTTGCGGCGGTACCGCAAACGTTGGCGGGTACAACGGCTCTTTGCCTGGCTCCACAACTTTCGGCGTCTCGTGATCCGTTGGGAATACCATGTCGAGAATTTCTTTGGCATGGTTCGCTTGGGATGCATCGCGCTCCTGCTTAGACAGTTGTCAACATAGTTTCAGTCAGATCCCGACTGAACTTCTCGTCCAGGGCTAACGTATCTAGCAGCATGTCCGACTTTGGGTTGGAGTCGATTATCTATCATGAGAGAGGAAACCAAATGAAGAAGTTCACATGGACAAGCGTCATCGTTCTGCTCAGTGCCGCGTCTGGATTCGCCCAAAATCCATGCCCTCGAACTACCCCCCTCACCGACCAAGAGCACTTTGTGCGAGACGAGATACAGTCGAGGATTGACGAATCCATTGAAGCCGCCGAGGCCAAGGACGTAGCCGCGAAAATGCACTACTTCGCGCCCGACCTGACCCTGAAGCTGGCGGATGGAATCGTTCTCGACCGAAAGCAGATAGAGGAAGGGATGAAACGCGACACCGATTGGACCTTGTCGGTAAGCGATCAGACAACGATCAGGATCGAGTGTCTCGAATTAAAAGGACAGGAAACTGTTCTGGTCACGGACCAGCACTTCGTCCGGACAGTGCCGGATCGCAAAGATGGCAGCCCACACGAGTTGATTACAAACGTGAAGCATCGCGAGACCTGGGTCTACACCGAGGCTGGGTGGTTGACGAAGCGAGTCGAGGAACTGAAGCAAGGCCCCACGTATCTGGACGGGAAGCTCTACGACGAATAGTCGGACGGGGGAGCACCCGGTTTATGAGACCGCTTCTAGTAGATGAGGTCGACGGACTCGTCCTTGATGTGCTCGCGCAGGACTCCGAGGTTGTCGCCGTAATAAAGTTGGTTCTTTTGCACTGCCGCGCCATTCTAGCGCGAATGGGATGCGGAGGGGATTTGGTAGTTGGTGTCGTCCCTGCAGGACTTGGTTCTTATTTTTTGGTGCTTACCCCGGACTTACGTCCGGGGCTATCGTATGTCGCCCCTGCCGGGGCTGGGGTGGGGGTGGGGCGGTCTGCGTCTCTTGCATTGGACGGGCGTCGCTTCGCTCCGCGGACAGCCGGGGTGGCTGTCCCCACATGAGCGAGGGGCCAGCGATTCTTGCGGGCTATAGGAAGTCAAAATCCCCACGCTCGTCGCGAAGTGCGCGACTCGAGTGAGGCAACCCTCGTCCCATCTTTCCTCGCTGTTTGCATGGATCCGCACGAATGAGGGTGCCGCATTGTTTGCGTTCTTTGTTTTTTGCAAGGGTGGGCACCGCGAATCTGTCCTCCAGGTGGGTTTGTTTAGACTGTCGCGGCCCGGTATGGGAAATGAAAGCAAACCGGTTGTGTCTGCGTTCGTGGTGCCCATCCGTCGAAAACCGCGACGGATGGGGCGGCCTCATTCGTAGTGATGTAATAGTGTGCCGGGCTCTTTGCCGAACTGTTCGTTCAACACGGACGGGCGTCGCTTCGCTCCGCGGACAGCCCCGTCGATTTCACTGAGGAGCAGGCGTGGGGGCTGTTCCCCACAAGCGCTAACTTAAAGGGAAGCAGTTACGCGGACACACCTCATGTTCGTCGTTGCTGTGGTCGGGATGATGACTCCGGGTTATTCTCTCCGGCGACGTAAACATTCTGTGTAACTCATTCGGATCATTGAAGACCGCAACGCCCGATTTTGAAGGCATAGTATTGTTGGCAGATATCGAAGGAGGAAACGTTCAAGTGAGGCGAGTCGGGAAATGGTTTTTCATCGCATTGGGTTCGTTGGCCGTCTTGTTGGCTATCGGCATTACGGCGACCATCGGGTGGCGTCCGTTTCTCGGCCCGAAGGCGCGTGCTCTCACGAACCGCACCTTCGAGCGTACGCAGCAACGCCTCGAGCGAGGCCGCTACATCGTGACGGGGTTGAGTGGCTGCGTCTATTGCCACAGTCCGCATGACTGGGCCGCCCCGGGCACGCCCATAATGGCTGGCAAAGAAGCTTCCGGAGAGGTTCTGCCCTACGCTGGTCTGCCCGGGCGCATTGTGGCACCGAACCTTACTCCCGATCCGGAAACCGGAGCGGGCAGTTGGACTGATGATCAACTGGCCCGCGCAATACGCGAAGGCATCGGCCATGATGGCCGCGCCCTTTTTCCCATTATGCCGTACCAACACTATCGCAATATGTCGGATGAGGACATGGCGTCCGTTGTGGTCTACTTGCGGTCCCTGCCTGCTGTCCACAACCAGCTCCCGCCCACCGAAATCATTTTCCCCGTAAAGTACCTGATCCGCAGCGCTCCCGAGCCGATTGCCGCGCCGGTTGCCGACGTTGCCTCCCTCGACCGGTTCAAATACGGAACCTATCTTGTCGACCAGGCAGGTTGTATCGACTGCCATACAGCTCAAGTGCGGGGACAAAACGTCTCCGGTATGGACTTCGCCGGAGGCTTTCCCTTCACAGGCCCCTGGGGCACGGTCGCGAGTGCCAATATCACGCCCGATCCATCCGGAATCCCGTATTACGATGAGGCTCTTTTCTTGAACGTGATGCGCACCGCACTAGTCAGAGGCCGTAAGCTAAGCCCGATCATGCCCGTGATGGTTTACAAGAATCTAACCGATGACGAC
>Ga0210393_10002498_pt1 | contig 15079 bp, 8 predicted proteins | sample IncBWC27OmetaG_FD_160068 | JGI IMG/M metagenome (GOLD analysis project Ga0210393, IMG submission 160068) | Forest soil microbial communities from Barre Woods Harvard Forest LTER site, Petersham, Massachusetts, United States - Inc-BW-C-27-O ... | reverse complement strand
CCAGCTTGCATTGCGACTCAGTTCGCTACGAACGTGGAAGAACTTGCGACGGGCCATATTCGCTAGACCGAGGATGCCAGTACCCAGCATAACGAAGGTAGAAGGCTCAGGCGTTTGTGCGCTGCCGAATGAAGATCAGAGTAACGAACTGCCCGTCCGAGACCGGGAGGCCTTCAAAATTCACCATAAACGTGGGGCCCGTAAAACTAACGACACCGCCTAGCAAGGTCGAACCGGGACCGACGGTCACGCCATCGATGAGCGGATCGCGTGATATGTCATCGAATTCGAATCCATTGAAGAACGATGGGTTAAATAAGGAATCCACCAAGCTGGTGATGGTAATCTTCGAACCCGTCACCGACCAAGCGAGCTCACCGAAGGCCACTCCGCTACCCGGCGCAGTGAAAATTCCTTCGTCCTCATACACCGTTGATGTATCTGGAAATCAGTAGAAGCCGTGGACAGTGCCGCAACCAAATCAGCGTGGGCAGCTAGCGGAGATATTGCAAGGGTCATCATGGCAAGTACGGCAAAAAGATTTCTGGAAAGCGCATGAACGTCCTCCTGCGGGCTCAAGATCGTGTCGCTGGCCGAGGCACGTGACTTGGATGTGCAATCACCCTGCCAAATCTTCATAAACTAAGCGCTTGTTGGCACTTCACCTTGCTAATCCCACATGTGTGGACTATGCACTTTCTTGCAGTCACTAGGAAGCCGATTGCTCTGTCATGAGATCGTCAATTTTCACCTTCAGTCCGCGATCATCAACTCCCCGGGCACTATGGGGCGGGTCCGAGGTAAGGCGCCGCGATAGGCCGCCAGCCCCATCAGCAGGAGCACACACACAAAGATACCCAGCTTCATCAGGCTCGAAATACGTGTCTCCGGCAGTGTCTTCCAGACCGCCAGCAGAAGCGCCTGAGATATCGTGACCGCCCAAACCGAGCCGTAGAAGTACCGCCGTTCCGTGCCCTCGCCCTTGGTCGAAGGCCTCACGCGCGGCAACACTCCCGTCGCGCCCAGCAGCAGAACGGTCGCACACACCGGCAAGTAGGCATAGTCATAGATCTGCTTCATATGCCATGATCCCGTCGTCGCCGCGATCAGCAGCCCGGACAGGTTCAGAAGCGCAAAGCTTAGCACTGCGTTCCACGCAAACGTGTAGCACACCCGCCGATAGAGCGGATTTGGCTTGTCCTCATCAAAGCGCAGGATATATGGCCGCGGTTCCACGCCCGGCAACCTCCCGCGCAAGCCGGCGGTCCCTGTCCCGACCAGCACCGCCGCCAACCACGCCAGGTTGCCGCGTCCGAACCCATGCGCAAACAGCGTAAACGTCAGCGGTCCCGGTGCGAGAAAAAATACCCATATCCATATAGGCCAGTGCGCTAGCCGATAGAGACGCGTGTTCCGTTCCCGCATCTTGCGCGCCTCAGCATATTCCATCTTTCCGCTGTATCGCATAAGCGTGAGTCTCGCAGGGCGTCCGCGATCACGTCAATCTGCCAGGTAATCGGACCCCGCATCTTGGCTTCTGCGGCAATGCAGACAGATATGATGGCGATGTGCGCCCTCATCTGGCCAGTCTAGTCGAAGAGTTTCGCAAGCACGCTTCCGAAACGGCGGTCGTTGCCCATCGCGGCAATCGACGCTATGCAACGACGTACGGCGAACTCGCGGAGTTGGCAGGCCGGTGTGCCGCCGAACTCGATCGACGCGGTATCGCGGCAGGCGACCGTCTTGTGCTGTGGGGTGAAAACTCCGCGGAATGGATTGGCGTCTTCTTCGGCTGCCTTCTCCGCGGAGTGATCGCGGTCCCGCTGGACGCAGCAGGTTCGAGCGAGTTCGCCAACCGCGTCATAACGGACGTTTCGCCGAAGCTGATCGTGGGCGATCGCGCGCTGGTGGCTTCATTGGAAGGCGATGTCGCGCAGCTGTTGTTCTCAGAGATCGACTCGCTGCTACCTATTCAGCCGATGTTCACGGTGAGCGATGCAGTCAACGAACAGACGCCTTTTCAGATCATCTTCACGTCCGGCACAACGGCGGAGCCGAAAGGAATTGTCCTTACCCACGGCAACGTGCTTGCGAGCCTGCAGCCCATCGAGAACGAGATCGCCAAATATCTGAAATATGAGCGATGGGTGCATCCGCTCCGATTTCTGCACAGCGTGCCGCTCAGTCATGTCTTCGGGCAGTTCATGGGCCTCTGGACGCCTCCCCTGCTGGCGGCGCAGATCCACTTCAGCGACCATCTGGAGCCATCGCGGACGACTGAACTGACACGGCGAGAGCGCATCTCCGTCCTGATCGCCGTACCACGCGTGCTGCATCTACTGCGGACGTATCTGTTGTCGCGCTACGGTTCGCTTGCACGGGAGCTGGAACGGGCAAAAGACCTCTCGGCCTTGAAGCGCTGGTGGCGCTTCCGTCAGGTGCATCGTGCTCTCGGGTGGAAGTTCTGGGCGGTCATCTCGGGCGGTGCGACATTGCCTGCCGAGTTGGAGAGTTTCTGGAACAGGCTTGGGTTCGCGCTGATTCAGGGTTATGGCATGACGGAGACGACCGCCCTCGTGACGCTGAATCATCCATTCCACATTGGACATGGAACGATCGGCAAGGCTCTGCCCGGGCGTGAAGTTCGCATTGGCGACGACGGCGAGATCCATGTGCGCGGAGACATGCTGGCGGCGGCGACATGGCAGGGAGGCAAGATCCATCCGCGCCAGGGCGAGTGGCTGGCGACAGGCGATCTGGCGACCAGGGAAGAGTCCGGCGAACTGCGGTTTCTCGGCAGAAAAGGTGAAGTGATCGTCACGGGCGCGGGAATGAACGTGCACCCCGCGGACCTTGAGGTGGCAATGACAAAGCAACCCGGTGTACGGGGATGCGTCGTGGTGCCGTGTGAGACGATCGGCGGTCCCGAGCCGGTCGCAGTCGTACTCTTCTCGGGGAGCGACGATGAGCTTCACGCAGCGGTCGACCACGCGAACCGCGGGCTGGCGGAGTATCAGCAGATCCGGCGAGTGCTGAGGTGGCCCGACCTGCAATTCCCATTTACCTCGACAGGTAAGCTCTTGCGCAGAAACGTGGCAGAGTGGGCTTGCGCGACGCTCTCAGGGCAACACCACGGAACATCGGCCGATGCTGTCCCGGGTCGGGGGGACGCGCTGCTCAAACTAATCGCTGAGATCACCGGCGAGTCTCTCCCATACACCAACGGCGAGCTACGGCTCTCGGAGGACCTGCATCTGGACAGCCTCGGCCGAGTGCAGCTGCAAACGATGTTGGAGCAACGGTTGGGTATCGAACTCGACGACGATGCGATCGCCGGGGCGAAGACGTTAGGAGACCTGCGCACGCTGCTGCAACGGGAGGGGGACACAGGAGTTTCTTCTCGAACCGCTGGGAGCGACGGGCATTTCGATTCTGTTCCAGCTAGTCCTGCCGCAGCGCCGGCGGCTGCGTCGCCACTACAGACGGTGCCGCCCAGCGAGCGCGAGACGGCCGCGTCCGAGCATGCATATCCGCGGTGGCCCTGGAGTTGGCCGGTTCGTGCGATTCGCATGGCCTTCATCGAACTCGTAATGCGTCCGCTGATCTGGTTGCTCGCAGCGCCAAAGGTCGCGCGTGAGACGACGGATCTTCCGCTCGCGCCAGTTCTTGTGATTGCGAACCACGTAACTGCGTACGACGGTGCACTGGTCCTGTACGCCCTGCCGGGAAGGCTCCGGAGACGGATGGCAATCGCGATGTCGGGTGAGATACTGCTGGATCTTCGACACGGACGAAACCAACAGAGCGTCGTCCGCAACCTGCTTGCCCCCGCCGCGTACTGGTTGGTGACAGCATTGTTCAATGTATTTCCACTGCCCCGGCAACGCGGTTTCCAGAGAAGTTTCGCACATGCAGGCGAAGCGATGGATCGCGGATACGCGGTGATGATCTTCCCAGAGGGCACCCGGAGCCAAGACGGCAAGCTGCACCAGTTCCGGGCGGGGACCGGCCTGATCGCCCAGCAATCGCGCGTGCCAGTAGTGCCCGTAGCGTTGATCGGGCTCGGAGAGATGCGCGCAGCCAAGACCCGATGGCTTCGCGCCGGGCAGTTGAAGGTGCATGTGGGCAGCGCTGTTCCATTTGACGAGGCGGCTGGGCCTGCGCAACTGACGGCAAAGCTCGAGGAAAGCGTTCGGCGGCTTCGATCCGAGGGATAGATCTACCGCTATCAGCCCAAAGAGAAATAAGCTCAAAATAAGCAAATTAGGGCGGGTGATCGGCGTTTCAATCTGCATGCGTCTCCCCCGTAAGGCCAGGGGTATGCCCGCGAACTAAGCACAACTTATTTATCTTCAATACGTTGCCCAGCCTCGCGCCTTCGGTTGATGAGATGAATAATTTTCTTGCCTTACGAAGAAACCTGAAGCTGAACAGCAGCATCTTAAAATTTTCTTTAAGTTTTTCTCGGGGAGGCTAAATGCATCCAGAGCAACAAACTGAACAGGCTCCGAACTTTCGTCTCGATGTCCCGCTACACGATCTGCTCACCAAACCTGCGCCGCACTCTGCCGGTCTGCAGGCGTTGGGCACGCCCCAGACATTTCCTGACCCCGTGTTTCCACAGCGTCCCGACCTACTGGGGCAGGTCGAGGAGGGCGATGCCTGGGAGCCACCGGAAAAACGCAAGTGGACGACCGGCCAAATCTATCACGCGATGCAGGGATGGCTATTTCCCTACGTCCGCTCCCGTGTCACGACTGGAGACTTTCATCCGCTCATCTCGTACCTGTTCACCGAATTCAAATGTAATCTCGACTGCCATTACTGTTGGGCCTTCGACAACAAAGTGAAGGGCATGACCGAGGACACGGCGAAACGCTCCATTGACTGGCTCCACGGCACCGGATGTCGCGTGCTTGCCTACATGGGAGGCGAACCGCTGCTGCGGCCCGACTTCATACATCGAATCACTTACTATGCCGCGAAGAAGAACTTCTGGATATATCTCCCAACCAACGCCCGGCTGTTACGCACCGATGTCATCGACAAGTTAGCCGATGCGGGCCTCTCCACATTCAACATCGCCGTCGACGCTGTCGATATCAAGCCGGGCCTCCCGAAGGCGCTGGCGCCTATCCGGCAGCAATTCGAATACCTGGTCCGCAAGCAATACGCCTATGGCTATTCGGTCTTTTTGAACATCAACATCTGTCGCAACAACCTTGACGATGTTCGCCAGCTGACAGAGATTGCCCGCGACCACGGCATCGCGACCGACTACCACATCAACGAGTCTCCACTTCTTGCGCAGGACGAGCACTTTAAACACGCGGAACAGAACGTCACCTACATCACCCGGGACGACTGGCCTGCAGTGGAGGGGACGATCCAATGGCTGACAGAAAAACAGGACGCCGGTTACAAGATGGTGAACTCCAACACACGGCTCTGGCAGATGGTTGACTTTATGAAGGGCAATCATTTTCCATGGAATTGCCGGGCCGGGCAGAACTCAATGATTATTCGCGTCGATGGAACACTCGCGCCGTGCTTCCCAATGTACACAGCCAGCTATGACTGGGGTGTGGTCGGCGACCATAAGTTCGACACCAAACAACTCGACCATCAGAAGGAAACCTGCCAGACCCACTGCTTCTCTACCCTGAACCACATCCTGGGCTGGTGCTACAACGATCAGCGCGTTATCAAGTATTTTTTCAAACAACTCGCACATGGCTTCCAGGGAGTGAAGGGACAGATGTAGCCGCCAGTCATTCCAGATACCAACTTATTCGCGCCTATACGGGGCCCCAGATTATTAGATAAAAAAGGAGACGTTTATGCCGCTAGCTGAAGAGATCGTTCAGAAGGACTTCGAAGTGGAAATTCAAGCCCGAATCGATGCAGAGCGGGCCCGTCTTCGTGCAGAAGCCGGACTGGCGCGTATGCGCGAGTTCAAGAAGCCGGTGGAGCGCACCTTTACTGCCGCGGAGCGCGACTACGTAACCATTCTCTTCGGCGGCCTGACCTGGAAGCACGAAGAGATGATCAAGGCCGTCTTTCACGGCAGCGGCTACAAGTGCGAGAACATACCGACTCCGGTCGTCGATGACTTCCAGGCCGGAAAAGAATTTGGTAACAATGGCCAGTGCAATCCAACATACTTCACCGTAGGCAATCTGGTGCGCCACCTGCAGAAGCTTGAGCAGCAAGGGCTGACGCGCAAACAGATCATCGACAACTACGTCTTCTTCACCGCAGGCTCCTGCGGGCCGTGCCGATTCGGCATGTATGAAGCCGAATACCGCTTTGCTCTCCAGAATGCAGGGTTTGACGGCTTCCGCGTCCTGCTATTTCAGCAGACCGATGGCATTAAGGCGGCGAGCGGCGAGCCAGGGTTGAAGTTTTCCGTCGACTTCGGCATGGGCATGTTGAACGCCCTCAACCTCGGCGATGTCATTAATGAACTGGTGTACCAGGTGCGTCCCTTCGAGGTGAACAAAGGCGAGACGGACCGCGTCATTCAAGAGTCGGTGAAGACATTGACCGACACGCTGCGAGACCGGAAGCGCTGGCACATCAATGACGCTGCCCCCGCTTGGGCGAAACCGTTCCTTGAAAAGAACGAGAAGCTTGCGGGGATTGGCTGCACGCTCGGAAAGATCGGCCACAACCTATATGGCAAGGAGTATATCGACGCGCTGCATGCCTGTCGCGACAGCATCAACGCGATCGAAGTCGATCGTTTGCGTGTAAAGCCGGTCATCAAGATCACAGGTGAGTTCTGGGCCCAGACCACTGAAGGCGATGGCAACTTCAATATGTTTGCCTTCCTCGAAAAGGAAGGCGCGCAGGTACTGGTTGAACCGATCGCTACCTGGATCGCCTACATGATGTTCGTAGCCAAAGAGGGCGCGAAGGCGAGAGCCGACGCAGAGGCCCCCTATCGTGATCCGAAGTGGTACGAGGTAAAAAAACGCCTCGTCAATGATCTGAAGGTATTGAAGAAGACCGGAGGTCTGAGCGCCGGTAGCGCCATGTGGACCTACTTCTATCACCGCACCATCAAGCATATGGGTGACACGGCGCACCATCTGGTTCCACAAAAGGAGCTCTCGCGGTTAGCACATCCCTTCTACCATCAGCTTGCTCGCGGCGGAGAGGGCTACATGGAAGTCGGCAAGAACGTCTACTACACCGTCAATCATCTGTGCCACATGGTCCTGGCCTTGAAGCCCTTCGGTTGCATGCCGTCGACGCAATCGGACGGTGTTCAGTCGCGGGTCGTCAACAAGTTTAAAGACATGATCTTCCTGCCGGTCGAAACCTCTGGCGAGGGCGAAGTGAACGCCCACAGCCGGGTCCAGATGGCGCTGGCAGAGGCGAAAGCCAAAGCGCGCGCGGAGTTCGAAGGTGTACTGGAACAGACCAGTAAGTCCCTGGAGGAGTTGCGAGGCTACGTCAATGAACACCCGAATCTAAAACAAGGACTCTACAAATTTCCCCATCGGGAAGGTCTTGCCGGGACCGCTGCGCAGTTCGCCTGGCACGTCAGTGATCTGATGGGTGCGAATCGTAGCCGGAACCGTGTCTTCACGACCGCGAAACGAGTTGCATAGTGCAGACCTCTCTACCACTCAGTGGATCGCGAAGAGAGAGCGGTCTGTCTGTCCCGTCGTGAATTAACTCCCTAAAGGAGAAGGTGATGCAACTATTCCTGGTCGGCTTGGACGTAGGTTCCACAACTGTCAAAGCGATTGTGGTCGATGCTGCGACCGACAAAACGATCTGGCAGGACTATCAACGCCATGAGACGCGACAACCGGAGAAGGTCCTTGAATTCCTGCGCCGCATGGAGGCTGACACCGGCATGTCGCCTGCAAACACCCGCATCTTTATCACCGGCTCCGGTGGCGGCACCATCGCTGAGATGATCGGCGCAAAGTTCGTTCAGGAGGTGCATGCCGTCTCGCTTGCAGTCGAAAAGCTGCATCCCGAGGTGTACTCCGTAATCGAACTGGGCGGACAGGACGCAAAAATCATCGTCTTCAAAGACGACGAAGAGACGGGGCGCAAGAAGAAGATCCCTTCCATGAACGATAAGTGCGCTGGCGGCACGGGAGCGGTCATCGACAAAATCAACGCCAAGCTGAAGATCCCAACCGCCGAGCTTTCCAACCAGGCCTACCTTGGTGTCAAGCTGCATAAGGTCGCCGGCAAGTGCGGCGTCTTTGCCGAAACCGACATCAATGGTCTGCAAAAGACCGGAACCCCTCCCCACGAACTGATGGCCTCGCTCTTCGAAGCCATTGTGTTGCAAAACCTTAGCGTGCTGACGCGCGGGCACACATTGCGCCCCCACGTTCTTCTCCTTGGCGGCCCCAACGGATTCATCCGTGGCATGCGCGAAGCCTGGCAGGCAAACATTCCGCGCATGTGGAAGGAGCGCAAAGTAGAGATCCCGGAAGGCGTTACTCCAGAGGAGTTGATCAAAGTACCGGAGAACGCCCAGTACTTCGCCGCCCTGGGTTCGGTCGAGTTCGGCAAAGACGAGGAGCCCGAGGTAGGCCGTTATCTCGGGACCGAGAAGCTTCTCTACTACATCGACTACGGTCGCGCAGAAGAAAAAGCCATATCGGGTGGCAAGGGACTTGTCGCAGAGGATGCCGAGCTCGTTGATTTCAAGTCGGCATTCAAAAAGAAAAAGTTCACCGCAGCAGGATTTCTTCCCGGCCAGACTGTCTCCGGCTTCATCGGGATCGATGGAGGGTCCACTTCAACCAAAGCTGTCCTGCTCGACACAGAAGGCGAGATCCTTTGCAAGGCCTACGAGCTCTCCAATGGTAATCCAATCCAGGACACGATCGAGATGTTCCAGAAGCTGCGTGAGCAGGTCGAGAGCAAAGGAGCGACGATCGAGGTGCTGGGTGTTGGCACTACCGGTTATGCCAAAGACATTCTTCGGGACGTATTGAACGCCGATGTCGCGCTGGTCGAGACCGTTGCCCACACCGAGTCGGCACTCAAGTTCTACGAGGACCCTCACGTCATCGTGGATGTGGGGGGTCAGGACATCAAGATCATCGTCCTGAAAGACGGCCGTGTAAAGGACTTCAAGCTAAATACACAATGTTCGGCAGGCAATGGATATTTCCTGCAATCGACTGCAGAAGGATTCGGCATGAAGGTGGAGGAATACGCAGACATCGCCTTCTCGGCTAAATCCATGCCGTCCTTCGGCTACGGATGCGCAGTGTTTATGCAATCCGACATCGTGAACTTCCAGCGCCAGGGATGGCGATCGGAGGAGATCCTTGCCGGCCTTGCCGACGTATTGCCGAAGAACGTGTTTCTGTACGTCGCCAGCATTCCCAATCTCGCGGCGCTCGGCTCCCGCTTCGTGCTGCAGGGCGGTACGCAGAACAATATGGCAGTCGTGAAGGCGGAGGTGGATTTCATCAAGTCCAGCTTCCGCGCCAAGGGCAAAGAACCGGAGATCATCGTCCACGAACACTGCGGCGAGTCAGGTGCGATCGGTGCCGCACAAGAGGCGCTTCGTCTTTGGAAGAACGGCCGCAAGACGACCTTCATTGGCCTCGAAGCTGTCGCGAACATCCACTACCGCACCACGCGCAACGAAGACACGCGTTGCTACTTCTGCAAGAACAACTGCCTCCGCACCTTCATCGACGTCGACGTGACTGGCTCGCACGAGCATAATCATCCCGATGCTGCGGCGGGTGACCGCGCGGCCACAGTAGAAGAAGTTGCCGTCGCCGCCGCGGTGGCAACGCTTCCCTCCCTCGAACAGATCCAGGCGAATCTGCCTCCAGCGACTTCCTCCGGGTCCTCATGCAGTACAGGAGGGAGCTGCGGCTCTTCCTCTTCCTCTACGTTTAAAGCGAAGGTGGAACCGCTCGTTCAGATTCAAATTGCGCCAGGCTCCAGCAAAGTGATTGAGCTGCCCAAACCAGTTGAGTTTCAACCTCGCAAGACCAAGGTACCCCTTCGCACAGGCGAGCAGAGGCTAATTATCGCAACGTGTGAAAAAGGGGCCGTCGAAGACCTGGACGACATGAAGGACATCAAGGCGGACATCGACAAGGTCAAGGAGGCCAATCCAAACTATGTCGACGTGGCCGCCCGCGATGTATTCCGTCACCGTCAGACTGCGAGCGTAGCTGATGCTGTCCCGAGTACAAAGGGATTTCTAGTCTCCAAAGCCGTTAAAGAGCGGGCCGCCTTGATGGAGAAGCGCAAGGACTATCGCGTCGGAATCCCGCGGCTGCTCAACACCTATACCTACGCCGCGATGTTCAATGCATACTTCGCCAGTTTGGGGCTGAAGGCCGAAAACATCGTCTATTCCGACTACACCACGCCGGAGCTGTATCGCGCAGGCGCAAGCCGCGGCGCCATCGACCCCTGTTATCCCTCGAAGATCGGCATCGCGCATGTTTACAATCTGCTCGCAACCAAGCACGCAAAGAAGCCGCTCCATGCGATCTGGTTTCCGATGTACGACGTGTTGCACACCCATCTAGTCAATCTAACTGGCTCCAACGCATGTCCTACGGTCACCGCAACACCTGAGACAGTGAAGGCCGCCTTCACCAAGGAAAGCGACATCTTCGCCGAGAACGGACTCGTCTATGTCGATCCGATCCTGAACATGCAAGACCACAGGTTCTGTGCAGACCAGATGTTTAAGGCTTGGGGCCCGATTCTGGGGCTCTCCCGCGAAGAGAATGAGCGCGCCGTCGAGGCGGGGTTCAAGGCACTCTCTGAATGCGAAGCGGAGATCCGTCGGCAGGCACGGGAGACGCTCGACCAGCTCGAACGCGAAGACCGCATCGGCATCGTCATGCTAGGCCGCGTCTATCACCACGATCCTGGCCTCAACCACGAGATCATGGAGGAGTTTCAGAAATTGGGCTATCCGGTCTTCTCGCAAAGCACCTTGCCTCTGGACGAGGACCTGCTTGAACGCCTCTTCGGAGAGGAAGTTCGCGCGGGGCTAATCACTCATCCACTGGACATCAGCGACGTCTGGAAGAATCGCTACTCCACGAGCACGAACCACAAAGTCTGGGCGGCAAAATTTACTGCGCGCCACCCCAATCTGGTCGCCCTCGAGGTCTCCAGCTTCAAGTGCGGCCACGATGCTCCGATCTATGGAGTCATCGAGGGCATCATCGAGCAGTCGGGAACGCCATACTTCTCATTCAAAGATCTCGACGAGAACAAACCGTCCGGCTCAATCCGCATTCGTGTCGAGACAATCGACTACTTTCTACGGCGCTACCGCGAAGACATCGTCAAGCGTCGGACCATCGAAGGTGATATCGAAACGCAGCTGGCCGCCCTTGAGCAATCTCTCCGCACTCAAACGCGAGACACCTACGAGATGGCAGTTGCCGGGGATTGAATTATTGGCGACACGATTTGCCATTGTCCGCCAGTTCCCTTCTCTTGGCGACCGCTCAGGAAAGACCCGTAGACGTCACGCGTGAGCCTGCGTTTGCCCCAGACCTGCAGGTGCTGGTTTCAAGAGCTTAAACAGAGTTGCGTTGGCCAGAATCGTGACAAGCGACGCGGCCAAAGTGGCGTTGTAAACGTCCGACCCAATCAACCCCGAGTGCAAAGAGACCTGCGCAAGAATAAAGGAAAATTCGCCGATCTGCGTCAGACCAATACCGACACGCATTGCTGTGTGGGCAGAATATCCAAACAGGCGAACGACCGCGAACCAGATCACGAACTTTCCGACGAGCACCAGTCCTACGATGACCAGGAGAAGACGCCAATTTGAGAGCCACGTGCGTGGGTCGATGAGCATGCCGATCGTGACGAAAAAGAGAGCAACGAAGGCATCACGAATGGGAAGCGTCTTCGCACCGAGTTTGTGGGCGTAATCGCAACTGCCAAGAAGCATGCCCCCGACAAATGCACCAAGCGGGAGCGACAGGCCAATTGCCTCAGTGACAGCAGCAATAACAAAGCAAATAGTGAGCACCAGAAGAAGGGCGAGCTCGTCATTGTCGGTCTTCTCTGCGCGAGCCAGAAGACTCGGAACCACCTTCCAGCCAACGAGGACCACGGGAACCAACAGAAGCAGAGATTTGCCGATCTGCCAGAAGACCTGGCCGTAGCCCCCTCCATTGGAAGAACCGAGGCTCGGAAGCAGAACGGTAAGAACAACAACCGCAAGGTCCTCGACCAGCGTCAGTGTAATCATGACGCGGCCGGCCTCCGAGCTGAGTTCGCCACGGTCCATAAGCAGTCGCATAAGGACCATCGTGCTGGCGACTGAAATGATGCAACCGACAGCAACGCCCTGGGGAAGCGACCAGCCAAGAAGTTGTCCTGTACCCACACCAAGCCCGATGGAAAGAAGAATGCCGATTGGCGCGCCAACAAGCGCGACCCACTTTACCTGAAGCAGTTCAGGAATGGAAAACTCAATTCCAATCGAAAACATCAGCAGCATTACGCCGACTTCGGCCATCATCTCAAACGTGTGAACATCGTGCACGCGGACCCCCGGCGTGAGCGGGCTAATCATGAGACCGGCAAGAACGTAGCCTAGTATGAGTGGCTGGCGAAGGCGCCAGAACACGAATCCACCAATGAGAGCGCCCGCAAAGACCATTGCGATGTCGCGAAAGATGAACATGGGTTCATGCACAGCGGAACTCCCGATCTGATTTAACGTGCGTTGGTGAAGAAGAGTCTAGCATTTCAACGCTGTCCTGCTAAGATACGCACCTTCACTCTTTGGATGAAAAATAATGAATACCGCCGTGCGTGGTCGAACTGGAGCTAATTCACCTTCTTAATATCGTCAGGCTTCCAGGCTTGATCGAAGAAGGCCTTAGTTGGACCATAGAGCCGGAAGAGCGTGAACCAGCCTTTGTCGGGGATGGTGGCGATCCAGTTTTTTCCAACTCCCGGAGACTTCGGTCCAAAATAGATGTCAGTCGAGCCGTCGGGGTTCTGGATCGGTTTGTCCATCGTATTCAGGGACGGAAACGGTTGTCCGTTGTCGAGACCCGAGCCCGTGATCGGATCGTAGACTGTGACCGACCAGAAGATCGCAGCGGGAATGTCGGGCGGCAGGTGCAGCACATAGGCCTGGCTGCCGCGAAGGAAGTTGCCGTCGGCGTCCACATAGGCCGCGGGATATTTCGCGCCTATATTCTCCATGTTGACGGCCATTCCTGGACTGGTCGAATACGCAAAGGTGAAAAAGCCCGTGCGCGCGTCGATGACGTTATAAGTGTCGACAGTGAACGTTGCGTTCGTCGGGAACGGATTGATCCAATGACGGTTCGGATAATAGAGACCGTTGGGGACCATCGCCGACGGCTGATAAGCGATCGCGTGACCCATGCGCGATGCGGTACGGGCGGCCTTGTCGAGCAGGTCAAACGTCGGCGCGTCCGGCGCAAATGGCTTGCCCTGGATAATGCCAATCCCCGCAAGGACTCCCCGCATCTCCATATCTGTCGGATCGACATACTCATGGTCGATAAAGCGCGAGAGCATGTTGAAGGCGTTGCCGTCCTGCGGATACAGCATGTTGGCCGGCGTGGCGGAGGCATCGGGAAACACCATCGCTCTGGCCGTCGACTCCTGGCCGAGCGGATAGATCCGCGTCTGCTCCATCACCTTGACCGGTTCGGAGAGCTCTTTGGGATCTTTGAAGAACCCTCGCCAAAAGACAAACACCCCGTAGGTCCCCGACCGATAGGTGAAGTAGCCCGAAGGGACAGCGCCTTTGTAGTCCGGCGGCAAAATCAAGTACTTTCCGCCGTTGCCGTGATCCGGTCCAGGCAGGCCTACATCACCAGCCCACTCGCGACCTTCAATCTCGCCTTCCGAACGGATGGGCCGCTGCCAGAAGTCGTCAAGGATTCCCTGCAGGCCGGGCGGCACCTCGATAACCATCGGCCCGTTTTCCTTCAGGTCGAGATAGCCGAGCGCATAAATCACGTCGGAGTTCGGCGTGGTGATCAGGGTCTTGGCGTTCAACCGCTCCTTAAAGATAGGCAGGATGTTATAGCCTTTGCCGAAGACCTTCTCGGAGCCCTCCTTCATGCCGTACATGTTGAGCGCGGGCAGCGCCCAGAGATAGGCCTGAACGGCCCGCTCAAAGAGCAGCTCCCGCTTGAGTAAGCTGATGTCTGCTTTTAGCGGATAGCTCTCGATGTAGGGTTGGTCCGCCAGCTGGTCGTAGTGCGACGGCGGCAACTTAGTTGTTTGATTACAGGCGGTGAGGCAAAGTGCGACCAGGAGGACGACGCAGACCTTCTTCATGTGTCCAGATGCTCCTACTTTACTTTTGTCACGACCGGTGGGGTCCAGCCTCCGTTCAGGATACTCTCCTCCGGCCAGTAAGAGCGGACGTAAAGCACGAAGTTCTCCTTTGGCGCGGGCAGCCAGTTTGCGCGTTTATCACCTTCAGGTGGGGTCGACTGCACGTAGATCGTGAGTGAGCCGTCAGGCGCGGTCACCAACGTCTTGTTCTTGGTGCCGATGGAATAGCGCTTGATCTCATTAGGCGAGAAGAAGTGATGTTGGTTGTAAAGTGTGAGCGACCAGAAGCCTTTTACCGGAGGGGTTTGGCCAGCGGCGAAAGTAACGATGTAGACGTGGTTGCCGTTGAGTTGCTGGCCGCTACCATCGGCATCCTGATAGAAGTACTTCGTCTCGCGCTCAGAGTTGACGAAGATATTGGATTTGGCGACAGCGGCACGCGTGTAATAGTCGGTGCCAAACGCTGCGCCATTCTTGATGGTGGTCCAGTTATAGGCCAGCGGAAGACCGCTGCTATGAAACTGAAAGAGTGGTGTAATGAGGTCCTTGTCCGCTTCGACTGCCGAGGCAACTAAGGCCGCGTGCAGCTTGGGGTCCTTCGACGCAGCGTCAAGGACGCTTTGGAGATTGGCGTACAACGCCTCTTCCCCGGGCAGCGGTGGCACCTCTTTCAGTATGGCGGGAAGCACATCGAAAAAGCTCTCCGGCAACACCCATTTCGTCTCTTCTTCTCCGGTGGAGGAATTGGGAAAATGCGGGA